>Ga0310810_10005360_pt1 | contig 14329 bp, 15 predicted proteins | sample NCmetagenome_FD_207641 | JGI IMG/M metagenome (GOLD analysis project Ga0310810, IMG submission 207641) | Soil microbial communities from experimental microcosm in Duke University, North Carolina, United States - NC | ecosystem: Engineered > Artificial ecosystem > Soil microcosm > Unclassified ... | reverse complement strand
CAAGTCGATTCACTCTACACGAATTCATTTCTGCCGAGTATGAAATTCTTGCTCTCTCACTCACATTCAGATACTAAAACCCTGTTGGGAGTTTTCACACAGTCTGGCGGAGCGAAGAATCTCGCTTACGCTTTTCGCTCACGCGCCCGGGAATGGAATAATATTCCTGAACTTCGCAATCGTCCTTTCCCTCAGCTCACGGCTTGACCGACTCACCTTCGGAAACTTCTCTTTCCAGGCGAACGGCCGTACCGCATAGAAAATCGCGCGCCCATTGGTGTGGTCTTTGTTGTCGCGTTTCTCCGGCGGCATGCGCGGATCGAGCGGCGTCGACCAACAACCCTCGATAATATCGATGTTGGTCGGCGGATCGACGCGCGTCATCATCGCCCAGAGCACCTCCTTGATATTGGTCGGATCGATGTCTTCGTCGACGACAACAACGTAACGTCCGTTGCGATTGGCCGCGGCGCAACTGAGCGCCGCCGTCCCAGCCTGCTTCGCGTGACCGGCATATTTTTGTTTGATCGAGACGACGGTAAGATACGACGTGTGATTGTAAACACCGGCGATGTCCTGAATCCCGGCACTCTCCAATTGGTCCCACAGCACGCCGGCTGAGATGTGCAAATCCATTTTAACTGCCCCTGGCCAAAGTGGCGCTTCGTCTTCGAGGATCGGATCGTTGCGGTGATAAATCGCCTTGACCCGGATGATTGGCTGATTCTCTCCTGTGCCGGTGGTGCCGCCGGAATAATATCCCGGCCATTCGCCGAATGGACCCTCAGGGCGCGCCTCCTCGGAGGGCGGAGGGATTTCACCCTCGATTGCAATTTCCGATGAGGCTGGAATCGGCAGCCCGGTGACGGGCCCGCGTACGACTTCCAGCGCTCGGCCGATCAATCCGCCGGAGATTTCCATCTCGGACCGGCCATAGGGAAATTTCGTGTACGACGGCATGAACACCAGTGGATGCTGGCCGTAGCTCGCCACCACCGGACAGCTCTTTCCCTGTTGCCAATACTTGGCGCAAATCTGGCGGCCGTTTTGCCCGGGGCTCATCCACAAGCCGAGCGTGTTCCGGTCGTGTAACTGCATCCGGTAGGTGCCGGTGTTGACGTACCGGGAATCCGGGTCACAATTGGTCAGCCCGCCGCCCGGACCAAAATAGCGTCCGCCGTCGTTCTCGTGAAACCGCAAAGCAGGAAATTTGAGCAAGTTCACATCGCCGCCCTTGAGTCTGTTTTCGAACAACGGCGCTGTGCTCACTTCCTTTGGCGCAATCGGCTCGGCATTTTTCACCTTGCGCGCGGCCATGCGCAGAGTCTCGAGCTTCGATTTATCGGTTGGCAATCCCAACGCTAAAGCGACACGGCGATAAGCTGCGTAGGGCAAACTGCAAACCCGGTAACCGGCGGGGTAGCCCTTCACTTTGTCGAAAATCAGCATCGGTGGCTGCGGCACCAACTCGGCGGTCGATTCGACCAGCGCGCCGATCTCGGCATCCCAGTCTGCACCCTCAATGATTCGATAGTCGCTGATCTTCTTGGCTTCCTCGATGAAACTGCGAAAATCCGTATATGCGAGTTCGGTCATACAATCTCCCAAGGATTTTTCACCACGAAGAAAGAGAGGACACGAAGGGCTCACGGCCGAAAAATTCTTCCGACTGTACTTTGCGCTCTTCGTATCCTTCGCGGTGAATCATTCTCTGCCGAGTTTTGCGGCTTTCGCTACTAATTTCTCTATTCTTCAACAACTGAAATTTCCGACTTGACGCCCTTCCGTTTCAATTCCGCCAAAAACATTCGGTGAATCTCCGGCGGCTCCTCATCGAATGGTATCATCTCGTGCAATTTCGTCCGAAAGCGGTCCTGGCTGTATTTCGGGCTCCGCCCGCGCATTGCAAAATGACGCAGCACGCCATGACCGGTGTTGAAGTGGCCGTGGTACATAAGATCGCCCGGCGAATAGATGGATCCCGGCTTGATCTCGAACCGCGTGCGCTCCTCGCTTTCGCGCCAAACCATGGCGAATCCCTCGCCGTGGGTAACGCAAACGATCGCGCCGGGACCGTGGCGGTGAAATGTACTGCGGCTACCGGCGGGAAATTCCTGGATATGACAGCCGTAGGTCGTACCCGCAAGTCCGAAGCGCATGATCTTCACGCCTTTGCCCTTCATCGGATAATCGTCCAGGGGGAACGCGTTCACATCCGGCACGAGGTTGCTTTCCCATGAGCGAATCGTCAATTTTTTGTTTTCATGGAAAAACTCGCGATCGGGACGAAAGCGATCGCGAAACTGAAAAGAATTGCGGAAAATAAAATCCTCGTTGTGAAATAGATTGATCACATGCGGCGCGTTGGTTCCGGCAAGAAACCGCACCGGCTCGGTGGATGCGTTGAAATGCTGATAGGAAACGTTGAGCGGTATCGCGAATATCGCCCCGGCACTCCATTCGAATGTCTGCTTGTTGTCTCCTTCGAACCACACGGTTGTCGCGCCGCCGCCCTTGTGAATGTAAATGATCGTCTCGAACATATGATGCTGCGGCTCGGTCTGTTTGCCGGCGGGGATCTCGCAGAGGTAGGCATCGTGCTCCTGCTGCTCGCCCATGTTCAAGTAAGCACCCAGCGCACCCATACGCGCCCAAGGTTTGACTTCGACATCCATCAGATCTTCGACAAAAAAACCAGTGACGGAAGGAATGCCTTCCTTCTGCTGAAAGGCTTCGTACGGCGTCGGCCCTAAACGAATCGGCTCACGATGGGGCAGTCTCACGATTGAGGACTCCTTAATCAAAGCAGGTTGAATAAGGATTTCTATATTTGTTGAGGCATAAACTGCAAGGCGAGTTAGTTGAGACATTAACGAATATAACGAAGCCCGGCCGATTGGTTGGCAAAAAATGCCTCCCGATCCGCTGATTCTCAAGCCCCCTACGCAAAGATGTTAGATTTGAGAAAAAAGTCGCACATCGTGTGCGATCGAAGAAAGGATTGTCGCTTTCATCGGCAAGCGAATTTGCACAGCTCTTCGTTGCTCGCTGCGCCGTCTCCGAATCCTCGCCTTGACCAATGACACGTTGTCCTTGTTTGCTGCGAAAGAAGAGTTTGCAGAGAAGTTTCTGGGTATAAATAAGTGGAATTTCTGTCGAGCCGATCACAATCCGGTTTGCAAAAGAAAAATTGCAAGTTGAGCGGATGATCGCAGCGACGAAGATTTAGTTCGCTCAGAACGGCGACGAAGCCAGCATAACCAGTGGATCACCAGCCGTGATCAGCCAAAGCAGCGTTATGCTTATCAGACCAGTCGCGCAGAGAGCCGCTAGGATGCCCGTCACCATAATAATTTTTTCATACATGGTTTGGATTCCTGGGCCCTTTCCGAACGGACACCGTTCACCCATAATCGAACGATCTGGCGTTTACAAGTCGACTCTCATTTCAAATTTGAGCGCTGTTCGTTTGCACAGCTTGGCGGACTCGGCACATCTCCGAAGCGGAGGCTCTCGTCGGTTCAAGCTACAGACAACGAACATGCCGACTCCATACGCGTTCCACAACAAGCGTTCTGCCCCCTTGCAGGCCGGATAGGTTTTTTTGCGCCAGAGCCTGATCCATCCAAGATGCTTCGTTGAGCACATGCGGGCGGTCTGGCCGATTTGTCCGCTTGTCCGTTTACCGACCCCACAGCCGAACCTGTCTCGTCCGCGCGTCATGGCGGCTATAAAGAGGAGCAAATTCGATTCCGTTTAATTAAACCGAGGACTTATGCGGATGGACCAACTTTTTTGATTGGCCAAAATCCTCTCAGAACGGCGATTACCGGCGGGAAAATTCCGACAGCAGCGATGCCCAGTACCCACCGACGCACGGCGCCTAACGCGTTCATCGCCAGACCGGCTAGACTGGGCGGGACCAGCGATCTCCGCCGTGATGAGGGCTTGTTTGTTCCTTCTCCGCGAAATCGTCGAGGAATTGCCTAAACCAAGGCTACGAATCGCGTAGACCCTGCCATGTCATAATCACTGTTGGTTCACTGGCCTGCGGCAACTTTGCACGATTGCTTCGGCGCAAATACATTTGTACCCAGCAATCGTAGAAATATTCGAGATCGTGTCGCTCGTTTGCAGCTTGCTTATCCGGAGTTTCGTAGCGAATCGTGATCCATCGGCCGGCGAATGAGATGGTGACCCGTTCCGACACATTTCGATTATCGAGATAGCATCCCGCGCCGCGCAGCAATTGTGAGATGCTGTAGGGGTCCGGCGTTTTGCCGGCGTCCTTGCGCCGACTCCTCCCATGCAAATCGAATTTTTCGATCTCTTCCGGCGTGAAGCGCAAATCCACCTGGCAATCTAGCCTTCTTCGAGTCGGATCCGAGCGCCGAAAAAATCCCCCAATCGCACGTAAAACAGATAAGCTTCGTTTTTGCTCTGTCGCGCTGCTTTTGGCAACAACGGAATAGATTCCGTTCTCCACGTCTATCTCGAACGCGGAGAAACTGAATCTTTCCAATGCCTGCCCGAGCGCGCGGAGTTGGCGCGCGAAATTCATCGCATTGGCATTTGGCACATGATTCGGCCGCTGCTCGGTGTCATACGAGCTCATTTTGGTTGTTTCCCAGTTCGCGTTAGTGGCTTCCATATAAACTCGTTTCTGCTATGAGTCTTATTTCATTGCCGGTTAACACATCCTCGAGATCATCCGCTTAGGCGGTGCAAGAAAACGGTGACGTAACGCAATCGAGCACCTTCGTCCAGGCTTGAGCTAAACTCTGTCCGACTTGCGTGTCCCGAACGCCCATCCAAAATACCAGCGCGACGAGAACGATCACCAACGTGTACTCGGTCAAGCCTTGGCCATCTTCTTCGCGCCAGAGTCTCTTTAATAAATTCATGGTTTGCCCTTTCATTATTTGTTCGGCGCCAACATAAAAAAAACCGGCCCAGAGAATTTCTGTTGCCGGTTTCACCATTCGCTCGCCGAGTCCCCTGGTGACCACGTTGGGATCTCGGTTCATTGCGTCAACGTAAATCTGATCGCAGCTTGCGCAGATACGATGCCAGTGCGCTCTTTTGCATCCTTTGGAGTAATTACGGCCATTTGCGGACAGGTCGACTTAGGTTTTCCAATGAAAGCTTCTTGGCAATGACAAGCGCGTTGTCGGAGCTGTCGTGTCAAGAAACTTAACAGTGCGCCGCAGGGCTGTCGCATCACCGATGATTGACATCGTGGCGCGGCAGGCAACCGCTGGTTTGCGTATTTACATTATGCAGCAAGGGCGTGAAAAAATGCGAGGACTTCGAGCGCGGCGCGTTCCATCAGTTTCTGAATGCCGGCAAAAAAAGTATTACCCTCGATCTTGAACTGCCGGATGAACGCCAGCGGTTTATCGACTTCGTTCCGACAGCCGATCTCTTGATTCACCAATTGGCCGCTGCCCATGTTCGAACGTGAGTGTCTCGGCGCCAATCCTAGCTGGTTCTGATTAGAATCGTGGACGATGCGCCGGAAATCTGCGCCACGGCACGCTCGGGCTTGATGTGCCTGACCGGCCGCCCCGCCATTCGTACTGGGTGCTCACATTCCCTACGTGGCTGCGGCGACTATGTCGCCGTTGCCGCCGGAGCGGCCAAGGGCGCGATTATCGCTTTCTCAGGCGCACTGCCATGCGAAAGATGGTCATTGGGTAATCAGTCAGATTCATGGATCGGTCCGCGCGGGTGACTTAAGAAATCTCTGTTCGTCATATCTACTCGACTTTCGAAGCGACATGATGCGTTTCAGCGCCCGAGTGGTCGAGAGATCCGCTGATTCCTCCGCGCACTCGATTGTCTGTGGTCGAAGGAGCGACTCAGGAGCATCGCCAGATTCTCACTGGCCGCTGCACTCTGCTCCTTCCACCCAACCTGATCCCACAGAGTTAGTACGGTCGGCATCTCTATCTCTGCCGGAAGTTCGCGGGCTTCGAACTCACTCGCGTTGGAAAAATTGTCAACGGCGCTGGAGCCGTCTTAAGCCAGTGCTATACTTTTTTGAGCGCACAATGACGAAAATTCAGTGATTTACGACGAACGTGAGGATCTATCCCATCAAAGAAAAATAAACGCGGCCCGGACAGTACAAAGAGCCGATGACCGGAGCACAGCGATCTTATCTGAAGACGCTCTCAGAGCCGTTCGACGAGAATCTCACAAAGCAGAAGCACGAATCGACGAATTGCAGCGCAAAACCGGACTGGGTGTTGGCGGCAGCGGATCCAATTAAAAATAAAGGAGGCGATCGATGGGTCGCCCCCTTTATTTATCCGCGCAGCTATTTATGCGCGCAGATACGCCTCCGTTAGCTAGTCTCGGTCGTAATCGTAGTGCCGGTCACGATACCCATAGCGCTCACCTGGTCGGTACCGCCAACCGTATCGACCGTCGCGATCGTACCGTCGATCATGGTCATTTCGGTAAATGTCTTTGCGATCTTGCCAAATCTCTTTCCTCTTGTCGCGAATTTTGTCGTTGTACTCGCGCGCTTCGCGCCGGTCGCCTTGGCGAATCTCGCGGTGGCGTTGGTCTCTCAATCGCTCCAGGTCCCGACGGTCATGTCGCAATTCTTCACGCTGGCGATGATTGCCTGGAGGGTTATCATCAGCAAATGAGCGCACGCCGGGAATTACCAGAGCGGCCGCTAGTAGACTCATGGATAATATCGAAGTCGTTTTCTTCATTTTTTCCCCCTTCCTCGGATCTCGTGCCGTGCTCATTACTTTTCGCAAGCACCATACCAGGCGTAACTACGTGTAAATTGGGCGCCTTCGGGCCGGCGTAATTTTAAATGTCGGAGGAAATCCCATACTTATTTTTCGCTTTCATTCCGCTTCCAAAGATGAAACATACCGCCACGATTGACGGTATTTGCTCATTGTGGTCAGGCTATTCGTGATCACATGTACTCTGACATACCTTAGTTGCTTGTCATGCAAAGAGAGAAAACCAAAAACCGGTTGCGATATGCGCGAGATCATAGCGACATGGGAGGCTTAGAGATGAAACATGGATAGCGCGCTTTCGCTTCATCGTCTCCACTTCGCGTTCACCATCACCTACCATTATATTTTTCCACAATTGACGATGGGGCTCGCGCCGCTCATCGTCATTTTCAAATCGCTCGCGCTCCGCACCGGTGATGAACGCTACAACCGAGCGGCACGGTTTTGGGCGAAAATATTCGCGGTGAATTTTCTCTTCGGTGTCATTACTGGTGTACCGATGGAATTTCAATTCGGCACCAATTGGGCCCGCTTTGCCCAATACGCGGGCGGTGTGATCACAACATCTCTTGCAATGGAAGGAGTTTTTGCGTTCTTTCTCGAATCGTCTTTCCTGGGAATATTTTTGTTCGGCGAATCGCACTTCGGACCAAAGGTTCATTGGCTGGCCGCTTTTATGGTATTCGTCGGCTCGTGGGTTTCAGGGTTTTTTATCATCGTAACCGACGCGTGGATTCAGCATCCGGTAGGTTTCGAAATCGCCGCTAATGGGGCTGCTCACCTCACCAGCTTCTGGGCGCTGTTGTTCAACGAGTGGGCGCTCTGGCAGTACCTCCACACGATGAGTGGCGCGCTGGTGACCGGGTCGTTTACTATGGCTGGCCTGGGCGCTTTCTATCTACTTTCCCGAACCCAAGAGGAGCACGGGAAGATGTTCGTCACGCTTGGCGTAAGCGTCGCTTGGCTGCGTCGACCTTTCAGCTCTGGCCATCGGGGGATCAACACGGTCAGCTGGTGACGAAATATCAACCGATCACGCTCGCCGCCATGGAAGGGCTCTTTCACAGCGAGACCGGCGCGCCGATCGTGCTCGTTGGTCAGAACGACACCGACCGGCAGAAACTGGACAATACCATTTATGTTCCCAAGGCGCTGAGTTTTCTCACACATCGGCGCTGGGGAGCTGAGGTGAAGGGTTTAAATGAATTTCCGCGCGACCGTTGGCCTGATAATATTCCGCTCCTCTATTACTGCTATCACAGCATGGTCGGTCTCGGGACGATCTTCATCGCAATTGCGGTCGCTGCCGGATTTCTCTTGTGGAGAAAACAACTGTTCGGCGCGCGCTGGATCTTATGGATTTTGATGTTGACCTTTCCTTTTCCATTCATCGCCAATATCGCCGGCTGGATTACGGCGGAAGTGGGCCGACAACCCTGGTTGGTTTATGGCTTGTTGAGAACCGAGAACGGTTTTTCATCCCATGTTTCGGCCGGTAATGCCTTATTCACGTTGATTGGCTTCATGGGCATGTACACCGTCTTGAGCGTGCTCTATTTGTTTTAGATGTGGCGCGAAATCGCGCACGGTCCGGAGTTTTTGACCGGATCAAACGCTGGCGCTAGTGCGGAGCGACTCAGCCCAACCGCAGGAGTGTGATACGGAAACATTTTGGTTCATTCTCGTCGCGCTGATGGTCATCGCTTACGTGGTGCTCGACGGCTTCGATCTCGGTGCCGGCATCATCAGCTTGTTTGTCGCGCGAACCCATGACGAGCGCCATCTGATCTTGCGCGCCATCGGCCCGGTATGGGACGGCAACGAGGTTTGGCTTGTGGCCGCGGCAGGCGCGCTGTTTTTCGCTTTTCCGCCGCTTTACGCAGCGAGCTTCAGCGGTTTCTATTTGCCGTTGATGATCGTTCTCTGGCTCTTAATGCTGCGCGGTATCGGCGTCGAGCTCCGCTCCCACGTTGATGATCCGCTCTGGTGGTCGTTCTTCGATTTTGTATTTTCCTTTTCCAGCGTGCTGCTCGCAATTTTTTTCGGGGCAGCGGTCGGCAATGTCGTTCGCGGCGTGCCGCTCGGTGCCGACGGATATTTTTTTGAAGCGCTTTGGACAGATTTCCAGGTCGGCCCGCATCCCGGCATTCTCGACTGGTACACCGTTGTGATTGGGCTCCTCGCTGTCGCGGCGCTCACAGTCCATGGCGCCAACTATGTCGCACTGAAAACGGAAGGCGATCTCTCCGAGCGCGCACGTCGGGCGGCCAACCGAGCTTGGTGGCCGCTTGTGATCCTGACCGCGTTGAGCTTGGTCGCGAGTCTGTCTATCCGGCCGCACGCCATCAACAATTTTAGTTCGCATCCCTGGGGATGGCTGATTCCGGCGATGGTAGTGGTCTCTTTAATTGCGCTGCCGCTCTGCCACGCGCGGAAAAAGGACCAAGCCGCATTCGTCGCGTCGAGCGTCTATATTATCGGCAGTCTTGGTGGGGCGGCCTTCGCACTCTACCCTGTCCTACTCCCCGCAAGCACGGATCCGCGCTATAGCCTCACGATCGAGAACGCGAAGACCGGCGCCTACAGTTTAAGGGTTGGGTTGATCTGGTGGCTCGTCGGCATTGCGCTCGCGATCGTATATTTTACTTTTCTATATCGGTTCTTCCGCGGCAAAGTGCGCCTGACCAATGACGGCTACTGACCCGCCCTCGGCCTAGGCCCATCTATCTCTCTGCGAATATCCCTTCCGCCCGACACTGTCGCCAGCGTGGTGCCGTACGCGATTTCACCGACGCTTTGCCCCGTTCTTCGCGTTCGTTAATTGTCAACGCTGATGTAGCGGCGGTGTGGCGGAGAGCGGAGCGAACTCAGTCGATTTGCGCTGCTCAGCTGTTAGGCTTGCGACTTCAACGAGTTTAAAAAAATTTTGCTCAATCTGGCGTGTATAGATTCCGTTCGAACATTTTCAGGCAAAATTGCCATCGCGCTGCCGCTCACTCTCCTACCTCGCACGCCTAGAGTCTCTCTGAAATACCCATGGGTACCTGAGGCATGAGCTATGCTCAGGTCCACCCTCCGGCCGGGCTCCGCATGATCCGGCATCACGTAATGACATCCAAGATAGACATCCAGAATCTCGTCACCGTTCAGCAAGCGGCGAAGGTGTTGAACATAACTCCGGCGGCTATCCACAAGGCGATTAAGCGCGGCCGACTACCATGCCTCAAATTAGGCCGCGCGTTCCTGATTCAGCGCGCCGATCTAACTCAATACCGCAAAACGAAATCAGTGGGGGGACGACCAAAAAAGCAGGCCAGCGAAACTGGTTGATCAAAATGGACAGGTTTTATAAAGTGGGGGCTATGCGTTGCTGTTCCAAAGCGATCAAAAGCAAAATTCTCGTCGTCGATGACAATTTTGCCATTAGAAAATTGCTGGTGCTCCGCCTCAGAGAATCCAGCTACGAAACGGTTGAAGCAGCGACCGGGCTTCAAGCCGTAGAGCAAGCACGAACAACCCGTCCCGATCTGATCATCATGGATCTCGGCATGCCCGCCGGTACTGGTGATGACGCCATAGCATCGCTCAAAGCCGATCCAGCGACGCGAGACATACCTGTAATCGTACTCACAGCTTTTCTCCAGGGAAGTCTTCTCAATCGTGCTATCGCTGCCGGCGCCGCCGAGGTACTCCACAAACCGGTAAATTTTAGCGGGTTGGAGCTTGTCCTGCAGCGACATTTGTCAGTTGAGCAGTCTGCGTAACCTTTTTTCTGCAATCTTCTCGTGTGTCGCCTTCGAACCGATACTTTTCCGGACGAATCGATCACAAGTGATAAACTGCCGATCATGGATCAACCGCAGCAAAACGGCTCAGCACTCAATATTGATGCATAAATAACGGCCCCGTGCGCAGAGACTTTTATTCGGCACGAGCATCAAGCGTTCGCCGGCGCTCCGAACTTGCGCATGCGCCATTGGAAATTCGAAACAACAGACGATTACTCATACGGTCCGCCTAAAACTAAGTCTAGCCGGTCAGGCTTTCTGAAGAGACTACGTAGGATGTGTTGTTAGGGATGCGACGCAGGAAGCGAGCCGCACTGTTCAGTCCGCCTCCCCCCGGGCTCGATATAGACAATGCAGGCGGATCGGCGTTCTGCGCTCGTATCACCAGAAAGCACTGACACACCACCGCAGACTATAATACCGGTCGATGAGCACGGCTCGTCGAGAATTCGCGCGTTCGCCGGTATGGGCGCTGTATCAACAGGGTTGGTTTGCGCCGAGAAGCACGCGAGCGGTACTCCTGCCATCAAAAGAAAAAAATATTTTTGAACTCTGTGCACCTTAATGGGAGGCCCGCTCTCCATTCGTTCCATGAAGCGAAACGGCCGGATGGGCAGTCTTCGACGACACTTGAAAGCGCGGTTTACACCAGCGGGGGCAAGTAGGTGAGTTGATACTTCGGCCCAGAAACCGTTCGATTCAGAGTTCTTTCTTAAAAAAAGAGTCAGCCGCAAGGGACAGACGCGTTATCTCATTCAAAAGTTCTGGGCGATATGGATCATCCTTGGCCGTCTTGGCAATCTGCTGAGCCACGGCATTCAAGCGAAGCAAAAGGGCATCGAGTGTTGGAAATTCTTTCGGTAGGGAGTGTGAGGCGTACCGCGGCCGTTCGGCGGCTCTTTGCTGTATTCTTCTGAGCTCGTCTCGAATAACGTTCAGCTCCGAAATTTCATCGAGCACCGCTTTACGAGGGTTGTTCTTTTGCAGCTCACAATAATGCAGCAATTCGGCCATACGTCTGTTGAGGGCTCTTAAGCTGACGGGTTCAATATTTGCGAACACCTTTCGTTCACTCAAATTGAACCGGCGCGACGGCACCGAGACGGCCAATCGTCGCTCGCATGGCACGCGTCGGAGAGGAGCAATACAGGAAGGTAAACGACCGGTGCCTTGCCGGCGCGCAATGGTTAATGCCATGCGTTATTTTCGCAATTTTCTCTGGTTTTCCGCGGATGAGCTATCGCGCGCATGAGCGGTGCGTAAGTAAATCGTTCACGACCTGTCCGGGATATTGACACCCGGATCAATGACCGGATTATAGATTTGAACGCGCACTGGTCGATGCGAGCCATTGTGGGAGACTTTCAAAGGCTTTCTTTATACCAGCAGGGTACAAGCTGAGTCGCTCGCTTCCTATCCGGCGGTCCGCCAACATAGGCCGTATCGACAATCTTCTTTGTCGTGATACTTTGAGTCGGAGGCCAACCCCGGCGGAACGTATCGAGCCTTTGAGTGCGACACGGACCCGAGCTAGAAAGGCCGAGTCTGTTCCTTAGAGCACTGCCGCGCATTTTCACCGTTGCTTCGGAATATTCGGCGTTTGGCAATGTTTTGCAATGATGTCGCTAGCTGCTCATGATTCCGCCAATGAGCAAAAAAACCTTAGCCCACGACGCCATAAGACACGTAACTTGTGTCTTTGATTTGTGGCGATCCCAATTCCAAAACCGCAAGTGACAGTCTCGACAACGCAAGGGTCGAATCCAAAATGTACCGCTTAGCACTTTTTCTAAGTCGTTTTTGCGACGAGAGAACCGCACGTTCGAACTGGAGCAGTGTGGGCAAACTCCCTTGCTGAACAACCCCAGAATATTTTGTACGTGTCTCATCGTAACTGTGGCCAAGCGCGTCTGCATTTCACGTCGCCAAATTTTCCTGCTGGTTTGGAGGTTATTCCGCTGCCCCATTTCCAAGCGTTCGTTTAGAGCTGCGCAAAAAAGATTGAACTACTTTGCCGCGGCGTCCGGCCCACAACTGTTCGCGCAGTGTTGCACAAATTTCCCGATCCGTCCGCGCGCTTCGTTTAGAATCGCCGTTCCGACTGCCAGTTCACTTTGTTGCAGATCCCTGGTTCAAAGCGCGACCTTACATCAAATATATTGAGTTGCAAGGTTTTTCCATTTGGCTAAACAAGCCAAGTCAAATTTGCCGAAGCCGAACCTTACGTAATTTCCTCGTGCGACGCTCGTTTTAATGGCATACGGGGTTAACTAATAGTGCCAAACCTCCCCCGTTGCCGTTGCACCGATATCGTCGCTCAATCACTTGAGATCGTAGACCGCGTGACACATATTGCGGTTCACCTGCATTGTCCCGAGATCTCCGGTGGATGTCGCCAAGGAAGTGCCTCCGTTTTTATTGCCGCCACAGCTCTCATGGCAGGCGGCGCGAACTTACTTAGATCGCCTCATCCGAAAGCGTCTCGATGAGTTCTGAAGAAAATTTTCCATACCCCGCACGGGCTGCGATAGCCGGAGCGTTGTGGTCCGATCCAAGGGACTCATTAGAATGAGGCCGAGGTGCTGAAGGCAGTCTACGCCGCGCACTGATTTCAATCGATTCAGTTGCTCTTTTAGAAAGCTCAACAATTTCTTTTGATCAGTCCAAATTCTTTTGCGTGGCTTCCCGTAGTCTACGGAACTCCTCCTGCAATCGTTGCGCTTTATCCCATAGATCTCTAGACGTGGGTTGTGGCATCGCCGACTTCCTGTAGTTAGTTTGGCCCCGAGCTTAGGCTTGGATGAGGGGAGAAAGCAAACAACTCGCGATGATTTACCATAGCCGATCTAATGCGAGCGCCTGAGACCAACCGTTAATTTCCCGGATTAGGGCACTCTTTGGATCATCAGCCATCCTCCTAAAATCGTCGCATATTAGGCGCCGTTTTCGGTTCTTTCCATGCCCTGTTACATTAACCAAAGAACACTTGTTAGTAGTTCCACACCTGTATTCAACCTTCTGCCGGAGGAAAATACCCCTATCCATCAATTCCGTCTGGTACGACACGACCAAAGGTCATTTGGCCTGAGGGTTTTCGCGCGGAACGTTTAGCTGCAATTTAGGGCATGTTCTTTGCTCGTCACACGGGCATGGAGTACTACTGCGAGCATTGCTACCGTTACAGAAACGGAGACGGATACAGAGTCATTAGCGATGACTTCGGATCGGTAAGACTCGATATAATTGTCTGCTACGAGTGCTCTCTTGATGCCCGACGATTGGGCCTTCGCGCAAACAAATTGGTGGTGCCTAATGCTGTGACTGGATCCGTGCCGGGAGAGATGCCTGAGTTCGATCGCATGCCTTGACGGGTTTCGGAGTCCAATTCTTAATCGCTCACCAACCGACACTGCTCTTCTGCCAAGCTAGTGACGAGCAAACCTGTCTGCGCTCACAGAGTAAATTTATGAGTGCCGGACCCGATTGTCTTCTCTTTTTAAAGTCTCGCCAGCTGGGCTAGTTTTCTTAAGCGTTTTTCCTTCTCTTTCTAGTTGCTGCCGCTCCTTCGCGCGTAAGCGGCGTTCTTTTCAATAGCCAGCCCGACCCACGATAGACGAAACCACAGTCAGGTGCTCGACCGCGGTATCCGAAAGACACTTCGGAGTGAGCTTATGGGTAGCGTCAAGAGTTGTGTGTAAATTGAAGGGGCCGCTGACTCCAGTTTTGATTGAGGTGGTGGAACACCGCAAAAACAATTCGCTCCAGGCTCTG
>Ga0310810_10005359_pt1 | contig 14331 bp, 10 predicted proteins | sample NCmetagenome_FD_207641 | JGI IMG/M metagenome (GOLD analysis project Ga0310810, IMG submission 207641) | Soil microbial communities from experimental microcosm in Duke University, North Carolina, United States - NC | ecosystem: Engineered > Artificial ecosystem > Soil microcosm > Unclassified ... | reverse complement strand
CGCCGGCGTGGCCGGCGCGAACGAGCTGTACGAGGTTCCGGTCGTCACCAGCTCGCGGACCCGACCCGCCTCCAGCATCTCGAGGAGGAAGGTGTCGCGGTGGACCGGAGACTCGCGCGCGCTCGCGACCTGCGACGGGTACAGGCTGTGCTTGCGCAGCGCGATGAAGGCGATGCCGAGGGCGAACATGAGCGGCACCAGGAGCTCGTAGTTGCCGGCCATCTCGCACACCATGACCAGCGCGGCGAGCGGGACGTGGGCGATGGCGCCGTAGAACACGCCCATGCCGACCAGCGCGAAGGCTCCCGGATGGATGCGCGGATCGTGCAAGACGATCTGCGCGGCGATGCCGAACGCGCCGCCGAGCAGACCGCCGATGGCGAGGGTCGGAGCGAAGTCGCCGGCGCTGCCGCCGCTGCCGACCGAGAGCGAGGTGGCCATCATCTTCGCCACTGCCAGCAGCAGGAACAGGATGACCGCGTTCCAGCCGTCCGGCACCCACGCGGCACCGGAGATGGCGGTCTGCGCGCCGCCGTAACCGCCGCCGAGGATGCCGAGCCCCTGGCCCTCCGGCACCAGCCAGCCGCCGAGCGCCATGAGCGCGCCGGTCGCCGAGATGCCGAGCAGGAGCCCGCCGAGCGCGGGGCGCAGCCATTCCGGCCCCGGCAGCGATCGCGCGACGCGCTGGACGAAGCGATAGAGGGCGAGGAACGCGATGGCGCCGGCCGACACCACCACCGCGAGGAGCGCGTAGAGCGGCAGGTGGGCGGCGACGAACGGAAAGTGCGAGGGGACCGCGAACAGCGTGCTCTCGCCGAAGACGGTGATGCTGATCGAATACGCGACCACGCTGGCCAGGACCGAGGGCACGATGGCGTCCGACTCCATGCCGTCGCGGTAGAGGATCTCGGTCGCCAGCAGCGCTGCCGCCAGCGGAGTGCGGAACACCGCCGCGATGCCGGCCGCCATGCCGGCGACCAGGAGGATGCGGCGCTCGCGCGCGCTGACCCGCAGGTAGCGACCGACTGTCGATCCCAGGGCGCCGCTGATCTGCAGCGTCGGCCCCTCGCGCCCGCCGGACGCGCCGGTGCCGAGCGAGGCGATCGACGCCAGGAGCTTGACCCAGATGACGCGGCGGCGCACCACGCCGCCTCGGTGGTGGAAGGCGTCGATGATGTCGTCGGTTCCGCCGCCGCGCGTCTCGGGCGCCAGCCGGGTGACGAGCCCGCACAGGAGACCGCCGGCGGCGGGCAGCAGGCAGAGGAGCCAGGGCCGGAAGTGACCGCGCTCGCCGATGTGCGCGAAGGTCTCGCCGTGGGCGCGCAGCGGGTCGTAGCCGGCCAGCGTCTCGAGCAGGAAGCTGTGCAGGTACTCGACCAGCGCGAAGAAGGCGACCCCGATGAGCCCGGCGCATGCGCCGACCAGCGCGGCGCGCCACAGGCTGCGCCCGAGGATGCGGAGGTCGATGGGCGCCGAGTCGGTGAACAGGAGCGGCAGGAATGACCGAGTCGGTCGGTCCCAGAGGCCGCGCCAGCGGGCCCAGCTCGCGCGCCGGCTGCGTGTCATCGCTGGGACTGCAACCGGATGGCCGGCCCGCGTCAAGAGCGAGAGGCGCACCGCGTGCGCGATGAACGGCCCGCCGGCGGGCGACCGCCGGCGGCGTTGACATGCGGCTCGGCTCGGTCGAGCTCCTGCCGGTGAACCTGTTCCTTCAGATCCGTCCGCCCTGGTGGAGTCGCGTGCACCCCTACCTGGGCGCCGGACTCGGCCTCACGGTCGAGAAAGAGCGGGATGCTCGACTCGACGGATCTCTCGCCGTGGGTCGGCCCGGCGGTGGACCTCGGCGTCGACGTCGAGGTCGGCGCCGCGCCCTGTTCGTCGAGCTCGACCTCCGGTGGAACGCCTACCGGACCAGCGTCGAGAGCGAGGGGGCGCGGATGGTCTCGACTCGGTACGCGAAAACCCAGCGGTTCCCCTGTGATGAAGCGCAAAGGATGCGGCCAAGGATCCGGTTGGAAGTCGACCGGGCGGGCCCCATACTGGGGTTCGAGAATGTTGGCTAGCTTGCGCTTCGCTGTGCTGGTGATCGCCCTCGTCACGAGCGCGTGCGCGAGCGACGGCGGAGACGGCGGCCACGACCACGGCGGCGCCGACGGCGGCGACGTCCACCACGTGCGCGACCCGGCGACCGAGCCGTGCGATCGCTCGAACTGGTTCGACCTGCTTCCGGATCTGCGCGAGTGCGACCTCACCGGCGCGCTGCTGGACGGCGCCAGCCTCCGGCGGGCGAACCTCACCGACGCGATCCTGATCGACGCCCGGATGCACGGCGTCGATCTCTTCACGGCCGAGCTGGTGCGCGCGGACGCGAGCGGCGTCGACCTCGACTCCGCCAGCTTGACCGCGGCCGACCTCACCGACATCGACCTGACCGACGCCACCCTGGTCGGCGCCAACCTCACCCAGGTCGATCTCGCCGGCGCCACCCTCGACGGCGCCGCCACCGACCAGACCACCATCTGTCCAGACGGAGACACTGGCCCATGCTGGTGACCAGACGAGTCCTGCTCTTCGCCGCGCTCGCGGCCGGCTGCGTGACCAGTGATATCGAGGACGAGACCGCCACGCTCACCGCCTGCCCGATGAGCAACCTCATCGAGGACCCGCCGCCGTTCGTCTGGACCTATCACGATGTGTCGCCGCAGAACCCGGAGCCGTATTACAGCGGCATCCTGGAGTACGGCGAGGCGACCTTCACCATCGGCGCCTACACCCTCACCACGCGCGCCTACCGCCAGGCCGGCGGCACGTTCACCATCCCGGGGCCGACGATCCGGGTCGAGCCGGGCAACAAGTACATCCTCCGCTTCCACAACCTCCTGCCGTACGAGGCGTCGACCGATCCCACCGACCACAACACCTTTCACGACCCGAACGTCACCAACGTCCACACCCACGGCCTCCACATCTCCGGCGAGTCGCCGTCGGACGACGTGACCCGCATGTTCGAGGGCCAGCGCGGCGGCGACTACGTCTGGGACATCCCCGCCGATCACATGGGCGGGACCTACTGGTATCACGCGCACCACCACGGCTCGACCTTCCTCCAGGTCGCCACCGGCGGCTTCGGCCAGCTCATCGTCGACGACTCGAGCGACGGCATCCCGCCGCTGGTGGCGGGCATGCCGGAGCGCCAGCTCATCGTCGCCTACCTCGATCCCACGGTGGCCGGCACCGGCGGCGACACCCTCATCAGCGGCAGCATGCCGGCCGCCTGGACGGTCAACGGCACCCTGAACGGAAACTTCTGCATGCCGGCCGGCGAGTGGCAGCACTGGCGCGTCCTGCTCGCCGACCGCAATGCCACCGAGAAGGTCTTCACCGTCGGCTCGAACTGCCAGGTCGAGCTCCTGGCGCGCGACGGCGTCTGGCGCACGGTGGCCCCGCAGGACCGGCCGACCAACTTCGTCCGGCTGACCGGCGCCTCACGCGCGGACCTGGCGGTCAAGTGCACCAACGACTCGACGCTGATGATCAACAACAACCCGATCGCCAGCGTGCTGGTGAGCGGCAGCGGCGACACCACCGTCGGTCCGTGGTCGAACGGGCCGACCGGCAGCACCTGGTCGGCGATCCGGCCGAATTACCTGCGCGACCTGCGCGGCGAGACCAGCGTGCACAACGAGGGCGTCAGCATGTCGGCCCGCACCATCAACTCGAAGTCATTCGACGAGAACGTGCCGACCTTCACGCTGGACGCCAACCAGGTGCAGAACTGGACCCTGACCGGCGCCAACAACCACCCCTTCCACCTCCACGTCTATCACGTGCAGTCGCAGAACTGCACCGGCAGCTACGAACCGGGCGAGTACTTCGACACCATCGCCAACGCCTGCACGGTCCGCTTCGACCTCGACGCGGCGACCAGCACCGTCTACGAGGGGCGCACCATCATGCACTGCCACATCCTCGATCACGAGGATCAGGGCGCGATGGGCTGGCTCGACACGGTCGGCGGCGTGCCGCCACCGGAATTCCCCGACGACGCCAGCCTGGTGTCGCCGTACGGCGAGAGCTACGCGCAGGGCAGCATCGACTGGTGCACCGCCGACGGCACCTGCGACGACGGTGACATGTGCAACGGCGCCGAGACCTGCGCGACCGGCGGCGAGTGCGCGGCCGGCGCGCCGCTCGTCTGCGACGACGGCAACGTCTGCAACGGATCGGAGACCTGCTCGCCGGGCAGCGGCTGCGCTTCCGGCACCCCGCTCAGCTGCGACGACGGCAACGTCTGCAACGGGATCGAGACCTGTTCGCCGGGCAGCGGCTGCGCTTCCGGCACCCCGCTCGGCTGCGACGACGGCAAGGCCTGCACCGCCGACAGCTGCGACCCGGTGGCCGGCTGCGTGCACACGCCGACCTGCCCGGTCACGCTCGGCACCGACGACTTCGAGTCCGGCACCTGGGCCGGCGGCACGCTGTGGTACGACCCGGCGTGGACCGCGACCGGTGACGCCCTGGTGACCGGCACCGACACCCCGCACGCCGGCAGCTGGCACGCCCGCCTGCGCCGCGCGACCGGCAAGATCTGGCGCCGCGCCCGCCGCAAGAACACGAGCAACCTCCACCTGAAATTCTGGGCGAAGGTGAGCACGTTCGAGCCGGGCGACATCGCCGAGGTCAAGGTGACACAGACCGGTGGCGTCCTCACCACGGTCAAGACCTTCACCTCCGCCGACAGCGACGGCGCCTATCACTTCTACGACGTCGACCTGACCGGCCTGGTGCTGCCATCGCTGGTCAAGGTGACGTTCGACGCCGGCATGAGCGCCATCGACGACGTCTGGACCATCGACGACGTCGAGCTCACCGGCTACAAGTGAGGGCCTGGGCCGCCGCCTGCCTTGTCGCGCTCGGCTGCGGCGATGATCTGGCGGCGCCGCGCGACGCCGCCGCCTGCCGCGCCGACGAGTGCGCGCCGTATGCGTGCGGGCCGGGCGACTCCTGTCTGACCGCGTGCGACACCGCCGCGGACTGCGCGCCGGACCACGTCTGCCGGGCCGGATCCTGTGTCGGCACCGAGTGCACCGCCGAGACCGCGCTCGCGGTCTGCGGCCCGTACGCCTGTCTCGGCGGCGACTGCGCCGCCGACTGCGCGGTGGGACCGTGCGCCGAGGGATACTACTGCCGCGGCAACGACAACCAGTGCGTGCCGCACTGCAGCGAGCCGGACGACCCGCTGTGCCAGGGCTACCTGTGCAACGTCGAGGTCGGCGAGTGCGAGCAGATCTGCGACGACGGGATCCCGTGCGCCGCCGGATACGACTGCGACCGCAACGGCCATTGCCAGCCGGGCTGACGGCCGGCTGATCGAGGCGCCACCCGTCCGCGCCATTCCCGGATCGAGACGGACTGATTCCCGGTCACTTGGCGCCCGCCTGCAGCGGTATGACGGTTGCTACATCGCGCCGCCGTGGCGACCAGGACCCGGAGGGGGCGTTCGATCTGGCTTCTCGCGGCGCTGGTCGCGGGGCTGCTGGTCGCCCTGCCATCCAGCGCCGGGGCCGGCCGCTTCAACATCTTCTCCCGCCTGACCCGGCCGGCCCGACCGAGCGGCCCGGCCACCGTGGCGGCCAACGGTGCCCGTTATCGACCGTCGAAGGTGAGCGGCGCGCTGGCGCGCAGGCTGGGTGGCAGATCGGTCATGGCGGTCGGCCGCGGCGGCCGCCAGGGCAAGGCCTACGCGCGCGACCTCGGCGACACGGTCGAGATCCTGTTCCAGCCGCACGCCTCCAGCTTCGGCCACGTGCTGGTCCGCATCGGCCAGCAGGTTTACGACATGCCGAACGCCATGGGCGCCCGGTCGCAGTCGTTCGACTCGATGCTCCGCTGGATCCACAGCCCGATGTACGGGTTCGTGTTCGACTCGACGCCGGAGCGGGTGGCCGAGCTGGATCGCGCGTTCAAGAGCTTCATCGCCTCGCGGCCCGCCTTCTCGACGATGGGCTCCGGCCCGGACGGCTACAGCTGCGCCGCGTTCGTGACCTCGGTCCTGGCCAGCAAGGCGCCGGAGCTGCAGATCGGACTCGAGGTCGGCGCCACCACCTTCGCCTCTGGCCTGTTCCGCGCCGGATCCCACCAGGCGGTGACGCTGTACGGCAGCGCGGCCGATCAGGCCGGCAGCGAGTCGTTCAGGTTCGAGCGCCTCGACTGATGCGAGCTGCCCGCTCGCTGCTGCTCGCGTCGGCGGTGGCGGCGTCCGCGGCTCCGGTCTCTGCGGCACCTCGACTGCCGGGACCTCCGCGTCCCGGCCACGTCTACGCGGGCGGCCGGCCCGGACGCGCGGAGCTCGACGCGACACGCGCGAGGGAGCGACAGGACGGCGTCCAGGCGCTGTCGGCGCGCGGCCAGTATCGCCCGGGCCGCCAGCTGCTCGCAGACCTCCGCCACATGACCTCCGACCCGCGCGACCCGACCGAGCCGGGTGAGGCCAGCGGCTATGCGCGCATGTCGCGCTGGGCGGCCCGCCGGCTGCAGTCGCGCGGGGTCCTGCCCGCCGGCGACGGCCGGAGCGGCCTCGCGCGCTACTTCCAGGCCTTCGAGTGGGACCAGCGGTACGCGCCCGGGCGCGCGCGCTCGCGCAACGTGGTCGGCATCCGGCACGGCGACGGCTCGACGAGCGAGGCGATCCTGGTGGTCGCGCACCTCGACGGCCTGTCGGCAGCGCAGAAGCGAAGCTACCAGCGAGCGGACGGCCGCCCGCTCGACGGCTACCAGGCCGCAAACGACAACGCCTCGGCGGTCGCGTCGCTGCTCTACGTGAGCGACGTCCTCGACCGGCTCGAGCGCCAGCGCGGCGCGCCGCTCAAGCGCGATGTGGTCTTTCTCATCAGCTCCGGCGAGGAGGAGGGTCTCAAGGGGGCCGAGGCGTTCGCGCGCTTCTCGCACCAGTTCGGCGACAAGCGCTTCATCGGGGTCGTCAACTTCGAGATGGTCGGGCAGGGGGATCGCAACGCGGTCGCGGTGCTCGGCGGCGAGCGCGAGCCGGTCGCCCGCAGGAACCCGCTCTACCGGCGCGCGCTCGGCCTCCGGGTGCGCGGCAACGTCGCCCGCGTGCTTCCTGGCCTCCGGCGCGCCGACCGCGCCGAGGGCTGGTTCCGCCGGAGCGATCACTTCCCGTTCGCCCGCGCCGGTCTCGACACCATTCTCTATGTCGGCCAGCCGGGCGCTTATCACCACCTCGAGGACGACTTCGACCACCTCGATCCGGACACCAACCTGGCGGTCGCCCGCCACGCGGTTCGCCTGATCGTCGATACCGCCGAGAACGGCACCGGCAAGCGCGGCCGCACGCTGCCGGTTCGCCGCGGCCGCTTCGGCCGGCGCCTGAACCCGCTGGGCCGCACCGTCTACCCCGCCGACATCGCCGACGAGGAGTGAGCGATCAATCGTCGTCGTCGTCGCCGCCGGCGAGGAAGTCGTCGAGGTCGACCGGCAGCGGCATGGAGGACCAGGGAGCCGGCTCGCCCTTCATGTGCTCCCACAGGATGCGGCCGAGGCCGGGGGCGTTGTCGATGGTCTTGAAATCGAGCTGAGCCGAAAGCGAGGCCAGCCGGGAATTCGACTCGGGGTTGAGCTCCTCGGCGATGTTCGAGGGCAGGTAGTCGAACGGCGTGAGGTCCGGCTCGCTGGCCCAGAGGTCGAGCATCGGCGCGGCGGCGGCGGTGGTCTGGGTCTGCGGCGGCAGGCCGAGCAGGAGCTCGATGGTGCGCCACAGGCTGGCGTTGTCGTAGTGGCTGCTCACCACCGCCCCGCGCCGCACCCAGGGTGAGACCACCACCAGCGTCGAACGATGCGCCTCGACGTGGTCGGCGCCGTCCTGCGGATCGTCCTCGATGATGAAGACCGCGGTGGTGGGCCAGTAGGGCGAGTGCGACAGGGCATCGACCACCATGCCGGTCGCCTCGTCGTTGTCGGCGACCATGAACTCTGGTGTCCACTTGCCGGGCGTGAGCCCCTCGGTGTGGTTGTTGGGCAGGAGCATGTACGTGAAGCGGTGCAGGATGCCGGCGTCGATCTGCGACTTCACGTACTCCGCCTTGCCGCGGTCGCGCGACTCGAGGTTGAAGGCGAGACCGCCCGGCCACAGGACGTCGATCGCGACGTCGCCGGCGCCGAACCCGACGATCTCGCCGTAGTCGATGTAGTCGATCCCGGCCTCGGCGAGGTGCTGGAAGTAGTAGCCCTGCTCGGGCGCCGAGATCTGCTTGCCGAAATCGATGACGTCGCGGGTCTCCCGGCCCCAGGTGGTGAGCCAGGCCTTCTCGGTGAAGTCGGTCGAGGTGCCGCCGGCGGTCCACTGGTGGCCCTGGATGGAGGCCTCGGCGTTCGAGTAGAAGTTGTCGCCGAGCGCGAACGCGCGGGCCAGCGCGTGCAGGTTGGGCGTGTAGCGCTCGCCGAACAGCACCAGATCCGGATCGCCGTCGCCGCGCTCGAGATCGCCCAGCGTGGCGTCGTAGGTCTTGTTCTCGCGCACGATGAGGACCACGTGCTCGATCGGGGTCGCGAGACCTTCCACCGGCGGCAGCGGCCAGCGACAGGCGTGATCGTCCGGGCAGCGCACGCGCGCGCCGACCAGGCGCGGCCGCTGATTGTTCTCCTCGACCACGTCACTGTCGGCCGCCAGCTCGAGCTCGCCCGGCGCGGGATCGATGACCGACAGGGTGCCCTTCATGATGCCGTAGTCGAAGCTGGTGCCGCTCGACGGGCCGCCGCCCATGCCCTTCGCGTTGGTCACCACCAGCCCGCCCGACGGCAGCACCGCGACCGCGGTCGGGTACCAGCCGGTCGGGATGCGGCCGAGCCGCTGGAACGAGTCGGCGGACAGGACGTCGAGGCAGTTCTCGCCGGCGTCGGCGACGTAGAGCCGGCTGCCGGACGGATCGAGCGCCAGGTGGTTGGGCGCCGAGCCGCGCCGCGCCGGCTCGCCCGGCGACAGTGACACGGTGCGGGTCACCCGGCGGCTCGCGAGATCGATGACCGACACGCTGTCGGAGTCGGTGCTGGCGACCAGCAGGCGCGTCGGCGCCGACGGCGGATCGAGCAGCAGCGCCTCCGGGTTCTTGCCGACCTCGACGCGGGCGACCACCCGCGGAGCGCCGGCCAGATCGACAACCGCGACCGCGCGGCCGCCCCACAGCGAGACGTAGGCCTCGCGCCGCGCCGGCGCCACCGCGACGTCGTACGGCGCGCTGGCGGCGCCGAGCGCCACCCGGCCGGTCTCCTCGCCGGTCGCGGTGTCGAGGAAGGCCAGCGCGTCGGCCCGCTGCAGCGCGGCCAGGAGCGTGGTGTCGTCGGCGAACGCGATGCCGGCCACGTAGGAGTGGGAAGGCAGCGCGATCGGCGCTGCGGCCGAGAGCGGGGCAGTGGCCGCCGGGTCGTAGTCGTAGGCATAGATGCGATCGGCGCCGCCGCCGGATGCGAACACCCGGCCGTCGGCGCGCACCGCGAGGCCGAGGAACAGCGCCTCGCCGGCGTCCTTGCGGAACGGGATCTGCTGCACGACGGTGCCGCGCGCGAGGTCGACCAGGCTGAGGAACTCGTCGTAGTAGCCGCCGTCGGTGGTGAGCGCGTGGACGCCGCCGGGCAGGAGCCTCACCCCGAGCAGGAAGCCGCCGAGCTCGACCTGGCGACCGGCCGGGTGAACGCGGCGGCCGCCCGGCAGGATCGCGCTGCCGTCCGGCTGCAGGCCGGCCGGGATGCGTCCCTCGGGTGGCGCTTCGACCAGCTTCGCGTTCACCGCGAACGGGATCTCGGCCGATGGCGGCGCGTCGCATGCGGCGGCGGCCAGCAGCGCGAGCGTCCACATCTTCATGGCCGCCCAGTGTACCCTGAGCCGCGGGATGGCCAGCCAGAAGGATGTCCGCGCCATCGCGCTGTCGCTCGACGGGGTCGTCGAGTCCCGCGAGCGGTTCGCCTTCGCGGTGAAGGCGGCGAAGGGCGCCCCGCCGCGCCAGTTCGTGTGGGCGTGGAACGAGCGGGTCCACCCGACGAAACCGCGAGTCCCACGGGCGGACGTCCTGGCCGTGCGGGTGTCGGGACCGGACGACAAGGCGGCGCTCCTGGCCGCGGACGAGGACAAGTTCTTCACCGAGCCGCACTACGACGGCTTCCCGGCGGTCCTGGTCCGCCTGCCGGAGGTGACGCGCGGCGAGCTGCGCGCGCTCGTCACCGAGGCGTGGCGCTGCGCCGCGGAGTCGAGGAACAAGAAGAAGAAGGAAAAGAAGAAGGAGGCGCGGCGGCGGTGATGCATCCCCGGCTGCGCGCCGTCCTTCGCGAGCCGCTGGTGCACTTCCTCGTGGTCGGCGCGCTCCTGTTCGCGATCGATCGCTGGCGCGACGGCGGCGCGGCGACGCGGCCGGCGGTGACCGCGCCGGCGCAGCCGGAACGACGCGCGATCGTGGTGGACGGCGAGCTGCGCCGCTGGATCGAGGACGGCCTCAGGCGGGCGCACGGCGGCCAGGCGCCGGGCGCGGCGGAGCTCGACGAGGCGGTTTCGCGCTGGATCGACGAGGAGGTCCTCTATCGCGAGGGCCTGGCGCGCGGCCTCGACCGCGACGACCCGGCGGTGCGCAAGCGGATCGCCGACAAGATGGCCTTCATCCTCGAGCAGGAGATCGTGATTCCGCCGGCATCGGACGCCGAGCTGCGCGCCTGGTTCGAGCGCGAGCGCGCGCGCTTCGCCCGGCCGGAGCGGATCGACTTCACCCACGTGTTCGTCGCCGGCGGCGGAGCCGAGGCCCAGCAGCGTGCCCGCCAGCTGCTCGCGCGGCTCGAGTCCGGGGAGGACCCGGAGCTGCTGGGCGATCGCTTCTCCGGCGGCCAGCGCTACCGCGGCCGCAAGCCGGAGGATCTCACCGCCAGCTTCGGCCCCGAGTTCACGCGCGGCCTCGACCGCCAGCCGATCGGCGCCTGGCAGCTGCGCCGCTCGCGCCACGGCCTCCACCTCGTGCGGCTCGATCGGGTGGAAGCCGGCAGCGCGGCCGACTTCGCCGCCGCCCGGCTCGACGTCGCCAAGGAGTGGCGCGACCAGCGCCACGCCGAACAGCTCGCCGCCCGGGTGCGCGCGCTGCGCGAGACCTGGCAGGTCGTGGAGCGATGAAGCGAGCCGCCGTCGTCATCGCGCTCGTCGCGCTGGCGCCCCTGGCGCACGCGCACGACTTCAACCCGGGCGTCCTCTCGCTGGTCGAGACCTCGGAGGGGCGGTTCCAGATGGCGTGGACGCCGCCGGTCGACTCGACGGGCAGCGAGCTGCCGGTCGACATCGACTTCCCGGCCGCCTGCCGGCGTGCGCAGTCGATCGTCGATTGCGGCTCCGGCGGGCTGGCAGGCGCCATCGGCTTCAGCCACCTCGACTCGCCGCGCCTCAAGGTGGTGGTCCACATCCGCTGGCTCGACGGCAGCGAGATCGAGGAGCTGGTCGACGGGCGCGATCCGAGCCTCGCCGTCGAGCGCCGCCCGCATCGCACGTTGCTCCCCTGGATCCGCCTCGGCGTCGAGCACATCCTGACCGGCGCCGATCACCTGGCGTTCGTGCTCGGCATGCTCCTGGTCCTCGACCTCACGCTCGACCGGCGCCTCCTCGCCACCATCACCGCCTTCACCGCCGCCCATTCGCTCAGCCTCGCGCTGGCTGCGCTCGACATCGTGCGATTGCCCTCCGCGCCGGTCGAGGCCGCCATCGCCGCCAGCGTGGTCCTGGTCGCGTACGAGGCGCTGCACCCGGATCGCAGGACGGCCACCCGGCGCTGGCCGTGGCTGGTCGCCGGCCTGTTCGGACTGGTGCACGGGCTCGGCTTCGCCGGCGCGCTGGCGCGCATCGGCCTGCCGCACGGTGCGGTCGGCGTGAGCCTCCTCGGCTTCAACCTCGGCGTCGAGATCGGCCAGGTCGCGGTGGTCGCCGCCGCCGTCGGGCTCGCCCGGGTCGCCCGACTGCGCGGCGGCTCAGTCCTCGAGCGGGACCGCCGTGCCGGCCGGGCGCAGCGGGGGATGGCGTATGTCCTCGGGTCGCTGGGGATGGCGTGGTTCCTCGCCCGCGCCGCTCAGCTTCTCGGTGCTTGACGGCACGGTGAAGCGCTCGACCGGCGTCTTCACCGAGTGCGCGCAGTCGGTCGCGGTCGCGTACCACTCGTAGGTCTTGCCCGGTTCGAGGTTGCTCCAGCGCGCCCGGATGCGCCCGCCCATGTCCTCGACCGCGACCAGGTCGCTCCACTCGCCGCCGGCTCCCGTCAGGTCGACCGGCACGGTGAACTCGCTGTGCTCGTCGGTGTACCACTGGTCCTTGGTCGGCGAGTAGGTCCGCACCGTCACCTCGCCGCGCACCGGCGAGAACTCCCAGATGCGCAGCTTGCCGCTGCCGCCGTCGGTCTCGAACTGGTAGTCGGCCAGCATCGTCGTGATCGGATGGCCCTGGAACATGTCGGTGCGGCGCGCCTCGGCGCCGATGTGGCCGCAGGTCATCAGCTGGACGTTCGGCACGTCCTTGAGCGCGGCGTAGATGGCGCCGCCCTGGGTGCCGAACCCGCCGGTGGAGCCGAGCAGGTAGTGGGTGTTGAGGATGCCGAACGCGTGCGGGTGCATCTGGAAGATGGAGCGCGCCCAGGCCAGGACCGCCGCATCCGGTTCGGTGTCGTACTCCAGGTTGACCACCACGAAGTCGAGCCCTCCGGCGGAGAAGCTGAACCAGCTCTGCTCGTTGGTCTTGCCGTAGTGGCCGCCGTAGTAGGCGCGCGAGCTGAAGCGCGTGATCCCGAAGTAGCGGTTGAAGAAGGTCGCCTTGCCGGCGACGCCGAACACCGTGAGATCGTGGTTGCCGACCGAGATGCCGTACGGCAGGCCGTCGGCCATCCCGTCCTCGGCGGTCTCGAGGGTCTTCATCGCGCGATCGGCCACCTGCCACTGGTAGTCGTACTTGTCGCCGTTGTTGATGAGGTCGCCGTTGTGGATGACGGCGACGATGTTGTAGTCCTTGCGGTGCGCGCGCACCCAGGCGGTCTGGTCGTAGAAGTAGTGCTCGAGCCCCTTGCCCTCGAGCGTGTAGATCTGGGTGTCGGGAAGCACCACGATCGTGAAGTCGTCGGCCCGCGACACCTGGCGGACGTGGAAGACGGTGCTCATCGATTCCGCCTGCCCGTCCGGATCGTCGAGCTCCACGCCGAGGTCGGCCTTGTCGGCGGCGATCACGGCCGGCATCGGCTCGAGCGCCGGCGCCACGCCCTGATCGAGGCCGGCGCCGGCCGTCACGAAGTGAGCGCCCGCGCCTACCACGGTGCCGGTCTTGCCGCCGACCGAGTCGGGCGCCTCCGTCTCGCTGGTCCCGGGATCGAGGGCCCAGCGCGAGACCAGGCCGTCGCCGCTTGCCAGCGCGGTGTTCATCGACGCCGCGATCTCGTCGCCGCCGAGCGCGCGGTTCCACACCCTGACCTCGTCGATGGCGCCCTCGAGGTAGCCGGACGGCACGCCGGTGGAGTTGATCGTGGTGCCGATGGCGAACGGGTGGACGCTGTCGGCGCGCGGGGTCGCGTTGGCCGCCTTTTCGGCGTCGAGCGCGCCATCGACGTAGAGCCGCCAGGTGGTGCCGTCGTAGCTGACGGCCAGGTGGTGCCACTCGCCGATCGCGATCGGCGTCTTGCCGATGACCGGGTGGTTGCCGCCGCTCGCCATGTCCTCGAAGTCGGCGCCGATGACGTCGCCGGCGAAACCGAACGCGTAGTTGCAGTCGAGGGTCGAGCCGTCCTCCTCGCCGCGCCCCTTGCCGGCGATCGGCACCAGCATCAGGCCGCCTTCGCCGGTCCCCGCTTCCCGCCCACGGCCGTCGCGGCGCACCCAGGCCTCGACGGTGAAGGTGGCCAGGCCGAGCTCCGGCGCCTGCCCCATGTTGACGTAGCCGGTGCTGCCGTCGAGCAGGAGCGCGCCGGGATCGGGCGGCACCTCCGGGCAGGACGGTGTGACGCCGCCGTCCGGGAAGCCGGCAGGCCCGGTGTCTGTCACCTGGCCGGAGCAGGCGAAGAGCGCGCCAGCCAGCGCGAGCCGGCGGCACCGAAAGGTGAATGACGAAGCCCCCATCGCCGCCCGGCTTTGCACGGTGCGTGCCCGATGTCCGGCGCGCATGCACGCAGGTTCTCGCGGGTAGGAGGGGACGATCGCCGACTCCATGCACCACCGCGTGCCCACGGACGTGGGCACCTGGAAACCGACGGTGGTCAGGGGGGCGTGACGTCGAAGAAGAGAACGTCGTCGCCGAGGTAAACCGGCACCACGAGGCGCGTGCCG
>Ga0310810_10005358_pt1 | contig 14334 bp, 9 predicted proteins | sample NCmetagenome_FD_207641 | JGI IMG/M metagenome (GOLD analysis project Ga0310810, IMG submission 207641) | Soil microbial communities from experimental microcosm in Duke University, North Carolina, United States - NC | ecosystem: Engineered > Artificial ecosystem > Soil microcosm > Unclassified ... | reverse complement strand
TAGGAACTGGCACGTCCTTGAGCAGGAAACCGGGACCGGCGGTCTCCTTCACGAGCGCTTTCATCTGATGAGGGCGGGGAGCGGGGAATTGGTACTGCTGCGCGGTTCGGCGTGACTCGCGCGGTTCGCGCCCGGAAAGCTGGCGGGTCGGGTAGAGAGACGGAAGCGGGCGCGCCAGCGATTCGACAGCGCGCCCGGCCTCACGCGCGACAGCGCGGCGCGATCGTGCGTTCGCTCAGATCAACGTCTGGATCTGGCCACCGTCGACCTGGATGGCCGTACCAGTGACGAAGCTCGCTCGTTCGGATGCGAGAAACGCGACGACCGCCGCCATCTCCTTCGGTTCTCCCGCGCGTCCGAGCGGAATGCCACCAGCGCGCGTCTGAAGCAACTCATCCACCGGGCGCTTCTCACGCGCTGCACGCATCTGCGCGAGCTCGAGCGCGCGCGGTGTATCGAAGTGCCCCGGCAACACCGTGTTCACGAGCACGTTGTCGCGCGCGCATTCGTTTGACAGCGTTTTCGCGAAACCGAGGAGGCCGGAGCGCGCGGTGTTCGAGAGAATCAGTCCCGGAACCGGCTGCTTCGCTGCCATCGACGTGAGAAAGATCACGCGCCCCCATTTTCGCGATCGCATTCCCGGCACGCACGCTCGCGCAAGACGAATCGAGCTCAACAGGTTCAGTTGAATCGCGGCGACGTACTGCTCGTCGCTGGTCGAATCAAACATCGTCGATGGCGGACCACCGGCATTCGCAACGAGAATGTCTATCGGTCCGAGCGCTTCTTCGACGGTGCGGCTGATCCGATCGGCCTCGCCTTCCTTGGCCACGTCGCCGACGATGGGAAGCACACGCGTGCGTGCGACCTTGAGGATGTCACCTGCCGCCTGGTCCAGCTCGGGCTTCCGACGCGCGACGATCGCGACGCTCGCGCCTTCACACGCGAGCTCCCGTGCGATCGCCAGGCCGAGTCCCGATGACGCACCAGTGACGAGTGCGACCTTGTTGGTGAGCTTGAGATCCATGTGAGTTGAATTGGGTCGTGCCTGTGGTCATTCCTCGCTGCGCTCGGAATGACCGGTCGCAATCGCCGCTGCTTCCTGCGCGTGATCACGGACGGGCGAGAGCTTTACCGCGCACACCTTGAATTCCGGAATGCCCGCGTACGGGTCGAGCGCGGGATTCGTCAGCAGATTGGCAGCGGCTTCACGATAGTGCATGGGCACGAACACCTGATGTCGCGCGACACGCCCCGAGATTCGCGCCGCGATCTGGATGCTCCCTCGCCGAGAGCTGATCGCGATCATCTCGCCATCCTGGACGCCGAGCGCCGCCGCGTCTGCCGGATTGAGCTCGACCGTCGGCGTCCAGTGATACATCTGACGACCGGTGTTCAGGAAAAACGGATACTCGCCGTCAGGCAGCTCGGCCGGCGGGAGGAATTCGACGGGGTAGAAGGACGCCTTTCCGTCGGCCGTCGGGAACTTGTCATCGAACAGGAACGCGGTCCCTGGATGCGTCGAGTCGTTGACCGGATACTGAAGCCCGGCGCCTCCATCCAGACGTGCGTGCGACACACCGCGCCATGACGGTGTGACACGCGCGATCTCATCCATCACGTCGGCCGCGTTGTTGAACTTCGTGGGCAGTCCGATGCGGTTGGAGAGCTCGATCACGATCTCCAGATCTCCGCGGGCGTCGCCAGGCGGTTCGACGGCTTTCTTGGATAACTGGATGCGGCGCTCCGTATTCACGTACGTGCCGTCCTTCTCGGCGAATGAGGCACCGGGAAGGACGACGTCTGCATAACGTGCCGTTTCGGTGAGGAAGAGGTCCTGCACGGCGAGAAACTCGAGCTCTCTGAACCACGTTTCGGCGTGCGATACGTCGGGGTCCGAGATGATCGGGTTCTCTCCCATGATGAACATGCCGTGCACCGGACTCCCTTCCTTCGCGATCTGCGTGACCTTCAGCCCAGGCGCGAGAGGAATTCGCTCGTCAGGCACGCCCCACGTGCTTGCGAAGACGGAACGAATCTTGGGGTCGGTGACCGTCTGGTAGTCGGTGTAGAACATCGGAATCGATCCCACATCGCTCGCGCCCTGCACGTTGTTCTGGCCGCGAATGGGTATCATCGCGGCACCCCATCGGCCGATCGAGCCGGTGACGAGAATGAGATTGAGCAGCGCGGTGACGATGTCCGTTCCGGTAGTGTGCTGCGTGAGTCCCATCGCCCACAGGGTCGATGATCGCGGACCACGCGCATACAGCTCCGCGGCACGTCTGATCAGGTCGGCGCTCACGCCTGTGATCGTTTCGCCACGCTCGGGTGTGTACGGCGCGACCGCGTCGCGCACCTTCTCGAAGGCGTGCGTGCGCGTCGCGATGAATTCTCGATCCTCGAGCCCCATCGCGAGGATGTGGTTCAGCATCGCGTTCATGAGCGCGACGTCGGTGCCCGGCAACGGTTGCAGATGGATGTTCGCTCGTGCCGCGAGCTCGATGCGCCGCGGATCGCACACGATGAGCGTCGCACCGCGCTTGACCGCGCGCTTTATCGCCGCTCCGAAGACCGGGTGCGATTCCGTCGTGTTCGCACCGAGGAGAAAGATGACGTCGGTCTCGAGCTCGATCTCCCGCATCGAGCCTGACGCGGCGCTCGTGTTCATGGCGCGCTGCATGGCGCTCACCGACGACGAATGGCAGAGGCGCGTGCAATGGTCGACGTTGTTGGTTCCGATACCCGCGCGGAACATGCGCTGCAGCAGGTAATTCTCCTCGTTCGAGCACTTGGCCGACTGAAATACGGCGAGTGAGTTCGGCCCGCGCGTATCGCGCAATCTCACGAGCTCCTGCGCGGTCAGCTCGAGTGCCTCATCCCACGTCGCTTCGCGAAACGGCGAATACCACTCTGCCGGCGTCGATCCGCGGTCCCGTGGGTCGCCGAGCGGCGATGGGCCCGTCGGCAGCGTGCTCAGCGGATTCGTCCGCGGCCGGCGCTTGTTGGTGCGCGACTCGTCCTTCACTTCGAGCCACGGACCACCGCGTCGCGGCCATGCCGTCCCATCGTCGGCGCGCGCCGCATCGGCCGCGTCATACACCCAGCGACCATCCTGCTTCTTCCAGCCCCGACGAATGAGCGGCGTCGTCAGGCGGTCACGATGTTGTGCGAAATCATACCCGAACCGTCCTTTGACGCAGGTGGACCCCTGATTCGGCGTGTCCTCCTCGATCCACGGGCTCTTCACGTGGATCACGGTGTTGTCCTTCACCTGCAAATCGATCTGACATCCCACGCCGCAGTAAGGGCAGACGCCGCGAACGGTTCGATCGAGGACGGGCAGTCGCGTCGAGACGTCGCGTACCATCGGGCCGTCGCTCTCCGACGCGGTGGGCGTGTCACCATTTGCTCCGCGCGATGCTACGGCCGTCCCGTTATGCGCCGAGCCCGCAGTTGTGGTGCTCCGGCCGTTTCCGTTCGGGCTCCCGTTATGCTGTTTCTGGCCGTTGCCCGGACGTGCAAGCGAGAGGATGTCGTGAATGGCTCCCGTGGGACACACACGAACGCACTCGCCACACCACGTACATCCCGCGTGCTCCGGATTGCCGTCGGCGCCGACGATGATCTGCGTGTGGTCGCCGCGGTGCGCGACGTCGAGCACGCCGACGACCTGTATGTCTTCACATGCCCGGACACACCTCGTGCAGAGGATGCACGTCGACATGTCGTGCTGGATGATCGGATCTCCAGCGCGATCGTCGCCGGCGCGGAGTGAGAGTCCCGCGCGTCGCGTCGTCGGCACGTCGTAGCGGTGTACGAGCGCCTCGAACTCATTGCGAGCACCGGCGGTCGGAATGTCATCGGCCGGATAACGCTCGAGCAGCATCGACAGTACGCCCTGACGATTCTTCACGGCGTCGTTCGATTCTGTGTGCACGCGCATGCCATCGGCGGCGGCGGTGGCGCACGACGCGACGAGCTTCGGCGCGCCTTCCACCTGCACGAGGCAGATTCGACAGTTGCCGACGACCGGCAGCTTCGGATACCAGCACAGCGTCGGCACATCGATCGCCATCGCGCGCGCGGCGTCGAGAATGGTCGATCCTTCGGGGACGGTAACTGAGCGGCCGTCGATCGTGAGCGTTGGCATGAAGACGGACTCGTCGAAGAGAACAGGCGATGATTCTGAGTATATAGTGCGTGCGGAGCGCTGGGGATGCGAGCGGAGCACGTGCGAGCACACTGGAACTACGCAGAACCATGTGCGTGCGATGGTCGAGAATGAGCTCACTGATGCGTCGCGACAGGTCATCGTATCGCGCAACATCATCGCAGTGATTCATCGCATGACTATTGCATCCACTTTTTTATAGATCTATATTCGCGATCAGTTCCTTTCTGCGACCAGCACGAGGAAACTGCGTGGCGACATCGCGACGAGATTTTCTCAAGACGGCATCAGCGGCAGCAGCGACGATCGGCGTTAACGCCTGCGTCGGTTCTCAGCAGCCCCCCGCGAGCCCTCCTCGTCCCGATATCTCCGCTCCTCCCGCCGGCTCTCCCTCCACAACTGATCTCTCGTATCGCGAGCTCGCAATGCTCGCGCTCGATGCCGCACGCGGAGCAGGGGCGCAGTATGCCGACGTCCGCATCAGCCGCAATCGCGTGCAGTCGATCAATACGCGCGAACGGCGGGTGCAGGGACTCTCTGACAATGAGACGTTCGGATTCGGCGTGCGCACACTCGTGGGCGGCGCATGGGGATTTGCGGCGAGCAGCGACCTCACGCGCGACGAAGTCGCGCGGGTTGCTCGTCAGGCAGCGGCGCAGGCGCAGGCGAACCGCGCGGCGCTCGTGCGCCCGGTCGTACTCGCATCCGCTCCGGTCACGAAAGAAGGCACGTGGCGCAGCCCGGCGAAGATCGATCCGTTCGACATCGCGATCGAAGAGAAAGTCGCGCTGCTGCTCTCCGCCAACGAAGCCGCGCTCAAGGTGCCGGGATCGCGCTTCGTGAACTCCGCGATGTTCTTCCTGCGCGAAGAGAAGACGTACGCGAACAGCGAAGGCAGCTTCACTGTTCAGACGATCTATCGTGCGTCGCCGTCCATGACGGTTACTGCCGTCTCGTCCGATTTCTCCGACTTTCAGGCGCGGCAATCGACGGACATCGCGCCAATGGGTCGTGGCTACGAACACGTGCTCGACGCGAAGCTCGTCGAGAACGCGCCGCGGTGGGCCGAGGAAGCAGTGCAGAAGCTTTCCGCCAAGCCCGTGGACGTTGGTCGCTACGATCTCGTGCTGCACCCGAGTCACCTTGGCCTCACGATTCACGAATCGATCGCGCATCCGACAGAGCTCGATCGCGTGTATGGCTACGAGGCGAACTACGCCGGCACGAGCTTCGTCGCGCCGCCCGAAGAGAAACTCGGGAAGTTCCGCTATGGCCCCGAGTTCATGAACATCCAGGGCGATCGAATGCAGGACGGTTCGCTCGGCGCGGTCGGCTGGGATGATGAAGGCGTGCAGCCGGAGACGTTCCTCATCATCAAGAACGGCATCGTCAACGACTATCAAACCACTCGCGAGCAGGCGAACTGGCTCGACTGGTGGTACAAGCAGCAAGGCAAGGCGACGCGCTCCCACGGCTGCTCGTACGCGCAGTCCTGGTCCGACGTGCAATTCCAGCGCATGCCGAACGTGTCGCTGCTGCCCGGCGAACAGAATCTGAAATGGGAAGACCTCATTGCCGCGACGGATCGCGGCATCGCAATCGTCGGCGATGGTTCGTTCTCCATCGACCAACAGCGCTATAACGCGCAGTTCGGCGGCCAGCTCTTCTACGAGATCCGTGGCGGCAAGATCACCGGAATGCTCAAGGACGTCGCGTATCAGATGCGCACGCCCGAGTTCTGGAACGCGATGGACATGATCGGTGGCAAGGACAGCTACTGGCTGTGGGGAGCGTTCGGCGATGCGAAGGGCCAGCCTTCGCAGTCGAATGCGGTTTCACACGGCTGTCCGCCGACGCGTCACCGCGGCATCAACGTCATCAACACGGGACGTAAGGCGTGAGCAGCCTGCGATCTCTCGTCACCGCGGCGCGCACCCTTGGTCGCGAAGAGTGCGAAGCACTCGCCAAGCGTGCGCTGTCCTTCGCCACGGCGGACGAGACTCGCATCAACATCAACAGTGGCGGTCGCGGCAACACGCGCTTCGCCGTGAATCAGATCTCCACGGGTGGCGACAACTACGACGCCACGATCTCGATACGCAGCACGTTCGGCAAGCGCAGCAGCGTGGTGAACACCAACAAGCTGGATGACGCGAGCCTCAGGTCCGCGGTGCAGCTTGCAGAACGCCTCGCGAAGCTGTCGCCGGAAGACCCCGAGGCCATGCCCGAGCTTCCGCCGCAGACGTACACGGAATCACGCGGGTGGAGTGAAGCCACGGCGTCGCTCGATCCTCCGGCGCGTGCCAACGCTGCGCGCGCAATCACTGAACCGGCTCGTGCTGCCGGACTCGTCTCGACCGGGTATCTCGAGACACAGGCTGGCGCGACTGCCATCGCGAACTCCAAAGGATTGTTCGCCTACGGTCGCCAGACTGCGCTCTCGCTCACCACGACGGTGCGCACCGCAGATGGAACCGGGTCTGGATGGGCAGGCGCGACGACACACGACTTCTCGAAGCTCGACCCGAAAGACCTCGGTGCTCGCGCCATCGACAAGGCGCGTCGCTCCGTGAACGCTGTCGCCGTCGAGCCAGGACGCTACACCGTCATTCTCGAACCAACGGCTGTTGGGAATCTCGTCCAGTTCATCACCGGCGCGATGAGCGCGCGGAATGCGGATGAAGGGCGCTCCTTCTTCTCGAAGGCCGGCGGCGGGAACAAGATCGGGATGAAGGTCGTGGACGAGCGTGTCACGATCTCGTCGGATCCGCTCGATCCAGAGGCCTACGCCAACACGTTCTCCGGCGACGGACAGCCCATCGCGAAGACGACGTGGATCGAGAACGGCGTCGTCAAGAACCTGTCGTATGATCGCTTCTGGGCGCAGAAGCAGGGCAAGCAGCCAGTGCCCACGTCAGGCACGGTGCGCATGTCCGGCGGCACGGCCACCACCGAGGAGCTCATCGCATCGACCGAGCGCGGTATCCTCGTCACGCGCTTCTGGTACCTTCGTCCCGTCGATCCGCGAACGATTCTCTATACGGGACTCACGCGCGACGGCACGTTCCTCATAGAGCGCGGGCGCATTACGCGGCCGATCAAGAACTTTCGCTTCAACGATTCGCCGATCTACATGCTGAACAACCTCGACGCGATGGGCCGCCCCGTTCGCGTGAGCGCAAGCGAAGCTGGAGGACCAGGGCTCGCGATCGTCGTACCGCCGATCAAGGTGCGCGATTTCAACTTCACTAGTCTCAGCGACGCAGTTTAATCAACGCTCTTCCATTTTTTCGTCGCGAAGCTATTAGGTTCAACGCGTAACAAACGAACAAGGTCAATCGTCGAGTAGCGGTAGTCGACAAAAGAACACCAAGAATATTCGTGCGTGCTGTACGAGCGCATAACGAATCGGCCGTGTACCCTCGGGTGCGCGGTCGCTGGCCCGACGGTCCACCGGGGGAACGTTCGGGCATTTCACTCCAGTTCTGGAGATCGTACCATGCCAATGAAAAAGAAAGCCGCGAAGAAGGCCGCGAAGAAGAAGGGTGGCGCCAAGAAGAAGGCCGCCAAGAAGAAGTAGTTTGTAGCTCGGAAATACAGAGAAGCCGGCCGTGAGGCCGGCTTCTTTGTCATCGCGCGTATCGCGCCGATGCCAGCTCCACGATCTGTCCTATGAGCGCGTCGTACGTGAGCCCCTCGCGCTCAGCCGACCGCGCGAACTCGCTCTTTGCCTCGAGGTAGCAGTTCGGATTGACCTCGATCACGTAAACGTCGCCGGCGTCGGTGACGCGCATGTCCACACGCGCGTAGTCACGCAACCGGAGCGCATGAAACGACTCCACGGCGACGCTCTGGATTCGCTCGCGAAGCTCGTCAGGCAGATCCTCCGGGAACACCGACTCCGTCCCCGCGTACTCCGCGCCCTGCGCGTCGCCCTCGTCACCCCACTTGGCCGCCCAGCTCGCGATGCGCGGACGATCGGAGGGGAACTTCGAAAAGTCCAACTCGATGATCGGAAGCGCTCGCGCGTTCTGATTGCCAAGCACGCCGACGTAATACTCGCGGCCCTCGACGAACTGCTCGGCCAACGCAGGCGATTGGTACTCGCCCTGGATCTCGCCGATCTTCTCCAGGAGCTCTCGCACGTCATGCACGATGGACTTGTGCGTGATGCCGAGTGACGCGTCCTCCTGCGGCGGCTTTACGATCAGCGGGAATTGCACGTCCCCAGCCCAATCCACGGCGCCGCGATAGACGGTCGCGAATTCGGGTGTCTTGATGCCGTGAAACCGGAGCACCTTCTTGCTCAGCGTCTTGTCGCCAGCGACGAGGAGGCCCGCCGGACTCGAGCCGGTGTAGCGGAGATCGAGAAGGTTCAGGAGCGCGGCAATGTTCGACTCCAGCGCGCTCTTTCCCGCGAACGATTCGGCGAGGTTGATCACGAGGTCCGGCCGTTCGCTCATGAGCGCGGTCACGAGAGGCTCGACCGCGCTATCGACCATCACGCGCCGCGTCTCGTGCCCGCCGGTGTGCAGCGCACCTTCGATCTGACCGAGCACCGGGTCTTCTTCACCGTCGACAGCGTCCTTCGTGTGCAGCAGTACGATTTTCATGCGTCCTCTCCGCGGGGATTTCCGTGCAGCGCGTCGGTCAGTCGGTAGTTCATCATCACGGCGGTCCCGAACGCGGTGATCTCGATGAGGGTCGATGCATCGAGGCCGCGCACGCGAAGCTCGAGTGCCGCGGACCGCTGAATGAGAAAGTCGATGAACGCGCGAACCGTGATGGTGCTCTCGCCGGTCCAGTACGCGATGCGAGATACGATCTCGCGGCGGTGGCGACGTATGAATTCTGCCGCGACCTCTCCGTCCGGAGCGTCGCTCGGCGATCCGAACAGCGTTCGAAGATCACCATCGAAGTGGCGCTCATCATCGAGCGGCAACGGTTCGTCCAGGCTTCGATAGTGTTCGGCTAGCGTGTACTGCATCGATTCCACGGGCGCGTCGTCCTCGCCCGGGAGGCCAACCACGGGAAGGTCGTCACCCAGATCGTGCATAACGCGGTCGACGTACTCGAGCTTCGCCAACGCGGGCCAGCCCGCGTATTCGGCGCGCCAATCGCGCCCGGGTGTCAGCCAGACAGCGAATGATTCAGCGAAGTCTTCGTCAGGATGCTTCTGCGCGTACCACCCGAGAATGTGTCGCACGTGATCGCGCGAGAACGGATTCGCGCGGAACCGGTCGCGATACGGACGCGAGTAGGGACCGAAAATGCGGTGCCAGTCGGCGCGGTCGTAGAGACGGTATGCGTAGTTGAATGCGTGGCCGGCTTCGTGGCGCAGGAAGCGCATCACGTCCACATCGGACTCCACTTCGACCGCGAGCTCCTCCTCGATCCGCGCCAGCCGTTGATCCGCGAGGTAGAACGGAACGCCAATGATCGGCGTCCCGTCCGGGCACCCCCACTCGTCACTCAGGTAGACGGGTGGATGGAAGCGAAGGCCTTTCGCATCGAGCTCAGCGTACAGGCGATCGACGTACTTCTCGACGAGGGATCCGCTTATCGAGAGTCCGAGTTCCGAGATCCGCCGATCCAGCAAGGACCGGCGCTCTCCCTCCCAGTCGTTCGACGAGGCGTGCACGAGCCCTGGTCAAGGCAAGGCGCATACCGAGTATCGCAAAAAAGAAAGCCCCGCCATTTCTGGCGGGGCTCTCGATCAAGCCGAAGCGTTATGCGGCGCGCGGCTCCGCTACGACGGCCGCCACGTCACCAGCCTGGCTCCAGACATAGGCAGCGAACCGCGGTGTGCTCTCGGTGCGAGACCCTTGGGAGATCACGATGCCCATGGGCTCCTCAGCGGGACGGCTCTCACGAATATCACTCATGGTGTTCATCTCCGAGTCAGGGGAGGCTGCTGGACCGGCGCGCCTCCGGTGTACTGGCAAGTTCGTACGACTCGTACGGCGCTTTGTGTCGAGGTTGCTGATGACGACAGGCGGCCGATGCGCCGCGAGAACGGTTCGCGGGCTCGACCGCCTGTCATCCGCACCTTCTTTCTTCTATAAGAAGAGAAAGGTCGCGCCAGCACGGACGTCCATAGCACCGGTGGTGCCAGAACCTGCTCGGAGTTTAAGCTGTTTATTTATAACAGTTTACATATGATGAAGCCGGCGCGATCGGCGCCGGCTGTCTCGGATGGACACACAATTTTAGGACAGTGCGTATCAATTCATGACGCTTGCCCAGCCGCTTTACGCGCGAAGAACGTCGGAGAGGGCGTGTCCTCTCGCTCGACGGAGATCGACCAACCTCTGTATTGCGCGCGCAGCTCATCAATGGTCATGGCTGTCTGGCCCGCGACAATGGTCTCCACGAGATGCACTCCACCGTCGAGCGTGGCACTCTTAAGCACCTCGATCACACGAGTCCGGTCCGGCTCCGAGAGTCCGGCGAACGCAGCAGGTGAGCAGATCACGGCGCTCAAGGGTCCGTCGGGCGCCCATTCGCTCAACGGGCTCAGGAATGCGTTGACCTGTCGAGCTAATCCAACCGCCTCGGCGGCTATCATGACGCGTTCGACGACGTCAGGCGCATCCCCGACCGCCGTGACGGTGCAACCGTTCGCGGCCAGATAGAGAGTGGATTCGGAAACTCGGGGGCCCGTGACCAGCACGTGGGCTTCCGTACCCGGCGGGATCGCGCGGACCAACGGTGCGTCAGGGCGCATTCCCCAATGTTCCGGCCGGCGGTACTCAGCGAGGAGCTTCAGCCGTCGCCGCTTCCAGCCGGCGTAGCTCGGGATGCGCAGCCGACTCGTGATGATGCGGTCGACTTCTGCCCAGAGTACCAGCTCGTCGAACGCCACCTGTTCCTGCGCACGAAGCCTGGAAACGGCTTCGTCGCCGATGCTGAGGATCGCCGAGCGCGGGATCGAGTCTTTGTAGTCCTCGATCTCGCGCTCCACGTATAGCTCGTATTCGTATTTGAGCGACCGGTGTTGCAAATGCGACATGACCCTCGTAGCCGGAGCACAAATCACAAATCAAATAGTAGAACGACCGGTCGCACGCGCAAGTCTCAACTTGGCTCGACGTGCACAATTACCTCCGATGCCCCGAGCGCTTCGGCGATCCGGTTCTCGACTTCGTCGGCAATGTCGTGGGCGTCGGCGACGCTGGTGGTACCGGCCACTCCCACCGTGACTTCGGCAAACACAACGCCCGACGCGCCTGCGCGCGAGCGAACGCTTCGAACTTCCTCGATACGCGGGATGCTCTCGACCAGCCGTCGTACATCCGCGGAATCGAGCCCCCGTTCGTCAACGAGGATCGGAACGGTCTCTTTGAGGATCTGGTAGCCGTTTCTGGCAATGATCAGCGCAACCAGGAGCGCCAGAACCGGATCCAGATAACCGAGGCCGAGCTTCGTGAGTCCGAGCGACGCGATTGCGAGCAGCGTTACGTAGACGTCGGCGTGGGTGTGAGCAGCATCCGCGATGAGGAACGAGCTCGCGAGCTCGCGACCGCGTCTCCGCTCGTATACGACGACCAGCCCGTTGACGACCAGCGTGAAGGCGATGAGGCCGACTTCGAGCATGCTGGGGGACTGGGGCGAGTGCGACCGCATCAACTGTACGATGCCTTCGCGCAGAAGCTCGAAGCACGAGATCGAGAGAAACGTCACGATCGCGAGTGCCCCGAGCGTCTCGAACTTCGCGTGGCCGTACGGGTGCGACTCGTCGGGCCCGCGTGCCGCGATGGTGACCAGGAGCATCCCGACCACATTGTTGAACAGGTCGAGCGATGACTCCAGTGCCGCGCCAAGTACCGAAAGCGCGCCGGTTCTGAGGCCGACCGTTACCTTGATCGCGACGACGATCAGATTGAGCACGAGAACGCGGGCAAGCACGCCTCGGACTTCTGATGGCCGTGCAGGATGGGAAACCGCCGTCGCAGCGGGTCCGCGGGCGTTAGTCGGAGAAGGCGGAGCGGCGGTCACGCGGGGGAGTTTCACCGGGCGGCAGAACCGTGTCAACGTCATCCGCGAATTCGTGTCTTCACGGCGAGCGTGGATTGAATGCCTGAGCTACCCGAAGTCGAGTATGCGTCCCGCGTCCTGCGCGCGGCCGTCGTGGGGAAAACAATCCGCGACGTGAAAGTTCTGCACCCAGCGCAGCGCCGTCGCCTGCCGCCGCGTGACGTCGCTCGGCTGCGTGGCGCGGTAATCAGGAGCGTCGAGCGTCGCGGGAAGCACCAGCTCATTGGCTTGTCGTCGGGCGATGCGCTGGTCGTGCACTTTCGCATGACAGGCGATTGGCTCGTCGATGACGTGTCGGCTCCCGTCCCGCGGTTCGCCAGGGTCGTGGTTGAATTGGCGAGTGGCGTTCGCGTATCGCTCGTCGATCCTCGCGCGCTGTCGACCGCAACGCTGCATCGCGACGGGGAGGAATCGCTGCCAGTTCTCGGCCCAGACGCAGCCGATCCGACGGTGAGCGTCGAGGCGTTCGGTGAAGCGCTCTCCCGGCGACGCGTTCCGATCAAGATCGCGTTGTTGGATCAGCGCGTTCTCGCGGGCGTGGGGAACATCTATGCGGCGGAGGCGCTCTGGCTGGCTCGCATCAATCCGCGGGCGATCGCGTCGTCGCTCTCCCCCGCGCGACGCGCGCGCCTTCTCGAGGCCATTCGCTCCGTGCTCGCCAAGGCGCAGGCATCGACGGGACGGTACCGCGATAATGACGTCGGACGCTTCGAGGTGTACGACCGCGAGGGACTGGCGTGCTCTCGCTGCGGCCATCGCATTCGGCGCATCGTGCAGGGCGGCCGTTCCACCTACTACTGTCCGCACTGCCAGCGGCGTTAGGCTCGGTGGCGTTAGGCGCTCGGCCCCAGTTGCTGGTCGTGCCGATCAGTCCATGGCCTCGAGGATGGCCCCCTTGAGATAGCCCGTCTCCGGGATCGTCAGAATTTCCGGGTGATCGAGCGGTTGCCCGATGATCTCGCGCAGCGCGATACGGCGGCCACTATCCGCGGCCGCTCGCTCGATCATCTCGAGGAACAGCGGTTTCGTGAGATGGTAGCTGCAGCTCGCCGTATACAACGTCCCACCGCGCGTGAGGAGCCGCATGGCGCGGAGGTTGATCTCGTGGTACCCGCGGAGCGCACTCGTTAGGCTCGGTTTCGTCTTGGCGAAGGCCGGCGGGTCCAGCACGATCGTGTCGAACGTGGCGCGCTCGCGCTCCCGGTCCCGCAGGTAGTCGAACGCGTCCGCCTCGACGCATGTGATGTTCTCGATGGCGTTTCGCCGCGCGTTGTCGCCGGCGCGGGCAAGCGCCGCGGCGGAGGTGTCGATGGCCGTGACGTGGGCGGAACGGCGCGCGAGATGAAGCGCGAACGATCCATGGTAGCTGAAGCAGTCGAGCGAGTTTCCGCGCGCGTAGGTTGCGATGCGGTGTCGAGCCTCACGCTGGTCGAGGAACGCTCCCGTTTTCTGCCCGGTCCATGGAGCGGCGAGGTACCGCACGCCGTGCTCGTGGACCTCGAGCTCCTGGGGAACATCGCCGGCCAGCAGCGACGTCTCACGTGGGAGGCCCTCCCGTGCCCGGACGGGTGGGTCGTTTCGCGCGAGTATGCCGCGCGCCCCGGTGGCAGATAACAATGCATCGACGATCTCACCTCGGTAGCGCTCGAGTCCGGCGCTGAGGAGTTGGACGACGAGCCATTCGTCATAGCGGTCGCAGACGAGCGATGGCAGGGCGTCGCCTTCGGCGTGGATCAATCGGTATGCAGATGCCTTCGTCGCGAGATCATCGCGTCGGCTCACCGCATGGTGAACGCGTTGCCGCCACCAGTCGGCGTCGATCACCGCCTCCGGGTCGCGGTCGATCAGGCGGAGTGAGATCTCGGACTGTGGGCTCCAGAGCGCAGTGCCGAGCGGGCGACGTCTATTGTCGAGGACGGTGACTGCGCCGGGCTCGCTTGCTGGAGGGGCGATGACGTCGCTGCGGAAGATCCAGGGGTGTCCGTCAGCCCATCGTTGGGCTCCTCTGGCCGAGACGAGGGCAATGGGACGCATGTGGTAAAGGTATGCGGCACCCGTCGCGTCGCGCGGGGGACGTGACAGCGTGGTGGGGAGAGGGACTAAAGTGGGGTTGCCACGGCGTC
>Ga0310810_10005357_pt1 | contig 14334 bp, 14 predicted proteins | sample NCmetagenome_FD_207641 | JGI IMG/M metagenome (GOLD analysis project Ga0310810, IMG submission 207641) | Soil microbial communities from experimental microcosm in Duke University, North Carolina, United States - NC | ecosystem: Engineered > Artificial ecosystem > Soil microcosm > Unclassified ... | reverse complement strand
GGCGGGCGCGAACTGGACGATCTGCTCAGTGAGCTCGACACCGCGGGCGTCGAGATCCTGGAAGAACCCAAGGTCGAGTTCGACAAGAAGCTCGAAGAGGGCGAAGAGCCCAGCGACCTGGAGCTGGTCCAGGACTTCAGCGACAAGACCAACGATCCGGTGCGCATGTACCTGCGCGAGATGGGAACTGTCCCGCTGCTCACGCGCGAAGGTGAAATCGAGCTGGCCAAGCGCATCGAACGGGGACAGGCCGCGGTCCGCAAGTCGCTCTCGCGTTCGCCTTTGGTGATCCGGGAGATTCTGGGCCTGGCCGAGATGGTTTCGCGGGATGCAACCATGGTCCGCGACATCCTGATCATGCCGGACCTGGTGGTGACCGATGAAAGCGTCGCGGAGCAGGCGGAAGAGCTGCTGAAAACGCTGGCGGAGATCGAGAAACATTACAAGAAAGCCCAGCAATTCCGGCAAAAGCTGCAGGCCATCTCACGAGGAATGAAGCCCAAGGCGCACCGCTCGCTGCGCTGGAGCCTGGCGCGCACCATGGTGCTCACCTCGCGGCTGATTCGCGGCATTCCATTCGGCTCAGCCTCGCGGCGCTCGCTGGCGGGCCGCTTGCGGCAAGCTGTCGATGAGCTGCGGCCGCTCGAGAAAGAGATCGCGCGCGTTCAGCGCAAGCTGGAGTCGGCTACTCCGAACGGGGCCTCCGGCGGCGCGGCGACGCTACGCAAGGAGTTGCGGTCGCACAGCCAGCGGATTCAGCACCACGAAGAGGAATCCGGCGCCAGCGCGACGGAGCTGCGGCGCACGCTGCACATCGTCGAGCGCGGCGAGCAGGAAGCCGAGATCGCCAAGAAGCAGCTGATCGAGGCCAACCTGCGGCTGGTGGTTTCGATCGCCAAGCGCTACACCAACCGCGGGCTGCAGTTCCTGGACCTGATCCAGGAAGGCAACATCGGACTGATGAAGGCCGTGGACAAGTTCGATTATCTGCGCGGCTATAAATTTTCCACCTATGCGACCTGGTGGGTGCGGCAGGCGATCACGCGCGCGATTGCAGATCAGGCCCGGACGATTCGCATTCCCGTGCACATGATCGAGACGATCAACAAGCTGGTGCGCATCCAGCGGCAGTTGCAGCAGGATTTGGGCCGCGAGCCGACCACCGAAGAGTTGTCGGTCAAGATGGAACTGCCGGTGGGCAAAGTGCGCAAGGTGCTGCGGATCGCGCAGGAGCCGATTTCACTCGAAACACCGGTGGGCGAGGAAGAAGAATCGCACCTGGGGGATTTTATTGTCGACCGGAGAGTGGTCTCGCCGTCCGAAGCGGTGATCAATCTCAACCTGCGCGAGCAGACGGCGGAAGTGCTGAAGACGTTAAGCCCGCGCGAAGAGAAGATCATCAAGATGCGCTTCGGGCTGCAGGACGGCAGCGAGCATACCCTCGAAGAGGTCGGCCAGCACTTTGCGGTGACACGCGAGCGCATCCGGCAGATCGAGGCGAAGGCTCTCAGGAAACTGCGGCACCCGAGCCGGAGTCATCGGCTGCGGGCGTTTTTGGAAACGTCTCTGCGGGATTAGTTGAACGCGAGGTTCGCATCCGCCTGTAAAGTCAGAGTCTTAGTCGGTATGCCAGGTTCTAGCTCTTCTAACGCCCGCGGGGCGATCCGGCGACGGTGGCGGCGCCAGTTCGGGTATTTCATGGTTCTGATCGTGCTCGTTCTCCTAGCTGTCGTTTTAACCTACGGAGAGAATCCTATGATTCCTGCGGACCGGCACGCGCGATTCCTGATTGGGAGTATTGGCATCCTTGCGATTATTGGGGCTGCCTACAACGGCGGATTGGCGGTGGCGTTTCGTTTGGGGGAGCGGAAACGTAATCTTCCGCGCTAACGACGCGAAATCGAATTGCCTGCTATCGGGATAGCGCTTAATCTGACCGGCGATTTCACAGCGACTGCCCCTGCATTTCCGCCGCGACTTCGCTGCCCAGGCCGCCAACGTCGGCGGTCGAGAGCGGCAGCCACATGCGGAAGAATATTCTTGCTCCCCACATGCTCGACGAATTCGGCTCAAGACTGCGATGCCGTTCGTGAAACCGATGGTCACGGGACGCGGAATGAACTTGACGGCTGTTCCGAGGCCGGTCAGACCCATCACCACTGACATCACGCCGGCCATCGCCGTGACCATCAGCAGACCCGAGACTCCGAACTTGGCGATGATGCCGGCGACGATGACGACAAAGGCTCCCGTGGGTCCGCCAATCCAGCGACCACGGCCGTGTAGATTCCGGCCTGGGGTGGTACTCCCGAGGCGATCGCGAATGCCATGGCCAGCGGTAGAGCCACCAGACCAACGGTTAACCCCGCGATGAGGTCGGACACGAAGTTGTGGGCGTTGTAGCCTCGCAGGGTCAACAGGAGGCTGGGCGACCAGCCGTCATTTCCATTCACAAGATTAGCCACCGGTCACCGCTTCCGCTTTGATCTCATCGAGCAACGCTTGGCTCTCCGCGAGGTGGGCGTTGACGTAGCGCTTCATCACGTCCAAAACTTCCAGAATGAGGCGGTCACGAACGGAGTAGAAAACCTGATTACCGGCCTTGCGATTCACCAGGATGTGCTTGGACCTCAAAATCGTCAAATGTTGCGACGCATTGGCCTGCTCGATTCCCAGGCGTTCAATCAGGGCACCGGCGGATAGTTCTCCCTCGCGAAGGATCTCCACAATGGCTACTCGGGTGCGGTGGGCAAGGGCCTGGAAAAGCTCGGCTTTGAATCGCCGCAGGGAATCTGGCATAGTCGTATATTCGAGTACTCTAATATACGACTATAGCACTTTCACTGCCAGGAGATGGTCTTGGAGACGAATTGTCCGTCGGCGAGGTCCACCTGAAGCTCCTGGCGATCTGTCCCCTTGATCAGTTGGATTTTATGTAGACCTACCGGAAGGGCGACACTCAACGGCGTTTTCTGCGTCTGCTCCCGGCCGTCGATGAGAACCGACAATCCGGGGGGATTCGTGATGAGGTTGAGCGTGCCGCTCATCTGCACCAGGTCGACGATCAGGCCAGTGTCAGCGGGAATGGTGATGATTTTCTGGGTGTCGCGATATCCCGTGTGGCGCAGGACGAAGGTATGGCGGCCGACCGGTAGCGTGAGATTGCAAGGCGTCGTGCATTCGATCCCGGACGCGTCAAACGTAGCCGTCGCGCCGGCGGGGGAAGTCGTCAGTTGGAAGGCACCCTCTTTCGGAGTGGGGGCAACGGGGCGCGCAGTGGCCACGGCTTTCTGAGGTGCTGGTGCGGGAGGTGCCGCGGCCGTCGGGTCGGGCTGCACGGGAGGAGGTTGAGGCGCTGGTACGGGAGGCACCGCGGCCGTCGTGGCGGGCTCCACGGGAGGAGGTTGAGGTGCGGGCGCGGCCGGGACGGCCGTCTCGAGTGGAGGAACTGGCGGCTGGGCGACCGGTTTTTTCGTGGCGAATAACACGACGATGACCAGCACCGCGACGGTCGCCAGACTGAGCAGCACGTTGCGAAGAGTATGAGTGGGCTCAGGTTCGATCTGGAGAACTCGAACGGGCGGCGCAGGCAGCGGTGCAGGAGGCGTCATCGGAGGATCGATGATGCGGGTCGCGTCGCTGTCAATGATGGGATCGACGACGGGGATGGCGATGGTGCTCGAAGTATCGGCGGGCAGGCGCGTGTCGGCGATGGTCTCGGCTAAATCGCCGTGGCCGCCGGCGGTGGGCATGTTGGGACTGGCGCCGCGCGGCAACGGGGTCCAGGCGGGATTGGCATTGCAGGCGGTCGCCAGCGCGCTGATGAACTCAGTACAGGTCTCGTAGCGGTCTTCCGGAAGTTTCGCCAGCGCCTTGCGGAAAATTGTTTCCACCTGGGGGCTCAGCGTGTTGTTCAGGCGCTGCGGCGGCACCGGGTCTTCCCGGACGATTTTGTATAGTAGCGTCGGCAGGTACTCGGCCGCGAACGGTTTTTCGCCGGTGAGTACTTCGTAGGCGATCACGGCCAGCGAGAACTGGTCGGCGCGGCCGGTGATGGCGGTGCTGTGAACCTGCTCGGGCGACATGTAGCTGGGCGTGCCCATCATGGTGCCGGCCAGGGTCATCTGCTGGGACATGATCTTGGCGACGCCGAAGTCGGTAATCTTGGCAGTGCCGTCCTCATGGATCATGATGTTGGCCGGCTTGATATCGCGATGCACGATGCCCTTCTTATGGGCGTAATCCAGCGCGGCCGCGGTCTGCCGGAAAATGCTGAGCAGGGTTTCCTTGTCCGGCGTCCGCTCCACCTTGAGCATTTTTTCAAGGGGCGGCCCGTTGACGAACTCCATGAAGATGTACGCCATCCCGTCCTGCTCGGCGATGTCGTAGATGGTGACGATGTTGGGGTGCGAAAGAATACCCGCGGATTGCGCCTCGCGGAACAGGCGTTCCTTGAGGCGGACGCGCTCGGCCTCATCGGTCAGATCCTGGAGCCGGATGCTTTTAATCGCGATGGTGCGCCCGATGGCCGGATCCAGGGCCTTGAACACAATCCCCATGGCGCCGCGGCCCAATTCGGATACGATCTGGTAGCGCCCGACCTGTTGCACCTGTTCCGATTTTATCTTCAATTTAATCGGGGCGTCGGGTACAATCTTGGGGGAGGATATTTTCATGAGCATCGCGCAATCTTTGCTGCCGGAATTCGACCACGAGATGGCGAATACCCGCAAGACTCTGGAACGGATCCCTGAGGACAAGCTGGACTACAAGCCCGATCCGAAGTCGATGTCGATGGGCGTGTTGGCGAGCCACATTGCCGAAATGGTCGGCTGGCTTCCTGCAATGATGCAAGGACCGTCCTTGGATATACCGCCGGACTTTAAACCCTTCCTCGCGACGTCCCACAAGCAGCTTGTGAATCAGTTCGACCAGAATATAGCCGCGTCGCGGGCCGCCCTGGCAGCGGCGGGGGATCAGGCGCTGATGCAGGAATGGTCGCTTAAGTTTTCCGGCAACACGATGTTTACCATGCCGCGTATCGCGGTGTTCCGGACCATGATCATGAACCACGTGATCCATCATCGGGCGCAGTTGACCGTGTACTACCGGCTAAACGGCGTGCCCGTTCCGGCGCTCTACGGGCCGTCGGCCGATGAGGGCCAGCAAGTCGGGGCCGGTCACTAAGCACCAGCGGTACAGTGAAGGAGGGAGGGGCGGTACGATGAAACTCCTGAGAATCGCGATTCTGCTTTCCGTGATCCCCGCGTTGGCGTTCGGCCAGCGCGGGGGAGGGATGCGAGGCGGTGGTGGCGCCCGGTCCGGTGGCGGCGGAGCCCGGTCAAGTGGGGGCGGAGCCCGGTCAAGTGGTGGATCGGTTTTGCGCGGTGGCGGTGGGTTCAGCGGTGGTGGCATCGCTCGCGGCGGCAGTAATTTCCGCGGTAATGTTATCGTTCGCGGCGGCGGGACGCGCTTCGTAAACAACACACGTTACCTCGGCGGGCGCTTCTACTATCCCAGCAGCTACTACTACCCGAGTTTTTATTTGGGCTTGGGTTATGGCGGCTACCCGTATTCTTACGGTTACGATCCCTACTATTACGAGCCGTATTCGTACGGCGACCCATATGACTCGGGCTACGTGGGATACGCTCCGCCCGCGCCCCCTGTGCCTCCCCAACCTCCGGCCGTGATCAATCAGAATATTGGAACGCCCTCAGGATCGTTCTACCGCGCCGCGGATTTTTACTTGATCGCGTTCACCGACCATACCATTCGCGCGGCGCTTTCCTATACCGCGGAAGGCGACCAGATTCGCTACACCACTCGCGAGCACGAGGAGCGAACCGCTCCGCTATCGGACGTCGATTTGCGATTCAGCGAGCAGATCAATCGCGACCGGCGGGTAGAGTTCAAGCTACCATAGCGACTAGGTGGGCTAAAGCTCGCCGCAGGTCTGGAGACCTGCCCCACAACATGTTTAAAACCCTCTTTGGCTCGGATACGAGCAAGGAACCCAGTCTACTCGAACGCCTGAAAGCCGGGGTGCAGAAAACGCGCGCCGGACTCATGGAGAAACTCGAGGACGCCGTCAGCGGCCGCAAGGAGATCGACTCGGGCGTCCTGGAGGAGCTGGAGTACGCGCTCATCACGGCCGACATCGGCTCCAAGACTACGGCGGAAATTCTGGAGCGGATTCGGGAACGCGTCGCGCGCCACCTGGTGGGCGATGCCGGCGAGCTCAAGGGCCTGATCCGCCAATATCTGCTCGAAGTGCTGGAAGCGGCCGAGCGGCCGGTGCCGCAAGTCGCGGAGCCCCCCGCAGTCATCATGGTGGTGGGCGTGAACGGGGCGGGGAAGACCACTTCTATCGGGAAGCTGACGCGCCGCCTGCAAGCCGAAGGTCGCAGCGTATTGCTGTGCGCCGCGGACACGTTTCGTGCGGCCGCCATAGAACAGCTGGAAGTGTGGGCGCAGCGCACCGGCGTGGATCTGATCAAGCAGCAGCCCGGCTCGGATCCGAGCGCGGTGATGTTCGATGCGCTGCAGGCCGGCAAGGCGCGCAAAATCGATTACGTAATTGTCGATACGGCGGGAAGGCTGCACACGAAAACCAACTTGATGGCGGAGATCGAGAAGATGCGCCGGACGGCGACGCGTGTGATTCCCGGTGCTCCGCACGAGGTGTTGCTGGTGATTGAAGCCACCACCGGACAAAACGGGCTGGAGCAGGCGCGCAAGTTCACGGAATCGGCCGAGGTTACCGGCATCATTCTCACGAAACTGGACGGTACGGCAAAGGGCGGCGTGGTGGTTGCGATTTCGCGCGAGCTGGGCTTGCCAATCCGCTACGTGGGCGTGGGCGAACAGTTGGATGATCTGTTGCCGTTTGAGCCCGCGAATTTCGTGGCGTCATTGTTCGACTAAGGTTTTCATGAATCCTTTGGAAGAGGCGTTGGACCTCGCGGCGCGGGGATGGGGCGCGACTTCGCCCAATCCGGCCGTGGGTGCGGTGGTGGTGCGCGAGGGCGACGTGGTGGGCCGCGGGTATCATACCTGGGCGGGCCTGAAGCATGCCGAGGTTATCGCGCTCGAAGAAGCGCGCGAGCGTGCGCGGGGCGCCACGTTGTACGTGACGCTGGAACCCTGCGCCCATCAGGGACGGACGCCGCCGTGCATCGACGCAATCCTCGCGGCAGGTGTGCGTAAAGTAGTCGCTCCGATGGAGGATCCTAATCCGCAGACTCAGGGGCGGGGATTCGCGCGTCTGCGGGAAGCGGGCATCGAGGTCGAACTGGCGGCGCGATATGCCGCGCGCGCCACGGAGATCAATGAGCCGTTCATTCATTTCATGCGCACCGGTCGCCCGCTGGTGACGCTGAAGGCAGCGGTGACGCTGGACGGAAAGATCGGAGCGCCCGACGACAATGCCGGCTGGATCACCAGTGAGAAGGCGCGCGCCCACGTGCAAACGCTGCGGCACCGGTCCGACGCGATTCTTACTGGTATCGGCACGGTGCTGGCCGACGACTGCCGGCTTACGGATCGCTCGGGTTTGGAGCGCAGCCGTCCTCTGTTGCGGATCGTGCTCGATTCGCAGCTGCGTCTGCCTTCGGAATCGCGCCTGGCGACCTATTGCAACGGCGACGTCCTGGTAGTTACTACGTCTGCGGGTTCGCTGGACCGGCGCAGGCGCTTGGAGAGTATGGGTGTGCGCGTCGAAGTACTGGAGCGCGCCGACGGGCGAGTGAGCCTGGAAGCCGTGGTGGAGCTGCTGGCGCGCGAAAAAGTTCTTTCACTGATGATCGAGGCGGGCAGCCGGGTGAATTGGAGCGCGCTGGAGTCCGGCGTCGCCGACAAGATCTTTTTCTATTACGCTCCCAAGATTCTGGGCGGCACGCAGTCGATTCCCGTGGCCGGAGGCATGGGACGGCGCCGCCGCAAGGACGCGATCCGCTTTCGGGATGTGAAGATGCACTCGATCGCCCCGGACGAGTTCGCGGTGGAGGCGTGGTTGGAGCGCGAGGACTGATGTTCACCGGGATCGTCGAAGAGCTGGGTACGGTTGCTGCGGCCGGAACGCGGCTAGAGGTGAGATGCGCTGTGGTGCTCGCCGATCTTGCAGTCGGCGCGAGCATTGCGGTGAATGGTGTCTGTCTCACTGCGGTGGCAGTTGCCGCGAACGGCTTCGCAGCCGACCTTGCGCCGGAAACACTTTCGCGGAGCAATCTGGGCGATTTGAGCCTGGGTTCGCGGGTCAATCTGGAGCGGCCTGTGACACCGGCCACCCGGCTATCCGGCCACATCGTGCAGGGGCACGTGGACGCGACCGGCGAGGTGGTCGCACTGGACGCGTTGGGGGACGGTAACTGGTGGCTGAAGGTGCGCGTGCCGCAATCGCTCGACCGGTATCTGGTGGAGAAGGGTTCGGTCACGCTCGACGGGATCAGTCTGACGATTGCGAAGATTGAGAACTCGGTGATCGGCGTCACCATCATTCCGCACACGTTCTTGAACACCAACGTTGGTCACGCTCGCATCGGGAGCAAGCTCAACATCGAAGTGGATGTGCTGGCCAAGCACGTCGAAAAACTGCTGGTACGCACGTAGTGGAACCAACGCCCCTGTTGGTCGAAACCGTGCGAAAGCTCAAGCCCGGCCGAGCCCTGGATCTGGCGTGCGGCACGGGACGCAATGCAATCTGGCTCGCCGAGCACGGCTGGAAAGTGACGGCTGTGGATCGTTCGCCGATATCGATCCCCGGGGTGGACACGCACGTGGCCGACCTGGAGAAGCGCGAGTTCACGATCGCTGAGGCGAGCTGGGATCTCATCGTGGTGTCCCTGTACCTCCAGCGCGATCTTTTCGAACCCATTAAGCGCGGCCTTAAGCCGGGAGGTGTCGCGCTAGTGATCGTGCTGCTGATGGAGCCGGGTCGAGAAAAATCCCGCTTCTGCGTGCAGCCGGGCGAGATGGCGAAGTACTTCGATGGCTGGGAGATCTCGCATTACTACGAAGGAAAGTCGTCCGATCACCAGCGGGCGCTTGCCGAGCTTGTAGCTACCAAGCCCTGAGAGATTCTTCAAAAAGCTTCGCTAATTCTTCGGGGCCTGCGGGGCGCGGGGAAAGCTTGGTTACGCGGTGCTGCGGTAACGTTCCTTCGACCAGTGTCGGAATATCGGACGACGTATATCCGATCTCGCGCAAGCCGTTGGGCGTTTTCAGGCGCTGCATGAACCAGGTGATCCGCTCGGAGAGGATCCGTCCGGCGTCCGCGGCCTGGCAGCGTGCGACGTCGACTCCTAGTGCTTCGGCAGCTTCCATGTGTCGTGCGGGATTCGCCGAGGCGGTGTAGCGAAACACCGCGGGTGCGTTCAGGATCACCGAGAATCCATGGGGAACTAGCGGGTGGTCCGTTGCATGGCTCGTTGGATAACCCGGAGCCCGGTAGCTCCTCACATTCCCTGAAACCGGATACGACATTCCGTGCGGCAGATGCACTCCCGCGTTGCCGAATCCGACTCCCGCATAGGACGCCGCCAATAACATGTTCGCGCGGGCTTCGTCGTCCGATGGATCTTCCACGGCGCGGACCAGATACTTCGCGACCATGCGCAGCGCCTGCAGCGACCAAACGTCGCTGATGGGGTTGGATCCCTGATACGCGGGACGCAGCAGAGGGCGATCGGGCAGAGGGCGCTCGGAGTAGGGAAGCGCGGTGAACGACTCGACCGCATGGCTCAAGATGTCGAGCCCGCTCGACGCGGCCACCTGCGAAGGCATCGTGCGGGTGTTATCGGGATCGAGCAGACCGAGCGTCGGCTTCAGCCGGCGGCTGGCGATACCGGTTTTCGCGTGCATCTTAGTCAAGTCGAAGATGCTGACGCCGGTGGTTTCGCTGCCGGTTCCCGCAGTAGTCGGGATCGCAATCAGGGGCTTGAGCGGACCGGGTACGGGCAGCCCCTTGCCGATGGGCGGATTCACATAGTCCAGGAAGTTGTCAGGTGGATAGGTCGTATACAGATTCACGGCTTTCGCCGTATCGATGACCGACCCTCCGCCAACCGCGACGAGGGCGTCGTAGTTTCCCCGCCGCGCGAACTCAATCGCGTCCAGGAACGATTCGTCGGTGGGCTCGACGCGCACGCGATCGTAGAGCGTTGCGGGAACGCGATTCGCCTCCAGCGATTCGAGTACGGTCTGAACGGGTGATAAGCCCCGCAAGACGTGATCGGTGAGCACCAGCACATTGCGTGCGCCGAGATCGGCCAGATCCATCCCAACTTCGCGTGTGACGCCCGGACCGAACCGGACGCTCGAAACAGCCATTTCAAATGCGATTTCGTGAGGCATGAGGATCAGAGCGCGATCGCCGCCGTGGCGCGCTCCGCCCGGCGCAAGCGGCGCGCAGCGCGACTAAGCACCCGATTCCACCACATGATCGCTCCGGTTACGAACAGGACCACTGGAAGCAATCCCAGTGCGACCCACAGGGACTTGGTCTTCCAGCCCGCGAAGTTCCCGAAGTGCAGGTAATAGATCCAGCGAATGAAAATATCTCCGGGGCTGCGGCGGATGGGCGCCCGGCGGCCTTTCCCGGAGTTGAGGGACCTTTCTGGCGATGCTTGCGCCAGTACCGAAGCTGTGGAAGCGGCGATGCTCGCCTCCTCCGGCAGCGCATACTGAATCAACGGGGAATAGTGGTTAATGATCTTTTGAAACGGCAGTGGGAATGCGAGATATACGCCCGTAATGGCCCACATGAAAATGAGAGCGAAGGACCAGAAGCCGAGCGCGCTGTGCAGGTCCCAATTGAGGCGTTTCCAGCCGGAACGAGGATGAATCGCGAGGCTCCGCCGCCAGCTCTTCACGCCCGGCCACCACACGATCGCGCCGGTCATGCATAGCAACGTGAGAAAGATCGCCCCGATACCATTGACCTTGCGGCCCATTTCGCCGAGCAGCAGGTCGGTGTGCAGCTTGGCCAGCCATGCGGCCACGCGGATGGGTAGCGGCACGGAATCGCCCAGATCCTCTCCGGTATAGGGATCGAAAAGACGCTGGACGCGTTCCTTGCCATGTTCCATCCACACTTCCGTCGCGGTGGCCGGCTGCTTGCCCTCGAACACGAAGCTCAGCGAGTTCTCGGGATACTCCCGGCGGATGATTTTCTTCAGCTCATCGGCAGGCAGCTTGGCCCCGCGCACCTGGATGATCTTGGGGCCCGATCCGGCCCTCTGGTAGATTTCGTTGCGGAAGACGATGGCGCTGCCGGTGACGCTGATCAGGACCACGTAGAGTCCGGTCCCGATCCCCGTCCACAGGTGGATTTGAAACAGGGCCCGGCGGAGCCACACGCCTTGCGGGCGGAGGAGCCATCGTTGCCACAGCGTCAGGTCGTCGGAGGGCACAGGATCATCAGGTCCAGCCGCTATAATAGCGAAATCCATGATCATCGATCCCGCGACCAAAGATCCGTTTGACGTTTACCGGCTGCTGGTGGGCTCCATCGTGCCGCGCCCGATCGCGTTCGTCTCGACACTCAGCGCGCAGGGCGTCCCGAACCTGGCGCCGTTCAGCTTCTTCACCGCGGCCAGCGCCAACCCGCCGGTGGTGTGCTTCTGCCCCATGATCCGCGGCGGCGAGCGGCCCAAGAAGGACACGCTGGTCAACATCGAGGCGACCAAGGAGTTCGTAGTCAACATCGTCAGCGAGGATATCGCCGAGAAGATGAACCTGTGCGCGGGCGAGTATCCTCCGGATGCGGACGAATTCCAGATCTCCGGATTGACGCCGATGGCAAGCGATCTGGTGAAGGCGCCCCGCGTGAAGGAGTCGCGCGTCAACATGGAGTGCAAGCTGGTCGAGATCGTGACCGTCAGCCCGAAGTTTCTGGGCGGCAGCATCGTGCTGGGCGAGGTGCTGCGCTTTCACGTGCAGGACTCGATGATCAACGGCCTGCATGAGATCGATCCGGACCAGCTGCGCGCGATCGGTCGCATGGGCGGTCCGATCTATTCCAGGACCAGAGACCGGTTTGAGATGATTCGTCCGGCGTAGGACTATTGCAGCTCGGCGCGGACGATTTTCGCGCCATCGGCCATGGCCTTCATCTTGCCGAAGGCGACCTCGCGGGGCAGATACTTCAGTCCACAGTCGGGAGCGATGATCAGGCGGTCGGGACTGACGAAGGGCAGAGCGCGGCGAATGCGCTCCGCGACCGTCTGGGGCGTTTCGATATCGTGCGTCGATAAATCCAGGACGCCCAGCAGGATGGTTTTACTCGGCAGCTGCTTCAGTACGGAACAATCGAGTTTGGACTGTGCCGTCTCAATCGAGACTTGCTGCACGGAAGTTTGCTCCAGCTCGGCCAGGAACGAATATCCTTCAGGCCGGCCCGCCACCAGCGCGGCGTAGCCAAAACAGATGTGGACCACGGTGGTTCCGCTCACTCCCTGAAGTGCGCGATTGAGCGCGGCGACTCCATACTCGCGGGCCTTGTCGGGCGAAGACTGCATCCAGGGCTCGTCAATCTGCACCACATCGGCGCCGGCCGCGAACAGATCCCGGATCTCCTCGTTCACGGCAGCAGCGTAGTCCAGCGCCACAGCCTTCTCGTCTTTATAGAATTCGTCCACGGCCTGCTGGGTCATGGTGAAGGGACCGGGCACCGTGATCTTGATTTTCCGGTCGGTGTTGGCCCGCAGGAATTGGATGTCGCGGACCTGCACGGCATGCTTCCGGCGAATTTTTCCGACGATGCGCGGGACCAGAACCTCGTGGCCGCTGCGGCTGATCACCTTCCCGGGGTGATCCAGATCCAGGCCGTCGAGCGCCGTGGCGAAACGATTCGAGTAGCTTTCGCGGCGCATCTCGCCATCGGTCAGGATGTCCAGGCCAGCGCGCTCCTGGTCGCGGATCGCCAGACGTGTAGCGTCGTCCTGGGCCTGTTCGAGCCATTCCAGTGGCACGCGCCATAGCTCGGATGCGGGAACGCGCGGAGGCATCCGCTTGCTGAGCATGTCGCGGTTAATCAGCCAGTCGGGTTGTGCGTAAGATCCGACAAGCGTGGTGGGAAGTAGAGTTGTAGACAAGTTAGGACTTGATCGGCTCTAGGACTTAATCATTCGGCCGTCGCCCAGCTTGATCAACGAGCTGAGCATCGCCGGGGCGCCGCTCTTGGCGGCTCCGCCAGTGCAACTGATCACGTCGCCTTCCTTGACGGTGCTGCGAGACCAGCCGTACGACTTCAGGTGGTTGAGGCTCATCATTTCGACTTCCCACTCGACGACCTTCCCATCCTCGCCCTTGACCTCGAGATAGATGTAGGCGTGCGGATTGGTCCATTCAAAGCGCTTCACCGTTCCAGTGACGGTGGAGGGATTGGCCATGTTGTACATGGTGGTCGAATGATGCGCGGAGAGTGGGGTAGTGGTGATCAACACGCCCAGCCCGACGATCACAGCCAGCAGTCGCGATTTCATTCGATCAGTCCTCCCTCAAGTCCCTATGGTATCAATCTGCTTTTACTGTTTTGGTGCGCCGGGGGCGGGCTGCTTTCCGCGCTCCGTCATGGTTAGTCCGTCCGGGAACGTTACGGAGACAAACTGGCCGCCAATCTCGCCGCTGACCATGGGATGGACGCCCATCGTCACCTTATCGCCGGGCTTGAGCATGGTCGACTTCCAGCCATTGCGTGCCAGAATGCCGGGAGCGGTCATCTCCAGATTCCAGAGTTCGGCGACCCCTTTATCGTTCACCACCTCGACCTCGATCCACGAATGCGGATTGGCCCACTTGAATTGCTTGACGGTGCCGGTGATGGTGATGGTCTTGGCGCGATCGAACCCGTTCATCGAATGGTGCGCAAAGGCCGAGGCGGCGAGCCCCACCCAGAGAGCGCACGTTGCGAGTGACATTTTCATAAGTATTCTCCTGAAGATCCTTTTAGAAGTGGCCTTTCATGCTGGGCAAGTGCTCGTTGAGGTCGGGCAAGCAGGATGCCTCGGTGATGTCGGTATCATCCATGCGTCTAAAACGCTTGGTCCACTTCCACTCGCCCACCCAGCTCTTGGGATCGGTGGCTGTATACTCCACTTCCATGTTCATGCCCTTGTCGATCAAGCGAATGCGCTCGATCATGCGGAACTCATCGGTCAGGGGAATTCCGCTATCCAGCCAATGGTGATCGTCGACGAAATTGCGGGTGTCAATCACCAGCGAGTCGCCTTCCCAGTGGCCGATGGATTCGCCGCTGAAGCTGCGCACCACCACGTCGGGATCGGTATGCTTGCGGCCGTCCATATAGATGATGCGGATACTGTTCTCAAAGCC
>Ga0310810_10005356_pt1 | contig 14335 bp, 9 predicted proteins | sample NCmetagenome_FD_207641 | JGI IMG/M metagenome (GOLD analysis project Ga0310810, IMG submission 207641) | Soil microbial communities from experimental microcosm in Duke University, North Carolina, United States - NC | ecosystem: Engineered > Artificial ecosystem > Soil microcosm > Unclassified ... | reverse complement strand
GGATGAGGTGACCGATGATGATGTTCTCCTTGAGGCCAAGGAGATCGTCCTTCGCCCCACGAATCGCCGCGTCGGTAAGGACGCGCGTCGTCTCCTGGAACGAGGCCGCCGAGATGAACGACTGGGTCGTCAGACTCGCCTTCGTGATGCCGAGCAGCAGCGGCTCGGACGTCGCCGGCGTGGTCTTCTTCTTCTTCGCCCGCTCGTTCTCGTCGCGGAAGCTCTGCTTGTCCACGTGCTCGCCCTCGAGGAACTCCGTCGTGCCCGGATCCATGACCCGGACCTTCTGGAGCATCTGGCGAACGATCACGCCGATGTGCTTGTCGTTGATCTTCACGCCCTGCAGGCGGTAGACCTCCTGCACTTCGTTGAGGAGGTACTCCTGCACCGCGCGTGGCCCCTTGATCCGGAGAATGTCGTGCGGGTTCACCGGACCTTCGGACAGACGGTCACCAGCACGCACGCGGTCGCCCTCGTGCACGCGAAGGTGCTTGCCGGCGGCGACTTCGTACAGCTGCGCCTCCTGCGCCTCGTCCACCACGACCATGTTGTCGACGGTCTTCGCGGGCTGCACGAAGATCTCGCGCTTGCCGCGCTTGATCTCGCCGAACCTGACGATGCCGTCGATCTCCGAGATCGTGGCCGGATCCTTCGGCCGACGCGCCTCGAACAACTCGGCGACTCGCGGCAGACCGCCCGTGATGTCGCGCGTCTTGTACGCTTCGCGGCCGATCTTCGCGATCGTCTGGCCCGCGAAGATCTCCTGACCGTCGTCGACGATGAGCTGCGCGCCCACCGGGACCACGAAGTCACGGACCTTCTTCTCCTTCCCGCCCTTCGTCTGGATGATCTCGATGTGCGGGTGGAGCTTCTTCTCACGGTCCTCGATGACGACGCGCTGACGGAGGCCGGTGAGCTCATCGAGCTCCTCGGACACCGACTCGTCCTCGACGAGGTCGACGAAGCGAATGGTGCCTTCCGTGTCGGCGATGATCGGGTTGGTGTACGGGTCCCAGGTGAAGATCACCTGATCACGCCGCACGTCCTGCCCGTCCTCCACCATGAGGATCGCGCCTAACGGCACCTGCAACCGCGCCGCGATCGCCGCGTTCTTGTCGTGCGACGACCTGATCGAGATGTCGCCCTCGTACGAGGTGACGATCCGCTGTCCCTCGGGATTGGTGACCACGACCATGCGCTCGCCGTACTCGATGACGCCGGCGACCTTCGACTTTCGCTGCGTCTGCTCGGCGATACGAGCGGCCGTTCCACCGATGTGGAACGTACGAAGCGTCAGCTGCGTGCCCGGCTCGCCGATCGACTGCGCGGCGATGATGCCAACCGCTTCGCCGAGGTCCACCATGTCCATCGTGGCCAGGTTTCGGCCGTAGCACATGCGGCACAGCCCGCGCTTGGCCTCGCAGGTGAGTACCGATCGGATCTTGATCGTCTCGATACCCGACTCCTCGATCGCGCGCGCACTCTCCTCGTCGATCAGCTGACCAGCTTCCACGATCAGCGTGCGACGACCCGACTCGTCCATCTCGTGCGGATCCTCGACGTCATCGGCGGCAACGTTGCCGACAATGCGCTCGGAGAGCGGCTCGATGATGTCTTCGCCTTCCTTGAGCGCGCCGATCTCGAGGCCGAGGATCGTCCCGCAGTCCTCCTCGCTGATCGTCACGTCCTGCGCGACGTCGACGAGACGACGCGTCAGGTAGCCGGCGTCGGCCGTCTTGAGCGCCGTGTCGGCCAGACCCTTTCGTGCACCGTGCGTCGAGATGAAGTACTCGAGCACCGACAACCCTTCACGGAAGTTCGACTTGATCGGGCTTTCAATGATCTCGCCGATACCACCCGTGAGCTTCTTCTGCGGCTTCGCCATGAGGCCGCGCATACCCGCCAGCTGGCGGATCTGGTCGCGGCTACCGCGTGAGCCGGAATCGAACATCATGAACACGGGGTTGAACCCGGCCTTGTCCTCGCGCATGGCCTTGACCATGGCGTCGGCAATGTCGGAGTTCGCGTGCGTCCACGTGTCGATGACTTTGTTGTAGCGCTCGCCGTTCGTGATGTTGCCGGTCTGATACGCGCGCTGGAAGCGCTCGACGCGCTCGGTCGCTTCACCGAGCAGCGTTTCCTTCTCCGCCGGAATGTGCAGGTCCTCGATTCCGATGGAGACGCCGCCGCGCGTCGCGTTGAAGAAGCCGAACTCCTTGAGGCGATCGAGGAATTCCACGGTCGCAGCAAGGCCGGCGTGGCGGTAGCTCTCGAACACGAGCTCGCCTAACGCCTTCTTCTTCATGTCGCGGTTCTGGAACGGAATGTTCTTCGGCACGATCGCGTTGAACATCACGCGACCGACCGTGGTGACCACCCACCGCTGCTGTCCATCATCGTCGATGAGGAACTGCACCGGCGTCTGCCGATTCACCACGCCGTGCGCCATCGCCATCTCGACTTCCGAGATGTTCACGTACCGACGCAGCGACGCCGCCGCCTTTTCGTCCTTCTCGAGCTTCGCGAACTCCGGCGGCGCCTTGGTGGCGACGTAGCAGCCGAGCACGATGTCCTGGCTGGGCTCCGCGACCGGTCGTCCGTCGGACGGCTTGAGAATGTTGTTCGACGACAGCATGAGCAGCCGGCTCTCGAGCTGTGCTTCGAACGAGAGCGGCACGTGCACGGCCATCTGGTCACCGTCGAAGTCGGCGTTGAACGCCGCGCAGACGAGCGGGTGAATACGAATGGCCTTGCCTTCGACGAGCACCGGCTCGAACGCCTGAATCCCTAAGCGGTGGAGCGTCGGCGCGCGGTTCAGCAGCACCGGGTGATCGCGGATGATCTCCTCGAGGATCTCGTACACCTCGGGGCTTTCCCGCTCCACGATCTTCTTGGCGCGCTTGACCGTCTCGGCGATGCCCTTCTCGACCAGCTTGTGGATGATGAACGGCTTGAACAGCTCGAGCGCCATGGCCTTCGGCAACCCGCACTGATGCAGCTGGAGCTCGGGGCCGACGACGATGACCGAGCGGCCCGAGTAGTCCACGCGCTTGCCTAACAGGTTCTGACGGAAGCGCCCCTGCTTGCCCTTGAGCATGTCGGAGAGCGACTTCAGCGGACGCTTGCCGCGGCCACGAATGGCCTTGGAGCGACGCCCGTTGTCGAACAGCGCGTCGACCGCTTCCTGCAGCATGCGCTTCTCGTTCCGGAGAATGACTTCCGGCGCGCGATGCACGATGAGCTTCTGGAGGCGGTTGTTGCGATTGATGACGCGGCGATAGAGATCGTTCAGGTCGGAGGTCGCGAAGCGGCCGCCGTCGAGCGGGACGAGCGGACGAAGGTCCGGCGGAATCACCGGCACGACGTCCAGGATCATCCACTCCGGGCGGTTGCGCACGTCGCCGGAATCACCGGACGTGCGGAACGCGTCGACGATCTTGAGGCGCTTGAGCATCTGCTTCTTGCGATGCTGCGACGACTCGTCGATCACGCCAACGCGCAGCTCTTCCGCGAGCTTGTCGACATCGATGCGGCGGAGGAGCTCACGCACCGCCGGCGCGCCGATGTCCGCGAGGAATGCGGCGTCGTTCTCTTCCTTCGATTTCTGCCGAAGGTTGAGATACTCGTCCTCGTCGAGCAGCTGATTCGGGCGCACGTCCTGCTGGCCCGGGTCGATGACGACGTAGTTCGAGTAGTAGATGACCTTCTCGAGATCACGCAGCGTGAGATCGAGAAGATTGCCCATCGGGCTCGGCAGCGTCTTGAAGAACCAGATGTGCGCCACCGGGACGGCGAGATCGATGTGGCCCATGCGGTCGCGACGGACCTTGGACAACGTGACCTCGACGCCGCAGCGGTCGCAGATGACGCCGCGATACCGGATGCGCTTGTACTTGCCGCAATGGCATTCCCAGTCCTTTACCGGACCGAAGATGCGCTCGCAGAAAAGACCGTCCTTCTCGGGCTTGAAGGACCGGTAGTTGATCGTCTCGGGCTTGAGCACCTCGCCCCAGGACCACCAGTTGCGCAGCCCCTGCATCTCCAGGCGCTCACGCTCCTTCGGGTCCTTCGGTCCGCGAATCTCCTCGGGCGAGGCAATCCGAACCTGGATGTAGTCGAACGCCGACGCGCGGGTCTCGCGCGCACTGCGAAAATCAATCATCGCTTACTCCTCGGCTCCGTTACCGTTGGCGCCATCCATCGAGGGTTCGAACCCACCCTCGGTATTCGCGCCCATCTTCACATAGATACCGAGCGCCTGCAGTTCCTTCACGAGCACGTTGAACGACTCGGGGATCCCCGGCTCCGGAAGGTTCTGACCCTTCACGATCGCCTCGTACACGCGGCTTCGTCCGTTCACGTCGTCGGACTTGACCGTGAGGATCTCCTGTAGCGTATGGGCCGCGCCGTACGCCTCGAGCGCCCACACTTCCATCTCTCCGAACCGCTGACCGCCGAACTGCGCCTTACCGGCGAGTGGCTGCTGCGTAACGAGCGAGTACGGTCCAATGCTGCGCGCGTGAATCTTGTCGTCGACCAGGTGCGACAGCTTCAGCATGTAGATCTCGCCGACCGTCACCGGACTGGCGAACGTCTCACCGCTGCGTCCGTCGCGCAGACGCACCTTGCCGCCCGGCGTGATGCCGGCCAGACGGAGGATCTCGACCGCGGCCTTGTCGACGTCGGCCTCCGACTTCGGACCGAGCATCGCCGCGAGCGCGGGCATTTCATGCTGCACGAGCACATCGGCGGCGGCTTCCTCACCGCGCTTCTCCAACTGACGATGCGCCGTCTTGAGCTCCGCACGACGCGACGCGGACAGCGACTCGTCATCCGCGCCAGCGGCATGGAACGCGAGCTGATTTCGGACTTCGGTCGCCTCGCGCTCGGCCAGCTCCTTCGCCGCGGCCGCGAGGAAATCACGCACGCGGTGGTACACGTCTTTCGTTTCCTGCGAGCGGCCACGGGCGCCGAGGTCGTTCAGATCGGCATCCGCGAGCAGCTCCACACGCTCGGCCTGCGAGCGATCCGGCCGGATGTCGGCGAGGATCGACCGCGTGTCGGCATCTGTCACCACGAGCGGCGTTGCGCGCAGGCTCAACGCGTCACGCACCCACGTCAGGCCGGCGAGCTTGAGCAGCAGGCCGATCTCGCGCTCGTTCGCACCCTGGAATACCGGCGTCTTGGCGTAGAAGCCGAGCATCCGCGCCGCCCACCCGAGGTGGGTCTCGAGGATCTGCCCGACGTTCATTCGGCTCGGAACGCCTAACGGGTTGAGCACGATATCGACCGGCCGGCCTTCCGGCAGGAACGGCATGTCTTCCTCCGGCACCACACGGGCAACGATACCCTTGTTACCGTGGCGGCCGGCCATCTTGTCGCCGACCGAGACCTTGCGCTTCTCGGCCAGGTATACCTTCACGAGCTGGATCACGCCCGGCGGGAGCTCATCGGGCTGCAGAATGCGGTCGATGCGCTCCTCGGCCCGCTCCTCGATGCGCGCCTTCTCCTCGTTGGCGGCGTCGATGATCTCGCGGATCCGCTCGTTCACCTTCTTGTTCTCGACCCGGAACGTCTTGAGGTCGAGCTGTGTCATCTTCAGCTCGCGCAGCGACTCACGGCTCATCTTGGTGCCGACGGGAATCGCTTCCTCGACGGTCCCGGCCTTGAGCGCCAGCGCGACGGTCTGGCCGTCGAGCAACTCGACGAGCTCGGAGTCGCGCACCTCGTTCACGCGAATCTTCTCCTCGCCTTCCAGGCGGCGGACTTCGCCGATGCGCTCGCCGCGATCCTTCTCGACGACCTGGTCTTCGATGCGCGAGAAGATCTTCACGTCGATGACCACGCCCTCCATGCCCGGCGGCACCTTGAGCGACGAGTCCTTCACGTCCTTCGCCTTCTCACCGAAGATGGCCGTCAGCAGCTTCTCTTCGGGGGAAAGTTCCGTCTCACCCTTCGGCGTGATCTTGCCGACGAGAATGTCGCCCGGCTTCACGTGCGCACCGATGCGCACGATGCCGCGCTCGTCGAGGTCGACCAGCGACTCCTCGGCGACGTTCGGAATTTCGCGCGTAATCTCTTCCTGACCGCGCTTGGTGTCGCGGACGTGCAACTCGAGCTCCTGAATGTGGATCGACGAATAGACGTCGTCCTTCACCAGGCGCTCGGAGAGCACGATGGCGTCTTCGAAGTTGTGCCCGTACCACGGCATGAACGCGACGGTGACGTTCGCACCTAACGCGAGCTGTCCCATCTCGGTGCCCGCGCCGTCGGCCAGCACGTCGCCCTGCTTGACGCGCTGCCCGAGCCGCACGAGCGGCCGCTGGTTGATCGCCGTATCCTGGTTCGTGCGCCAGTACTTCCGGAGCTTGTAGCGGTCCTGCTGCGTGAGGCGCGCCAGCGGCCGGTCGTCACCGCGACGATCCTGCTGCACGCGTTCCGCCGGGCCGGCGTCCACGATGATCTCGTCCGCCGTCACGCGGGTGACGACGCCAGCGCGCTTCGCAATCACGACGGCGCCGGAGTCCTTGGCGACCTTCTCCTCGAGCCCCGTGCCGACGAGCGGCGTGCGGGGGTTCAGCAGTGGAACGGCCTGGCGCTGCATGTTCGAGCCCATGAGCGCGCGGTTCGCGTCGTCGTGCTCGAGGAACGGAATGAGCGCGGCGGCGATCGAGACGAGCTGCTCCGGGGCCACATCCATGTAATCGATGCGGTCCGGCGGCGTGAGCGGCACGTCACCACGCTGACGGCAGAGCACGAGCTCGTCGACGAACGTTCCGTCTTCGTTGAGCTTCGCGTTCGCCTGCGCAGTGATGGTGTCCTCCTCACGGTTGGCGTCGAGCCATGCGATCTCGCCCGTCACCTTGCCGTTCTTGACGACGCGGTACGGCGTCTCGACGAACCCGAGGTCGTTCACGCGCGCGAAGCACGCGAGCGACGTGATGAGGCCGATGTTCGGACCTTCCGGCGTCTCGATCGGGCACATGCGGCCGTACTGCGAGTAGTGCACGTCGCGGACTTCGAAGCCCGCGCGCTCACGCGTTAGGCCACCGGGTCCGAGCGCCGACAGACGACGCTTGTGCGTCAACTCGGCGAGCGGATTGGTCTGATCCATGAACTGCGACAGCTGCGACGACCCGAAGAACGCCTGGATCACCGCGCTGACGGTCCGCGCGTTGACGAGATCGTCCAGCGAGATCTTCTCCGGGTCGGTATTGATCGACATGCGCTCCTTCACGAGGCGCGCCATGCGGGACAGACCGACCGAGAACTGGTTCGCGATGAGCTCACCGACCGACCGGATGCGGCGGTTGCCGAGGTGATCGATGTCGTCCGTGTGGCCACGGCCCTCGTGCAGTTCGACCAGGTACCGGATGATCGCGACGAAGTCTTCCTTCGTCAGGACCGTCTTGCCGGCGTCCTCGGTGAGGTTGAGCCGCTGGTTGATCTTGTAGCGACCCACGCGACCGAGGTCGTAGCGCTTCGGCGAGAAGAACAGCCGCTCGAGCGCCTGGCGTGCGGTCTCCTTGTTAGGCGCATCGCCCGGGCGGAGCAGCGAGTAGATCTGCTTCAGCGCCTCGTCCTCGGCGTGCGTCGGGTCCTTGAGCAGCGTGTTGCGGATCAGCGTCGACTCGGCGCGTCCCGACGGGACGAACACCTGAACCTTGTTGATCTCCGCCTTGCGCAGCTTCTTGATGAGCGTGTCCGTCAGCGACTGACCGGCGTCGGCAATGACCTCGCCCGTGTCCGCCTCGACGGCGTCGACGGCGAGAATGCGGCGCACCGGTCGCTCACCGCGCTCGATGGCATCCATCTCGTCGCGGAGGTCGATCGTCATGTAGGACGCGAACACCTTCACCGAGTCGATGCCCTGCCGTCGGAGACGGTTGAACACTTCCTCGGTGAGCTCGTCGCCTTCCTTCACGAGCAGGTCGGCCTGGTCGCGCTCGGCCTGCGCGCGGGCTTTCTTGGTCTTCGCCTTTGGCGCATCGGGATCCGCCGCCTCACCGGCGAGCGTGACGTCCTCGGCGATGATGGCGCCGATCACCTCACGCGTCTCGGCCCGGCCTTCGCGCTTGCGCACGAGGTCGAGCTCACGGACGCCGAAGAAGAGTCGCAGGATATCGCGATTCTCCCCGTAGCCGAACGCGCGGAGGAGCGCGGTGGCCGGGAACTTCTTCTTCTTGTCGATGTGCACGTAGATGACGTCGTGGATGTCGACGGTGAACTCGACCCACGAGCCGCGGAACGGGATGATGCGCGCCGAGATGAGGCGCTGCCCGTTCGGGTGCGTCGACTCCTCGAAGACGACACCCGGTGAGCGGTGCAGCTGGCTCACGATGACGCGCTCGGCGCCGTTGATGACGAAGGTTCCGAGCCCCGTCAGCAGCGGTAACTCGCCGAGGTAGACTTCTTTCTCGATGATGTTCCGAGGGCGCTTGACGCCGTTCACCTCTTCGTTGATGACGAGTTGGAGCGTCGCCTTCAACGGGGCGGAATACGTCATGTCGCGCTCGATGCACTCCTCGACGGAGTACTTCGGCTCGCCTAACGAATAGCGGACGAACTCGAGCGAGAAGTTCTCGTGGACGTCGGCGATCGGGAACAGGTCCTTGAAGACCCGTTCGAGACCAACGTCTTCCCGGTCGTGGGACGCGGCATCCAGCTGCAGCAGTGCCTCGAAGGCACGGGTCTGGATGTCGAGGAGGTGGGGCATTTCCATCCCCTCATCGAGCTTTCCGAACGAAATCTGTTTCATCAATTCAGGCATGTATCACCCGCGCGCAGGCGAAAACCGCCTCGTCCCCGACCGCATCGCGAATTTGCGGCGGCCGGAGCGAGGCAGAACGAACTTCGATTGTGGTGCGATGTGTTGTTTGCACGTATTCGTCGCCGTGAAAGTGAATGGCAAGCGCGGAGCGCGCGCGGACGCGCGCCCCGCACCCGCGCATCACTTCACTTCGACGACAGCGCCCTGCTCTTCCAGCTTGGCCTTGATCTGGGCCGCCTCGTCCTTCGAGACGCCAGTCTTCACGGCCTGTGGTGCGCCATCGACCAGGTCCTTCGCCTCCTTGAGGCCCAGACCCGTCAACTCGCGCACGACCTTGATGACCTGAATCTTCTTCGCGCCAGCTTCCTTGAGCGTGACGTTGAATTCCGTCTGCTCTTCGGCTGCCGGAGCGGCTGCGCCACCAGCGCCGCCACCTGCCGGCGCTGCGCCGCCCACCGGGGCGGCAGCGATGGTCACATTGAACTTCGACTTGAACGCCTCGATCAGCTCGGCGAGTTCGAAAACCGACATGTTCCCGATAGCATCGAGAATCTCGTCCTTGCTCAGCGTCGCGTTGGCCATGGTAAGTATCTCCTCAGGTATAACCCAGGCGTTCCTGGGGCGTTGGTTAGCGAGTCAGGCTAAGCGCCTGGGTTTTACGCGGACGCGCTCTCCTTCTGCGTCCGCAGCGCCTCGAGGGCGCCGACCATCATGTACATCATTCCACTCAGTGCACCGACGAAAGCCGCCATCGGCGACTGCAGTCCGGCACCGAGCTCCGCGAGCATCTGCTCTCGCGATGGCATCGACGCGAGCTTCTTGACCTGCGCCTGATCGATGATGGCGCCGTCGAGCAACCCGCCTTTGACTGCCGGCCTCTGATCGTTTTCCTTCGCGAAATCACTGAGCACCTTCGCTGCCGCGACAGGATCCTTCGAGACGACGACGCCGGTCGGGCCGCGAAGCCGCGTGCCGGTGAGGCCACCCTCGTTGATCGCGCGCAACGCGAGCGTGTTCTTGATGACCACGTAGTCCACGCCAGCTTTACGCAAGCGGCGGCGAAGATCGGTCATCCGCTTCACGTTCAAGCCCGTGAAGTCAGTGTAGTAAAGCGCTTTCGCGCCCTTGATCTTGTCGGTCAGCTCGGTGACGAGCTGCTGTTTCTCGGTCCTGTTCATCGCTCGTTACCCCCGGTACTGGGTGGTGTCGATGCGAACGCCCGGGCCCATCGTGCTGGACACCGCGACGTTGCGCACATAGACGCCCTTCGCCGCGCTGGGCTTCGAGCGGACGATCTGATCCATGAAGGCCGAGTAGTTGGTCTCGAGCGCTTCGAGCGAGAACGAGATCTTGCCGATGGCGGCATGAACGTTTCCGCCCTTGTCGACGCGGAACTCGATCTTGCCGGCCTTCGTCTCGCGGACGGCGCGGCCGACATCGAACGTCACCGTACCAGCCTTCGGGTTCGGCATGAGACCGCGGGGACCGAGCACGCGCCCCAGCTGTCCAACCTGACCCATCTGATCCGGCGTCGCGATCATGACGTCGAAATCCAGCCAGCCTTCTTTGATCTTCGCGATGAATTCCGCGCCGACGAAATCAGCACCGGCTGCCTCTGCCTCACGAGCCTTGTCGCCGACCGCGATGACGAGCACGCGGACGGACTTTCCGGTTCCCGCTGGCAGCACCACGGTTCCACGAACGATCTGATCGGCGTGGCGCGGATCGACTCCGAGCCGCACCGCGATCTCGACCGTCTCGTCGAACTTCGCGAACGCCGCCTGCTTTACCATCTCGAGCGCCTGCTTGGGCTGAAACACGGACGCATCGTCACGTCCCTTCACCGCGGCGCGATACTTCTTCCCGTGCGTGCGCATCAGTCCTTCACCTCGAGACCCATCGAGCGCGCCGCGCCGGCCACCATCGCCATCGCGGACTCGATCGAGTCACAGTTGAGATCGGGGAGTTTGATCTCCGCGATCTTGCGGACCTGCGCCTTCGTCACGGACCCCACCTTGTTGCGGTTCGGCTGTCCGGACCCCTTCTCGATCCCTGCTTCCTTCTTCAGCAAGATTGCCGCGGGCGGCGTCTTGGTGATGAAGGTGAAGGACTTGTCCGCGTAGATCGTGACTTCGACCGGGAGGATCGTATCGAGGCCCTGCGTCCGAGCGTTGAACTCTTTGCAGAAGCCCATGATGTTGATCCCCTGCGGGCCGAGGGCAGTACCCACGGGAGGGGCCGGATTCGCCTTTCCAGCTGGAATCTGGAGTTTGACGAATCCAGTGACCTTCTTTGCCATGCGAACTCCTTCGTGCTGGCGCACGAGCGAAACCAGCTTCAGCTATCAGCGATTGATCGGCTAAGAGCCTAACGCTAGCTCACCATCGGCGGTTACCGACGACATTCCGCGACAAACGCGGTGCTCTGTGCGACGTGGCTCCCACGGTGTGATTAACGTCGTTGTGGTGTCCGACGGTGCGCTTCTCGCCGCGTAGCGGCCGCCCCGCGCAAAGGCCTGTATGAGCATCGGGCGAACTGCATTGAGCGTCGACGGATCACGCTCGCCCGGCCCACCACTTCCCGTCTTTTTCAGTACCCCTTGAGCTGCAGGTAGTCCAGCTCCACGCTCGTCGGCCGGCCGAACAGGCTGACCGAGACGCGCACTTTCCCCTTGTCCGGTATCACTTCCTCGACCGTCCCGTTGAAGTCCGTGAACGGTCCCTCCGTGATCGCAACCGCCTGACCGATGAGGAACGGAATCTCTTCTTCCGGCTCTTCCTGCTCCGCCTCGTCCGCGATGCCGAGCAGACGCTTCACCTCATCCGCGCGGAGCGGCTGCGGCAGGCGATCGTGCCCGACGAACTTGATCACGCCCTGAATACCGTTGATGACGTGCAGGGTTTCCTGTGTCATCAACATCTCCACGAGGACATACCCCGGATAGATCTTCCGCTCGACCGTGACCTTCTTGCCGTTCTTGATCTCGACAACTTCCTGCGTCGGCACGAGCGCCTGACGGATTGCGCGCGCCTCCGGGGGAAGGTTGTCCTGCTCGATCTTCCGCTGGATGAGCGAACGAACCTTGTTCTCGTGACCGGCCGTCGTCTGAATGGCGTACCAGCGGTGTTCCACGGTGGTCAGCCCCCGAAGAGCGACGGAATCCAGCGGACGAGTACCTGCTGAAGGACCAGGTCCATCGCCCAGATGACGATGCCGATGAACAAGGATAGCACGATGACGCCGATGGACAGCTGGCGGATCTGACCAACGTCCGGCCACGTCACCTTCCGCATCTCGACGACGACCTCGTTGTAGAGCGTCACGAGACGGGCGACGATGTTCGGCTTTTCGACCTGAGCGGTGGTGGCCACGGCTACTTCGTTTCCTTGTGGATGATGTGCTTGTTGCAGCGGGGGCAGTACTTCTTCCACTCGACGCGCTCAGGGTGCAGGCGCTTGTTCTTCGTGGTGAAGTAATTCCGGTTTTTGCAGTCGCTGCACGCGAGAATGATTTTGTCTCTGGGCATTGGAACGCTCGGGAATCGCTATTTCAAAATCCTGGTCACCACACCTGCGCCGACCGTTCTCCCGCCTTCCCTGATAGCGAAGCGTAGCTGCTCCTGCATCGCGATGGGCGTGATGAGCTCGATCGTCATCTGAACGTTGTCGCCAGGCATGACCATCTCCATCCCCTGCGGGAGCTCGACGGATCCGGTGACATCGGTCGTACGGAAATAAAACTGGGGCCGGTAGCCCTTGAAGAACGGCGTGTGGCGGCCGCCCTCTTCCTTCGTGAGGACGTACACCTCGGCTTCGAACTGCGTGTGTGGCGTGATGGAGCCCGGCTTCGCCAGCACCATCCCGCGCTCGATGTCTTCCTTGGCGACGCCGCGGAGCAGAAGCCCGACGTTGTCTCCCGCCTCCCCCGCATCGAGCAACTTTCTGAACATCTCGACGCCGGTGACGACCGTTCGCTTGTCGCTCGAGAACCCAACGACTGCGACCTCCTCACCGACCTTCACGACCCCGCGGTCGATGCGCCCAGTTGCCACGGTCCCACGACCGGTGATCGAGAAGACATCCTCGACGGGCATGAGGAACGGCTGATCCTTCTCGCGAATCGGCTGCGGAATATACGTGTCGAGGGCAGCGTACAGCTCTTCGATCCTCGCCACCCACGTCGGATTGCCGGAGATCGCTCCAGTGGCCGACCCGCGAATGACCGGGGTCTCGTCGCCGGGAAAGCCGTAGACCGACAGCAGCTCGCGAACCTCGAGCTCGACCAGGTCGAGCAGCTCGGGGTCGTCCACCATGTCGCACTTGTTGAGGAACACGACGATGCGCGGCACGTTCACCTGGCGGGCGAGCAGGATGTGCTCGCGCGTCTGCGGCATCGGGCCATCCATGGCCGAGACCACGAGGATCGCGCCGTCCATCTGCGCGGCGCCCGTGATCATGTTCTTCACGTAGTCGGCGTGCCCCGGGCAGTCGACGTGCGCGTAGTGGCGATTCGCCGTCTCGTACTCCACGTGGCTGGTCGCGATGGTCAGGATCTTCGTCGCATCGCGACGGCCCTGTGACGCGGACGCCTTGGCCACTTCGTCGTACGAGATGTACTTCGTCCCCCAGCCTTTGTCGGACGAGACTTTCGTCAACGCCGCGGTGGTGGTCGTCTTCCCGTGGTCGACGTGGCCGATGGTACCGACGTTCACATGTGGCTTAGTCCGATCGAACTTTGCCTTGGCCATGCCCCTTTCTATACCTGCGGAAAGAATCGAAAACTCGAAAAGTGACGAGCGCGCATTGACCGACCTCGGCGGTGCTGCGATGCAGCCGCAACCGGGCCGGTGCTTACGCACCCATCACGCAACTTCTCAGGCACATCTGCTTGCTCACTACCGTACTGCACTACTCCTGCAGAGCTCACGATCGGGATTGAACCGATGACCTCACCCTTACCAAGGGTGTGCTCTACCAACTGAGCTACGTGAGCAGTTGTACGCGAGAATCGGGAATCGGGAATTGGGAATCGATTGACGTTTCCGGCTCAAGCGCTGCGCGGACCGTCCATCGCCCGCGGTTCCGACTCCCTACTCCCTATTCCCCATTCCCGACAAGAGCGGGAGACGGGGCTCGAACCCGCGACATCAAGCTTGGAAGGCTTGCGCTCTACCAACTGAGCTACTCCCGCAACTCCGACAAGCCAGCACCACCAAGACCAAACCGCTCACGCCAACCACCGGCGCCACCAAATGGTGGGGGTAGGATTCGAACCTACGAAGGCCGTAGCCGGCAGATTTACAGTCTGCTCCGTTTAGCCACTTCGGTACCCCACCCGAAACTGCGTCATTCAGGGCCGCCGACGACTCCGCGACCTCGCAACTCAGAGCTGACGGCGAGAATCGAACTCGCAACCTGCTGATTACAAATCAGCTGCTCCGCCAATTGAGCTACGTCAGCGACCGGCTCATTTGCGCGAGACTCGTAGGATAGTAGGGCCCTAATAGAGTGTCAAGCGATTACAGGGCGCGGAATTAGAGACTCCCGGCAGCCGCAGCCACAAACC
>Ga0310810_10005355_pt1 | contig 14335 bp, 14 predicted proteins | sample NCmetagenome_FD_207641 | JGI IMG/M metagenome (GOLD analysis project Ga0310810, IMG submission 207641) | Soil microbial communities from experimental microcosm in Duke University, North Carolina, United States - NC | ecosystem: Engineered > Artificial ecosystem > Soil microcosm > Unclassified ... | reverse complement strand
CCAGCGTATCGCGAATATGTGTGATACGAAATTCTTCAAGCAATTGATTTAACTTTATCTGGCGTTCGCTTTTGCTTAGATCGGCACGCAATTCCAGTATTGCCATGATGTTATCTGCGACTGACAGCTTGCGGAAAATGGATGCTTCCTGCGGCAGGTAGCTGATTCCCATTTCGGCGCGGGAATGTATTGGTAGTTTGGTGATTTCGTTTTCGTTGACGAAAATTTTGCCGCCATCAACCGGCAGTAAGCCGACAATCATATAAAACGATGTTGTTTTACCTGCGCCGTTTGGGCCAAGCAGGCCGACGATTTCACCGCTGTGTATGTGTAAAGAAACATCTTTCACAACTTCGCGCTGTTTGAATTTTTTATTTAAATGTTCAGCTTTTAATATACTGGCCATAAATAATTAATCTGGGTTGTATACAATGACCGCACGGCCATTTTTGGTTTCGGGAACAATAATCGTCTGATCATTCATATTATAGTGAATTAACTGTCCTTGGAAGTTATTTTCACCTTGCATTACATGCACATTGCTCTGCAATGTAGCGTTATGTGTAATAGGGTAAAATTTGATGATTTTCGCGTGCGCATCTACAACTTGCTCTCCGGCTTTTGGTGTTGTCCAGAAGTGGGCGAGATCGTTGATTCCATATGCAATCGCTTCTTCAATCAGGTGTTTATCGTTTTCTTTTGTTGTCATACGGTCAGCGGTTATGTGTGTTGTTCCCTGATCAACGATAACATTTCCCTGAAAATATTTAGTTCCTCTCTTATAATTTATAATCGTTGAATCCGCTTTGATATGCAGCATTTCCTTGCTGTCACCAGGAAGTGCAAACACTGAAACTGCGGTGATCCCAGAGAGGAGCAGTAATAATATTTTAATTCCATTATGCATCTGGAACATATTCACCTTCGGCATGGGATAATAATTTAATATCGCCTGTTTCCATGTCTGCCTGCATGCCGACTGCTTTCATAATGCTGTTCGGCTGAATCATGGTGATAGGGTCTGCTGTTTCAGCTGTTTTCTGGTTTGGGTGTACATGCAGCGTATTGGTTTTGATGATAGTCGCCGGATTTTTGTAATCCGCCGGGTGATGAATAGTCACATCATTTTTAAAGATAACATTTTCAATTCCATCCCATGCTTTTGCAGTCTTTGAGGCGATATACCAGGGATTAGGTGATTTGTGAAACACGGTTAATTGAGGAAAAAGAAATTTGGTCGTGTCATTCTCCGCGAAATGAACCATTTTCGGTGTCTCAATTTTCATGGTCATTTTTCCAAACTTATCCAGAAAAATAGCTGTTACATTTTCCATGTAAGCATCCGGTATGTGTGGATCAGCTTTTTTGTGATCATTGTCAGATTGATAGGCGAGTGTAAACAGGATTGTCGCGCCGGCAGCGAGAGTTAACAGAATACTGATGATCGTGTTTTTGTAAGTCATGCGCCGTCTTCGTTAATGATATAACGTTAAATCACGCCAGCACGTAAAATATCGTGAATATGGATGATACCGTCCGGCTGCTGCTGGTCGTTGGTGATGACTAGCGATGTGATTTTGAATGTTTCCATCATACTTAAAGCTTCAGCCGCCAGCATATCGCTGCGAATGGTTTTCGGGTTTTTTGTCATGATGGAGTCGATGCTGGTTTTATGAATATCTGCGTTATTATCGAGTGCGCGTCGCACGTCGCCGTCAGTGAAAATACCAATCAATTTTCCGGCGGCATCTATGATGGTTGTCATCCCCAGTTTCTTTTGTGACATTTCCAGCAGGGCTTCTTTCAGAGAGGCGCCCTGGGATACCGTCGGGATATTCATGCTTTGATGCATGATTTCATTGACGCGCAGTAACAGGCGTCTGCCCAGTGTACCGCCTGGGTGTGACAAGGCGAAATCATCTTGGGTAAAGCCGCGCTTATCTAGCAATGCCATGGCAAGGGCATCGCCCATGACTAGTGAGGCAGTGGTGCTTGAAGTTGGAGCCAATCCGAGCGGGCAAGCTTCTTTTTCAACACTTACATCAAGGTGAACAGTGGCATTTTTGGCGAGTGATGAATGTGGTTTACCAGTAAGTGCGATTAATGGGATTCCAAGGCGTTTGATATAAGGTAGTAATGCAACCATTTCTTCCGATTCACCAGAATAAGAGATCGCAATAATGGCGTCTTGTTTGGTGATCATGCCGATGTCGCCGTGTTTGGCTTCGCTTGGATGAATAAAGAAGGCGGGGCTGCCGGTGCTGGCGAGGGTGGCGGCAATCTTTTTACTGATATGGCCTGACTTGCCAACGCCAATAACAATGATACGACCGGTACAGTCTAACAGGTAATGGCAGGCACGAGAAAAGTCTTCACCAATGCGGTCAGCCAGCTTGCTGATCATTTCTGCTTCAGTTCTGATGACGGCACGTCCTAGTTCACATAATTTATCAATACTCATCACGCCTAACCTTGAATATCACTTTAAGATGCCTATCTTACCGCTTGTTCAGTATAAGGAAAAGCCAATCTTGTGGGTAAATATTAGTCAACATGGGGTAAATCCCGCTAGCTATTTTATACGCCATTTGCGAAACTTATTAATATGACAGAAAATCTTGTTGAAATCAGTAAGATGTCTTTTCAACATGAAAGCGGTAAGGTTGTTTTCCAGGATGTCGATATTGTTATCCCAAGGGGCAAGGTCACAGCGATAATGGGACCAAGTGGGACTGGAAAAACAACACTTTTGCGCTTGATTGGGGGTCAGCTCACGCCCACATCCGGCAAAGTGCGTGTCGAAAATGAAATTATCCACGAACTCTCTCATTACGAACTGTATCAATTGCGTAAACGCATGGGCATGTTATTTCAAACCGGCGGATTATTTACGCACTTAAATGTTTTTGAAAATGTAGCATTTCCTTTGCGCGAACATACTCATCTTTCCGAGTCCATGATTCGTACCCTGGTGTTAATGAAATTGCAAATGGTTGGTTTACGCGGAGCACGCGGGTTGATGCCAAGTGAATTATCAGGTGGTATGTCACGGCGTGTTGCATTGGCACGCGCAATTACACTCGATCCGGATCTTATCATGTATGACGAACCTTTTACCGGACAAGACCCAATTTCCATGGGGGTATTGATCAAGCTGATTCGTACCTTGAATGATGCGCTGAAACTTACAACGATCATCGTTTCTCATGATGTGCAGGAAGCGTTAAGTATCTCAGATTATGCTTACGTGATTGCTGACCAGAAAATTATTGGACACGGTACACCTAAAGATATTATGGAAAATGCATCTCCTCAGCTTCAGCAATTTATTCATGGGATGCCGGATGGTCCGGTGCCATTTGATTACCCGGCACAGCCAATCACACAGGATTTTCTGGAGGCGGGTGTAAATGTTTAATCAATTAACCTTACTAGGAAGTTGGGGAATGGAAAATTTGCGCGAGCTTGGACGATCAGGGATGATGGTATTTGATGTTGTTTTTTCAAGACCTAATATCCGAAAAGGTTTCCCTCTGGTTATTCAGCAGATTTATAGCGAAGGTGTTTTGTCGCTGCTGATTATTGTCGTTTCCAGTCTTTTCATCGGCATGGTTTTATCATTACAAGGCTATCACACGCTGCAAAAATTCGGCGCGACGCCTGAACTCGGGCCGCTTGTAGCATTGAGTGTCACGCGCGAACTTGGCCCCGTGGTGACGGCAATTTTATTCGCTGGCCGTGCAGGTTCGGCAGTGACCGCTGAAATTGGTTTAATGAAAGCAACTGAACAATTATCCAGTATGGAAATGATGGCGGTTGATCCGCTTCGTCGTGTGATTGCACCGCGATTCTGGGGTGGTATTATTTCCATGCCATTACTCACCATGATCTTCAATGCTACAGCGATTTATGGTGCTTATCTTGTCGGCGTGCAATGGCTGGGGCTTGATAATGGTGTGTTCTGGTCGAACATGCAGGCATCGGTAGAATTTCACGCTGATGTAGTGAATGGTATTATCAAAAGTATTGTTTTCGGAGTTGCGGTAATCTGGATTGCGGTTGCGCAGGGGTATTTTGCAGTACCAACTTCTGCTGGAATAGCCAGCGCAACAACAAGATCAGTTGTTTATGCTTCACTCGTCATTTTGGGTCTGGACTTCGTATTAACTGCGATGATGATAGGGAGTTGGTGATGCTGCAACAACGACTAATTGAAACACTAGTGGGATTGTTTTTGCTGTTTGCAATGATGGCGTTAACAATTCTGGCATTCAAGGTGAGTGGATTGACGACACTGTTTCCACCGAAAACATACACGATCATTGGCGCTTTCGATGATATCGGCGGACTAAAAGTGCGGTCACCTGTGAAAATCGGCGGCGTACAAATCGGCGAAGTATCAAATATTGCGCTGGATGACAAATCGTTCAAAGCAGTTGTCAGAATGCAAATATATGATGAATTCAAAGATATCCCGGATGATTCTGTTGCGGGAATTTATACCGCAGGATTGCTTGGTGACAATTATATTTCGATTACACCGATGTATAACCAGACATATTTAAAGAATGGAAGTATCTTGCAGGAAACAAATTCTGCGATGGTTTTGGAAAAATTAATAGGTCAATTCATTTATAAAATTGGCGGCGATAAAAACGGTGATGGCAAGGATAAAGATTCCAAAAAAAGCTGATAACATGGAGAGAATGCATGCGTACAAATAAATGGATATATGCTCTGACTGCGTTAATCATCGGCTGGTTTTGTATCTCAGTTTCTGCTAACGCTTCCGTACAAGGCGATCCTGTAGGATTATTAAAATATATTGCAGATAACATGATTGCCCAGTTAAAAGCGAATAAAGCAACTTTGAAAACCAAACCTGGAATTGTTTATTCATTAGCATATAAATATGTTGTGCCTTATGCTGATTTGCCTGAAATGTCCAAGCGTGTGTTGCCGCCGCGAATCTGGAATAATGCGACATCCGCTCAGCGAGCACAATTCCAGAAAGAATTTACCCGTTTAGTAATTCGTACCTATGCTTCGGCGCTGACTTCTTATCAAGATCAAGAGGTACGTTTCTTTCCTGTCAGAGCCCGCAGCGGTAATACGGTAGAAGTGAGAAGTGAAATTACAAGCTCATCCAGCTCGCCGATCAGTGTCACCTATCGTCTTTTAAATAACGGCGGCCAATGGAAGCTTTATGATATGTCTGTCGAAGGCGTCAGTCTGATCAGCAGCTTCCGTTCACAGTTTGCTGAAATCCTTGCTAACGGCAATATGGACACCTTGTTGCAACGGTTGTCTAAACATAACTCCGGTTAGATGCTTAAGGGGCTTCAACATGGCAAAGCATGCTGAAATCAGGATTGATAATAATGCTGCTACAATCTATGGCGATCTTGATTTCAGCAATGTTATGTCAATTTATCAGCAAAGCCAGAAACTCTTTACTGCGCCACAGTCAGAAATTATCATTGATTTTATCGAATTGAAATCAACAAACAGCGCTGCGCTGGCTCTGATCATTAACTGGATGAGATTGGCTAAAAAGCAAAAGAAAAATATTCAATTTCGTAATTTATCAAATGACATTATGTCATTAGCTAAATCATCGGGTTTAGATAAAGTAATTGCACACGCTTAAATCTTCGATTTATTCAACTGCCGGTGCCAATTCATCATCGCTTTGAATTTCTGGAACTGCTTTTCTGGAAGCTTTATACCAGTAGCAGAAAAACACTGGCAAAATCATTGCAATCATGCCGCCGCAGAATATCAATTCATAATTAAATTTGCTGCCTATGTTAATGTTGTCAGGCGGAATAAATCCTACTGCAATCGTAATGATGCAGCCGATCAGGCCTAATATACACGTGATGACTGTACCGATTTTGCCGCCAGGGATTTTATAAACAGAACTATCATAATTCATTGTAAATCTAAGTCTCAGTGCATCAATGAAAATGCAGACATACATGAACATGTAAACTTGTGTGCTGAGCGCGGTTAACAGCCAGTACGAGCCGTTGACGCTGGGCAGGCATAAAAACAGGCATGATGCGATGCTCACGAGAACGGCTTGTGTTATCAGTAAATTTTGTGGAATACCGTGTTTATTCTCAGCGGCAAAGCATGCTGGAAGATAACCAAGCTGTGCTGCCTGAGCCAATCCTCTGACGGGAGAAATGACCCAGTTAATAATTCCGCCCAGACTGCCGATGACGAGCAGCAAGGTTAAAACTGGAACAAGAGCACTCATGTGATACGCAGACAGAAAGTAGGTAAATGTCTGAATAGTGCCGTTAATCAAATTAATCTGGTTAGCAGGAAGGACTAAAGCAATAGCAAGTGAACCTAAAATCATTGTCAATAAAATGATAACAGTTGAGTAAGCCAGAGCGCGAGGAAAGGATCGAGTCGGATTATCAACGTCTTTAATATGAACAGTCGCAAGCTCCATTCCAGCAAAACCAAGCATGATTGCAGTGAGTGCTATCCAGTTATCCATATGAGATATGTCAGGTAGAAAATTTTGTGTCGTGAAATGTATTTGCACTGGGTAGCCATGAAAAACCCAAAAGCCCAGTAGGGCAATAATGAGTGTCATGGGGAGAATTAAACCTGCAAATGTACACAAACTGGCGAAGCGCGATGAAACGTGGATGCTGCGTAAATTAATTAGAGTGATCGCCCAGAATATGGCGAGGATCATGATGATGACATAAAACTTGTTTTGAGCGAGTGTCGGATCAATCAGATATGCAGCTGTGCCTGCAATAAATGACAACATGGTTGGAAGCCAGACCACGACATTAATCCATTGCAGCCATATTGCGAGGAATCCAGCTTTCTCACCAAATGCACGTCTGGTCCATTGGTAAATACCGCCTTCTCCTATGTTAGAAGTTAATTCAGCTGAAACCATGGCGGTGGGAAGCAGAAAAAAGAGTGCGCCAAAAATGAAAAAGAAAATCAGGTTACTGCCGAACAGCGCGGTTGCCGGCAGGTTTCTGATGCTGTCAATTGACCCTGTAATGAGGAGTGTCAATGAGAGGATTGTAATTTTTTTCATTGTTTTCATGTCCATATTTTAAACTATAATAATTAAGATACAATGATCCCTGTATCTATATGATTATTAGATTTAATTTAGCTTGTTAATGACCAAAAAGACCGCATTTTGTCCACGTATGACATTAACTAATAAGCTGGTGTCGGCTTTGGCCGCGACGGCCTTCAGATCGTCACTATTGCCGACTGTTTGTTGATTGGCAGAAGTAATGATGTCTCCCGAGCGTAAATCAGCCTGCCAGGCATTACTGTCTTCCTGCACGGCAATAACAAGAACACCTTTCACGTTACCAAACTGCGGGCTGGATGCGCTGAAGTTTTTGAAGGTAACGCCATAAAGGAATGGATTAATTTGTTCAATCTTTTTCTCGCGAGCTTTGGGATCTGTCAGGACAGCGGACACAACTAATTTCTGATTTTTGCGCATGAGTTCAATATTAATTTTTGAGTCAACACGCAAAAAGCCGACAGTGTTTACCACATCACTGGCATTTTTGATTGGGCTGCCATCAACAGCAACGATGATATCACCAACCTGAATGCCTGCTTGTGATGCGGGAGAGTTAGGTAATACTTGTGTAACAGCCGCACCTTTTTCAATGGTGGCTTTGAAAGCGGTGACGAGATCTGGCGTGATATCTTGTGCGCCTATGCCAAGCACGCCGCGTTTTACGTCTCCAAATTTGATAAGTTGATCCATGACACTTTTTGCCATATTGGAAGGAATCGCAAAGCCAATGCCAATGCTTACTTGATTGGGTGCGAGAATGGCCGTGTTGATACCAATTAATTCACCATTCATATTCACAAGCGCGCCGCCGGAATTTCCTGGATTGATGGGCGCGTCAGTTTGAATAAAACTTTCATAATTTTCTATGCCGAGAGTTGTGCGTCCGACTGCACTGACGATGCCGGAAGTAACCGTCTGATTTAATCCGAATGGATTACCGATAGCGGCAACAAAGTCACCGACTTTCACGCTAATGGAATTGCCGATAGGAACAGCTTTGAGATTGGTTGCCTTGATTTGAATAAGTGCGACATCGGATGCCTTGTCCATGCCGATGACGTTAGCATTAAAATGACGTCCGTCAGATAAGGTAACAACAATATTTTGCGCATCACGGATAACATGCGCGTTCGTGAGGATATAACCTTTTGCTGCATCGACAATCACACCCGAACCGACGGATGAAAGTGTGTTTGGAATGGGGGCGTTTTCACCGCTGTCACCGCGCAGGCGTCTTTCTTTTTCAAGCTGCTGCAAAATGTTGAAATCTGTAATTTTGATTTGTCCGCGAATGTTGACGATTGCTGGTGTCACATTCTTCAACATGGGTGCGATGCTGTTATCAACAGGTGTTGCAGCAACTGCATGTTGATAAATCAAAAGAGTTACAAAAAAGATAATACCCTTGATATATGCTTGTAATATACCTTTCATGTTTGTTCCTCTGTGACAGGCTGATAACTTAAAAATAATACCATTATTAGTCAATATATGGCATGGAATCATCGATCCAGATAACGCTGGCCATGCGGCCAGTCTTGCTGCGGTCGCGACGGTAAGAGAAAAATAAATCTTTCTGCGTGTGTGTGCAATATTCACCGCCATAAATTGCATGAATACCTATTTTGTTAAGTCGACGCACCGCAAGCTGATATAGGTTGGCCATCCATTTTTCTTGATAGTGAGGTGTGAAACACGTTGTGCAATCTTGATCGTATTCAACAAATGCCTGATAGACATCCGGACCCACTTCAAATTTATTCGGTCCAATTGCAGGGCCAAGCCATACCATTAAATCATTTGGTTTTGCATCCATGGCATGAACTGTGCTTTCCATTACACCTTTTGCAAGACCGCGCCAGCCTGCATGAATGGCGGCAGCGTTTTTGCCAGCCTTGTCGCATATCAATACTGGTAGACAATCAGCTGTCAGCACCAGGCATATCTGGCCGGTTTGACTTGTGTAAGAAGCATCGGCTTCCACACCGTCTACTGCGTTTTCTGCGCGAACGGCAATTGTGCTGTGAGTCTGCTTTAGCCATAAAGGTTCCGCAGGTAATGAAAGCAAGGAAACAAGTTGTGTCCGTTCTTCTGCAGTAGCATCACTTGCTCCAGTGGTATTTTCGCCCCATACCTGTCTTGTGGTGGTATAAGCATGAATATGTGCGGGTGCAGGCCAGTCAGGTTTAATGATGTTCATTACATTTTCTCCGCATCTTTGCGCAGTGCACTAATTAGTTCCTGCATGTCTTCAGGAATTTCTGCTTCGAAATCCATCCATTCACCACTTACTGGATGAGTGAAGCCGACGGCAAAAGCATGCAGTGCCTGGCGTTTGAATTGACGCAGACATTGAATGAGTTCCTCACTCATTCCTTTCACTAGCTGAACACGTCCACCATATTGCACATCTCCTGCGATGGGATGTCGAATATGCGACATATGGACGCGAATCTGATGCGTGCGTCCAGTTTCCAGTTTTACTTTAAGCCTGGTTAGACCGCGATATTTTTCCATGATGCGGTAATGTGTAATCGCAGGTTTGCCGGTATCAACTATTGCCATGCGTTTGCGCTGCACTGGATGCCGGTCTATTGGCGCGTCAACTTTACCGCCGCTAATCAGGCTGCCGTATACAACTGTCTGATACTCACGAGAAAGTGTGCGATGTTTGAGTTGCTGTGAGAGGCTCTTCAAGGCAGCTAGAGTTTTGGCGACTATTAGTAATCCCGAAGTATCTTTATCGAGTCTGTGTAAAATTCCCGCCCGCGGTAAGGCTTTTAGTGCTGGTTCGTGATGAAGCAAAGCATTTAACATGGTTGCACTGGCATTACCAGCGCCAGGATGCACGACAAGACCTGCAGGTTTGTTGATAATAATAACAGCCTCATCTTCATATACGATATTCAGGGGAATGTTTTGCGCTTCCCATGCAGGTTCGGGGCGCAATGTCGGCTGTACCAATATCCTGTCGCCGCTGCGCACACGTGTTTTTGCCTTCTGCACGCTGCCATTGATTGTAACCTGATCCTTTTCGATCCACTGCTTGAGCTGGGTGCGAGAGTATTCAGGCAATAGTTTGGCTAAAGCCTGATCTAACCGCTCATTGGCGAGATCATCAGGGATGACGACCTCGTGATTATTTTTATTCGATTTTGTATTCATATGTTAGCTATCCTAGCCAAAATTGGTTTACAATGCACGCCACAACTTTCCCGGATGACGGGCATGTCAAGATTAAAGGATGCAAGGGTTTAATATGAAAAAGATTTTATTCGCCATCTCTCTTATCACAATGCTGGCAGGAATACTGACTGGATGCGCTTCTTCCACTGATTCATCACAGGCATACAAGGGTGAAACGCCCCAGCAAATCTTTCAGTATGGCAAGGCTGCACTAAAAGACAGAAATTTCTCCGAGGCAATCAAGCGTTTTGAAGCGCTTGAAGTTCAGTATCCTTACGGCCCTGAAACCGAGAAAGCCCAATTTTACATCATTTATGCCTATTATATGAAAGATGAATATGCGCTGGCCTCTTCGGCAGCTGACAGGTTCATCCATTTGCATCCAGCATATGAGCATGTTGATTATGCTTATTTCATGCGCGGCCTGTCGGACTTCTACAAAAACATGGGATTGCTTGAGCGCGTCTTCGCAGTCGATCTCTCAACTCGTGATTTAACCCAGATCCGCAAATCTTATTATGATTTTGCTGAACTGACCGAACGTTTCCCCGGCAGCAAATACACGCCGCCTGCGCATCAATATATGGTTTATCTGCGCAATCTGATAGCGGGCCACATTCTGGATACGGCGCAATTCTATTATGACCGAAATGCTTTCGTTGCCTCAGCCAACCGTGCGAATGATGTTGTCGCGCATTATCAGGGGGCACCTGCGGTAAAAGGTGCGCTGGAGCTGATGGTTAAATCATATAACAGGCTAGGGTTAAAGAAAGAAGAACAGGATGCGCTGCAAGTATTAAAATATAATTATCCAAACGCGACCATTACCTATTAATTAATGCGCTTGTGAATGTAGCCTGGATAACGCGCTTTTTGCGTTATCCAGGGTGCGCATAAACGCATAATATTACAAAAATGGAGTGCTCAAGATGAGCAAAGCGCACCTAAACATTTACTTTAAGCGCGAAGGCAGCAAGTTATTCATTCACCTTAATCAAATCTATAAAAAATATCCTGATGACGCCCCTCACGATGAGAATAATTTTCTATGTATTTGGTACCGTCAGACAATGGTTGAAGAAATAAGCATCTTCAATAAATTGAAATCTCAGTTTTACAAGAAATTTAACATGGACGGTGTTCCGTGCTCTTATCGTGATGAAGCTGAGAGGTCTAGCAATAAAGCATATCCAGAATCAGATTTTAATTATGACGAATGTATTTTCGAGCTGCCGGCAGCATCATGGGATTTCATGCAAACGATATCAGCAATTGAAAATGCACTGCATGACTATTGCTTTGATTATCGCGGCGAGAAAATTGATACGACTATCCAGTTTCATGATGATTTTATCCGGCAGACACAGGCGCTGCCCGCTGTTTCAGATGATGTTACCTCGCTGACTCGCAAGTTTGCGGAATGGCTGAAATCTGAATTTGTAGATGCGCCGGAAGAACTGGCGCGTTATCAGAAAGTGAATATTGCTTTATCTGCCATGCTGACAGAAGAGAGCGGGACGCTGAATGATGCCATGATGCAGTATTTGTCGCAGACTGAAATGCCGGAATATATGAAGTTACTACCAATGCCCTGGCGGCATCTTACACCCAACGAAATTGAGCAAAGACGAATTGATACAATTCAATTTCTCAGTGAGCGCCCAGGCAATGGTTTGCAGGATGCTAATGCCAATGCACTTAAGTATGTGATCGGACGTGATGCCTGGCTTGGCACGCAAGATATTAGCAATCTTGCTCTCTCATCTAAATCAATGCACCGTATTTTTCAGCCGGTATTGCATGAACGTGCGATCAATCGATTATTACTGCACATCGTGCGCGGTGAAAAAGCACAGGCTCTTGAGTTACTAAATAAAAAACCCGAGTTATTACTCATGCGCGGGACGGTTGTCGATTATTCCGGTCGTACAATTGAAAATGTCACGCCGCTGCAATGTGCCTATGGTGCAGGCGATGTGGATATGGTGAAGATGCTTATTCAGAAATTTGAGCGAATTTCTGATGGCAGTTCACAAGCTTTAGCGCAGTTGAATGAGTATTTATTTGAAAATAAGCATACGGAAAAACCATATAATTATTTTGCGCGATTAGCGGATGTAATTTCAAATGACAAGTTTGAGAATGGAAAAGAATCTGCAAAATTGAATGCAACACTGAAACAATTTCGTGCTGATAATCAACCAGCTTTGATAACGGGGGGAATGCACTTCAATTTAAATACACTCTTCAATGCTGTCTGTGTATTGATGGATTATTATGGTCGCTGGAATGATGAGCAGCGAGCCGAGTATTGGATTAAAATCTTTGGTTTTGTCGAAAGACAACTGCCTGCGTGCGATGCGCAGGCGTTTTGTACTGGATTATCAAATATAGTCTATGATGGTAAACCATTGGAGCGCTCTCTGTCGTTCATTGGTGTTGATAAATATTATCCTTTGGCTAACAAAGCGGAATCAGGTTTTGGTTATGATTTTGGTATGATCAGTTACGAAGTCAAAGGTAATAAATTTGCAAAGTATGCTTTGCCGAATCAGCGTGACATTCCAAACTATCACTACTTGTATGAGTTTATGAGCGTGTTGAGTAAATACATATACAACAAGAGGAGAGATCTCAGAATAATTTATGAGGATCTCGTCAAATCACAGTCATACTGGAATAGATGTACTATCCTTTAAACCCATTGGTAATTGGATATCGCCAGTCTTTGATAAATGATGTGTGTTGTATCTGCGGGCCGACGGCATATTGTTTGCGCTTGTATTCGTTGCGATGAATCATCTGAATGACACGTTTCACCATTGCCTTATCAAAACCCTGTGCGGTAATTTCATGAATTCCCTGTCCGAGATTGAGATAGCAATACAATATATTATCGAGAATATCATAAGGCGGTAATGTGTCCTGATCAGTCTGGTTAGGTGCAAGTTCAGCTGATGGTGCGCGGTGAATGGTGCGTTCAGGGATGACGGGGCTGATACTATTGCGATAGTTGGCAAGTTCATAGACTAAAGTTTTGGGAACATTTTTTAAAACAGCATATCCGCCGCACATATCACCGTATAATGTGCAATATCCCACGGCAACTTCGCTGCGGTTACCAGTGGTTAACACAATTTTTCCGGTGGAATTGGAAAGCGCCATTAGAATAAGTCCGCGGCAGCGTGACTGCATATTTTCTTCGGTGACATCTGGTTTTTTGTTACCAAATTCACTTGCTAAAACTGATAATGCGCTTTGATACATGGATTCAATCGAGACTGTGCTGGTTTGAACGCCGAGATTTTTTGCGAGTAAATGTGCGTCATCATTACTGATATCAGCTGTGTAACGCGACGGCATCAGCACGCCATGTACACGTTCGGGGCCAAGTGCATCTGCGGCAATAGCACAGGTAAGCGCGGAATCAATGCCTCCTGACAAGCCAATTAAAACGCCTGGAAAACCATTTTTTTGAATATAATCACGTGTGCCGATGACGAGCGCCTGATAAATTCTTTCAAGTTCCGCGAGAGGTTCAATATGATTTTGTTCGGGTAATATTTCAATCTTCTCTGCAGAAAACTCAACATCAACAGGAGCCAGTGTTTCATTAAAGAAGCCGCAAAAATGAGTGACTTCGCTGTTTTGTTTCATCATCATGGAGCCGCCGTCGAAAACAAGTTCATCTTGTCCGCCGACATTGTTAACGTAAAATAGCGGAATCTGATGCTGCTGTGTCAATTTGCTCATGATGGCAACGCGTTGTTCATGCTTGTCAGCAATGAATGGCGATGCGTTAGTTACAATCACTGCGCGCGCACCTGCGGCAATGGATTTTTCCAGCGGTCCCGGAGCCCAGATATCTTCGCAAATTACAACACCGATAGTCAGGCCTTTAATATTGAAAACGAATGGCTCATCTTTTGGATCGAAGTAACGGCATTCATCGAATACGCCATAATTTGGCAAATGAAACTTGGAATACGTACCGAATATTTTTCCGTTATAAACCAGTGAACATGAATTATATAAATGATGTTCTACATAAAGGTGATGTGG
>Ga0310810_10005353_pt1 | contig 14345 bp, 13 predicted proteins | sample NCmetagenome_FD_207641 | JGI IMG/M metagenome (GOLD analysis project Ga0310810, IMG submission 207641) | Soil microbial communities from experimental microcosm in Duke University, North Carolina, United States - NC | ecosystem: Engineered > Artificial ecosystem > Soil microcosm > Unclassified ... | reverse complement strand
GGATTCATGGGATCAGAACAGCTAGCTCCGTTCCAGAACACGTCGGATTAACCGCGACCGCGCCCCCAGTACCAACCGCCTCCACCGAGCAAGAACACAATCACGACGATAATCAAAATCGTTTCTAAACTCATTTTGAAGTCTCCTAAGGGCCGACGTACAAGAGTTGGGCGGCGATCTGGACGAAATGCTGGACTGGCCGCCGTGCGTGCGTGAGTTCTTGGCGTGGCACCGGACCTGGTGATCCCGGGTCTTTGAAAAGTCTGACAGGTGCACGCTTGCACAGTCTGTCCAAAAAAGCACACACTTAAACTTCACGTTGCATGGGGTGCAACATGAGAGTATGACCATTAGCTCTCGGAAATCAGAGTGATCAACGGCGCACATATCGTTATCTACACCAAGGATCCGGAAGCTGACCGAGTCTTCTTTCGCGATGTACTTAAGTTTTCCTCCGTGGATGCGGGCCACGACTGGTTGATTTTCGCGATGCCGCCCCTCGAAGCAGCGTTCCATGATTCCGAGAACAACGACCAGCACGAGCTTTACCTTATGTGCGATGACATCGCGGCGACGTTAGAAGATCTCAAATCAAAGAATGTGAATGTCTCTGATGTGAGCGAACGGCCTTGGGGAAAAGTTGCTACCTTCACACTTCCAGGCGGCGGCAAAATAGGTGTCTACGAAGCGAAACATCCGAGTCCACTGAAGCTCAAGCGCGGAGCAATGAAACAACCATACAAACCGGTGGCCGGGAAGTGATAACTGTCAGTAAGGGCTTTACACCAAGAGGATGGTATGGAGTTTCCCGGAAGACCTTTAAGGTTCTTCGGGATTGTGCCAGCCGTTTACATCCACAGCCAAACGATCAGCCTCACGAGGTCCCCACGAACCGGGCTCGTATGGATGCAAAGTTGTTGTATTCGCGAGGATGGGGTCGACAATGGCCCAAGCCGCTTCCACCGCGTCCTCTCGGACGAATAGCATGGCATCTCCATGCATGGCATCTCCCAGAAGACGCTCATACGCATCCACCTCGTCCGCGGTTTGCTGTTCCACTGCGGTGAGCTTTGCCGGCATGGACACGAGGTCTTCGCCGGGCCGTTTTACTTGGGCGGAGAGGCTTAGCGAAACATCGCCCGGACCTAAACGGAAGCGGAAATAATTGCCGGCATGGCCGGCCAAATTGTCCAGCGGAGGCTTTCTAAGTTTGACAATCACTTCAGTAGCGGTAACCGGCAGGCACTTTCCGGCGCGAATCAGGAATGGCACTCCCGACCACCGCCAAGAGTGAACTTCGAGACGCACGGCAGCGAAGGTCTCGACCTTGGAATCCGCTGCTACCCCTTCTTCTTTCTTGTAACCCTTGAACTGTCCGCGAACCAAATGCTTTGGGTCCAGCGGGGGAATCGTACGGAAGACCTTGACGGTCTCATCGCGGATGGAATCGTAATGCAGGCCGGTAGGGGCATCCATGGCCAGAAAGGCTACGACCTGAAGCATGTGGTTCTCTACCACGTCGCGGATCGCTCCGGTAGCATCGTAGAATTTCCCTCGCCCCTCAATCCCAAACTTTTCCGCCATGGTGATCTGCACACTTTCAACATAATTCCGGTTCCAGATGGGCTCCAAAAAACTATTGGCAAAGCGAAAGAACAGCAGATTGAGAACCGCTTCTTTGCCGAGGTAATGGTCAATACGAAAGATCCGCGATTCTGGAAGGACGGCATGAAGCGCGGCATTCAATTGCTGCGCCGAGCCAAGATCATGTCCAAAAGGCTTTTCAACAATCACCCGTGCATTCTTCATGCAGCCCGAGTGTGCGAGAGACTCGACAACATTAATAAAGAGATCGGGAGGAATCGCCAAATAGTGAATCGGCCGGATCGCTGGGCCCATCGCCTTCTTCAGGCGATCAAAGGTCGCGACCTCTTGATAATCACCACCGACGTAGTGCAGCAAGTTCAAAAACTTGGCGAGTGCGTCTTTATCGATCGTTCCACCTTGTTGGGGAACGCTGTCGCGAGCGCGCTCTTTCAGATGATCATCGGTTCTCCCGGCCTTGGCTACACCGATAATGGGCAAGTCCAAGTGACCGCGCTGAACCATATGGTAAAGGGCGGGAAATATCTTCTTGTGGGCCAGGTCCCCCATCGCTCCGAACAAAACCAAAGCATCGGCTGGCTTCGTGTCTTCCGAGGACTCACCGGTCGTGCGACTATGTCTGAGATCGGGCATCAAACATCTCCTCTTCTCGCGGAGGCAGAGCAATCTTAGCAGCCCCCAAGTAATATCAAGTCGAACGCCGAACACCAGGTTAAGGCGACTCCCTGATAGAGTTCTTCTCACTCGGTTCTTGATCGACCGGCAGGTAGGAGGCGCCAACGATGGCGAGGACTCCTCTAGTGAACAGCAGAATCAGTTTCCCACGACTGAAAACGCCAATCGTAATCAGATTCCGGAATACAAAACATCTGAGGTTGAAATTCAGCTCCCGGCTGGCGAGCACGGTGCGCGTAAGAAAGGCAAATGAGCTGACCAGGAGTTGGCAGCACTTTGTACCATCCCAAGGACCTGACTAGCATCTTTTTACCCCTCGAATCGACCACTGCTTGCGAAATTAGGAGATGTTTAGGTCCGTAAGCTGGTCCTCTGACCTACGATCTTCTTGCACTGCCTTTGGCTCTATGGCGTTGCTTGAGCAGTACGAAACAGTGCCGTACGCTGTTTGCGGTCGCCTTCAAGCGACGCCTCCACCAAGACTCCATCGAACCACAACCCACGTCTCGCGGTCGCTGTCAACGAAGTGGTGCAGTCGGTACAGGCCCCGCCTATGCAGGCTTCTTGAGCGAAACCGCCTCACGCTGACCGTACGCGCCGATTTGCTGCAGCATTCCCAGTTGATCCCAGTTGTCCCAGCCAGCAACGATCTTCCCATTAACGATCCGAATGATCGAAATTCCAGTGAGGCGAACCGACTTCCCGGTGGCGGGAATGCCTAGCCTATCGCCTTGATGGGTCATGCGTGCAGACCACCGCAGAACAACCTTGTCGTCTGCCCCAAATGCGTCTTCGACTTTGACCTCGATGTCCGGGAATGCAGATCGGATTTGCTCAACAAAGGGAACGAATTCCTGTGGGCCATGAAGCTCAACTTCTGCCCCGGCTTGTCCGACCGCTACAGCATCGGATGAAAGCAATTCGTGAACGGTTTGAGTCTTGCCCTCATTCCAAACTTCCTGGAACCATCGAGAAACCAACTGGATATTGTCTTGAACGGACATGCGTACTTCACTGTTAGGAATCTGCTCCAGGGCCAATTGCCACAACAAAGTAAGTAGCCGGTTCTGATCCAGGGTTGTTGATCCCATGTTCCTCATTCGAGTGCACGAACCCCATTGAACCCGGCCCCATGCGATATTTTGTTCCGTTGACGGTGAGTTCTACGGAGCCTTCCCGGATCAGCCACATTTCAGAATGTATGTGGTGGTGTGGCTGATGCGGTGCGCCGCCCGGCGGCAACGTCGTCTCGTGCACTTCCACGGATTCACCCGTTGCCAGTTTGCCTTTCAGTATGGCCCGAAACTCCGCGCCGTTTGACGTTTGCACAGGCAGCTTGTCGTACGGATACATTTTCGACGGCAAGGGAGCCGCACCTTGGTGCGAATCTTCGGCACGTAGCAATGCTGGCAGGAGCGCAGTGGAGAGCGTCAAGCAAAGTTCGCGACGAGTCGGGTCCATGGAACTCCTCCGATACGGCATCTCCGACACCTACTGTTTCGTGTCCTTACATATCTTTCATTCAGAGCCCGATTTTATGGCCATCTTGATGCGCTGCGCCTCCCCCGACGGGAATCATAGCGTGCGCATACGGCGTACTTGCCCACATCAGGTACGGCTTGGTGGGATCGGGATCAGAAGAGTCAGGAAGACCCATTGATTTCGCTCCGGGTCCGACCACCATGACATGTGGGCCGGTGACCACCCAATGATTGTCCGCGGTCTTTTTCGTGGCTGTAGGATCGGTGTTGCTGGCGCCCCTGTCCCCAGTCAGCATGTAGGTAATTCCCATTTTGTCGGGGGGATTCTGCTTCTTCATCATGGCGCCAAAGAACGCCATGCTGTTAGCGTCCGCACACATTTTGTTGCCCATCATGATCAAGCAGTTGAAACCATTCTTGCTGTCACGCAGAGTTTTCATGCTGCCGTCTTCGCCGATGCGAACCACACCGGCATCTTTCCTGATCGCGACAGGCGCTGCCGAAAGGGCCTGCTCAGTGTAAGCAGTATCCGATGATCCAGATTTTTTCGCGGCCGCCTTTTCCTCGGCGGGACTAAGGCCGGCAACCGCCAGCAGCACGATGCCGAACAGAATTTGCCTTATGCGCATGTCGTCTCCCTTAACCTTGATTTTGCTGTCATACACGAAGCGGCAACATTTTACGCTAGTCGATGGTTAACGTGAGTAGAAAGGATTTCACGAAAACACTGGTGCTATGACAACTGGCCCGTCACTCGCCTCGGAAGCCCTCAATGAGTGATATGGAGATATTTCGCCAATTGACTAGCGCCCTCAGTTTCCGAATGGCCGACAATCCAGCCGGAACAGCACCTAATCTGTTGCGGACACGTTTACGGTTGGTCCTTTGTTTTCAAACCCACACCGTTGAAGCAGAACTTCGAAGCGAGGCTGGGCTCGAAAGCGGTCCCATTTGGGATCGACCGGCAGGAAGACCAAATGGACATCATGAGATGCATAGGCATGCTCAAGGGCGTCGAATACCTTCTGGTCTTCCTCCAGGCCAGCGTAGATGAGCGCTGGGGCACACGGCGGCACGTACCTCGTTCGTGAAAGTTCGTCCAACATACCAAGCATTTCGCGTGCTGGTCTGATTTGTCCAATCTTTGCGAGTATGTACCCTTTCAAGCCAACTGGTTTGCTGTTTCCACCGGAGAGGCGTGTTGCCGTTGTGAGCGCATCTAGTGCAATATCCGTTTCGCCAAGCTGTTCGGACGCTTGGCCCAGCATCATGTAGCCAACCCAGAATTCAGGGTCAATTACGATCGCTCGCCTTGCACGCTCGGCAGCGTGCTCGTAATCTCGCGCTTGAAAACTCACTTGCGACCACATGGCTTGGTGAAGCGGTGAGAGGGGTTCGAGCAAAAAAGCCCGCTCCATCAGCAAGAGAGCTTCTTTATGGCGGCCCATCTGTGACACAGCGTGACTTAGCATCGTGTGTGCCCAGGCGTTGCTGGGATCGAGTGCGACGGCCTTACGAAAGGCGGTCTCCGCAGCCGAAAAGTTCCAGGCGAAAAACCACAGTACCTGTCCGGAAACGTGTTGCGCTTCCGAGAGGCTCGGATTTGCGCGAATAGCGCTTTCGGCCGCATCTCGCGCGCGAGGCCACATGACCCGTGGGTCCGCGTCTCCATTGATCGGTGCGGAGGCAAATGCTTCTGCAAGACCCGCCCAGGCCAACGCATAATCGTGATCAATTTCCGTAGCACGGTTGTAGTATTCAATCGCGAGACGTGTCGTCGCAGGCGTCAACTGGTTCCAGAAACGGCGGCCGCGCAGGTACAAGTCGTACGCCGCCGTTTCCACGCTGTGTCGTCGGGCAACTGATTCCAATCGCTCGGGCGAGAGGTGCAGCTGGACCTGTTCGCTGATGGCAAAGGCCACCTCACGCTGCAGCGCCACTATGCTCTCAAGGTCGAGATGGTATGAGTGCGACCATAACTGCACCTGATCGCTTGCGCGGTTCAGCGTACACCGAATTTGCCATCGATCTCCGAGATTGCGAATCGAACCTTCGACAATAAACTCTACTTTCAATTCGGTACCGATAGTTGCAAGCGGCTTGGGGCTGCCCTTATACGACATTGCCGACCTTCGACCAATGACCCTGAGGCGTTGTCGGTCGAGTTGGCTGAGCAACGCGATCATATCTTCGGTGACGCCGTCGGCAAGGTACTCGTGTGATGGATCGCCGCTGAGATTCACGAACGGCAATACAGCCACCATAATCGTTGTATCGCAACTGCCGGAAGAGTGCTTCGCCTCGACACTTGCGACAAAACGGTATCCTTTACCCGTCACCGTTTCAATGAATGCTGGGTCATCGGACGAATCGTTCAAGGCCTGCCGAATCTTCCTAACCGCGGTGTTTACCCCGGTTTCAACATCGACGAAGATGCCGTCCCCCCAAAGCCTTCCTATGATTTCGTCGCGGGTCACCAGCTCACCGCGCCGAGTAACGAGCAGGATGAGCAGGTCCATGGGTTGTCGCTCAAGACGTATCGGGCGTCCCTTGCGCCGCAGCTCGTAAGCAGCAGTGTCAAGTTCGAAGTGCGCAAAACGAAGAATTTCTCGTGGGTATGGTGCGTTCATGCCATCACATCGCAGCAGAGCATGCCATAACTATTGAAGATCTAGCTACTTACATAATCATAAAATCTTCATATCTTCTCCATGGCCTCATTTAACGAATTCCTTCAGGATAGCCACGAGTCGTTGCCGTCAGTTTGGCTTCGGGCAGCCCGAAAAGAGAGTTCGAGATGACTATTAGAGCCGAGATCAATTCACAAGGGCAAGTCGTGTGCGCGTCCAGTCTCGCGCTTCGTCCAAAGATGTCACACATCGCCGCCGCAGCCGCCGTTGCAATAATGTTGGTAACCACAGTCACATTCGTTTCGGCGCAAAACTTAAACGCACCCACAAATGAGTTCCCGAACACGATCGTGCTGCCGGGGGCACGATCGGCCGAGGGTATTGCGATCGGACGGGGTTCAATCTTCTATGCGAGCGAGTTCCTGGCTGGCAATATCTTCCGCGGAGATCTACGTACAGGCAAGGTCGAGCGATTCATCCATCCGCCGAACGGACGGCAAGCAGTCGGTCTGAAGGCGGATATTCGTCACGGGCTACTCTTCGTGGCCGGTGGGTTTACAGGTCAGGCATACGTTTACGACCTCCAGACTGGGGCAGATCTGGCGACGTTCCAGCTCGGTGGGCTGATCAATGACGTTGTCGTAACGGAGGATGCCGCCTGGTTCACGGATTCACTGCTGCCGCATATCTATCGAATCCCAATTGCACCTGGAGGGAAGCCGCGGACCATTGTCGTTACCGGGCCGGCTGCCGATCTATCCGGTTTTCCAAATCTGAATGGAATTGCCGCGACACCCGACGGAAAGACACTTATCGTGTCCCACTCTAGCTTGGGCGCGATCTTAACCGTCGATCCTACGACGGGTGTCAGCAAGCTTATCAATGGAGTGGCGGTCCCGGCAGTAGACGGCATCCTTTTGGACGGCGGTCGAGTCTACGCCGTGCAGGTGGATCTAAACCAAATCTCGCAAATCGACCTCAGCCCGGACCTGTCCACCGGGACCGTAACAGCGGTTATTACCAGCCCGGATTTCGAATCGCCGTCAACGGCAGCCACATTCGGCGATCGACTTGTTGCCGTTAATGCGAAATACGATACTGGTTTTCCGCCTACTGCTACAACCTTCGAGGTCGTAACAGTTAGGAAGCCCTGACGAATTTGTTCAGGTGCTGGATTCGACGAATCCTAAGATCGATTCCTAAGCGAGTCAGGGGCGGAGACACGGTAATGGAATGCCGTTCGGCAGCTTCAGGATCACGGGCAAATCGGAAGTTAACTGTTGTTATCAGGGCATATCGCTCATTGACGGCCCGTGAACCATGACTCTGCACCGCAAAATTAGTCCGATTGCTGCCACCCGGCCCACTTCGGCAGACCGCAGCTTGCACATTTATTTCCCAAAAAGTTTCCTGATGTAGCGAAGAATCCACCGAAGAATTTTTGCCCGCAACGTGGGCAGGGAAAGGTGCGAAGGCGTGATCCGGTTAATAGATACAACGCTCCCCACAATAATACAGCCGGCTTGAAAAGGTGGTCCGTCCCTAACAGTCGTCGCTCGACAATTCCCACCAGTCCCACGAATGGTATGAATGCCAGAAACTCAAGAACCATGAACAAGTAAATTCGAGTGCGACGTCTCTTGAAGTTTTCCCATTCGCTTTGATAGCAGGTTTCGCTGCCTACATTGGCGTCGGCAAACATAGCGAGAGAGCGATTTTATGATGCCAGACTGGAGCGAAGCAAAGCAGTGAGGTCAATCATTTCCTGATAACAGGCGATATCGCAAGTCTGCGCCTTCCCTTCGCCTTTCCTGTTTCGATGAGTGCGGCTGACTTCGAATTTCGAGGAACAATCAGAGGGTGACTAGAAGTACTCTACAAGAAAAAACGAGCATCCCGAGTGCGCGAAGTTGTGAACGCGCAACCGAAGGATGCTCGACCGTGCCCTGCTTGTCCCAGTTTCTTGCATCCTACTTCTGAGCTAGTTGCACCGGAATCGTCTGAGATGCGTGCGCGTCAAGGGTTTCGCGTTCACGCTCAGTCAGAGGTTTGAACACCAGCGAACATTCCACCTGGGGCAAATTCATGGACCGTACCCGGCGCTCGCGTCCCGATCCAGTAATAACGATGTAGCTGCCGCCCAAAGCAGGCTGATTGGTAACTTCAGCTCGAGCCATAGCTGACGTCTTTCCATCTTCGGAGTGAATCACGATTGGCGATTGCACCGAGTCCATTGTGAACGAATATTGACCGGCAGGTAAAACCGCTTTGCCCCATCTGGTTTCAGTGGTCAATTGGAACTTACCTTGAAAATATGTCTGAGCGTTTGCCGCAACGGCGCCGGCGACCAGTGTCAAGAGCACTGCAAAGTTTCGAATGTTCTTCATAACAAATCTCCTATTTTTTGATTTTTTGCTATCCAACGTCTTCTTTTTCGGGCCGTGGTGACCTGCAGCCAAACATGTCCAACATTCTGCGCCCCATTCCAGCGGTCTATTGAGCCGCACAACTCACGTGATCGTTCCAGTCCACGAAGGAACCCTGTGGGTTGTTCCTCCATGCCCATACATGGAGTTCGAAAAACGCTGGGATGTTGAACCGGTTTGGGCTACCGACGAGGAGAAAAACCTGCCCCTCCAGAACTGGAGGGCCTGAGTTGTTCTTCAGCCAGGCGTCCGCGAAAGTGATGAACTCCACGCCGACAAGTTTCATTTGCCCATTCGGAGAAGGTTCGTAGATCAAAGCCTGCGGGTGCGCGGCGTCGACAGTCCCGTTGAGTAAAGCGGGATTGACGTAGTGAACTCCCATCGCACCATGGTCGGAGCCGCTGACGCAACCGAGGAACGGCCCATAGCCGGCCGCGATGGCGTTATTGATATCCAGGTACTGTTGGGTCGCATTGCGAACAGCTTGAACGAGCCTGGATTGACCTGCCTGGTCCGATGTCTGAATGTTGTGTTGTGCCGATGCAGTGGAACCAAATACCAGAAGCCCGGCGAAGAGCGCGCACAAATTCAAAGTCGTGAAACATTTTGTTCCCATGAGTGATCCCCCTGTCATTTGCTTACAAGGAGCCGCAAGATGATGCCGGTCTGTGGCTCACCCTGCATGCCTCCATGTATTTAGGCGGGAAGTGAACGAAAGAAACCGCAGGGAAGGTCAAAAAAGGTATAAATGTGCATTTCGCCGTGCTAGGCTTGCGTCCTATTTTCGGTGTAAGTTATTAAAAACTTGGAGCCCGCCTGGATTCAACCCCCAACCACGACGTTACGCTGCTACTCAAATCCTGGAGCACCGGGAATGAGGAGGCTCTGGAAAAGCTAACGCCGCTGGTCTATCGGCAGTTGCACGAGCTCGCGCGGCGCCATATGGCGGGGGAGCGTTCCGGGCACATACTGCAGGCCACGGCACTGGTGAATGAAGCCTATCTGCGCTTGGTAGATTGTGCGCGGGTGAATTGGCAGGACCGGGCACATTTTTTCGCGGTATCGGCGCAGTTGATGCGACGGATTCTGATCGACTTTGCGCGCTCTCGAGCTTACTTGAAACGAGGCGCAGCTGCTCCTCACATTACGCTAGAAGAAGTTCCATCAGGGTTCAACAAACCGGACCTGAACCTGGTGGCACTCGACGACGCGTTAAAGGCGTTGTCGGCTGTTGATGAAAGGAAGAGCAGAGTCGTTGAGTTGAAGTTCTTTGGCGGATTGAGTGTTGAGGAAACAGCTGAGGTGCTGCACGTTTCCAGCGACACCGTTATGCGTGACTGGAAATTGGCTAAAATTTGGTTGTTGCGGGAACTAAAACAGGGACCCAGCCATGAAACCTGAAGTTTGGCGTCGTGTTGAAGACTTGTGCCAGCAAGCCTTGCAAATGGATGAAACTCGACGCGCAGGGTTCCTTCAATCTGCCTGCGGAGGTGACGACGAATTACGCCGTGAGGTGGAGTCTCTTCTGGCTTACGAAAAGGGTGCCGAGCGTTTTATCGAGTCTCCGGCGGTTGAGGTCGCAGGCGAGATCCTCGCGAAAAGGCTTGCTGCCGAAGGGGAGGATACCCCCATCGACAGTATCGTCTGCCATTACCGGATAATCGAAAAATTAGGTTCAGGCGGCATGGGGGTCGTGTACAGAGCTGAAGACCTGGATTTAGGCCGTCCCGTCGCCCTCAAATTCCTGCTCGAAGAAGTAGCTCACGATTCGCAGGCGCTCAGCCGGTTTCAACGCGAAGCCAGGGCCGCATCCGCACTGAACCACCCTAACATCGTCACAATTTACGAACTCGGCCAGGTCAACGAGATGCACTACATCGCAATGGAAATGGTTTGCGGTGAAACGCTGCGTTCGCTGATCCGGCCCGAGCCACTGCCGTTTCGCAAAGCTATCAACATTGCTGCGCAAATTGCGGAGGCTCTGGCCAAGGCCCATGAAATTGGGCTAGTCCATCGTGATCTGAAACCGGACAACCTCATGGTCACGCAGGATGGCACCGTCAAGATTCTGGATTTCGGTCTGGCAAAGCTACGGACCCCAGTGGATAGTCCACAGGCGCAAACCTCGACTTCGGTGAGTGCCATCACCGAACTCGGCACGGTGATGGGAACTATCGGCTATATGTCGCCCGAGCAGACGAATGGTGAAATCCTGGATTTTCGCTCCGATCAGTTTTCTTTTGGCGCCGTACTCTATGAGATGGTGAGCGGTCGGCCAGCCTTCCATAAGAAAAACCGGGCGGAAATCATTGCTGCAATTCTTCGCGACCAGCCGGAGCGCCTGCAGTCGAAGATTCAGGCGCCCGCGCCTTTCTTCTGGATATTGGACCGATGCCTGGCAAAGAACCCTAATGAGCGTTATGCCTCGACTCGAGACCTCGCTCGCGACCTCGCGACAGTGCGCGACCTGCGTGTTGATATCAGTATGCATTCTGGACCCTCACTTGCCGGTAACATGCCGGTGCAGCGCACCGCTTTTATCGGAAGGGAGCGGGAAGTAACTGCCCTTCAGCAACTGCTGAACCGGGAGGAGGTCCGACTGGTGACGTTGACGGGACCGGGTGGAATCGGCAAGACCCGGCTTGCTTTGAGCGTAGCCGGTCAAATATCGGCCAATTTCGCCGGTGGAATGTATTTTGTTTCTCTTTCAGCCGTGCGTGAAACAGAGGCGACGATCACCGCGGTTGCGCAGGGTATCGGGCTGCGGGAAGTACCGGGTCACTCTCCTCACGAGACGCTGAAAGAACACATCCGTAGCTTGTCCGAGCCCATGCTTCTTTTGCTGGACAATTTCGAGCACCTATTAGCCGCCGGTTCCGAACTCGCGGAACTGCTCACATTAAGCCATCACCTGAAAGTGGTTGTGACCAGCCAGGCATTGCTTCGCGTTTATGGAGAACATGAATTTCCAGTACCGCCTCTCGCCACTCCGGACTTGAGGTCGGGTCCCACGCCGTCGACGGTTTCGCGTTTCCCAGCAATCCGGCTTTTTGTTGAACGTGCTAAGGCTGTAAAGCCTGATTTTTCAGTCACCAAAGAAAACGCGACCGCTATAGCTGCTATCTGTGCGCGATTGGATGGCTTGCCGCTCGCGATCGAGCTTGCCGCTTCGCGCAGCAAGCTGCTTTCGCCAACTGCGATCATGACGCGACTCGAATCATCGCTGAACCTGTTATCCGGCGGCGCACGTGATTTACCGGTGCGGCAGCAGACTTTACGTGGAACCGTGGATTGGAGTTACAGCCTGCTCAGCCCCGCCGAGCAAAAGCTATTTCGGCGGCTTTCAGTGTTTGTCGGAGGATGCACACTGGAGGCGGTGGAGGCGGTCTGCGATACGAAAGCCGATCTCGGTTTAGATGTGCTAGATGGCATGGCCTCCATGGTGGACAAGAGCCTGGCCCAGCAGCTGGAACTCAATGGGATGGAAACTCGTTTCCATATGCTTTCGACGATTCGCGAGTACGCCCTCGAGCGTCTGACCGAAAGCGGCGAACAGCATCTGCTTCGTCGGGCCCACGCGGCGTATTACCTTGTGCTGGCGGAGGAATGTGGCACAGACCTGAGTACTCATCCCGAGTGGCTCGAACGCTTCGATCTCGAGCAGAATAACTTTCGCGAGGCATTGGAATTCCTGATTGGAACCGGAGAAACGGACTGGGGCATGCGTCTCGGGTCCGCCCTTTTTCACTTCTGGGAAATGCGGGAGCACTTCGCTGAGGCACGTGCGTTGTTAGGCCGGCTGCTTGAATTGCCGGGAGCAGCTGCCCAAGCCAAAATGCGCGCCCGGCTGCTGTTCTATTCCGCAGTTCTGGCAGGATCTCAGGGGGATTTCGTGGTGGCTGAAAAACTATTCCAAGCCAATCTTGAAGCCTGCCGCGAACTATACGACTACCATGGAGTCGCAGTGGCGCTCAATGCTTTAGGTGTGACTGCCCGGGATCGAGGCGACCTTACCATCGCCCGCAGTTTATTCGAGCAGTGCGTGGAGGCATGGAGAGATCTGGGCAGTTCTTCTGAGGCGGCGCGCGGGCTCAGCAATTTGGCCAACGTGGTCAGGCTGCAAGGAGATTACTCTCGCGCCTCTGCTCTGTATCAAGAGTGTCTGGCTATCTTTCGCAAAAGCGGCGACAGTGCAGGCGTGGCTTGGACGTTGAATTACTTAGGCGACCTTGCGGCGGAAGAAGCTAGTTTCGCGACGGCGGCCTCGCATTACGAGGAGAGTCTGGCAGCTTTCCGGCGATTGGATGATGGCTGGGGCATGGCGAGCGCTCTCTGCGATCAGGCCAGGCTTAGTACAGCTCAGGAGAGATACCAGGAAGCCGAGCGACTTTATGCCGAAAGCGTTCAGATGTTCCAAAATCTGGGACATAAACGTGGCATTGCTAGAGTGCTGGAATGTGTAGCCATAAACGCGGCATTGCAGTCCCGCGCGGAGCACGCGCTACGTTTGGCCGGCGCCGCGGCTGCATTGCGTCGGCGCATCGGCGCTCCGCTCATTCCAGCGGAGCAGTCTCAACTGGACAAAAAGCTGGAATCTTCACGTAAAACTCTGACCAACGCCGCCGGCCTGAAGGCGTGGTCATCGGGGTGGGAAATGTCGCCGAAGGAAGCCGTTGATGAAGCTCTCGGCAAAAAGGAGACGGCGAGCCCTGACTGAGACGCCCTGCCTCAACCGGCCGTGCCGGGGTCTATCATTCGGCGCACTGCTGACACTCGACTCACTGGAAACCCGCCACGGCGCCCGTGTTCGCGGATCGTTTCCTCGTCAGGAGCCAGGTACACGCAGTAGATTTTGTCCCCCGTGACATAACTATGCAACCACTTGATTTTCGGACCCATATCAGTGAGAACTCCGACAGACTTTCTGGCAATGTCCCGGAGTTCCGATTCTGATAGATTCCCCGCACCCGGAATCTCTCGCTCGATTACAAATTCAGGCATATCAACCTCGTCGACAAGCCATGGTAGCAAATATTCCGCAAGTCATTGAAGCATGTGCCTAAAACCTGGCTATTGTAATCAGATGGGATGAGAAGGCCGGTCTCCGACGGGATGCTGTACGCTCCCAAATTATCGACGTGCTCAAAGGCACAAGAGATAAAGGAGACCGGCAATGAAGAAGGTTAGCACCGTAGCGGCAAGGCAGCGTAAGACTTTTTCTCAACCAACACTGCCCATCGGACTGGATCTGGGAGATCGCAACAGCTGGTACTGTGTGCTGGATGAAGTGGGACAGATACAACTGGAACAGCGGGTGCGAACGAGTGCGAAAGCGTTGCAAGAAGTCTTCAGCGGGATGCCAGGCAGCCGGATCGCACTGGAGATCGGGACACATTCACCTTGGATCAGCCGACTGTTAAGCGAGTTGGGGCACGAAGTGATTGTCGCCAATGCCCGCAAGGTGCGACTGATTGGGGAGAGCCGCAAGAAAGACGATCGACTGGATGCACGGACATTGGCCCGACTGG
>Ga0310810_10005352_pt1 | contig 14345 bp, 29 predicted proteins | sample NCmetagenome_FD_207641 | JGI IMG/M metagenome (GOLD analysis project Ga0310810, IMG submission 207641) | Soil microbial communities from experimental microcosm in Duke University, North Carolina, United States - NC | ecosystem: Engineered > Artificial ecosystem > Soil microcosm > Unclassified ... | reverse complement strand
ATCGGCTCGCCGCATCGAGCGCACGACGCTCCACCCCCATCGACGACGGGAGCGATCGCCCGACGTATGAGGCGATGCTCGTGTCCGTAGCCGCGCTCCGCCGTGGACCCGCGACTACGCCGAGGTCGACCCACGGGGGGAGATATTGACGGACGCGGGGTCAGACGGGCCACCCCCACCTAAAAAACGGGATGGATAAAGGGATTGCGACGCACTACTTCGACCCGCTCTTTCGCGTGGTCCCGGACTTCGTCTGCGCCTTCGTCTCCTTCGCCTTCGCCGCCTGCTTCGACGCCCGAAGCTCCGCTCGTAGCTGGATCGCGGACTTCTGATCGGCCATCGGTCTACCTCCCGAGTCGTTGAACCTCGGAAGTATGCCCCGATCTGGCGGATAGATCACGTCCTCGAGTGATCAGGAACGTTCGACGATGGCGACTGCGGCCGACGACGATCAGGACGGCGAGTGGTATCCGCTCCCGCTCCGACTGGTAGCAGCGAGAGCAGACCCGTCCTCCGACGTGGATCACTGGGCGCCGATCAGTCGGCCCTGAGTGAACGCGATCCCCTCCCACCAATGGCCTAGCTTCGCCCCGTCCAGGAATGGAGCTACACGGTCGGCCCCTCCCATGATGTTGGACCACGCCGCTACCTCGTGCCCCGACTCCACCCTTGCCATCGGATCACCCGGTACCACGACGTAGCACTGAGGGCCGGCGATGATGGATCTCTGGCGGAGCTCGAGAGCGTGAGCGGCGAAGATGTCCGCCTGGTTCGCCTCCATCGACCAGACCGTGACTCGATGCGGCGAGTGTCGGCGCCATGCACTGAGCATCCGGAGTATCCACTGAACGTCGTGCGTCTCGCAGTTGAGGCATGCACGGATCGACTTCCCCTTGTCGCCCATCGGACCGACGAGAGCCTGGATCTTCTGGTAGGCGAACTTGGCCCAGTCGGCCGGCGAGGTCGTTTTCGCATCCGGCCATCCTTCACCCTGAGAACATACGAACAGACCCACCCGCTCAACCTTCGTTAGAACGTCCGAGATATACGCCGGATTCAGTCGTGGATCTCGAACGTCGAACAGAACGAGCGTCACGAGAGCATCTGCGAGAACGTGATATGCGGGGTCGCCGCCGTCGATCCAGACTCCACGTTGTAGCGCCATCTCGGACCTCCTCAGAACTCGATGTCGTCGCGGGACGGGGTCGGGTCCGTCCTCGGTCCCTCGTGTCCGTTCCATCCTCCGTCCTCCCCCTGTAGGGGAGGGACGGGGGGACGGACTGCGGGGACACCCTCGGCGGGGACGGACTGGGACGGACTGGGACGGACTTGCTCGTCGTCCTGCCGATACGGGCGTCGAACGGACACTTGACGGGTACGGTTCGGCCCGATCTCCTCCACGAGCCACCCCTCGGTCACGAGCGCGTCGATGGCGTCCCGCAGTGCAGAAGCTTTTCCCGTGACATTCTCCGTTATTTTCGTTCTGGATTGTGGTTCGGATTGCAATTCCAACCACCTGGAGACTTTTTCCATTAGGACCGTGTAGCGGAACTTCTCGCCCTCCTGGACCTCCTGCGCCGGCCGGAACTCCCACGTCAGAGAGTGCGTGTCGGGATGCGACTCGATGGCGAACTCGCAGAGAACGCCGCGCTTGAGCATGCCTCCACGGTCCTTGTGCGTCGTGACGCGGTACAGCCCCGACTTGCCACGGGAAAGCTCGCGAACGGTCGTAAACCCGATATGCACGTCGACCCCGCCTACCTTGCGCTCCGAGCCGATGGCGTACGCTCCGCGCGTCTCGCTGTTCTTCACGACGTGATCGAGCGCGATCGTGGCGATCCCCTCACGGCGGAACGGGTCGATCCAGGCACGGGACCATAGCTCCACGTCCTTCCGCGAGTTGTCGTCCAGCCCCTCCACGGAGAACGCGCCTGCCGTGGCGTCCAGAACGACCAGAGACGGCCGCGAGGCGATAAGCGACCCGATAGCCGCCGGGGACGCTCCACGGTCGGGAGCGACGTACAGAAGCGACGAGAGCTCGTCCTGAGTGGCCCCCATCTCCCGGAGTCGCGTTTTCGCGTCCCACGGTCCCATCTCGAAGTCGAGGAGGACGACCGTCTCCCCTGCGCGGATCTCCTCGAGAGCGACGACGTAGGCCGCCAGAGTCTTGGCGGACTCCTGCGGACCGGAGAACACGTGCCGTTTTCCCGGATACGCCAGTCCCACGCCTCCGAGCGTCGGATGGGCCGGCGGAGTGTCGTCGAGGTCCCCGAGGTTCTGCGGGAGCCACGACTCGTGGATCTCCTGCGCCTTCCCGTTCGTCCCGTAGATCTGTTGGAGAGCCCACGCCTCGTCTGCGACTAACGGGTATGCCTCCAGGTCGACGAACTGCGGGTCGGGACTCAAACGAACGCCTCCTGCGAGCCGAGCGCGAGCTCCGGCGCAGGCATAGCGTCGGGGAGCAGCTGGAACGCGTATAGACCCTTCCCCGTGTATCCCACGTGTTGGAATCCAGCGCGACGGAAACAGCGGCCCGGGTCACGCTTGCGGCGGACCTTCTCGGCGTTCACGAACGTAACGAGTCCGAGGTCGGGAGGATCCGGCCAGACCCCACGCGTCGCGGCCACTGCCTCGAGTATCAGGGCGCTGGAGAGTTGATCACTCTCGTTACGGAACGCCGAACAGATCCACGCGCCGGCCCAGGCGTGGCGGACGTACTCCGCGAACGGCCACGACGTAACCCAGAACGCGTCGCCACTAGGCGTCCGCAGGACGACGCAGCGACCCGGTGGAACGAACTGGTCGGCGCCGACGCTTTGCCGGTTGTAGTGGCGATCTGCGATCTTGCGAGCGACCGGGTCGGCGCGGTCCGAGCGTATCCAGTTCACGGGACCAGACCGTATGACTTCGCCCAGTATCGGTCAAGTCTGGAAACAGGCACTTTGCGCGGATTGCGGAGGATCGACTCGCAGACCTCGAGCGTGGGCGACAGGCGGACCGCGCGGAGTAGCTCGAGCGACTGGCGGTACGACTTCGACTCGCGTCTGAGGCGTTCGTAGCGACCCGCGTCGATGATCGGCGCCAACGCCGCCAGTAGGCGGTCGCCGTCTGTCATAGCCCGCTCCGCTCAGGCCAATCAGGGCGGTTCCACGGTTGCACCCTCTCGGGTGCCCGGGCCATCTTGCGTGCTGTCTCGTCGTGGCATACCTCTATGTCCCGCAGCGCCGCGAGCGCCTTGTCGCGGTCCGCCTCGATCTCCTCGAGTCGCGTCCAGACACGCGCGACCGCTTCATCGAACGCCGGCGTATCCGGTCCGAGCTCGCGCACGATCCCGAGATCGCGTTTCCAGCGTTTCACGAGCGCCGATGCTCCGCCGCGTTCGGACACGTCGCGAAATGCGAGCGGTACAGCTTCGGGCTCGCAGCGAACGCCTGGATATGTCCATCCGGGAGAATCGGTCCTATGAGCTCGAACGCTCCACGGATCGTCATCGGCTCCACGTCCATCGGCATACGCTTCCCGGCCTCCGTGATCGTCCAGACGATCTCCGCGCCGCACGATCTGCACTTCGCCGTGTTCACGCCGGAACCCTGCGGAGCCGCGCCTCCACGACGCCCGAGAACCAGTCGGAGTCGGTCCAGACGTGCGCGTCGACGCCGGCGGTCCGGAATGCCTCGATCCACTCCGCCTGGTCGTCCGAGAGCGTGTTGCCGCCGACCTTTAGCTCCACGGCGAGAACGCAGTCGCGCACGAGGATCAGGTCGGGGAATCCCTTCCCGTCGCCCTGGACGGCGGTCCTCCAGCCGTGCTTCGTCTGGGACGGGCGGAAGTGCGCGACGCGCCATCCGAACACTCGAGCCGTGTCGATGACGCAGGAGAGCAGTTCGGCTTCCGCGAGCTTGGGCTTCGGGGCCGGCATGCCTGTTAGCTCAGTCTGCATGTCGCCCGATCCATAGACCGATCAGCATCCCGAGTATCAGTAGCAGGACCGCCCAGAGAAACACGATCAGCGGCTCGTACCAGATAGGCGTCGCCCACGGGTTCACGCGTTCACCCTGGGCCGCAGCGGGTAGGGAAACTTCCGCGCGAAGTCCGACGCCGGCAGATAGATCATCCTGCCGTGGTACTCCGGGACGACCTGGTCGAACTGGAACACGGAGAACATCGTGTCGTCGTCGATCTCGTAGCCCTTCTGCCAGTAGACCACGTAGAACGGGATGTCGGCGCGTTCCGCGAGCGCGTGGAGCGCGGCGTAGTTGCGACGATCGTCCGGGTACGGACGCCACGTCAGCGGCGACCGATGCGACCGCTTGAGCTCGAACAGTGCGAGCGGAGCGTAGTCGAAGTCCGAGGCGACGATAGCCCACGCATCGAGGTCCTGGATCACGCAGGCGGAGAGAGCGCGTCTCTGCCAGACGTGAAACTCGTTCGCGGTCCCGCCCGTGTTTAGCCGCTTCACGACGCCATCTCCGCGAGAAGCTCGCCCAGTAGCTCGCCCGTCTGGACCTGGACGGCGTTCCCGAGCATGCGGAGCCGAACGCTCCGTGCGCGTCCCTCCGTCCATCCGTCGGGGAACCCCATCATCCATTCGACGAAGCGTGGCTCGAGGCGTCCCCGAGCGTCAGTTGGAGCGGGAGCGCGTCGTCCGAGGACGGACTCCCATCGGAGGATTGCGGGTTCGTATGGTCCCCACGTGACGGCCGCCCCGTGTTCGGCCGGCCCATCGTGTCGACCCCCGTCTCGTTCCGCCTCGTCGGCCCGTGCGTCAACTGGGCGCGAAGCTCCCCGCCCGTCCCCGGGTTGTCCGTGTTCGCGACTGGCGTCCGCAGAAGATGTCGGATCTCCCGCAGCTGCTCCCCGCATTTCGGATCGCCCTCCGGGGTCTGGCCCGTCGAATCGCTCGTGATCGGCGTCGGGAGGAGGTCCTTCACGTTCCGCAGTCCGACCTGGATCGGCTGCCCGGATGGACGGACTCCCCGCGCGATCGCCTCCGAGTCCTCCATCCCGAACGAGTCCGAACGGTTCGGCGTCGGGAGAAGATGCGCCATGTCCCGGAGCGACCCCGCGGCCGCCGATCCCGTCGTCCTCCCCCGTCGCGCTCGAGCCTCCTCCGACTCCGCCCCCGTATGGTCGTTCGCGGACGGCGTCGGCAGAAGCGCGGGAGCCATTCGCGAGAGCGTCCGTTGTGCATGCCACTTCCGCCCCGGCAGATAGAGCCTCTTGTGCGGGTCGTCGAGGTTCTCCCGTACCTCCTCGATGAACTCGTCCCCCGGAGTCGACTCGTACGCACTGGGAGTCGGCAGCAACGATGAAGATTCGCTCGCGTCGATGCGGAGCTCCCAGGTCGGAGCTTCGTAGGCAAAGCCACTGTCCCACGTACCCCGCTTCGGCCAGGTCGTACACGACTCTCCCGAGTCCTCGAGTAACGAGCCCTGGCACGTTCTCCACGAGGACGAGTCGGGGTCGAAGTACGCGAATGGCTCGCGCGAACTCGAACCAGAGTCCGGACCGGTCCCCCTCGAGTCCTGCTCCCCTGCCGGCATAGCTGAGATCTTGGCAGGGGAAGCCACCGGCGAGGAGGTCGACTCGCGGGACGCTTTCGTCGATCCCTCGGACATCTTCGTAAACATGCAGATCCGGCCTCCGTTCGCCTATGAGCTTTCGACAGTCTCGGTCGTTCTCACACGCCCACGCAGTCTCCCACCCCGCCGCCTCGAGTCCGAGGTCTAGTCCGAGGCATCCGGAGAAAAGGGACCCTACGGTCCCGGACATCCCCAACCATCGCCGAAACGCTCCAGATGCCCGAGAGCCGCGAGGTACTGATCGCGTGGCGTATGGCGGACGTTCCACGGCGGAGCGCCCTTGTACGCGGCGTCGGCGTCGTACTCGCGGACAGATATCCCGAACGCGGACGTGTAGCTCGAGTTGCGATGCTCCCAGTTCGGATCTCCTCCGTATCCCGTTTCGCACGAGCCGAGCTCGTACCAGTTTCGTGGGAGCCACGACCGCCAGTCGAACAGGTAGCGCCACTTCTCGAGAGCGATCCGCGCGTCGTGAGCGCGAGCGGCCCAGACTCCGACGACGTACCTCGCCCAGTGACACGAGCGACCTCGCGCGACTGGCGTCCGGTCCGCCCGTTCTCCGCCTCGCGCGTCCTGCCGCTGCCACGTGAGAGCGCGGTAGTACGCGACGCCGGCGCGAGCCGAGCGACACTTCTCCGGAGCGGCGACCGTGAGGGCAGGCACTCCCACGGGCTTAGGTGCCGCTCCGGATCCTGAAATAGCTATGGCGAGAACTACGACCACGACTAGGATCGGTCCCTCTCCCTTCGACGCTTCCCTGGATCTTCGGCTCCAGGCTGGACGAGGCATACGGCCGCGAACACGACGAGGAACAGTGCGAGCGCGGGTAGGCCCGGGTGCGCGATGCAGACGCAGAGCGCGAGCAGGATCGAGACGAACCGTGCGAACCCGTCCGTCATCGTCGCGCCTCGCGGTCCAGCTTGTCCGGGAACTCGCGGTCCCAGTCGCGCATCAGGCGGTACATCTTCCACGAATGCTCCACGTAGACCGCGAACCCGCAGAGCGCGAGCCCGACGAGGACGCCGATCCCGAGGATGGTTAGCGTGTTCACTGCTTCGCCTCCAGTTTTTCGCGGTAGTCGGACAGACGCGAGAGCATCGCTTCCGCCTCCGTCTGAGTGAGCGAGTCGCGGACCTTCTCCCATCGGAACGGGAGCGTCTGGACCTCCGCGACGCGCGGGAACTTGGCGAGGATCTGCTCGAGCGAGAGCGATCCCTGGACGGCGTAGAACACGCGGTCCAGATCGGCGCCGAGGGAATGCTCCGGTCCCGATGGACGAGGGGGTGTCCCCGAACCCTCGCCCGGGGGAGATTGGGCGGGGGGTTCGGTCGGGACCGGAGTGTCGTCGCCTGCGGCCCAGACTCCGAGAGCGCGTCCGACATCCTCCGAGAGCGGGGAGTCGAGCGACACGTACGGAGCGAGCGCATGCGGGAGCTTGATCGGCTTCGGGATTCCGGGAGCGTCGGCCATTAGCAGGAATGACGCCGTCAACTCGTACGGGAGACGCGGGTCCGACTCCGGGATCCATCCGTCCAGCGACCCGCCGGCGATCCGCTGCTTCGGGACGACCTCCATCCGTCCCGTCTCGGCGTTCCGCTTCATCTCCACCTTCGGAGACGCGCGGAAACAGAGGATGACGTGGGCGCGGACCTGAAGTAGCGCGTTCTCGAACGTCCGATGGTCTTTCTTCGGCTCTTGCCACGCGAGCATCTTTCGGGACGCGTCTCCGCGCTCTAGCTCGTCGTGCCACTCGAGTACACCGCCCTCGCCCGTCCAGGAGTGCGACGTGGAGTCGACCATGATCACCCCGTAGCCCTTCGCCTCGGCCGCCTGTATCGCCTCGGCGTACTTGGAAGGCTTGAACGGCGGACCGAGGGGAGCCACGTCGAACGAGAACTCGTCGGCGTACATCGACGCGCGTCCGTTCTCCGTGTCGATCACGGCGAAGCGGTCCTCGCCCGACAGACCGCGAGCGAGGCGTAGGCCCGAGTATGTCTTTCCCGATCCGGTCCCGCCGGCCACGCCGAGCAGGAGACGGATCGCTTCGCGCTTGGCTGGAGCGAACGCGATCACTGGATCGCATCCATTCGCTCTAGGAATCGCGTCTCCTCCCACGGGGGGACGCTCGCGCGATGGACCGTGGCGGGATACCCCGGCCACTCGTTCGTCTGCATGCAGACCTCCCACTTCGCGAGCGCGAGGTCGACCTTCGCTTGACCGAGCGCGAGAACGTCGGCCCCGGGCTCTATGACCGAGACGCAGAACGGCGGCTCCGTCTCCGCGACGATCCAGCGGAACTTCGGCTCGCGGTCTAGCTCGTAGCGGGTCTGGACCCCGCGCACGTAGAACGCCGCTTGGAGGTCGCCTCCGTTGTCGTAGATCCGCCGAGCGTACGCCTCCGGACTGGCCGAGCGACTCGTCGTCTTGAGGTCGTCGATGGTCGACAGGTCGGCGTGGAGCCAGTCGAGCCGAGCCTTGCAGTCGGCGTTCCCCTGCCTCCACGCGATCGTGTATTCGGGCTCCCCGGGCATCGCGAACAGTCCCGGAGACACGTCGAACAGGACTAGCTGCTCCGTGATCCGCGCGAACATGGTCGACACGCGTTCGAGGTCCTTCGGGCGGAGCGGGATCTTGCCGGCCGCCCGTGTCTCGTCTCGCCACGCCTTCGCTGCATCCGTGCGGAACTCGTTCCACTCCCCGACCACCATCCGCTGCTCGCCTCCGAGGACGAGCTCGTGGACGACGTTCCCGAGGTCGAACGCGTCCTTCTCCTCGCGGACGTAGTCGGGGTTGAGTCGACGGTGAGCGGTCCACGCGTGGAGCGGGGACCGCGTCACCAGAAGATGCGCTATCGACGCCGAGAGCGCAGGGACTTCGTCTGTCATGGGCTACCAGACCTTCCGTGAGATTCCCGGAGCCGAGAGCAGCCGCAACGACGAGCCGCCGTCCCCGCTGGTTCCCCTCTCGGCCCCAGGATTGCGCTCTAGATCCGAGGCGAGGGAACGTGCCTCCTGCGGATCGAGCGAATCGAGCAGACGACGAGCGTCCGCATAGTGTCCGTTGACGATCAGGTTCTCAAGTGTCGCGAGGCATCGTAGATACCTCGCCGCGAGTATGCGTCGACCCCGCCTCACCCCGCCGGCCCTCCGTAGTGGAGGACCACGAGAGCTACTGCGACACGACGAGCGATCTCCTTGTCGGACACTTCGCCCGTGACTTCGTGTCCGTTCGAGTCGAACTGGGCCGCCGAAGTCTCGGACGTGAACCATCGCGCGTGGTTCCACAACGAGATCACGAGAGCGACCTCGGCGGGGTCGGGCTCTTCGGTGAGGTCTAGCTCGCCCTTCGTCTCCTCGTACCACTGCTCTTCCACGAGGACGAGCCACTGCGTGTGTTCGGTCGTGACAGTCATTCGACCCGCTCCGCGATCTCAAGGGACGCGTCGACCACGTCAGGATGGCTCGTCTCGAGGAGGACCTTCGCGAGTCTCAGGAGACGCTCCGAGTCCGTATGTTCGCCCTCGTCCAGATCCGCGAGGAGTCGCAGGCTATGCCCGATGAACTCGCGGTCGGAGACGCTCGCGGGAATCCACGAGTCGACGATGACAATGGACACGACCGAGTCGGGGTTCTCCTGCTTGAACTCGTAGGCCCGATCCAGAGCCCCCCGCTCCGACTGCGCGTTGAACCCGTCGTCGCCGTCCTTCAGCGGGACCGTGGCGGCCTCCGCTCCATCGATGCAGACCATGAGGTCCATACCTGCCTCCTCTTGAACGTCAGGGAACGTGATCGTCTGGTCCCAGAACAGTGGGTTGCTCATTTCGGACTCTTGTCCCGCGCGAGGATGCGGTCGACTGCGTCTGCGAACGATTCGACGCGCGTCATACACGACATGCAACGGAGTCCATCGTGGGCGACGACGAGCTTGCGCTTCGGGTAGCCCTTCGTCGCGCAGAACGGACACTGGCCGAATACGTACTTCATCGGGAGATCATCTCCCGACCCTTGTCCGTGAGCTTCGCGTAGGGAGCGTCGGTCTGGACGAGGAGTCCTTGATCCTCGAGGGCCAACTCGATCTCGGCGGGGTACGCCCGACCCGAGTCGATGGCCCGAAGGATCTGGACCGTGACGGACTCCGTCTCGGCGTACGCCTGTCCGAGGTAGCACTTGTCGTGCATCTCCGGACCGTCGTCTCCGAGGTAGCAACCGAAGCATGCGTCCTCAGGAATCCCGAGGATGGGACGCGCATCCGACAGGGTCGTCTGCTTTCCGTTGAGGGTGATCGTCGGCTCCATTAGGCGGCCCTCCGATTCGGCCAGTGGGCCGAACGACGGACCATCTCTGCGCGACGAGCCCGAGCGATGCGACGACGAAGCGCGAGGCTATCGTCCGCGATGCTCCGAGAGAACTTCGCCTTGACTCTGGCGGGAACTGCCATTGTCGACCTCCTGCTCCGGGAACTGGAGCGGTAGTTGGGAACGGACCGAGTATATGCAGATCGACCGGACGCTTGTCAACCCCGTTCGGGGGATCTACGCGTAGCCGAGCATCTGCCGCGTGACGAACCGTGGAGAGCCCGAGGGACGTTCGCGCACGACTCCGGATATGCCAGAGCTCGTCCGCGCAGTCAGCGTCCGGTTGGGACGAGTGCCGGCGACGACCCCGTAGTCCCCAGGTCGACCGTTCGTGTAGAGCGTCACGCCGAAGTTGTCCCCGAGGGGATCGAGCGACGCGTCGCGGGACCAGTAGACCTCCGGACCGAGAGCGATCGTGTCCCTCGCGTACTCCTGGACGAGCAGGACTCCATACCTCGCGCCCGTCGCAGGATTGCCGCGACACTCCACGTCGAGTTTCTCGATCTCCACGGAGAAGCGCGTCTCCGGATCCTCCTGCCAGGGCTCCTCCGCCAGTTGGAGTCCCTTGCCCGGGTCGTTCCCCGGGCGGATGCCTGCGAGGTCGAACGAGCAGAGCCCGACGCGGAGCTTCCCGATGGGCCCTTGTAGCTGGAGCGCGTCGACGTGTTGGCCGGCGGGGATGGCCCCGTCCGACTGGCCCTCGATGAGGCATCGCTGGACGGTCCACTCCGTGTACGTCTCCGAGGCGATCCCGATCCCGTCGACGGCGGTACAGCCTGCGACGCCGCGACGCTCATCGAACCAGTCCAGGATCGCGGCCTTCTGCGCCTGCGTCTGGACCTTGATCCCGCCGTGGCGGTAGCCGCTCGAGTCGGACGCTTTGGTGCATCGCGAGTGTCCGTTCCGGAGGACCATGTTGCGAGGAGGTCCGCCCGAGTTGTCGAGGATCAGTGCGTACTGTCGGACCACTCCCTCGCGTCCCTGGAAGTCGAGCTCCACGTCCTTCCCGACCGTGGTCGACGGGAGCGTGAAATCGCGATCCACTGGGACCGTGAGCCGCACGGGGTTCACGAGGTCCGGGAGCGCGAACGGTAGATCGCCCTCCGCCGGCGGAGTCGGGACCGGGAACGACGCGGCCTCGAGAGCCCCGACCTCCGCCATGAGTCGCAGTCCGTAGCTATGCGTTCCGCCGTCTGGCTTGCGAAACGTGATCGAGCTCTGCGCCGGATTGAACGATCGCGAGACGGCGTGTCCGTCGACGTAGAAGCGGTACCCCTGGCCCGTAGGGTCCGGAGTCCAGTCGAGCCGAACGTCCTGCCCGAGGTCCGTTACGCGCGGCGAGAGCAAGCGAGCCTACGCGTCGCGCTTGTTACCGATGTTCGGCTCCACGGCCGGCGACGCCGCGCCGATGCCGGCGTACACGAGAGCGGCGATGCCTCCGCCGATCAGTGCATGCCAGACCTCGCCCGATGTCAGATCCGAGCCGTCCGAGCTTGCCTGGAGCGAGACGAGCAGCGCGGACACGCCGAACAGAAAGCAGCGAAGCACGTATCGAGCGGTTACCGAGTCGAACACGTCGTCCCTCCTGTCAGGGTGAACACTGGAGATCCTTCAACGAGCGGAGCGTAGCGTCCCGCGCGGATAGAGAGTCCTGGAGATCACGGACCGTGAGCCCGAGCGGGAGCTCGCGCTTCCCCGACTGGATCTGCTCGAGGTACGCGGCGGACGCGTCTCGCCGCTGCTCGAGGTCCCGCTTGAAGTCGCAAAGCGTCTGGTTCGTGACGAGAGCGAAGTAGGCGAGAATCAGGACGCCGACGAGAACGACGATCAGGAGGAGACTCTGGAGGGCTCCCCAGATCCGGATCGACTGCTGCGTTGAGCGCAAAACTAGTTCGTCTCCAGGTTGAGGACGCGACGCATTAGCTCGAGCTCGCGGTCCCTAAGCCTACCGACCTCTTTCCGCAGATCGGCCCGGTCCGCCTCGCAGACCTCAATCCGCTTCTCCAACTGGTCGACCCAGTCGGCGGACGCCGAGCGCGAGAGCGAGCGGAACGCGAAGAACGACGACAGAATGAGCGACGTGCCGGCGACGGCGATCGTCACGAGCGGATACACGACAGAACCCACCTTCCCCCTTCCGACGCCTGGTTCGCGATTAGCCCTCGAGGAACTGCCGCAGTTGTACGCCAATGGCCGGCGCTCCGTACGTGTAGTCCGGCCCCTTCCCAGTTCGACCATAGCCCAGCTGCTTCCCTGCACCGATGATCGCCTCCACGTTGATCCCCCAGTGCGTATGTTCGGCTCCCGCCTGGGCGACCGAGCGTCCGATCTCCTGGCCCTTAGTGAAGCGCGTCCCGACCCGTGGCGACTTCGTCAGGTGCCCTATCCAGTAGTGGATCCCGCTCGAGCCCTTCGCGTAGAACGCCGCCCCCGGGTTCGCGCTCGTGTACGGAGAGACGACGACGAGCGGCTCCGGGGCGATGGAGATAGTCCCGAGCCCCCAGTTGTCGTCGAACGCGGGGTACAGCGCGATCCCGTCCGTGTTGTGGGTCAACTGGTACGCGAGCAGCGACTTCCCGCCGCGACGAACGGGACCGAGCGCCGGCAGTGGATCGGGGAGGAGGTCCTTCTCGAGACGCTCCATCTTGCGGAGCCAGTCGCGCCAGTGCGTCCCGACGTGGTTCTCGTCCCACTCCTGGAACCCCTGCTTCGTCGCCATCGCGTCGCGCTTGAGCGAGCGCAGGAGCTCGAGCCGCTGAGCGTCGTTCACGGTTCTAGGCTACTCCGAGGACCCGTCGATAGATCTGCGGGATGAACGTCGATCCGCACGGAACCGCTCCGGCTCCGAAATCGTCCGTCCTCGAGACGGAGTCCTCGTGGGAGAGCGCGAACTTCCCGGAGCGCCTCCACCCGCCCTGGGCGAACCCCGCCGCGATCTCCTCCCACCCGCCCCCGTAGTCGACGTAGAGACGGTCGATCTTGAACGCGCCTTTGACGCCCTTCGTCCGGCGGATCCCCCACTTCGCGCCGGCGGTCACGGGGGCCCACGAATAGCACCAGATACGGCCGCCGACGCGCCCCTGGAGTCCCGACTCCCCGAAATCGATCCGCCCGAGCGGCGTCCCGGTACGTGTCGCGCCGGGACCACGGACGGTCCAGTAGGCGCCGACGCCGTCGAAGTTGGGAGCGCCGGAGTTACCCGTGGCGACCATATGGATACCCGCCGCCGAGGGATCTCCGGTCCCGAGCGTCGCGTACGTCGCGTAGACCTCGCCGCACTGTCCGTCCAGAAGCTCCGCCGTCGTTTTCGAGCCGCCGGCGCGTCCGCCCTTATTGCCGATAACGGCGATCCAGTCGGAGCCGAACGCCCAGTCGTTGATCGCCGTCGACCATCGGCCGCCTCCGTCGATGGGATACTCGTCGGCCCGGTTGAAGTTGTCGTAGATCGACGACTCCGGGAACGCCGCGTCCATCGTCGGGACCGCGCATATGCCAGTCATGCACTCCGCGTAGCGTCGCGTGGAGCTCGTCGAGTCCGTGGCGTTCACGGTGTCCCCGAGCGGTAGCTGGTCGATCCGGTACGCGCCCCATAGAGATATGTCCTCGATCAGAGTCCCGGAGTTGAACCCGATGGGAGCGATGTTCGTGTAGTCCGAGTCGATGGAGACGGACTCCGTGTCCGGAGCCTCGATGGCGAGGGAGTAGAGATAGAGCCCCTCGGTCCCGGGAACGCCAGATAGACCGATGCTCGCGGGGTCCCCCGTCGCCGCGAAGTTACTCTCGTCCTGGTCGTACATGCAGCACCAACGGTCGCCGTCGAAGTCGAACGCCTCCACGGACATCGACTTGGCCCAGTTCGAGCCGGCGAACAGGGTCGGATCGGTCCACATCGTGATCTTTTTCCCGGCGGTCAGCGCGTTCTTCAGCTGCGAGACGTAGATATGCGAGAGCGGCCCCGCGCGTTGGAACGCGCCTTGCTGGGTCACGGCCGCGACGTTCTGGTACGTGTTGCCGGCGTCGTCTCGGCATCCCCAGAAAACCCAGGAGTTATTCGGGAACGCCACGTTGAACAGAGAGTGCGAGGCGAACCAGACCACGACGACGGAGCCTGCGGGGATCGTGCTGCCGATTGTCAGATCGAGTTGCCGCGCGGTCCCGTAGTCCTTCGCGGTCCCGACCGAGCCGAGGGCGGAGATCACGCCGCTACCACCACACGAGGATCACTTTTAGACCCTTGCAGTCTCCCGCCCCGGCTCCCGTCACGTCGAAGCGAATAATGTCCCCCTCCACGCCGGCGAGAGCGTCGTCGGGGTCGTCGGGGATCTTCGCCTCCTCGTTCTGGTACGTCGCGCCGCCTGGGAGCGACAGATCGCTCGTGATGATGTCGAACCCCTGCGTCTCGTTCTCCA
>Ga0310810_10005350_pt1 | contig 14348 bp, 12 predicted proteins | sample NCmetagenome_FD_207641 | JGI IMG/M metagenome (GOLD analysis project Ga0310810, IMG submission 207641) | Soil microbial communities from experimental microcosm in Duke University, North Carolina, United States - NC | ecosystem: Engineered > Artificial ecosystem > Soil microcosm > Unclassified ... | reverse complement strand
CGCTCGGCCGTCTCACGGCCAACATCGCGCACGAGATCCGCAACCCGCTCTCGGCGATCAGCCATGCCTCCGAGCTCCTCGCCGAGGAGCAGCGCGCCGAGGACCGCGCGCGCCTCACGCGCATCATTCACGACAACACCGTGCGCCTGGAGCGCCTCGTCGCCGACGTGATGCAGCTCAACCGCCGCGACCGCGCGGCCGCCGACCGCATCGCGCTGAACGACTGGCTCGCGGGCTTCGTCGAGGACTTCGCCGCCGTGGAGGCGCTGCCCGAGGGGCGGATTCGCCTCGAGACCGGGCGCGCGCTTTCCATCGAGTTCGACCGCGAGCACCTGCGCCAGGTGCTGTGGAACCTGCTCAGGAACGCGGTGCGCCACGCGGGCGAGGCGCCCGGCAGCGTGCGGCTCGTCGTGTCGGGCTATGCCGACCAGGTAGAATTGAACGTGATGGACGACGGCCCGGGCGTCGCGCGGGCGAGCCAGGGCCAGCTCTTCGAGCCGTTCTTCACCACCGAATCGAAGGGCACGGGCCTCGGGCTCTATCTCGCCCGCGAGCTGTGCGCCGCCAACCGCGCGGCGCTGGAGTACGTGGACGACATGCGCGGAGCGCATTTCCGCATCCTTTGCCGCGCGGCGCCGGCCGCATGAACGACGCCCGCCCGAAAAAGAACGAGCGCCGCGGCGGCCCGCGCGCCGAGCGCGACGCGGCGCAGCGCGTGCTCGTCGTGGACGACGAGCCCGACATCCGCGAGCTGCTCGAGCTGACGCTGCTCAAGATGGGCCTCGGCGTGGACTCGGCCGGCTCGATCGCCGAGGCCAAGGCGCGCCTCGGCGGCGCGCGCTACCGGCTCTGCCTCACCGACATGCGCCTGCCCGACGGCGAGGGGCTCGAGCTCGTGCGCCACATCGCCGGCCTCGCCGGCGACCTGCCGGTCGCGGTCATCACCGCCTACGGCAGCGCCGAGAACGCGGTCGCGGCGCTCAAGGCGGGCGCCTTCGACTACGTCTCCAAGCCGGTGGGCCTCGAGCAGCTGAGGTCGCTCGTCAAGTCGGCGCTCTCGCTTCCCGAGGCCGAGGGCACGCCGCAGGCCGGGCAGGCGCTCATGGGCGAGAGCCCGAGCCTCGCGCAGGTGCGCGAGACCATCGGCAAGATCGCGCGCACCCAGGCGCCGGTGCACATCGCGGGCGAGTCGGGCAGCGGCAAGGAGCTCGCCGCGCGCCAGATCCACGCCGTCGGGGCGCGGCGCGAGCGCGCCTTCGTGCCGGTCAACTGCGGCGCGATCCCCGAGAACCTGATGGAGAGCGAGTTCTTCGGCTACCGCAAGGGCGCCTTCACGGGCGCGCAGGAGGACCGCGGCGGCTTTTTCCACGCGGCCGACGGCGGCACGCTGTTCCTGGACGAGGTGGCCGAGCTGCCCCTGCCGATGCAGGTGAAGCTCCTGCGCGCGATCCAGGAGAAGCGCGTGCGGCGGGTGGGCGCCACCCAGGAAGAGCCGGTCGACGTGCGCCTGATCAGCGCGACCCACCAGGACCTCGCCGCGCGAGTCGAGGCGGGCGGCTTCCGCCAGGACCTCTACTACCGGCTGAACGTGATCGAGCTCAAGATGCCGCCGCTGCGCGAGTGCCGCGAGGACATCCCGCTCATCGCCGCGGCGATCCTCGCGCGCCTGGGCAGCCACGCACTCTCGGAGGAGGCGCTCGAGCAGCTCAAGGCCTACGATTTTCCGGGCAACGTGCGCGAGCTCGAGAACATCCTCGAGCGCGCGGTCGCGCTCTCGGCGGGCGGCGCGATCCAGCCCGAGGAGCTGCGCCTGCGCCCCGCGCCCCAGGAAGCGGCGGGCGAGGGCTCGCCCGAAGGCTCGCTGCCCGAGTACCTCGATCGCATCGAGCGCGAGGCGATCCTCGCCGCGCTCGCCAAGACGGGCTTCAACCGCACCGCGGCCGCCAAGCGCCTGGGCGTGACCTTCCGCGCGCTGCGCTACCGCATGCAGCGCCTGGGCATCCGAGAGCCGGAGTGAGAGCCCGGCAGATTCCCTCGCCCAACCACGACGAGCGCCCCCCGGGCGTCGACATCACGCTGCTGGTCCTGCACTCGATCAGCCTGCCGCGCGGAAGCTACGGCGGGGACGCGATTTCGCGCCTTTTCTGCAACACGCTCGACCCCGGCGCGCATCCCTCGTTCGCGGCGCTGAAGGGCCTGCGCGTCTCCTCGCATTTCCTCGTCCGGCGCGACGGCGAGCTGATCCAGTTCGTCCCGGTCGCCAAGCGCGCCTGGCACGCCGGCGCCTCGAGCTGGCGGGGCCGCGAGCGCTGCAACGATTTTTCCGTCGGCATCGAGCTCGAAGGAACCGACGACTCGGCGTTTACCGGCCTTCAGTATTCGTGCCTCGGCGCCTTGGCAAGAGCGCTCTTCAGGCAGTGTCCGATTCGCGAGATCGCCGCCCATAGCGACGTCGCGCCCGGGCGCAAGACCGATCCGGGCGTGAAATTCGGCTGGCATCGGCTCCTTCAGTCCCTTTCCCGCCACCACTAGATAGCCGCGCCTCGGCTGCCCGCGGCGGCGCTGCGGACCGCGCCGCGCCCCCTGCTACTAGATCTTGTGTCGTTGCATCTTTACGCCACTAGATACTGCGGTGCAAAACGCCCACGGCACTTGCCAAATCGAAAGCGCATCGGTAGAGTGCCCCCAACAATTAGTTGTCTATCAGTAGCTCAGCACTAGATATTGTGGTTTCTCGCGAGGCGGTCCGGGGCGGTCAGTCCCCCGCTCCCGCAGAGCCGCAAGACAGAGGGAGAGGGCAGATGCAAATCGCGCAGCAGGGCACGGGAGCGACGGCCCCCAGCGGGGCGGGCAGCACGGCCGAAGCCGTTCCCTCGCCGCGATCTGCGTACGCCGACTACAAGATCATCCGCCGCAACGGGTCCGTGGTCGGCTTCGAGCCCTCCAAGATCGCGGTGGCCATGACCAAGGCCTACCTCGCCGTGGGCGGCAGCCAGGGCGCCGCCTCGGCGCGCGTGCGCGAGCTGGTGGTGGAATTGACCGGCAGCGTCGTGAACGCCCTCATGCGCCGCCAGCCGCAGGGCGGCACCTTCCATATCGAGGACATCCAGGACCAGGTCGAGCTCGCGCTCATGCGCGCGAGCCAGCACGATGTGGCTCGCGCCTACGTGCTGTATCGGGAAGAGCGCGCGAAGGCGCGCGCGCAGGAAAAGGCGGCGGCGCGCGTGAGCGCGGACGCGGCGCGCACGGCGCTCAATGTGGTGGAGAACGGCAAGCGGCGGCCGCTCGACGTGGCCGCGCTCGACCGGGTGCTCGAAGCCGCCTGCGAGGGCCTCGCGCCGGGCGCGAAGGTCGAGCCGATCCGCGAGGCGACGCTGCGCGACCTCTACGACGGCGTGCCGATGGAAGAAGTGCGCAAGTCCGCGGTGCTCGCCGCGCGCGCGCTCATCGAGAAGGATCCCGCCTACAGCTACGTCACCGCGCGGCTGCTCCTGCACACGATCCGCCTGGAGATCCTCGGCGAGGAAGCCTCGCAGGCCGAGATGGCGACGCGCTACGCCGCCTACTTTCCGCAGTTCATCGCCCGCGGCATCGAGGCGGAGCTGCTCGACCCGGAGCTCGGCAAGTTCGACCTTGCCAGGCTGGGCGCGGCGCTGAAAGCCGAGCGGGACCTCAAGTTCGGCTACCTCGGCCTGCAGACGCTCTACGACCGCTACTTCCTGCACGTGCGCGGCAAGCGCATCGAGCTGCCGCAGGCCTTCTTCATGCGCGTGGCGATGGGGCTCGCGCTGAACGAGAAGAACCGCGAGGCGCGCGCCATCGAGTTCTACAACGTCCTGTCGACCTTCGATTTCATGAGCTCGACGCCGACGCTCTTCAACTCGGGGACGCTGCGCTCGCAGCTTTCGTCGTGCTACCTGACCACGGTCGCCGACGACCTCACCGGCATCTACGACGCGATCAAGGAAAACGCGCTGCTCGCCAAGTACGCCGGAGGCCTGGGCAACGACTGGACGCCGGTGCGCGCGCTGGGCTCGCACATCAAGGGCACCAACGGAAAAAGCCAGGGGGTAGTGCCTTTCCTCAAGGTGGTGAACGACACCGCGGTGGCCGTGAACCAGGGCGGCAAGCGCAAAGGGGCGGTGTGCTCCTACCTCGAGACCTGGCACCTCGACATCGAGGAGTTTCTCGAGCTGCGCAAGAACACGGGCGACGACCGCCGGCGCACGCACGACATGAACACGGCGAACTGGATCCCCGACCTCTTCATGAAGCGGGTCATGGAGAACGCCGAGTGGACGCTCTTCTCGCCCTCCGACGTGCCGGAGCTGCACGACAAGGTCGGCAAGGAATTCGAGCAGGCCTACCTGCGCTACGAGGACAAGGTGGCGCGCGGTGAGCTGAAGCTGCACAAGAAGATCCCGGCCGTGCACCTGTGGCGCAAGATGCTCTCGATGCTCTTCGAGACGGGGCATCCGTGGATCACGTTCAAGGACCCCTGCAACCTGCGCAGTCCGCAGCAGCACGTGGGCGTGGTGCACAGCTCCAACCTGTGCACCGAGATCACCCTCAACACGTCGTCGGACGAGATCGCAGTGTGCAACCTGGGCTCCGTCAACCTGGTCGCGCACCTCACCGACAAGGGACTCGATTTCTCAAAAATAAAAACAACAATTTCGACGGCGATGCGCATGCTGGACAACGTCATCGACATCAATTACTACGCTGTCGACAAGGCGAAGAACAGCAACTCGCGCCATCGCCCGGTGGGCCTGGGCATCATGGGCTTCCAGGACTGCCTGCACCAGCTGCGCATCCCGTACGCCTCGCAGGAGGCGGTCGAGTTCGCGGACCGCTCCATGGAGATGGTCGCCTTCAGCGCCTACTGGGCCTCGACCGAGCTGGCCGAGGAGCGCGGCGCCTACTCGACTTTCCGCGGCTCGCTCTGGGAGCGCGGCATCCTGCCGCAGGACACGCTCGACCTGCTCGCCGCCGAGCGCGGCGGCTACGTCGAGCTGGACCGCTCCTCCGCGCTGGATTGGGAGCCGCTGCGCGCGCGCATCAAGCAGCATGGCATGCGCAACTCCAACTGCATCGCCATCGCGCCGACCGCGACCATCGCCAACATCATCGGCGTGTCGGCCTCGATCGAGCCCACCTACCAGAACCTGTACGTGAAGTCGAACCTGTCGGGCGAATTCACGGTGACGAACGAGTACCTCGTCGCGGATCTGAAGCGCGCCGGCCTCTGGGACGAGGTGATGATCGCCGATCTCAAGTACTTCGACGGCAACCTCGCGCGCATCGACCGCGCGCCGGCCGACCTGCGGCGCCTCTACGCGACCGCCTTCGAGGTCGAGCCGAAGTGGCTGGTCGAGGCGGCGGCGCGGCGCCAGAAGTGGATCGACCAGTCCCAGTCGCTCAACATCTACATGGCGGGCGCCTCGGGCAAGAAGCTCGATGAGACCTACAAGCTCTCCTGGATCCGCGGCCTGAAGACGACTTACTACCTGCGCGCGATGGGCGCGACGCACGCCGAGAAGTCGACCACGAAGGCCGGCGCGCTCAACGCCGTGCCGAGCGACGGCGGGGTGACGGCGATGGGCGCGGCGTCGACCACGGAAGGAAAGGAAGAGCCGAAGTTCTGCTCCATCGACAACCCGGAGTGCGAAGCATGCCAGTAGTCACCAGCACCCGGCACGTCTCCGCACCCTCCCGCGGCGCCGAGAGCGCGCCGACGCGCATCAACTTCTGCCACCGGCTCTTCGTCGGGCCGGTCGAGGCGAGCGCCTGGGTACCGCCCTCGGGGCCGGGCCTCTACGCGATCCTCGTCAAGGACCAGCTCTGCCATCCGCGCCCGTTCCGCCCGATCTTCTTCGGGCAGACCGGCAATTACGCCGAGCGCAACTTCCTCGAAGGCCACCGCAAGTACTGGGAGTGGCGCGCGGTCGCCGATGCGGAGCTTTTCGTCGCCACCTGCCCGATGCCGTTCTCGAGCGACGCCGCGCGCGCCGCGGCCGAGAGCGAGCTCGTCCGGCACTACCAGCCGGAGTGCAACGCATGAGCGCGGTCCTGCCGCTCTCCGAGCCGCTGTTCCCGGTCGCCGCGCCGGGCGCCGAGGTGCGCGCCGACGCCGGCAACGCGCATCGCCGCATCCGGGTCGAGGACAAGAGCATCATCAACTCCAAGGCCGACGTGAACCAGCTGGTTCCGTTCAAGTACAAGTGGGCCTGGGAGAAGTACATCGCCGCCTGCGCGAACCACTGGATGCCGCAGGAAATCAACATGAGCCGCGACATCGAGCTCTGGAAGAGCCGCGACGGGCTCACCGAGGACGAGCGCCGGATCGTGACGCGCAACCTCGGCTTCTTCGTGACCGCCGACTCCCTGGCCGCCAACAACATCGTGCTCGGCACCTACCGGCACATCACCGCGCCGGAGTGCCGCCAGTACCTGCTGCGGCAGGCCTTCGAGGAGGCGATCCACACCCACGCCTACCAGTACATCGTCGAGAGCCTGAACCTGGAAGAGGGCGCGGTGTTCAACGCGTACCACGAGATCCCCTCGATCCGGGAGAAGGACGAGTTCCTGGTTCCCTTCATCGACACGCTCACCGACCCGGCGTTCAAGACGGGCACCCCCGAGGCCGACCAGAAGCTCCTGAAGAGCCTGATCGTGTTCTCCTGCCTGATGGAGGGCCTGTTCTTCTACGTCGGCTTCACGCAGATCCTCGCGCTCGGGCGGCAGAACAAGATGACCGGCGCCGCCGAGCAGTACATGTACATCCTCAGGGACGAGTCGATGCACTGCAATTTCGGCATCGACCTCGTCAACCAGATCAAGCTCGAGAACCCGCACCTGTGGACCGCGCAATTCCGCGAGGAGCTGCTCGAGATCTTCAGGAAGGGCGTCGAGCTCGAGTACCGCTACGCCGAGGACACCATGCCGCGCGGCGTGCTCGGCCTGAACGCGCCGATGTTCAAGGAATACCTGCGCTTCATCAGCAACCGCCGCTGCCAGCAGATCGGCCTGGAGCCGCTTTTCCAGGGTGCCGCCAATCCGTTCCCGTGGATGAGCGAGATGATCGACCTGAAGAAGGAGCGCAACTTCTTCGAGACGCGGGTGATCGAGTACCAGACAGGGGGAGCGCTCAGTTGGGATTGAGGTTGGGACTGAAAGGAAAAGCGCCATGCACCGAGTGACCGACTGCAAAGCAGAAGACGACTACAAGCTGTGGATCCGCTTCGAAGACGGGCTGGAGGGGAGCGTGTTCCTCGGCAACCTGCTCGAGATCGGCGCCTTCAAGCTCTGGCGCGACGTGCGCGAATTCGAGAAGGTGAGCGTCGATCCGGAATCGGCGACCGTGACCTGGGAAGGTGGCATCCGTCTCGATCCTGATATCCTGTATCAGGATCTCGCTGCAAGGAGTGGCAAGTGAAGAATTCAACGCGTCGGACGATTCTCGTCAGGCGCTTGAATAGTCCGTGCCGTCTGGCGCGGGCTTTCTATCGCAACTTCCTTTAAAGGAGATTGTTATGGCGAAGAAAAAAGCGAAAAAAGGCGGCAAGAAAAAGAAGAAGAAGAAAGCATCAAAGAAGAAGAAATCGTCCAAAAAGAAGGCAAAAAGAAGGGTAGCGGGTAAGAAGAAGGCGAAGAAGAAGAAAGCACGACCCGCAAAACCCAAGGCCAGCTCAGCGGCAAGATCGACGCCATCGTCGACGCCAGGCGCGCGAACCGCGCTGAATCCGGCAGCCGCATGGCCGTTTCCGACCGGATCCCGGCCGTAACCGGGAACCGATCGGGAATGTGGCCGGGGGCGAAAGTCCCCGGCCAGGCCTTAGAAGCCCTCCCGGACCGCCTTGGGGAAAATCCAGGGCCGGTCCGCGAGGCTTCCCAAACTTCGAGCCCGCCATTCTAAAGCTCACTTCCATGCCTTGCCGGGCCGGTTTTCCCCTGCCTGAACAACAGCTTCGGCGCTCACAATCGTTTGCAGGCCGAGGGGCAGAAGTCATTGACTATAAAGGAACAATGACGATATGATGCGCCCTGCTGCAACGCACCAAAAACGTCCGAGATCCGGCGCTGCGCCAAAGGCGCACAAGCCCCGGGTCGAGCCGCAACCCCCCCCTGTCGCTCGAGCCCTCCCGCAACCCGGGCGGCTCAGGCTGGTCAGGGCCGGATCGGGCGGCGCCGGACAGGTCTGGAGGCTGAAGATGGAAGCATCGAATGAGGCGGTACGGCTGCCCGGCTTGTCGGGCGCCTTGAAGGTCTTCGGCGCCGCGCGCACCGCGCTCGCGCTGGTCGGCCTCGCCACGGTGGCCGCGCTCGGGCATCCGGTTCCCCGTGAAATGCTGATGCGCCAGGCCGCCGGCCTCGCGCAGTACTGGGACGCCCAGGCCGGCAACGTCGCCGAGGGCACCATCCAGGCGGGCGCCGAGGGCGCCACGGCGCGCGAGCAGCGCTCGGTGGCCGAGTTCATCGGCAAGCGCTATCGCGTCTCGCAGGATGCGGTCGCCGGCTTCGTCGCCGCCGCCTACCGGGCGGGCGCCGAGTGGAAGGTCGACCCGCTCCTCATCCTCGCCGTGATGGCGGTCGAGTCGCGCTACAACCCGGTGGCCGAGTCCAACCTCGGCGCGAAGGGCCTGATGCAGGTCATCCCGAAGTTCCACGGCGAGAAGCTGCTCGAGCACGGCGGCGAGGCGGCGCTGCTCGATCCGCAGGTCAACATCCAGGTGGGCGCGCAGATCCTGCGCGAGTACCTGCGCCGGTTCGGCGAAACCGAGACGGCGCTGCAGATGTACGCCGGCGCCTTCGACGAGCCGACCTCGGGCTACGCGGTCAAGGTGCTCGGCGAGCGCGCGCGCCTCGAGCAGGCCGCCGGCCGGCCGGCGGCGGCGCCGGCGCGACGCGCGATCTAGCAAACGCCTCGATTTTCGAGGCCGCTTCCTCCAGGTCGGCAAGCGCGCGCGTGTAGGCGAAGCGCACGAAGCGGTCCGTGCCGTTCGCGCCGAAATCGATGCCGGGCGTCGCGGCGACGCCCTCTTGCTCCAGGAGCTCGAGCGCGAATTTCCGGCCGTTGCCGCCGGGCACTTCGGCATAGACGTAGAAGGCGCCGCTCGGGCGCGCCGGTATCGCGAGGCCGGCCCGCTCGAGCCTCGGCAGCAGCAGGTCCCTGCGGCGCTGGAACTCTTTGCGGCGGCTCTCGAGAATCGAAAGGCTTTCCTTCGCGAAGCAGGCAATCGCCGCGTGCTGCGAGATCGTCGGGGCACAGATGAAAAGATGCTGCGCGAGCTTCTCGATCTCCCTCACGCGGGCCTTGGGCAGCACCGCCCAGCCCAGGCGCCAGCCGGTCATGCAGAAGTACTTCGAGAAGCTGTTGACGATCGCGACCTCGCCCGCCAGATCGAGCGCCGAAGCGGGCGATTCCCCGTACACGAGGCCCTGGTAGATCTCGTCCACGATCAGCACGCCGCCGCGCGCGGCGATGAACCGGGCGATCTTCTTGAGCTCTTTTTCCTCGATCAAGGTTCCGGTCGGATTGGACGGCGAGCCGAGCAGCAACCCGCGGGTCCGCGGCCCCCAGGCCGCTTTCACCATCTCGAGCGTGGGCTGGAAATTGGTCTCGCCCCTGACCTTGAGCGCTCGCGCGCTTCCCTCGAAGGCGCGCACCATGTGGCGGTAGCCCGGGTAGCCCGGATCGGGCACGAGCACCTCGTCGCCCGGATCCACGTAGAGCGCGAGCACGAGAAGAAGGCCTCCCGAGGCGCCCGCGGTGATGACGATTCTTTCGGGGTCGATTTCTTTCCGGAACCGGTTTGAATAGAAGCCGGAAATGGCCTCTCTCAGTTTCCCCAGGCCCAGGGTCGGCGTGTAGGCGCTCGCGCCGTTTCTGAGGGCGCGCATCGCGGCTTCGACCACCGGCGCGGGCGCGGTGAAGTCGGGCTCGCCGATCTCCATGTGAATCACGCGCCGGCCGGCGGCCTCGAGCTCGTGCGCGCGCGCGAGCACGTCCATCACCACGAAGGGCTGGATCTCGGCGGTCCGCAGCGCGGCGCGAAGTCGGGGGACGGCTTTCAAAGGGAAAGGGAAGGAGTGAGGGCTAAAGGATGATACGGATTATAATTTTTGCCCATCCCGGGGGAGCGAGAGTGGACGAGGAACTGAGGAAAAGCGCGCTCGACTATCACCGGCTGCCCCGCCCGGGCAAGATCTCGATCCTCGCCACCAAGCAGCTCACCAACCAGCGCGACCTCGCGCTCGCCTATTCGCCCGGCGTCGCGATCGCCTGCGAGGAGATCCGGCGCGATCCGGCCGAGGCCGTCAACCTCACCTCGCGCGCCAATCTGATCGCGGTGATCACCAATGGCACGGCGGTGCTCGGCCTGGGGGCGATCGGCCCGCTCGCCGCCAAGCCGGTGATGGAAGGCAAGGCGGTGCTTTTCAAGAAGTTCGCCGGCATCGACTGCTTCGACCTGGAGATCGACGAGCGCGACCCGGACAAGCTGGTCGACATCATCGCGAGCCTCGAGCCCTCGTTCGGCGGCATCAACCTGGAGGACATCAAGGCGCCCGAGTGCTTCGTGGTCGAGAGGAAGCTGCGCGGCCGGATGAAGATCCCGGTCTTCCACGACGACCAGCACGGCACGGCCATCATCGTCGGTGCGGCGATCCTGAACGGGCTCAAGGTCGTCAACAAGAAAATCGAGCAGGTGAAGCTGGTGGCCTCCGGCGCCGGCGCGGCGGCGCTCTGCTGCCTCGAGCTGCTCGTCAAGATGGGCCTGCCGCGCGAGAACATCGTCGTCACCGACATCAAGGGCGTCGTCTACAAAGGCCGCAAGGAGGAGATGGACCCCGACAAGGAGCGCTTCGCGGTAAAGACCGAGGCGCGCGTGCTGGGCGAGGTCATCCGCGGGGCGGACATTTTCCTCGGCCTTTCGGCGGGCGGGGTGCTCAAGCCCGAGATGGTGAAGAAAATGGCAGAGCGGCCGCTCATCCTCGCGCTCGCCAATCCCGAGCCCGAGATCCGGCCCGAGCTCGCCCGCGAGGCGCGGCCCGATTGCGTGATCGCGACCGGCCGCACCGACTATCCGAACCAGGTGAACAACGTCCTTTGCTTCCCGTTCATCTTCCGCGGCGCGCTGGATGTCGGCGCGACCACGATCACCCCGGAGATGGAGCTCGCCGCGGTGCGCGCGATCGCCGACCTCGCGCAAGGTGAAACCTTCGAGCAGGTGTCGCAGGCCTACGGCATCGAGGCGCTCAAGTTCGGGCCCGAGTACCTGATCCCCAAGCCCTTCGATCCGCGCCTCATTTCCTCGATCGCCCCGGCGGTCGCGCAGGCGGCGATGGACTCGGGCGTGGCGACGCGGCCGCTCGCGGACATCGAGGCGTACCGGGACTCGCTCTCGCAGTTCGTCTACCACTCCGGCCTCATCATGAAGCCGCTCTTCACGGCGGCGGCCGCCGCGCCGCGGCGCATCGTCTACGCCGAGGGCGAGGACGAGCGCGTGCTGCGCGCGACCCAGATCGTGATCGACGAGGGCCTCGCCCGGCCGATCCTGATCGGGCGCCCCCCGGTGGTCGAGCAGCGCATCGAGCGCCTCGGCCTGCGCATCCGGCCCGGGCGCGAGTTCGACCTCGTCAACCCCGAGCAGGACGCGCGCTATCGCGACTACTGGCAGACCTACTACCGGCTGACCGAGCGAAAGGGCGTCTCGCCCGAGTACGCGCGCATCGAGATGCGCCGGCGCCAGACGCTCATCGGCTCGATGCTCATGTACAAGGGCGAGGCCGACGGAATGCTGTGCGGCACCTTCGGCACGCATGCGCTGCACCTCGAGTACATCGACCAGGTAATCGGCCGCCAGCCGGGCATCGAGCACTACTCGGCCATGAACGCGCTCATCCTGCCGGGCCGCACGCTCTTCATCTGCGACACCTACGTGAACGAGGACCCGGACGCCGCGCACCTCGCCGAGATGACGCTGCTTGCGGCCGAGACGGTGCGCCGCTTCGGCCTCGTGCCGCGCGTGGCGCTGCTCTCGGCCTCGAGCTTCGGCTCCATCGACCTGCCCTCGGGCCGCAAGATGCGCGAGGCGCTCAGGCTGATCGCCGAGCGCGCGCCCGGCCTCGACATCGAGGGCGAGATGCACGGCGATGCCGCGATCTCCCCGGAGATCATGAAGCGGGTTTTCCCGAACTCGCGCCTGAAAGGGGAGGCGAACCTCCTCGTCATGCCGACGTTGGATGCGGCCAACATCTCCTTCAACCTGCTGAAGGTCGCCTCGGCGGGCAACGTGACGATCGGCCCGATCCTGCTCGGCGCGGCGCGGCCGGTGCATGTCCTTACCCCGTCGGCCACCGTGCGGCGCATCGTCAACATGACCGCCCTGACCGTCGCGGACGCCAACGCGCCGCGGGGGCAGGAGCGGACTTTGTTCTAGGATTGGCCATGGCCGAGCCTGCTTCCCAGCTGGACGCGAGCATCGCCCCTTTCCCGATGACCCGGGTGAAGGCGCGCGCCGGGCTCGTGCTCACGGGCGGGGGGGCGCGCGCCGCCTACCAGGTCGGCGTGGTGAAGGCGGTGCGCGACATCCTCGGCAACCCGGTCAAGAACCCCTTCCCGATCCTGTGCGGCACCTCGGCCGGGGCGATCAACTCGACCACGCTCGCCGTGTTCGCGGACAACTTCTCGCGCGGCGTGGGCAACCTGATCGAGGTGTGGGAGAACATGCATTGCCACCACATCTACCGGACCGATGCGCCGAGCATCCTCAAGCGCGGCCTCAAGTGGCTGGGCGCGCTTTCGTGGATCTCGCGCCAGAACCCGATCTCGCTGCTGGATAACGCGCCCTTGCGCGACATGCTCGAGCGCACGCTCGCCTTCGAGCGCATCCAGGACAACATCGACGCGGGCGCGCTCTACGCGGTGAGCGTCACCGCCTCGGGCTACACCACCGGCCAGAGCGTGTCCTTCTTCCAGGGCGGCTCGGGGCTGGAGGGCTGGGAGAGGAACCAGCGCATCGGCGCCGCGGTCGCGCTCAAGATCGAGTACCTGCTCGCCTCCTCCGCGCTGCCGTTCATCTTTCCCGCGGTCAAGGTGCACCGCGAGTACTTCGGCGACGGCTCGGTGCGCCAGATCGCGCCGGTGAGCCCCGCGCTGCACCTGGGCGCCGATCGCGTGCTCGTGGTCGGCACCGGCCGCCAGACGCCGGAGCAGGCGCGGGCTCGCTCGAACATCTATCCCTCGCTCGCGCAGGTCGCGGGCCACGCGCTCAACTCCATCTTCCTCGACGGGTTGTCGGTCGACCTCGAGCGGCTGGAGCGCATCAACCGCACGCTCAAGCTCATCCCGCCCGAGAAGCTCGCCGAGGCGAACCTGCCGCTCAGGCCCGTGAAGGTGCTGTTCATTTCCCCCTCGCAGCCGCTCGAGCGGATCGCCGCGCGCTTCGTGCACGAGATGCCGCCGATGGTGAGGTTCGTCTTGCGGCCCACGGGCGCCATGAACCGCTCGGGCTCGAACCTCGCGAGCTACCTCCTTTTCGAGGCGCCGTTCTGCCGCACGCTCATCGACCTGGGCTACCAGGACACGATCGGGCGCGAGAACGAGGTGAAAGCCTTCTTCGACGACTCCAACTAGCGATGGCCGATCCGCAGAGCCCCGATCCGTTCGAGATGTTCCGCCGCCTGTGGGGCCCGCTCGGCGTGCCGGTTCCCGGCCTCTCGATGCCGACGCTCGACCCGAACGAGATCGAGAAGCGCATTGCCGAGCTCAAGTCGGTCGAGGGCTGGCTCACCATGAACCTGAACGTGCTGCGCATGGCGATCCAGGGGCTGGAGATGCAGAAGGCCGGCCTCGTCGCCATGCAACAGGCAATGAATCCCCCGAAGAAAGAACCCTGAAATAAAGAGAGGAGCAGCAATGGCAAAGGCAGTTCGCTATCACAAGCAAGGCGGTCCGGAGGTCCTGCAGGTCGACGACGTCGAGGTCGGCGAGCCGGGCGCGGGCCAGGTCCGCATCCGCCACACCGCGATCGGCGTCAACTACGTCGACACCTACCAGCGCTCGGGCCTGTACCCGATGCAGCTCCCCGCGACCGCCGGCAACGAGGCCGCGGGCGTGATCGATGCCGTCGGCCCGGGCGTGAAGGGCCTCAAGAAGGGCGATCGTGTCTGCTATACCGGCATTCCCGGCTCGTATTGCGAGATGCGGCTCCTGCCTGCCGACCGCATGGTGAAGCTGCCGAGCGGCATCTCCGACGAGGTGGCCGCCTCGATGCTGCTCAAGGGACTGACGGTCCACTACCTGATTTTTTCGACTTACAAGGTTCAAAAAGGCGACACCGTGC
>Ga0310810_10005349_pt1 | contig 14353 bp, 11 predicted proteins | sample NCmetagenome_FD_207641 | JGI IMG/M metagenome (GOLD analysis project Ga0310810, IMG submission 207641) | Soil microbial communities from experimental microcosm in Duke University, North Carolina, United States - NC | ecosystem: Engineered > Artificial ecosystem > Soil microcosm > Unclassified ... | reverse complement strand
ACGGGCGGGCGCGATCTGCCGGTGAGCGGACGGTTCTGCGTCAGCGAGGCCGAGGGCACGGTGCTTCGCAGCGAGCTCGATGCGATCGACACCGGCGTCGAGGCCCACATCACCGTCACCTACCAGAAGGACGAGGGCATCGGGCTGTTCGTCCCTGTCCACATGGAGGAACGCTACCGCCGTCCGCGCGACCCGATGGAGGTCTATGGCGTGGCCACGTATTCGCGGTTTCGGCGCTTCCAGGTGAGCACGAGCGAGGAATTGGCCAAATAGGCGTCAACTCCCAACTGCCAGCTTCCAACTCCCAAGGTCGCCCCCGCCGCGGGCCAAAGCCGAGAGCCAAAAGCCGAAAGCCGTTATGATCAAGCGCATGAAGAGAGCGCTCTTTTTGACCGCGGCCGTATCGTTATTCGCCTGTTCCCCGGCCCCGGCGCAACAGGCCGGTGGAGGAGACGCCGCCGCCCGCGTAGGCGATCGAGTCATCACGGCGAAAGAGCTCGACGACCGATGGCAGGCGCTCGACCCGGCGGGTCATGCCGAGGCCGCGCAGAAGATGTACGACGGCAAGCGTTCCGCGCTCGACGCCATCGTCGCTGAGACGCTGATCGCGCAGGCGGCCAAGGCGAAGAACATGTCCGCCGAGGACTACGAAGCGGCTGAACTCAAGACCCGCACGAAGCCCGTGGGCGAATCGGACGTCGTCACGTTCTATCAGTCGAACATCAACCAGATGCAGGGACGTTCGCTCGAGGTGATGGCCCCTGCGATTCGACGCTACCTGCAGGATCAACAAAGCGACGCCGCGCGGGCCTCATTGATCGCAGACCTGCGTAAGGCCGGACCTGAAGTGCGCATGCTTTTCGATGCGCCGCGGCACGCCATTGAGGTGACCGCCGATGATCCGGCGATCGGGCCGGCATCGGCGCCGGTGACGCTCATCGAGTTCTCGGATTTTCAGTGCCCCTTCTGTCAGCGCGTCGCGCCGACGCTCAAGCAGGTGAAGCAGAAGTACGGCGACAAGGTTCGCGTGGTGTGGAAGGACTTCCCGCTCACGCAGATTCACCCGCAGGCGTTCAAGGCGGGTGAGGCGGCGCACTGTGCAGCCGAGCAGGGCAAGTTCTGGGAGTACCACGATCGCCTGTTCGCCAATCAGCAGTTGCTGCAGCCGAACGATCTGAAGCAGCACGCCGCCGACCTGGGCCTCGATCCGAAGGCGTTCAATTCCTGCCTCGATACGTCGAAGTACGGTGAGCGTGTCCGCGACGGTGTCGCGGAGGGCTCGCGCCTTGGCGTGAACTCAACCCCGATGATCTACATCAACGGCCGCGCACTGTCCGGCGCGCAGCCGTACGAAGTATTCGCGGGCCTCATCGACGAGGAGTTGTCCAAGTCGAAGTGAGCACAGTTCGCATCGCCCTCGCGAACATCCGCGTTCCCGCCACGCCGGACGAGTCCGTGCGCCTGGCGACATCGGCGGTCGCCGATGCAGGCCGGCAAGGGGCCAGCGTGGTCTGTCTCCCCGAATGTTTCATTCCCGGATATCGCTGGCCGGGCAAGACAGCCCCACCACCTGATCCCGTATTCCTCGAACGTGCGTGGAGCGTCGTCGCAGATGCCGCCAGGGCCGCGGGCATCACCGTCATCCTCGGTACTGAGCGGGTGACCGACCGTGGCCTCCAGATCAGCGCATGTGTGATCAATCCCGACGGCACTCTCGCCGGATGGCAGGACAAGGGGCAGATCGACCCCGGTGAAGAAGCGATCTATCCCGCGCTCGGGAGCGAACGCCGGGTGTTCACGGCCGGGCCGCTCACGTTTGGGGTGTCGATCTGTCACGAAGGCTGGCGTTATCCCGAGACCGTGCGCTGGGCCGTGCGTCGAGGCGCGCAGGTCGTGTTTCATCCACACGCGCATGTCGCCGAACCCGGGAGCTATCGCCCCTCCACGTTCGCCGATCCCGCCAACACGTTCCATGAGAAAGCCATCCTGTGTCGCGCGGCGGAGAATACGTGCTATGTCGCGTCGGTGAACTGCGCGAGCGAAGGGTCCGGCACCACATCGGCGATCGCGCGTCCGGACGGTACGCTGCAGTGCTTTCAGCCCTACGGGCAGGAAGGTCTGCTTGTCGCGGACCTCGATCTCAGCACTGCCACCGGCCTGCTCGCGTCTCGATTGCGGACGTCGCCGCTATAGACGGAGCTAGGGAACCAGCACGATCTTTCCGAGCGCTCCTGAGTCCATTACTGCGACGTGCGCCTTGGCCGCGTCGGCAAGCGGGAACTCCTTCGCGATGACGGGATTGAGCGCACCATTTTCCAGGCCAGCGACGATGCCGGCGTGGATCTCCTCGAGATGCGCGCGCGTGGCGTTGAAGAGTGTCATGCCAAGGATCGCCGCATCGCGCGCCATCGTCTTGCGCGGATCGATGTCGACGCGGCCGCGGTTGCCGATGACGACGACGCGCCCGTGGAGGGCGAGGACGTCGAGATCGCGATCGAGATTCACGTTGGCGAGCATCTCGAGAACAACATCGACGCCCGTTCCACCCGCGAGCGCAGGGACACGCTGCAGGTAGTCGGCGTCGCGATGATTGAGCACGTGATGCGCGCCCTGACTGCGAACGAGCGCCATGCCCTCCTCGCTCCCGGCCGTCCCGATGACGCGCATCCCATGCGCGCGCGCGATCTGAACGGCTGCCGTGCCCACACCGCCGCTGGCGCCGTGCACGAGCACGGATTCACCCGGCCGGGCCTGCGCTCGCATCAGCAGACCGCGCCACGCAGTCGCATAGGGAACCCCGATCGCCGATCCCTGCGCAAACGAGGACTTTTGCGGAAGCGGATACACCTGCCAGTCCTCGCACAACGCGATCTCGCCGTACCCACCGATCGCACTGATGCCGTAGACACGATCGCCGACCTTCACTCGTGTGACGTTGGCGCCGATCGCGTGAACGGTGCCGCCGACGTCGGTGCCAGGTGTGTATGGCAGGTTCGGCTTGCGCGCGTACGCTCCTGCGCGGACGTACGTGTCCACCGGGTTGACGCCGCAGGCGTGCACTCGAATCGTGACCTGCCCCGGACCGGGAGCCGGTTCCGGCACGTTCTCGAGCTTCATCACGTCGGGTGATCCGAACTCGCGTACGACGATGGCTTTCATCTGGGTCTCCTTCGGTCCACGGTCCTTGTGGACGCGGGCCTTCAGGCCCGCCTTGCGACCGGCGAGTCTAAAGACTCGCCGCTACAGCCGCCTACTGCCTACTGCTGTGAAAACAGTCTGTCGAAATTACCACCAAAAATCAGCGACTGATCCTTCTCGCTGATTCCAGCCTCACTCATGGCGGTTTTTTGCGACTCGTAGATCCCGCGTTGCCAGCCACGGGGGAAGAACGACGAATCGGTTCCGAAGAGCATGCGCGATGGCCCGAGCACGGACATGGCGGTCTTGAACACACCGGTCAGTGTCCATCCCGGAGCGTAGCGGATCCAACTGTTCGAGCTCGACGTGTCCACGTAAATGTTCGGACACGCATCGGCCGCCATCATCGTCTCGCGCAGCATCCCCGCGCCGAAGTGGGGAACGATGAACGGCATGCGCGGGTGCGTGAGCGCGAGCCGTGAGATGGCAAGCGGATCGCCGAGGCTCAGATCGAAACGACTCGGCAGCCCGAGTTTCTTGCGCACGCCGATGGAGAGCACACCGCAGTGAACGAACAACGCTGTCCCTGGCTGAGCAGCGACGGCATCGACGAGGCGGTCGACCCGTGGATCGTCAAGAGGGACGCGATGCATGGCGGGGAAGAGACACGCGACGCGCAGGCCGAGTGTGGCGATTGCAGTCCTGACGCGCGTGACGGCATCCTCTGCGGCCGGATCCACCATGAAGTAGCCGACGAATCGAGCCGGGTGTCTCGAGACGGCCGTGGCGACTGACGCCTCGTCGCCGGGCACGCTGGCGATGAGGGCCGCTCGAGCCACAGTGTTCGCGTCGAGCTCGCGCACCCATCGATCCGCCAGCGCTTCTGGCACGCCAGGGTCCTCCCATTGCAGTTCCTGACACAGCGCGGCGACCGTATCTCCCTTGCCGCGTTGTCGCGACAACGTGTTGAAGAACTGCGTGGAGAAGAAATGACAGTGACTATCGTTCAGCATCGAATGACTCACGCGTGAAATTCAGGGCCGACGGCGACGAGCTCGAGCGTCTTGCGCCACCACACGACGGTCAGCACCAGCGCGGCGACGATGAGGCCGATCGAGAGGCCGATCCACAGTCCCTGGACACCCCACCCCAATCGGAAACACAACACGTACCCGACGGGCAGTCCGAGAAACCAGTGGCCGATGAAGTTCACGATCATCGGCATGCGCGTCTCGGAGATACCGCGAAGCGCTCCGGTGGCCACCGCCTGCGTGCCGTCGAACAACTGAAACGCCGCCGCGATGGCCAGCAGGCTGACGCCGATCTCGATGATGCGCGGATCCGGGCTGAAGATGCGCACCAGCGGAACCGGCCACAGAAAGAACACCAGCCCGAGCGCGGCCATGATCACACAACCAGCGGCGAGCGCCGTCCATCCGGCACGCGCCGCCCTGGGACGGTCGCCCGCGCCGAACGCGAAGCCGACACGCACGGCCGCCGACGAGGCCAGGCCGAGCGGCACCATGAATGCGAGTGACGCAAGGTTGAGCGCGATCTGGTGCGCACCGGATGACACCGGGTCGAGCCGCCCGGCGAGTGCAGTGGCGACCGCGAAGACGCCGACTTCGAGTGCCACCTGCGACGCGGCGGGCGCGCCCAGTGCGATGAGCCGTCTGATTCGCGCAGGATCGAACGCGAGGTCAACTTTCGGCTGCCGATGACCGCGGCCACGATGCAGGCCACGAATCGCGAGATACAGGAACGCCGCCATGTACACGCGAGCGATCGTCGTGGCCCACGCTGAGCCTTCGACGCCGAGCGCCGGCATCCCGAGGTTGCCGTAGATCAGCACCCAGTTGCCCGCGGCGTTGACGATGTTCGCCGTGAGGAGGGCCAGCATGATCGGGCGCACCAGGTGCATCCCCAGCAGGTAGCGGCGAAATGCCGCGTAGACGATCAGCGGCAACGCGCTGATCGCGATCACGCGAATATAGGGGCCGACGAGACGTCGAGTCTCGGGATGCAGCCCCCACTGGTCGAGCGTGCCGTACAGAATCCACGTGAGCGCCATCGCAATCGGTGCCACGCAGCAGGCGAGCCAGACACCCTGATGGAACCAGAGCAGGCATTCGCGCTCGTCGCCTGCACCGTGGGCCTGGGACACGTAGGCATCGAGCCCCAGCATCAGACCCATTCCGAAGATGGCGATCGCCGTGAACACGGCGCTGCCCATGCCGGTCGCGGCGATCGCGGCCGGACCGAGCGGTCCGACCATGATCGTGTCGACGATTCCCATGCTCATCCACCCCACTTCGGCGAGGATGACCGGGCCGGCCAGCTTCATGAGGGGCCGGAGCTCTGAGTTCTGCATTTACTCCACAAACTCGCTTGTGTTTGGTGATGTTGGCACGTTCCGTCCTGATAGAAGGGGCAGGGCTACGGGATACGCGTTGGCCTGAGGCAACCAACACAAGCGAGCCGGCAGTGTAAAGTGGAACGCGTGCGGGCGCTTCTGACAATTTACTTGATGGGCGTGCTCGTGGGACTGTGGCGGACCGATGGACCGCCGGCAACGAAGCTCACGATGGCGCTGCTCTGGCCGATCGGCCCGCTCGCCTTTCTCGTGACGATCAGCGGCCTGGTGGTGGCGGCCGCCATCGCTTTTCTCGGACCGAGTCGAAAGACGACGTAGGGCGGGTCTTGCCTTTTAGACCCGCCGGGTCCGCAGAACAGGACCCGGCCTACAACTACCCCTCGCCGAGCGTGTCCGTGTAGTGGCGGATCAGGAACTGCTGCGCGTCGAAGTGCTCCGACCCGTTCGGCGGCCGCTCGTAGTGACCGGACGAATCGAGGACCATCGCCCGATCGATGTCGCGCAGGTAGGCGCCGAGCACGATGTCGCGCAGGTGCTCGAGAATCTCTGGATCGCGAATCGGCGCCAGCGTCTCGACGCGCCGATCGAGGTTGCGCTCCATGAGATCCGCGCTCCCGATGTACAGCTCTTCCTGTCCGTTGTTGTGGAACCAGTACATGCGTGAGTGCTCGAGGAAGCGGCCGACGATCGAGCGCACGCGAATGTTGTCGCTGATGCCGGGTACGCCAGGGCGCAGGCAGCAGATACCGCGCACCATCAGATCCATCACCACTCCAGTCTGCGCGGCACGGTACAGCAGACGAATCATCTGATCGTCGGTCACGGCGTTGACCTTGATCATCAGCCGCGCCGGTCGGCCAGCCTGGGCGTGCTCGATCTCCCGCTCGATTAACTCCTTGAGTCGCTGGCGCAGTTGCACGGGCGCGACGATCATCGCCCGGAACTCCTTCTGATTGGAGTAGCCGGTCAGGTAGTTGAAGACGTCCGACACGTCGTTGACGATGTCCGGATCGGCGGTGAAGAGACCGAGGTCGGTATACATCTTCGCCGTGTCCGGGTTGTAGTTCCCCGTGCCCGTGTGGACGTAGCGCTGAATGCCGCCGGCTTCCTGCCTGACGACGAGACAGAGCTTGGCGTGCGTCTTCAGGTTGGTGAAGCCGTAGACGACATGAATGCCGTGCGTCTCCAGCCGCTTGGCCCACAGGATGTTGTTCCGCTCGTCGAACCGCGCTTTCAACTCGACCAGCACCGCGACCTGTTTGCCTGCTTCGGCCGCGGCGATGAGCAGCGGAATCAGCGGCGAATTCGAGCCGATGCGGTACAGCGTCATCTTGATCGCTGTGACGTGTGCGTCCTGCACCGCTGCGCGCAGGAACGTCTCGACCGAGGCGAATGACTGAAACGGGTGGTGCACCAGGATGTCCTGGTAGCGAATCTGGTCGAAGATGACCTCGGGGTCTTCGTCGTTGCGCCAGAGGCTCTGCGGCGAGAACGGCGCATCCTTCAGTTCGGGTCGATGAAGCCGTGTCAGCTGCGACCAGTCGCCGAAGCCGAGACGATCCTGCGTCCGCAGGACGACTTCGTCGCTGACCTCGAAGTTCTCCGCCAGGATGTTGAGCACGCGCGTCGGCATGCTGGCCTCGACGTGCAGCAGCGAGATCGCACCGCGCCGCAATTGCCGCAGGCTGCGGTCGATGCTCTCGAGCAGGTCGTCGGCCTCGTCTTCTTCGATCTCGAGGTCCGTGTCGCGGATGATGCGGAAAAGATACGCGCCCTTGACCTGAGTACCCGAGAAGAGCTCCTGGATGTTGGCGCGAATGACGTCTTCGATGAAGACGTAGGTTGTTCCGCCAACCGGACTGATCGCCTGCGGCACCGGGATGAAGCGCGGCAGCACATCCGGCACCTTCACCCTCGCGAACTTCGTGCGCCCGCCGTGCTTCACGACCACCGCGAAGTTCTTGCTCAGATTCGAAATGAACGGGAAGGGGTGACCCGGGTCGAATGCGAGCGGCGTGAGGACAGGACAAATCTCACGCGAGAAGTAGGTGCTCAAGTGTTCACGGACGGCGGGCGTCCATGCATCCTCATCGAGGAATGAAATCTGTTCCTTCTCGAGCAGCGTGCGCAGCTCGGCCCACGTCGACGCCTGATCCGCCAGCATGCGGCGGGCGCGCGCGCGCATCGCCTCGAGCTGCTGCTCGGTGTTGTAGCCGTCAGGCGCGACGTCTTCGATCTCCTCGCGCAGCTTCTTCAGCGTCGTCGCGACGCGGATCATGAAGAACTCGTCGAGGTTCGTGCCGGTGATGCCGAGGAACTTCACGCGCTCGAGGAGCGGATGCGACGTGTCACGCGCCTGGGCGAGCACGCGCTCGTTGAACTCGAGCCAGCTCAGCTCACGATTGATGTAAAGCGCAGGGTTCTTGAGGTCCGCCGGATCGGCCTGCTGGCTTGGCGGCAGAGGTGCCGGCGTGGCCCGACTTTGCCGATGCGTACGGCGCTCAGCCGGGTGACGCGAATCGGCGACTGCTGCTTCTTTGGGGATATCCATGGGGTTGCCGGACCCACCTTATCGGCGTGAACCGCAGAGTATATCAGAGCCCCTTATGTGACGCTAAGATCTAGTCACAAATGCACATAATCCGTCGCGCAGCATTGCGGTCGGGCATGACACCCAACGATCTTCCCACCACTTTATCCGAGCGTGGTCCAGAGATGCGGCTGGTTCGTGGGCGTGCCCTGATCTTCTGGGACCCGAAGCTTGCCGGCACCCGTTACGGCCACAAACTCGACGCCATCGATACCGATCAAATCACACCTGCCGCCGACTGCGTATCCGAGAGCCTCGAGACGCTCGACGAGCGCTGGAAGGCGGGATCGTTCCGCTACCTGATGCCCGACTTCCGCGCGCGCGTCCACCGCGGTGAGACATTCGTCATCGCAGGCGATCGATTCGCGATCGGTTCTTCGCGGGAGATGAGTCCCGCCGGCCTCAAGGGGGTGGCCGACGAAGTCGGGCTCGAGATGGTGATCGTCTGCGGGCGGAACATGGGCGACATCTTCCGTCGCAACGCCCTCAACCTCGGTCTGCATGTCGTGCAGAGTCCGGAAGCGGTCGAGGACGCACGCGACGGCGACGAATTCACGTTCGATCCGGAATCACGACAGCTCACCAACGTCACTCAGAGCCGGACGTATGAACCGCTGCCGCTCACCGCGAAGGAGGACGAGCTTCGCAGGAGCGGCGGCATCGTGTCCGTCGGACGGCGGGAGCTGCGCGGCTCCATCGAACGTTCACCGGTGGTCGAGTTCCCCGATCCATCGATCGCGCGATCGATGACATCGACCGAGCAGATCATCTGGGCGCATCGTGTGGACAAGGATCAGCGAGAGCTCAAACCTGGCGAGACCCTGCGCGTGTACGCCGATCTGCTTCCGGCGTCGGACGGCACCGCACCGTTTGCGATTCACACCTTCAACCAGATCACCGGCGGCCGCGCGATCTACCCGAGGCAGGCCGCGATCGCCAACGATCACTTCGTCTTCACCGGCCGGGAGGACGACGAGAAGCAGACGAGCATCGGCCGCGCGTTCGCACGCGAGCAGGGCCTGAAGCCGCCGTACTACGCAACACCGGGCGACGGTATCTTTCACTTCTACTTCCCGGAACAGGGCCTCGTGCTTCCCGGACAGTTCATTCCCGGTGCTGATTCCCACAGCCGTGCATATGGCGCATATGGCGCCGTCGGCATGGGTGTGGGCTCGACAACGCTGGGGTTCGGGTGGGCAACGGGCTACATCTACTTCACCCTCGTCAAGGCTCGGCGTGTCGTCGTCAGCGGAAGGCTTCAACCGTGGGTGAGCGGCAAGGACATCGTCCTCGAGCTGCTGAGACGATGGGGAAGTCAGCAGGCACAGGGGATGTCAGTCGAGTTCGTTGACGCGAATCGACAACTGCCGATCGCGTATCGCAACACGGTCGCCAACATGATGGCCGAGGCCGAAGCGCTCAACGGCATCTTCGCGGAAGACGACACGACGCGCGCCTGGTACTCCGCGAAAGGCATCGACGAGTTGCCGTACTCGCGCGTGTCGCCTGGCAGCGACGCGCGATACGAGATCGACGAGGAGCTGTCGCTCAACGGTGTGACGCCGATGATTGCGAAGCCCTTCAGTCCAGGCAACGCATTTCCGGCGGAGGAAGTCGCGGCCGAACGCATTCAGTTCGACAAGGCGCTGATTGGATCGTGCACGAACGGCAGCTATGACGATCTGCTGCAGGCGGCGCTGGTGCTGCACCACGCACGACGCCATGGCGTCGAGAAAGCGGCTCGGCCACTCGTCGTATTCCCTGGATCGGGTGGCGTGGGCCGCGCGATCGAGCGACCCGACCGGCGGCTCGACGGTGCATCGATCGCCGAGGTCTTTCGCAACGCCGGCGGCGAGATTCGCCAGTCGTGGTGCGGCCCCTGCTTTGGCCAGGGACCGGACGCGCTTCACGCAGGCGAGCGGGCGATAACCTCGTTCAATCGCAACTGGCAGAATCGCATGGGGGTCGGTGGCGAGGGTTATCTCGCCAGCCCGGCCATCGTTGCATCGTCGGCGCTCGCCGGCTACATGGCGCCCCCTTCGGCCCTCGGGCTGGAGTGGGATGCCGAGTTGTTCGGAATCTAGCGGTCCGGGATACCATCCTCCATTCCGGGAGTTCGACGATGAGAAGACTGCTCTCCGTCGGGACGTGCCTGTTGCTTGGACTCGCGAGTGTAGTCGCGCAACAGCAACAACAGCCGCAGCAACCGCAACCGCCCCAGCCCACTCAGGAACAGAAGCCGGACGAACCGATCCAGGGTCCGACGTTCCGCACCGGCATCGACCTGGTTGCCGTGGACGTCGCCGTCGTCGATCGACGCGGGCGGCCGATTGAGGATCTGCACGCCGCCGAGTTCAGCGTCAAGATCGATGGCGAGGTGCGTCGAGTCGTGTCGGCCGAACTCGTGAAGGTCGACGTCGAGGCCGCAAAGAAACAGGTCGCCGACAAGAGCGAGTCCTTCTATACGAGCAACCTCACGCCGCCGCAGGGACGACAAATCGTCATCGCAGTCGATCAGGTGAACATCCGCCCGGGATCGCTGCGGCCAGTCCTCGATGCCGCGGGCCGTTTCCTCGACATGCTCAGCCCACTCGATCAGGTCGCGTTCGTCGCCTACCCCGAGCCCGGGCCGCGCGTGAATTTCACCAACGACAAGCTGCGCCTCAAGCGAGCCATGCAGGGACTGGTCGGCCAGCAGCCGCGCGCACGGCCAGGGACCTACAACATCGGCGTGTCCGAAGCGATCAACATCGAAGAGCGGCGCGACCAGATCGTCCTCGCGGCGGTCGTGATGAGGGAGTGCCGATCGAACGATCAGCGTCAGCTCGCGCAATGCGAGCGCGACATCGTATCGGAGTCGGCGCAGATTGCCAGGAACTCGCGCGAGGACGCCGACATCTCACTCCGTGGACTGCAACAACTGCTCGAGCAGCTCGCCTATGTTGACGGTCCGAAGTCCCTGATCCTGATCTCCGAGGGGCTGGCGACGTCGGAGACCAACGACATGCGGCATCTCGTCCGCCTGGCGGGCGCGGCGCGCACGGCGATCAACGTCATGTCGGTGGATCTCAGACGGGGCGACGTCACGGTTGCAGAGCAGCCGCCCACGGAGGCAGAGGATCGCAGGATTCTCATGCAGGGTCTCGAGGGGATCGCATCGATGTCGCGCGGAAGCCTGTATCACATCGCGGGCACTGGCGAGCCGATCTTCGAGCGACTGGCGTCGGAGATCTCGGCGTACTACCTGCTTGGTGTCGAGCAGAAGCCGAGTGACAGCATCGGCGATCGTCATCGCATCGATGTCGAGGTGCGCCGCAATGACGTCACGATTCGGTCGCGACAGGCGTTTGTCTTGTCTCCGTCTCGCACGGTGAAGCGTTCGGCGGCGGAAAATCTTCGTGACGCGCTCGGATCTCCGTTTGCCATCTCCGGCCTGCCGCTGCGCGTGACGACGTTCGCGCAGCAGGATCCGGGCAGCGACAAGGTTCGCATCATCGTCGCGGCGCAGGTCGGTGAGTCGGGCGCCAAACCCGGCAACTTCACGATCGGTTACCTGGTCATCGACGATCAGAATCGCGTGGCGGCCTCGTTTGGCGATCAGGTCGCGCTGACGCCCGGGGCGGGAAGCCCGAACGAGCCGCTCAAGTTTGTGAGCGGTGTTCTCGTCGAGCCTGGTATCTACTCGCTTCGACTTGGCGTGGTCGACGCCGAGGGCCGTCGCGGAAGCGTCATCCGCGACGTCAGTGCGTGGAAGATGGCCGGTGAGTCGTTCGCGCTTGGCGATTTGATCGTTGGCGGCATGCCGGCGCAGGGGGCACAAGGTCTGACCGTGCAGGTCGAGCCCTATGTGCTCACCGAAGGGGTGGCCGCATACCTCGAGATGTATTCCACGACGGATCAGACGTGGAACGGCACGACGGTGACCTTCGAAGTTGCTGACGATCCGGACTCGGCGCCATTGGCGTCGCTCCCGGTGACGCTCATTCCGGGCCGGCAGCCGACATGGCGAGTGGCGTCCGGCATCATCAATGCGAAGGCGCTTCCGCCAGGGCGTTACGTGGCACGCGCGAAGATCGTGCGCGACGGCAAAGCGGTGGGGGTGCTCTCGCGTCCGTTCGTCTTCGAGCACGAGGGCGGCCCTGCTGTCTCGGCCGGGAGCGTGGCCGTTGCCGCCGCCGCTGTCTCCTTCGCATCGTCGTTGCCCAAGTTCGATTCTGCGTCGATGCTCAAGCCCGAGATGCTCGGCCCGATGCTGGAGATGGCGGAGAAACGCTCCCCGACGACGCTCAAGGGCGCGATGACCGAGGCGCGCGCGGGCCGCTATGGCCCGGCGGCACTTGAAGCCTTCTCGGCCGGAGATCAGACGGTCGCCGCGTTCCTGCGAGGGCTCGACTTGTTTACGAAGGGTCAGGTCGATCAGGCGGCCACGCAGTTTCAGGTGTCCGCGGGTCCACGTCGCGAGTTCTTCCCGTCCGCGTTCTACCTCGGGGCGCTGTTTGCCGCGGCGGGTCGCGATCAGGATGCGGCCGGCGTGTGGCAGATCGCACTCGGCAGTGAGCCACGGCCAGCCGTCATCTACATGATGGTGGCGGATGCGCGATTGCGAACCGGCCAGGCAGTATCGGCCATCGACATTCTCAAGCCAGCGTACGAGCGGGAGCCCATGCAGGATGAAATCGCCCGTCGTCTGGCGATGGCGTACTCGATGACCGGACGTCACGCGGACGCGCTGCCGGTGCTCGACGGCTACCTCACACGACGGCCGACCGATCAGGACATGCTGTATGCCGCGATCGTCGCGCAGTACGAGGTCACGCGGAACGGACAGCCGCTGTCGAATGTGGATCGCGCAAAGCTTCGCAAGTACTCCGCGGCCTACAGAGGGCCGAATCAGGCGCTGGTCGAGAAATACCTGCAGACGATCGACGCGAAGTGATCGCTGAGAAGACGCGTACGCAGCAGCTCTCACTGCGGGAGCTGACCTGGATTGTCGCTCGCGATGTGAACCGGACGTTCGGTGGAGGCCTGGCCTCCATGGAGCTGCTTCGGCGTACATTCATCGCCAACGGATCGATCGATGAATCCCTGAATGCCGGCCTGGTCGCAGTCTCGCGGCTGACGCCCGGCACGAACATCCTTGCCTATTGCGTTGCCCTGGGGTGGAAGTTGCACCGCTGGGCGGGTGCGCTCGCCGCCGTCGTTGCGGCGTCGCTGCCGTCATCGATCATGATCTGTGTCCTTGCCAGTGCGCTTGTGCGGGTTCAGGACTATCCCGTCATGCGGATGGTGCTGGCGATCGGCGTGCTCGCGGCGACCGTGCTCGTGTTGGCGAGCGCCGGAGCACTGCTGCGTCCATACGTGCGGCGGCACGCCCTGGCGCGCTCGGCGGTGATCGCTGGTGTCGCTGCGGCGATGTTGCTGGCTGACGTCACACCTGTTCGCACTCTGCTTCTGTCAGCGGTGTTGGGCGCAATCATCGGTCAGTCGGCGCGACCGCTGGACACGGTCGCATGAACGCGTTTGTCGTCTACGTGCTTCTGCTGAAGGCGATCGCCACATCATTCGCGGGCATGGGCGCGCTGCCGCAGATTCAGCAGGATTTCGTCGAGACCAGGCGCGCGATCACCGCAGAGCAATTGAGTCAGGCCGTCCTCGTGGGTCGCTCGACACCAGGACCGATCGGTGCCTACGTCGTTGCGGTTGGATATCTCGCGGCCGGTTGGCAGGGGGCGATCGCCGCGTGGCTGGCGATGGTCACGCCCGCTCTTGCCGCCGTGCCGCTGTTCGTGCTGATGCAGCGATGGCTGCATCTGCCGCGCGTGAGAGCCGCAGTGGATGCCGTGGTGATTGCCAGCGCGGTCCTGCTCCTCGCATCAGGCGTCCAGATGGCGGCGGATGCGTGGCAACAATTCTCGGCTGCATTCCTGTGAAGGGGTCAGACCCCCTCACTCACGCCGAGACTAGGTGCGATGAGCCGCGCTCGCAGACGAAGCGCGCGGCGCGCTTCTCCTGGTCCGTGCGCTCGGTCACTGTCGGCATGAGATACCAGTCCGCCTGCAGGGTCTTTGGTGTGACGTCCAGCAGCACGTAGCCTCGGCTGTCACCTTCGAGAAATTTCAGGTGACGCGCGAGTGGCTGCAGCATCGCGGCGATGTCCCGCTGCGCCTGGCTCGAGAACATCGGCGGCGAGCTCACTGCGGGCGTGACGATTTCGACAGCTCGCGACCCGCTTGCCGTCTTCGGGTCGTAGG
>Ga0310810_10005347_pt1 | contig 14354 bp, 13 predicted proteins | sample NCmetagenome_FD_207641 | JGI IMG/M metagenome (GOLD analysis project Ga0310810, IMG submission 207641) | Soil microbial communities from experimental microcosm in Duke University, North Carolina, United States - NC | ecosystem: Engineered > Artificial ecosystem > Soil microcosm > Unclassified ... | reverse complement strand
CGGTGGCAGTCGATCCGGTTGGGCAGGAGCTCATCGCGAGCTTCGCGAAGCCGGGCGGAAACGTCACTGGATTGACGTACACGCTGGAGTTTGAAGTTGCGGGAAAGAACCTTGAGCTTCTGAAGGAGCTCCTGCCGCGTCTCTCACGCGTCGAGGGCCTCGTCGACGCGACCCTTCCGGGAATCGCTAAGTACCGCGCGGGCGGACCAAGCGCGAAGTTCGCCAAACACGCTTCGTCTCCGCGGACGACTTTTGGGAGCCAATCGCGGTGGCGGTGGATGTCTCGGTCAAGCGTACTTAGGCCTACCACGTGAGGCGCGCGCCCGAGTTGCCCGCGACGTATGGGAGGGCAGTGGGCCCTTTCAACGCACAGGGCCAGATTCTGATGGATCTGAAAGCCTACATTGCGACCGGAACGGCGTGACGTTCTTGACACGCGGCGTGTCACTCGCGACGCACGGAAGAAGGAACGGGCCATGACTCAGTCGTCGGGATGGCAGCTGAGTGGCAGTGCTTCGGAGGCGTACGAGCGCTACATCGTCCAGGCGTTCATGCGGGGCTGGACTGACGGCTTGCTTGACGCGGCGAACATCGCGGCAGGCGCGCGGATACTCGACGTCGCCTGTGGGACGGGCGTGGTGGCTCGTCAGGCGGCTAGCCGCTTGGGCACGCAGGGGCGCGTGGTCGGCGTGGATCTGAACGAGGGCATGCTTGCCACCGCGCGCGCGCGCCCCCAGCCGTCTGGCGCCTCCATCGAATGGAAGCAGGGCAACGCCACTGCCATTCCGTTTTCCGAAGCGACGTTCGATGTGGTGCTTTGTCAGCAGGGATTGCAGTTCTTTCCCGACAAACCTGCTGCGCTCCGCGACATGCGCCGGGTCTTGGCGCCAACCGGCCGCCTCGTCCTGAGCGTCTGGCGCCGAATCTCGCATTGTCCCTGGCAACGCGCGGTGGCTGACGCCTTCGAGCGCCACGTGGGCACCGATGCCGCCGTGAGCATCCGGGGAGCCTTTGCCCTCGCAGACAGAGAAGAGCTACGCTCCCTCATTGCCGCAGCAGGCTACCGCACGGTCCGTATACGGATCGATAGTCAGATGATTCGATACCCCTCACTGGAGGAATTTGTGCCCGGATATCTATCGGCCACGCCGGTAGCGGGAGTTGCCGCCACCCTGGACGAACCGACGCGCGCTGCGATTCTCCAGGAGATCAAGACGTCTCTGCAATCCTATATGGATGATGACGGGCTCGCCGCACCCATAGAGGCGCATGTCGTCGTTGCCGATAAGTAGTCGGGCGCCACACCGTTGCCAATCCACGGTGGCGCGGAAGCCGAGCGCTCGATGAACGTCAACGGCCCAACAGCAGGCTGGAGCGGTCCGGCTGCTGCGCCGGCCGCTCAGCCTGTGCGTTATGCGGCTCATGCGTTGCGAACGGAGGATGAGGCTGAGCCCATGACGAGTACGTATCGTGCGACGATGATCATACGGGCTGTCGTGGCGGCCACCCTCGTCTTCGCTGCCGTTGCCAACGCTCCGCGCGCCACTGACGCTCAGCAGGCGGGAAAGATCATAAGAGTCGGCATCCTGGATATAGGCACCCCGCAATTGTTCGCGGCCTTTCGAGACGGCATGCGTGAGCTAGGTTACCTGGACGGCCAGAACATTGTCTTCGAAGTCAGAAGTGCCGAGGGCAAGCCTGAGCTGATCCGCCAACTTGCCGCCGAGCTGGTTCGGCTGAACCCTGACGTCATCGTGACGGCGCACGGCCCGCCGAGCCAAGCGCTCACGCAAGCGACCCAATCGATTCCGATCGTTGTGGCGGCGGTCGCGGATGTGGCCGCAGCCGGCCTCGTGACGAATCTCCACCGGCCAGGCGGCAACGTCACGGGACTGTCGTTCCTCAATACCGAGTTGACTAGCAAGCGGATCGAGTTGCTGAAAGAAGTCCTGCCCCACATTCGCCGGGTCGCCATGCTGAACGATGTGCACAGCGTTCAGAACATTGTCGTGGAAACGGAGAAGGCAGCGCAGAGGCTTGGCGTGGAACTTCAGCGCCTTGACGTGCACACCGCTGCCGATTTTACAGAGCGTTTCGAGGCCGCGAAACGAGGGCAGGCCCAGGCCATTGATGTGCTTCCCTCAGCATTCTTCAACTCTCATCGAGCTCGGATCGTCGAGCTTGCTGCGAAACACCGCATCCCCGCGATCTACGCGCACCGCGATTACGTGGAGGCCGGCGGTTTCATGGCGTATGGCCCAAACCTTCTCGACTTGGCCCGACGCGCCGCTACGTACGTCGACAAGATCCTCAAGGGCGTGAAGCCGGGCGATCTGCCAATCGAGCAGCCAACCAAGTTCGAGCTATTGATCAACGTCAAGACGGCGAAGGCGCTGAGGCTCACGATTCCGCAACCGCTACTCCTACGCGCGGACCAGGTACTCGAGTAGCTCGGCCAAGGAATGGCCGGGCCCCACTGCCTGACGACGACGCTGTCGAAGGGGGAAACGAGGATGAGCGCCGCGCGAAGCACTTGTTCGAGGAAGTGGACGCGGCGACACCGCTTCACGTCGTGCGGCCGGACGCCCCGTACTCGCGGTGAAGTCAGGCGCTCGCTATAGTAACGCCCCCCAGCGGGCTGGTAGACTCGGCGCCGCGATGGCTAGCCAGCGACGCGTAGATCCGGGCGCTGCTCGAGGCGGCGCTGGAAAGGTTGAGGAAGGACCCGTGATGGACCGCCGCACTTTCCTGGCGATGGGCGCGACGGGTCTCCTCGCCGCGCCGTCCGCCGCCGGGGCGCAGCAGACGACGAAGGTCACCTCGATTGGATACCTAAGTGGTCCCTCCCTTTCCGCTAACGCGGCCCGTATCGAAGCATTCCGGCGGGGTCTGCGCGAGCTTAGCTACGTGGAGGGGAAACACCTCGTCATTGAGTGGCGATCTGCCGACGGAACACTCGCTCGCCTCCCAGCGCTCGCGGCCGAACTAGTGCGTCTCAAGGTAGCCGTCATCGTCACGAGCGGAGGAGCCCCAACCCGCCGCGCCAAGGAAGCAACTTCGACGATTCCTATTGTCATGACGAACGATCCCGATCCTGTTGGCGACGGTTTCGTCGCCAGCCTGGCGCGCCCCGGCAGAAACATTACAGGACTGTCCACCTTTGCCCCGGAGGTGAGCGGCAAACGACTGGAGATTCTGAGAGAGGTCGTCCCTAAGCTCTCCCGCGTGGCTGTCCTCGGGTCTTCAGCGGCGACGGGCTACGCGCAAACGCTAAGAGAGATCGAACGCGCCGCAAAGGCGTTCCAGATGCAGCTTCAATTCCTAGACGTTTTACAAGCCAAGGATATAGAGACTGCATTTCAAGCCGCGAGCAAGGGGCGGGCTCAGGGAGTCCTCACGCTAAACAGCGCCATCCTCGGTTCTCAGCGAGCCCAGATTGCAGAACTTGCGGTACGGGACCGGCTCCCTGTCATGTACCACCAGAGCGATTTTGTAGAAGCCGGGGGGCTTATTTTCTACGGCGTGAACGTTCCCGACTTGAGCCGGCGCGCCGCCACGTATGTGGACAAGATTCTGAAAGGTGCCAAGCCTGGCCATATTCCGGTCGAGCAGCCGACGAAGTTCGAGCTGGTGATCAACCTCAAGACCGCCAAGGCCCTCGGGCTGACCATCCCGCCATCGATCCTGGCGCGGGCGGATCAGGTGATCGAGTGATCGACCGGCGGGCATTCATCGGTCTCGCCGTTGGTGGTTTCCTCGCCGCGCCGCTCGCCGGCGAGCCGCAGCCGGCGGAGCGGGTCTACAGGCTCGGGTTTCTCGGCCAGACTTCTGCCCCAGAGCTCGCCCGCCAAACGGCCGCGCTGCGACAGGGTCTTCGAGACCGCGGCTACGAGGAAGGTAAAACTCTCGTCATTGAATATCGCTGGGCGGAGCGGAAGCTTGACCGCTTGCCGGCGTTGGCCGCGGAGCTTGTTGGCGCAAAGGTCGACATCATCGTGACCCACGGGTCACCAGGGTCGCGTGCGGCAAAACAGGCGACGGTCGAGATTCCCATCGTGATTGCCGTGGTTGGCGATCCGGTGGCGAACGGCGTCGTCGCGAGCCTTGCTCGACCGGGCGGCAACGTCACCGGACTCGTGCTCGAGGAATTCGAGTCGACGGTGAAATGGTTTGACCTTGTGAAGGAGGTGGCGCCGACTGCTTCTCGTCTCGGGTGGCTCGACGTGCCGGGGATCGAACCGCCAGAGGTTGCCGAAGCGTCTCGGCGACAGGAGGACGCTGCCGCCTTGTCGCGTGGGCTCTCCATCGATCGAGTCCTCGTGCGCGAGCCGCACGATCTCACTCAGGCGTTCGACCACCTGAGACGGCAAGGCGTGCACGGCGTCGCCGTGCCGAACACATCACTGCTCAACCCGCTAGGCGCCCAGATCGCCAGTCTCGCCGTCAAGCATCGATTGCTCACGATCGGTTCCCCGGTGTTCGCCCGGGCCGGAGGGCTGCTGGCCTATGGACCCGACGGTGCGGATATGTATCGGCGCGCGGCCGGTTACGTAGACAGGATCCTGAAAGGCTCCGCACCGGGCGATCTACCGATGGAGGGACCGACGAAGTTCGAGATGATCGTGAATCTGAAGGCAGCACGCGCCCTCGGCCTGACGATCCCACCGCCACTTCTCCTGCGGGCGGATCAGGTGATCGAGTGATGGATCGGCGGGCCTTCATCGGCACCCTTGCTGGTGGTCTCCTCGCCGCGCCGCTCGGCGTCGAGGCACAGCCGGCCGGGAAAGTGTACCGGATCGGTTTCATGCTGACCGCAACGGCCAATGAGACCGGGCACCTCCTCAAGGCCCTGAACGAAGGGCTGCGGGAACTTGGGTACGTGGAGGGACGGAATGTCGTGTTTGAGCGGCGGTATGCGGAGGGAAGGCAAGAGCGGCTCCCCGCCCTCGCGGCGGAGCTTGTTCGGCTGAATGTCGATGTTGTCGTGACGGGATCGAACCCCGTGATCGCTGCTGTCAAGCAAGCGACCGCGACGATCCCGGTCGTCATGGCGGTCTCGAGAGATCCTGTGGGCTCGGGGTTCATCGCGAGCCTCGCACGACCTGCGGGAAACATCACCGGGTTGGCTAACGATCCCGCTCCCGAAATCGCCGGGAAGAATCTGCAGCTCTTGAAGGAGGCTGCCCCACGAGTCTCTCGCGTTGCCTTCTTGTGGAATCCGGTCCCTCTGGGTGCGGGAACCTACAAGAACGCGGTCGAGAGTACCGCCCGGAAGCTGGGCGTAAGCTTCCAATCCGTAGAGGTTCGAGGACGCGACGAATTCGAGAGCGCGTTCGCTGCAATGGTCCGCGAGCGCGCCAACGGGCTGGTGGTGGCCTCGGACCCCGTGCTCTTTGGCCCTCGAAGTCAGGTCGTTCTTCTGGCGGGCAAGAACCGGCTCCCGGCAGTGTACACACAGAGGGAGTTTGTCGATGTTGGGGGCCTCATCTCCTATGGGACGAACCTTGCTGACCAGTTCCGGCGCGCCGCCATCTACGTGGACAAGATCCTCAAAGGCGCGAAGCCCGGCGAGCTCGCGGTGGAGCAGGCCACGAAGTTCGAGCTGGTCATCAACCTCAAGACGGCAAAAGCCCTCGGCCTGACAATCCCGCCGTCGCTCCTGCAGCGGGCGGATCAGGTGATCGAGTGATGGACCGGCGGACCTTTGTTGCCACTCTGGCGAGCGGCCTCCTCACCGGGCCGCTCGCCACCGAGGCGCAGCAGCCAGCCAAGCTGTTTCGAGTCGGGATCCTCTCCTACCTACCGGCGACCGATCCAGTGGGGTCCCGTTTCCGAGAAGCCGTCTTGGCAGGTCTGCGGGACCTGGGGTACGTCGAGGGGCAACACATCGCCATCGAATGGCGGTCCTGGGAGGGGAGTCTCGAGCGGCTCCGTGCCCTCGCGACCGAGCTGGCACAGCTCAGGGTCGACGTGGTCGTCGTAGGGCCCACCCCAGCGGCGGAGGAGATGAAGCGAGCATCGTCCACGGTCCCCATTGTTGCCATTCACGGCGATCCAGTGGGCAGTGGCCTGGTTGCCAGTCTGGCCAGACCGGGGGCGAACGTCACGGGAATCTCCGTCCTGAATACAGAGCTGATCGGCAAACAGCTGCAGATGCTCAAGGAGGTTTCGCCCAAGCTCTCTCGGGTAGCGGTCCTCTCGAATCCGACGACTTTCACCCATCAGACCTATTTGCGACAGGCAGAGGTCGCGGCGCGTTCCCTCAATGTGCGGCTGGTGGTCCTGAAAGCACGTGCCCCTAGCGAGTTTGCCGGAGCTTTCTCTACCGCGACAAGGGAGCGGGCGGGCGCCGTCATCGTCCTCGGTGACACGATGTTCTATGTGGAGCGAACGCAGCTTGCCGAGCTGGCGGAAAGACATCGCCTGCTGTCGATGGCGCCGCAGCAGGAGCAGGCGGCAGCCGGTTACCTCATGGCGTATGGGGTGAACGCGCTCGATGCGTACCGACGAACTGCGGTGTACGTGGACAAGATCCTGAGAGGCGCCAAGCCCGCCGACCTTCCGTTCGAGCAAGCCACCAAGTTTGGCCTGGTGGTGAATCTCAAGACCGCGAGGGCGCTGGGCCTCACGATCCCACCCTCGGTGCTGGCGCGGGCAGATCAGGTGATCGAGTGAATAAGCGGCGACCCGAGATGGAGCGACGTACTTTCCTGGCGGTGGTCTCAGGGAGTCTCCTTGCCGCGCCGCTCGCCGCCGAGGCGCAGCAGGCCGGGAAAGTGTGGCGGATCGGCGTGCTCGCCGGCAGTCCTCCGACCACTCCGGAGGCCGCGCGCCCCTGGGAGGCGTTGATGCTGCGGCTTCGGGAGCTCGGCTACGTCGAAGGGCAGAACCTCGTGGTCGAACGGCGTTGGGCCGAAGGGAGAGCCGACAGATATCACGAATTGGCCGCTGAGCTTGTCGCTTTGAAGCCGGATGTGATCATCGCCGCATTCACTCCGTCTGTGAGTGCGGCCAAGCGTACAACCTCAACCATTCCGATCGTAATGGCCATCGCTGGCGATCCGGCGGGGACCGGTCTCGTGGCAACCCTTTCGCGTCCCGGCGGGAATATCACCGGAATGTCCCTGCAGAACAGTCCCGAGCTGGCCGGAAAGCGGCTGGAGCTCCTCAAGGAAGCCTTCCCGGGCCTGAGCCGAGTGGGCTTGCTCGTGAACAAGACCCTGCCGCATCGGGATTTCATCTGGAGGGATCTCCAGCGCGCCGCCGTGTCGGTTGGCGTCAAGCTTGAGCCATTCGAGGTACGCGGCCCTGAGGATTTCTCAGGCGGTCTGACAACCAAGGGATCAGAGGCCTTTGAAGCGCTCGTCGTGCATCCGGACCCTCTGGCGTTCAATCATCGGCGCGAGATCGCGGAATTCGGCCTCAAGAGGAAGATGCCCGTTGCGGCCGCATACGGCTTCGCCGAGGCGGGCTGTCTCATGTCGTTCGACGCCTACTGGCCCGACCTGTTCCGGAAAGCAGCGACCTATGTCGACCGGATCCTGAAGGGCGCAAAGCCCGGTGATTTGCCGATTGAACAGCCGACCGAGTTCAAGGTGATCATCAACCTCAAGACCGCCAAGGCGCTCGGCCTGACGATCCCGCCGTCGCTGCTGGCGCGGGCGGATCAGGTGATCGAGTGATGGACCGGCAGACATTCATCTCTAGCGTGACCCTCGGTCTCCTTGCCGCGCCGCTCGCCGTGTCGCGCAGCAGGCAGTGTCCCCGGAATTGCCTACGCTCAGATAGTCATGCTGGCCGCAAAGGGGGACAGGATGTTGAGCGGAGATCCGGGCCCTGCTCGTAGGTCGCACTGAAGAGGCTGGAGGAGGGCGCGCCATGAGTCGGCGAGTGGCTCCTGTGAAAGGCAAGCAGAGGCCGAAGCCTCAGGGTGCAAAGCCTGCAAAAGCGAAAGGTGAAAGCGAGCGTCCGCTCGCCCGCAAGTCAGGGAAAGCGGAAGGCTCGGTGGTAGGCGACCTCGAGAAGCGCCTGGCGGAGGCGTTGAAGCGCGAGGCAGAGGCCGTCGAGCAGCAGACGGCGACCAGCAAGATATTGCGCGTGATCGCGAGCTCCCCGACGGATGTCCAGCCAGTGTTCGACACGATTCTCGCCAGCGCCACGACACTGCTCGGTGGATTTGTCGCATCAATCACCCGACGCGTGGGCGACGACGTCCACATGGCTGCGTTCACGTCAATGGGTGAATCGCTCGATGCGACGGTTCGCCGGTCATATCCGGTATCGATCGATAGCCCCAACCCGCACTCCGTAGCGATCCGGCGTTGTGAACCACACATCATCGCCGATGCGGACACGCAGCCTGATATCCCTGAACCCGTTCGTAGGATGGCTCGAGCACGAGGATGGCGCAGTAACCTCGCTGTGCCGTTGCGACGCGCCGGCAGGGCGATCGGCGCACTCGGCGTGAGCCGTCGAGATGCCAGGGGTTTTACACCCGACGAGATTACCGTCCTCCAGACCTTCGCCGACCAGGCGGTCATCGCGATCGAGAACGTGCGCCTCTTCAATGAGTTGCAGGAGAAGACGCGCGTGGCCAGCGAGGCGCACGCACAGGTGAGTGAGGCATTGGCGCGGGAGACCGCTACCAGTGAGATCCTCCGGGTCATCGGAAGCTCGCTGACCGACCCGCAGCCCGTCTTCGAGGCGATCGCCCGGAGTGGCCTCACGGTCTGTGCGGCGCTAGGCTGCGTGGTGTTTGTCGTCGATGACGACATGCTCCGAGTGGCCGCGACGGCCGGCGTTAGGCCTGAGCGAGTCGAGCGGTTTCGCCGCGATTACCCGATATCCCTTAGCGCTGATATAGACACGGCGCAGGCCGTTCGCGACCGTCGCATGGTCCACCTGGCGGATATCGCGAACAACCCGAATGCTACGGCTACCGATGTTGAAGTTGCACGGCTTGCGGGTTACAGCACCCGACTCATGGTTCCGATGGTGCGCGGAGATCGCGCACTGGGTCTCATTGCGGTGACGCGGGCAGACTCGACAGCGTTCCCAGACCAACTCGTCGAGCTGCTCAGAACGTTTGCCGACCAGGCGGTCATCGCCATCGAGAACGTGCGGCTGTTCAAGGAGCTTCAAGCCAGCAACAAGCATCTCACCGATGCTCTCGGCAAACAGACGGCGACCAGCGACGTCCTGCGCGTCATCAGCCGCTCGCAGACGGACGTCCGGCCGGTGTTCGAGGAGATTTTGTCGAGTGCCATCCGCCTGATGGACGCACAGGCGGGTACGCTGACCCGAATCAGGGGCGACCATCTGGATCTCGCAGCGTTCAAGGGCGCCGACACTGGGGGCGAGGCGACGTTGAGGGCAGCTTTCCCTGTATCACTGCAGGGCCATGGCGTACACGCGGACGCTGTTCGTACTCGCATGCCCGTCAATATTGCGGAGGCCCAGAACGACACCAGAGAGCCCGCACGTTCCATCGCCCGAGCCGTTGGTTATCAAAGCGTGGCCGTCGTGCCGATGCTTCGTCACGAGGCGGCGATCGGGACGATCTCGGCGGTTCGCCGCGCGCCGGGTGGGTTTACCGAAGACGAGATCGCGCTCCTCCGGACGTTCGGCGATCAGGCGGTGATCGCCATCGAGAACGCGCGCCTGTTGAGTGAGCTGCAGGCGCGGACAGAGGATCTCAGCCGCTCGGTGGAGCAGCTTACGGCGCTGGGCGAGGTCGGACGCGCTGTCAGCTCAACGCTCGATCTCGAAACCGTGCTGACCACCATCGTCTCGCGGGCCGTCGAGCTGTCCGGGCTCGACGGTGGGGTGGTCTTCGAGTATGACCAAGGCGCCCAAGAGTTCGTCCATCGGGTGGCGACCGAGGCCGGCGAAGCCCTCGCGGAGGCACGCCGTGCCACGCGGGTTCGGAAGGGAGAAGGAGTCGTCGGGCAAACCGCGCTGACGCTTGAACCGGCGCAGGTGGCCGACATCGCGGTGCCGGGTGCCTACGAAAGTCGGCTGCGCGAAAACCTTATCGCATCGGGCATCCGCGCCGTCTTGGCCGTGCCCATGGTGCGCGAGGGCGAGCTCATTGGCTGTCTCGTCGTATCGCGCAACCGGCCCGGTGACTTCACGGCCGACACCATCGAGCTGCTGCGCACGTTCGCAACTCAGTCTGCCCTGGCGATTCAGAACGCGCGGCTGTTCCGCGAGATCGAGCTCAAGAGTCGTGAGCTCGAGGCGGCGAGTCGACACAAGTCCGAATTCCTCGCCAACATGTCGCATGAGCTGCGCACGCCGCTCAACGCGATCATCGGCTTCTCGGAGGTGCTGAGCGAGCGGATGTTCGGCGAGCTGAACGAGAAGCAGGACGAATACCTGAAGGACATTCACGCCTCCGGGCAGCACCTCCTGTCGCTCATCAACGACATCCTCGACCTCTCCAAGATCGAGGCGGGGCGGATGGAGCTCGAGTTGACGGACTTCGACTTTCCCACGACCCTCGACAACACTCTGACCCTCATCCGCGAGCGCGCGGGGCGAAGGGGCATCGCGCTGCACCTGAGCGTCGATGAGCGGCTCGGCCAGATGCGGGCGGATGAGCGAAAGATCCGGCAGGTCGTCTTGAACTTGCTGTCGAACGCCATCAAGTTCACGCCAGAGGGGGGGCGGATCGAGGTCGCGGCAGTGCCAAGGGACGAGTTCGTGGAGGTGTCAGTGAGCGATACCGGGATCGGCATCGCTTCGGAGGATCAGGAGGCGGTGTTCGAGGAGTTCCGGCAGGTGGGGACGGCGGCCAAGAAGGTGGAAGGCACCGGGCTCGGCCTGGCCCTGTCGCGGAAGTTCATCGAGTTGCATGGCGGGAGGATCTGGGTCCAGAGCCAGGTGGGGATCGGCTCGACGTTCACGTTCACGATTCCGGTGCAGCGGGTGGATCAGGTGATCGAGTGATCGAGCCAATTCCGGAGGCCTCCGCCGGCGATCAAGATCTCGCCCAGCGGCGTGCGCTGATGTTCGCCACGCTGGGCTTCAACGAGCTGGTTCGGGTTCCCACCGGCATGGAAGCGTCCTTCCGGGCGCTGGGCTCATGGCTCGATTCGTGGCGGGGCATCGGCGATATCGAGGCGGGGATGCGGCGGCAAGGGGTATGACCTCTATCTCACCCGGTACGACGGTCGGGGGTGGCGCGCGACGTTCTACGTGACCGGCATGGAGCATAGCCTGACCTCGACCACGGGGTCAGCCTTTGAGCCAACGCCGTGGAAGGCGGTTCAGCGGGCGGCCGCGCGGACGCTTGACCGAATCGACCGCCTCGAGAGGGCCGGCTGACGATGGCGCTATCGCTTCTCGGCCTTCTCCGCAGCGGCCAGTGCGCGATTGATCGCTGGGAGCGCGGCGGGTGCCGACACGAGGGCGAGCGTGCGCAGCAGGAGCCCCTCGGCGTGCGAGCCCTGGAAGCGATAGCGCCCCCGACGCCCCGGCATGTCCTCCGCAGCAGCCGGGCGCCGAGCCAGGGGCTTGCCCTTGGGCGCGGCCTTCAGCAATGCGTGGTGGTCCGTCTCTCAGCTCAACCTTGAACACGTAGGTCTTCATACGCCTCTTCGGCGCCGGCGCTCGGCGTCCAACTCTCTGGCGCACGCGAGATGCAGTTGGAGGGTGCGGCCATCAGCGAACACGAATTCGTGATGGACCTGCGACACCGTGATGGGCTCGTCGCAGCCGTCGCACTTCCCCGGGGTGCCATTCTCGGCCCACGCTCGGGCCGGCGGCTCGAGGGGCAGTCGGCCATCTTCGACTTTCGCGCGAATCCTTCCCGGCGCGTCCGGGGGCGACATGGTATGAGCATAATGAGTATGGGACATGCCCCACGCCAGCCGCTAGAGGCGCGAGGCCGGCCATGATCGCGTGCCCGTCGCGGAGCGAGTGGGAGGCCTGGCTCGCGGTCCTCCCATCGGCGGCTCGCTATTGTGGTTCTGGCTCGGGACTCGGCGATGACCCCGCTCGACGCGCGCCGCCGCACTATGACTTGACGCTGCCAATAGACAGCGTGATGAGCGATCTCCCGCACCTAAGCGGCCGCGCCCAATAGGCGAGCGACCCGCGCCGAGGAGGACTAGTGGGCAAAGAGGAAGTCGTCATTCTCGTTAGGGTGTTCGCGGCGGTGATGGTCGGCGCATTGATCGGATTCGAGCGTACGTTCCATGGTCGGCCGGCCGGGTTTCGCACGCATTCGTTGGTGTGTCTAGCCTCAGCCCTGCTCATGTTGGTGACGGTGTACCAGAATGAATGGATGACGGTCGTTCCTCTCGATGCAATTCGAACGGACCCGACCCGCATGGCTCAGGGCATCATGACCGGTATCGGATTTTTGGGGGCCGGCGTCATCTTCAAGGAGGGTTTGACGGTGCGAGGGCTGACCACGGCCGCCTCCATTTGGATCACGGCCGCGATCGGCATTCTGATCGGGATCGGATTCCATTTTGCGGCGACCCTCGGCGCCATCGCGACGCTTACGGTCCTGGCGGTATTTCGCTTCGTCGAGCGTAGTCTCCCCAAAGAGTTCTACGCGCATCACTCGCTGATCTTCCGTGACAGCAACGTCATGGCCGAGGAGGATTTGCGCCAACTGATTGGCGCGCACGGTTTTACGATTGCAAATCTCTCCTACCGGCACAACGACGACGCGAAGCTGTTCGAGTACGGCATGGTCATCAAGTGTCGTCATCGCGGGAACGTGGACGGCCTCGTCCAGCGTCTGCGCCAGTTGCCTGGAGTGCTGGAATTCCGGATTGAACCGACCGGCGATTAGGGGCCGAATTCCAAACTAGACACTACCGAAAGGGCCAGTACGCCCTAATCTCGTGACGGCTTCAGCTATGGCCGGCGTCTTCTCCTGCTCACGCTGGCGCGCGCAGGCGTGCGCGTCTTCTGCTACCAGACGGGGGAAGTCAAGATGCACGATCCCCTCTCCGTCGCGATGATGCAGCTCCGGGTGAGTTTCGCCACGATGGAGCGCCAGGGCAGCGTCCGCACCCATGACGCGATGGGCCACAAGGCGAAGGCGGGCCATGCCGTCGGTGGGCGCGTCTTCGGCTATACGACCACGGAACCTCGTGCGCCCGATGGACGACGGCTCCATGTCGAGCGGCGCGTGCATGAGGCGGAGGCGACGGTGGTCCGGCGGATCTTCACGCTCTACGCCGAAGGCGTCGGCTATCCCACCATCGCGCACACGCTCAATCACGAGCGCGCGCTCGCGCCGTCTCCTCGACGCACCGGGCGTCTCGCCGGCTGGGCGCCATCGAGCGTACGCGAGATTCTCTATCGAGAGCTTTACCGGGGCGTGGTCGTCTGGAATCGCACGAAGAAGCGCGATCCCTTCGGACGCAAGCGCCATTCTCAACGCGACCCGGCGGACTGGATCCGGCTCGAGGCCCCGACCCTCCGCATCGTCTCCCATGAGCTGTGGACCGCCGTGCAGCGCCGACTCGAACAGGCCCGCGCGAGTTACCTCCGTGTCAACGGCGGGAAGGTGTGGGGCCGGCCCCCTGGTGACGTGGACACGAAGTATCTCCTGACCGCCCTCACAGTCTGTGGACACTGCGGTGGCACGCTCCATGTGCGGAGCCGTGCGCATGGGTGCCAGCGCTTCTTCTATTACGCCTGCTCGACGGCGAACCTCAAGGGCAAGACTCACTGCTCGAACTTCCTGCGCCTACCGATGGACCTCGCCGACGAGGCGGTGCTCGCCGCAACCGAAACTGACCTCCTGCATCCCGCGGTGGTCACGCGGGCTATCGAGAAGACGCATGCCGCGCTCGTGGCCGCCGCGCCAGAGAGCAGCGACCAGGTGAAGGCCGCGGAGGCGACCGTCGCGCGCCTCAGCACCGAGCTCGCGCGGCTCGTGGAAGCGGTGCGGCACGGCGGGGCGATCCCGGCCCTCGTCTCTGAGATTCAGCGCCTCGAGATCGAGCGGACCCGCGCCGAGGCCCAGCTCGCCGCGCTCCGAACGCCGGCGCCGATGCTCACAGCCGACGACCTCCCCGCGGCGATCGAGCGCGTGCTGACGGATTGGCGGGGACTGCTCCGTCGTCAGACGGCGCAGGCGCGGCAGATTCTTCGACGGTTGCTGCACCGGCGTGTGGTTTTCACGCCAGACCTGCGGGCGGGCACGTGGACGATGCGGGCCGAATGTTCTCTCGGTCGGGGTTACTCGGTCCAAAGGTTATGGTGGCCCCAACGGGGTTCGAACCCGTGTTTCAGCCTTGAGAGGGCCGTGTCCTAGACCACTAGACGATGGGGCCGGCCGTGCGTCGACTGCGCGTCTACTCGCTCTGCTTCCCTCGACCACCGAG
>Ga0310810_10005346_pt1 | contig 14355 bp, 17 predicted proteins | sample NCmetagenome_FD_207641 | JGI IMG/M metagenome (GOLD analysis project Ga0310810, IMG submission 207641) | Soil microbial communities from experimental microcosm in Duke University, North Carolina, United States - NC | ecosystem: Engineered > Artificial ecosystem > Soil microcosm > Unclassified ... | reverse complement strand
ACAATATTAGAAGCGGTCCCGGCCCAGGGGCGGGGACCCAGGGGGAAGCATGAAGATTTTAGCGGACTTACGGGACATCGACGGACGGATGATTGCCAAAGCGGGTTCCGAAATGGACGGTGCTTTGATCCGCCGCGTGACCCGCGAAGGCGAAGGCCATTGCCGGGATCTGCGGTCGCTCAACAGCAAAGAATTTTCCCGCGACGTGGAAAAAGCGGTCGAGGAGCCGCTTTACGCCAAAGTATTCGAGACTCCCGCGATTCGCCGGAAGATTCTGGAAATTTCGAAAAAATGCCGCCTCCAGTCTTCATTGTACCGCGAAATCCGGCGGCTGAAAAAAACATCACCCTACACTTACCGCCATTTTGTGCTGATCGCGGCGCTTTCGGCGAAGATGGCCCTCGACCTGCGCAGCTACGGCTATGATCCGCGCCTGGCCTTTGTTTACGGCTTGGTCCATGACATCGGAAAAACGCGCCTTTCAAAAAGCGTTCTGAACAAAAAGGGGCGGCTGACCTCGAACGAGTACCGCATCCTGCACAGCTATCCGCTGAACAGCCTCTTACTGCTGCGCTATTACCTGGGGCGCGGCGGCACCGAGGCCTGCCGCGTGGCTTATGAACACCATGAAACTGAGCAAGTACACGAAGATCGTGGCCATCATCGACATCTTCGACGCCCTTGTCGCGGACCGTCCTTACCGCAAGCGCGCATTTACCGTACGCGGGGCGCTGGACAAATTGATTCACGGCATGGATGCCGGAAAATTTCCGAAGTTTCCGGTCCGGCTGATCATCAGCTATTTCCGCGCGGGCGATCCCAATTTCCGGACCATGAAGATTTCCAGGGCGCCGCGGGAACCCGAGCCCGAGGGCAATTCGTATGGCAAGATCGCCAAATAAGGAGAGGCCGTGGCGCATATCCTGATCATCGACGACGAATCCGGCATCCGCGAAGCTCTGGGCGACCTTTTGGAATCCGAAGGCTACAAGGTGAGCGTGGCCGCGAACGGCCGCGAAGGCCTGAAATGTTTCCGTGAAAATGAAATCGATCTGGTCATTACCGACATCATCATGCCGGAACAGGAAGGCATCGAGACCATCCGCGTGATGCGCAAGGAATCCCCCGACGCCAAAATTTTCGCGATGTCGGGCGGGGGACGCATCGAGGCCAGAGGGTATCTCGAGCTGGCCATGAAAGTCGGCGCGGCGCGGGTTTTCGAAAAGCCGCTGGACGTCGATATCCTTCTCACGGCGATGCGAGAGATCCTGAAGTGAAAAGATTTGGGGCCGCTTGCGTTAAGGGGTATCATAGGTGCATTCATTTCTTACTTTTATTTAAGACGCGACCGATTCGAGTGACATCATGCGACGTCATCCTCATTTGTTCGAGGCTAATGCAAGAATTTTTCTGGAGCGCCTGTCGCGGAAGCACAACAGCCGCCTGACGCTTTCCACGGTTCCCGAAGAAGAATGGGAAAAGATCCGTGAGAGAGGCTTTGACCTCATCTGGCTGATGGGCGCGTGGCAGAGAAGTCCGGGCGCCGCCCAGGTCGCGCTCCGACATGAGGCCCTGCGCCGCCACTTTCCTGAAGCCCTGCCCGACCTCAGCGACAAAGATATCGAAGGTTCGCCGTATGCGGTTTATTCGTACATGCTGGATCCGGCTCTCGGCCGCCATGAAGAGCTGCTCGAGCTAAAAAGACGGCTCAACTATCTCGGCATGAAGCTGATCGTGGATTTCGTGCCGAACCACGTGGCGCTCGATCATCCCTGGACGCTCTCGCATCCCGAATGGTTCGTGCGCCCTAAAAGCGAGGCGTTGGGGGAGCATCCCGACTGGTTTTTCAAAACCCGCCACGGCATCGACCTCGCGCATGGCCGGGATCCTTATTTCCCGCCCTGGACGGATTCCGCGCAGCTGAATTATTTTTCCGCGGAACTGCGCCAAGTCATGATCCAGGAGCTGGGACACATTTCGAAGCTGGCCGACGGCGTGCGCTGCGACATGGCCATGCTCGCCATGAACGCCGTGTTCGATCGGGTTTGGTCGCCTTTTGCGGCCAATGCCGCCCCGGTCCAATCCGAATTCTGGACGCAGGCGATCCGGCGCATCAAGGAAGAGAACGCTTCTTTCCTTTTTCTCGCGGAAGCGTATTGGGGGCTCGAATGGCCGCTGCACGAGCTGGGTTTTGATTACGCGTACGACAAACCCTTTTACGACCACCTCCTTTCCGGCGACGTCGCCGGGATCCGGACGCATCTGGAAGCGGCGCCGGCCTTCCAGGAACAGTGCATGCGTTTCATCGAAAATCACGACGAGCAGCGCGCGGTCAAGGCGTTCGGACCTAAAAAATCCATGGCCGCGGCCGTCATGGTCGCCACGCTGCCCGGTTTGCGTTTTTTTCACGACGGCCAGGCCGAGGGCAAAAAAAAGCGGCTGCCCGTGCAGCTGGTTCGCGAACCCGCGGAAAAGCCGGACGTTGAAACCATGGTTTTTTACCGCGAGCTTTGGGACTGCGTGAACACGCCGTGTTTCCATCAAGGGCAATGGGCCAGCCTGGAAGTGATGGACCCCGCTTTCGGCGGCATTTCCAAAAGTATCCTGGCATGGGTATGGATCCTGGGCGAGGAAGGCCGTCTTGTCGCCGTGAATTATTCCGAACACCCGGCGAAAGGCAGGATTGAACTGCAAAGGCTTGCCGAAGGCCGGACGGCCTCAGGCATGAGCCTCCAGTTTTCCGCCGGGGAAGCGCATGCCGACGGCGGGAATTTTTCGGGCAGTGCGGGGGTGAATATGGGCGCCTGGTCGGCCTGCATCGCCAGGATCGGAGTCACGGTTCCGCAGTCCGTGCCGTCTTCCGAGCCTTCGGCTTTATCTAAACCTGTCTGATTGTTTTCTTCCGCGTCTTCTAGTAGAATCCCCACCCGATGAAACGTTTGGTGCTCCCGATTTCACTCCTGATCTGCGCGCAGGCAGCGCTCTTTTTTGCCGCGCCGGCCGCGCACGCGTTTGACCCCGGCCTTCCGCCGATCGAGCAGTCGAAGGCTTATGGGCAATTCCAGCAGCGGCCCTTTTCGGACTTATCAGTCCTCATTTACCTGATCGACCGTTTCAAAGAAGCGGAGCTCGACATTGTGTATGACGGCCACTATTTTCCGGCGCCGATGGCCGCGCGCCTGGCCAAATGGTTTTTGGGGGTTCAGTACCGCAAAGAACGCCCGGTGGAATGGATCATGAAATGGTGCAATGTCACCGTGCCCAACGGGGTGCTGATCTGGGTCAAAGATGGCAAGAACAAATACCGTTTATCCCGCGAAATCCTTCTGGACGAGCTGAAAGAACTGGAAAAAGCCTGCATGGAAGACCCGGCTTTCCAGCAGAAGGCCGGGGGCGCGGTTTCGTGCAAGGTCTTGTAGAGCCTTGGATCGATTTGAAGTGGCCGCGATCATTTTTTTTGCCGGAAATTGCTTTCCGCGTGCGGGCGGCGTATACTGTGGGCCGCTCGGAGGTTAACTCGTACCGTATGGAAAAAAGGCGTTTTTTCAGACACCCCCTTCAGGTCCCGATCCAGTATTACGAAGTCCGCTCGCATACGATCGACAATTCGTCGTCCATTGATCTTTCCCAAGGCGGGCTGAGTTTCATGGCCGAACGCTTTTTCTCGAAGGGAACGCTGATGGACGTGTCGATCCCGGTGAAAGAGGAAGTGTTCCGCATCCACGGCCAGGTGGCTTACTGCAACCGCGTCACCGAATCGGGCCGGTACCGTACGGGCCTGGCCTTCCGCGATCCCACGAGCGCTTTCAACGCCAAGCTGGCGGAACAGATCCATTTGATCAAGGCTTACCAGGAAAAACTGTCGCAGGAACGCAACGAAGAGATCACGGAAGAAGAAGCTGCGCGCGCCTGGATCGCCAAATACGCAAAGCACTTTTCTCATTTGTTTTAGCGCCGGACCCAACAAGGAGGAGACATGCCGTACAACGCCAGTCTTGATGAATGCCTTTTTTCCAAAACCTGGGAAAACGACAACACCCGGTTGGTCGTGGCCGTCTTTTCCTATAATAAAGCCGCCAAGAAACTGCAGATCAGCAGGGAAGGCAAGACGGCGGAAGGCGAATACCGCTTTGCCAAGCTCGGCCGGATGAGCAAGGAAGAGCTCGAAGCCGTGCTTCCATTCATTCAGGAAGCTGTCAAGCACATGTAGTTTCCGCGATCGCCAGAATTTCATTGAGGAAGCGCAGGTAGCGCAGCGGATAATGCTTTCTCAGGAAGGCGGCGCGTTCGTTGGACCATTCCTGCCGTTTTTCAGTTCCGGAATTCCCCCCTTGATGGGCGTCTGGGAAGCGTGTCTGGATGTTTCTCATGGCGTTCCCCCTTCTGATTCAAGTAAAGCAGGTGCATGGCCGGATTTCGACTCAATCCCGACAAGCGGTTGAGGGCAGGCCCTAAGCGGTAAAAATCCAATCAATTGAGGAGCCTTATGCAAGTCGAAGACAATGGAAACGTGACCTTATCGGTCATGATCGAAATCCCGAAAGGGAGCCGGAATAAGTATGAATACGACGCGGAAAAGAAAGCGGTCAAATTCGACCGTATGCTTTTTTCCGCTGTGCATTACCCGAGCGATTACGGTTTTATTTTTGATACGCTGGCCCAGGACGGGGACCCGCTCGACGCGCTGGTCTTAGTCTGGGAGCCGACGTTCCCCGGATGCCTGATCGAGGCCAAGCCCGTCGGGCTTTTCAAGATGTGGGACGAAAAGGGGCCGGACGAAAAAATCCTCTGTGTGCCCGTGCATGAGCCGTTTTGGAATTACATCAACGGGCTTTCCGACGTTCCGCCGCATCTGCTCAAGGAGATCGAGCACTTCTTCAAGATCTACAAAGAGCTGGAAAAGAAGAAGACGGGCGTGGAGGGATGGCACGACAGGGAAGATGCGATCCAGATCATCCGCCAGGCCGAGGACCGGTTCCGGGCCAAACGGAACGCCTGCCAATAATTCTCCGGAATCAGGCGCGCGCTTTTTCGTCTTCGAGGATACGCGCCATCTGACTGCGAAATTTAACGGACCCGCCCTGCGCGGGATGCCTTACGCCTTCCGCGGCGATGCCGAGATCGGCAAGGCATGCCTCCGCGACCCTTCCCAGCGCAATGATCCTGGCCCGCGGAAAGAGCTTCAAAAAAAGGCGCAGCACGCCAAGCCCGGCCTGCGATTCTTTCGGTGTGGGCCTGCGGTTGGTGAGCGGGCCCCTGGCCGGATGATAGGGATGCCAGGCAAACGAATTCCACGTGACGAATTCAAGCGGGGGATGCCCCGAGGCCTTCATCAGGCCCCAGACCATGGTGGCCGTGGGCTCGGCGAATCCTTTCTCCATGATGGCAGGCTTGCTCGTGCGCCTCGGCTCCAGATCCGGCAGCACATCTTCGGGCCGCAGTCCTTTTTCCCGGCAATGACCCAGCAGGATTCTTTCCGACATCATGGCAATGCCGGAGAAGTGGCCGCCTTGATAGCCGACGGCTTCGCCGAGCAGGCAGATGCGCGCTTTGTCCCGGCGCGCGGCCAGGTAATGTTCGAGCTGCTCCGCACGGATCTTCGGGCCCGAGGGACCCCGATCGTTTTCGCGGTCCACGTCCCGCCACGGGTTGAAAACACCTGGGGATTTGAAGGCTTTCACCTGCGCCATGAAGGCGTCCATATCGGTCATTGCACTCTCCTGAGCCGCCGATTTTATGCTAAAAACCCGCCGCGGCAAAATGAAAATCCCATGGCGTCGAGCAGGAGCCTGATCGGAAAATCAGACTCGCCCTGATAGGCTCTCGGGCGCGGCCTCAGCCATAATAAGCCCGGTTAACGGACTTAATAGAAGGAGGCCGAGCATGAAAACTCTAACGACGGCAGTGGCGATGCTTTTCGCGCTTTCGGTTCCCGCCTTTGCGGAGACCGTGCATGCCACGGTGACTTACGTGAATTCGCAGGACAATTCCCTGGTGGTGGCTCCCAAGGACGCGGGAGATTTGCCTGACCAGATGAGCGTGGCGCCCGACCGGGTGGACTTCCAGGGCATTTCTTCGCTGGACCAGCTTCAGGTCGGCGAGGACGTGGTCCTTGAAGGAGAAAAAACGAAAACGGGTTTCGAACCGGTAGTCTTGCGCGTGCCCGAGACGGAAACCGACACGCAGCTTCGCAGCCTGATCGGCGAAAATGAAAGCGCTTCGGAAAATTACACCGACGGCAAGGGAAGGCGCACGTCACGCGCTTTCGGCACGTATGCGACTGGTGAAACCAAGAGCGCAGCCGACGAAACCGCAGGCAGCCGGGCAGCGGAAAAGGCGCCGGTGGAAAAGACGGGCTACAAGTGGTATGACAAGCTCGGCCGCGGCGCGCTGAATGTCGTCAGCTCGCCCGTGGAAATCATCCGGTCGATCCAGGTCGATTCACAGGAGAACAGCCTTGCGTACGGCTGGACGGTGGGTCTCATCCGGGGCTTCGGGCAGGGCGTGGTCCGCATCGGCGTCGGGCTTCTCGATGTCGTGACGTTCCCGTTCGATTTTCCCGTCAAAGGCAAAGCGCCTCTGGTTTATCCCGAATACGTCTGGGAAAAGCCGGGCGTCAAATACATTTAAGGTTACGCCGGGGCTGGGACTGTTCCCAGCCCCGGCGGTTCTTTCCCGCCGCTTCTTCCCCAAATTCGTCCCAAAGAAAGCCATTGACTTCCACAGGTTTTCAATTAAGATTCTGTCTGATTCAGAATTCATACTAATTGGAAGGAAATTCATGCTCCAGGCATTTTTCATTGTTTTACGGGAAGGCGTCGAAGCCTTTCTTATGGTCGCAATCACCGCCGCCTATTTGCGTAAAACCTGCCAGGGCCATTTGATTCCCGCGCTTGTCGCCGGCATCGTCGGCTCCATTGTCGTGAGCGGCCTGCTCGGCTATTTTCTGTGGATCACTGAAGGGCAGCATCAGCCTGTGATCGAAGGGGCCTTCGGGCTGATCACCGCCGTACTTGTGGCCACGCTCGTCGTGCACATGATGAAGGTCGGCCCGACCATGAAGCAGGAAATGGAAAGCCAGCTTTCCAAAGCTTCCGCGGCACCGACCCTGAAAGGCTCGCTTTGGGGCGTGTTCCTGTTTACGCTTCTCATGATCAGCCGCGAGGGGATGGAAACCGCCCTTCTCCTGCTCCAGGTGCAGGACGCGCAGATCGTGACCGGTGTCCTGCTTGGCGTTGCCGCGGCGGGCCTGGTCGCCTATCTCTGGCAGCAGTTCGGCTATCTTATCAACCTCAAGCATTTTTTCCAGGTCACGGCCGTTTACCTGCTGCTTTTCACGGTCCAGATCGCAGTGCAATCCTTCCATGAATTCGCCGAAGGCGGCGTTCTTCCCAACAGCGAAGTGCTCCATGCCGCGACCGAGCCTTTTTCGAGTGACGGAATCTACGGCAAATGGTACCTGATCCTGACCGTCACGGGCTGCGGCCTGTGGCTTTGCCTGAATCTGATTTCCGAACGCTTCCCTTTCCCGCGCAAGCAAGCTTCCCGGGCGTAATTCCCGATCTTAAAACTCGAGTCAAGTTCTGGAAAAAGCCGGGCAGCGTTCTATTTCCCGCCGGACAAATCTTTTTTGTAAATCCGTTCTATGCGTCGGAAAGCGGAAGGGAATCAGCGGGATTCGTGAGGGTGCTGTCCGAGCTCGCGGCGGGTGATAATAAATCCCGGGATCATGGGCAGCCAGTAGGTGAAGCCGCGGAAAAGGAGCGTCGCGGCCACGGCTTCTTCGAGCGGATATTTGAAGAGCCGCAGCATGGTGACGGAGCTTCCTTCGAAAACCCCGATTTTTCCCGGCACCATGGCCAGGTCGGTCACGACGGACGACACCATGTCGCTGACGTAGGCGTGGAACCAGGGATGGGTCCCGATGCCGAGGGACGACAACAGACTCCAAAGCGTCGTCGAATCCAGCAGAAAAATGCAGGCGTTCGCAAGGCACGCCACAAGCCACAGGCGCCAGTCCCCAATGATCTCGACCGGGATCTCGCGCAAGGTTTTCAGGACCTTCTCGAGCCAGCCAAACCGGTGCACCCAGGACGGTGTTTTATGATTGATGGCCAGCTGCACGAGCGCGGGGATCGCGGCCATGAGCATGACGATGACTGCGATGAAAAGAGCCGCCGTGTATTCCAGCGGCTTGCTGAGCATGTGGTGTTTCCAGAGGATGGCCAGGGCCGCCGTGAACAGCAGCACGTAGGGCAGGTAGCGGCTCGTGGTATTGATGATGACCGCCGCGGCGGCCGCGCCCTTGGAGCTTTGCCGGCGGATGAACCCGCGCATGGCCATGACGCTGCCGCTCACGCCGAAGGAAGGCAGGGTCTGGTCGAAGAAAAGCTTGGCAATGCTGAGCGCAAACAATTGATAAGAGCGGATGGGGATGCCGCAGCGGCGGAACACCGTGCGCCAGATCATGGTTACGCAGAGGTAAGTCCCGATCTGGCAGAGGGCGGCCAGGACAAGCCATTGGGGCTTGATCTTCAGCAGCAGCTCGGCAAAAACCCGGCCGTCTCCCCAGTGAAGCGCGATGATGACCAGAAGGACGGGCAGAAGCAAATTGCCCAGGCTGAGAAAGCGGGCGTTGATCTTGGGTTTTTTGCCCGCGGGCGCAGTTGAGGGCTGATCGTTTGTCGACATCGAGTTCTTATTGGGCTCGCATCAAGTCCTGAATCGGTGTCTGGAATCCCGGCCTGAGCCGGAACGCTACCAGAGAAAGTATGATTGTACACAAATTTTGGCGTAATGCAACGTGTGCTCTGTATTTAGGAAGGAAGCGAGGCGGGAAGGGAAATCAGCGCATCCGGATCTTCCGGCCGAAGCGGAAGCCGGCCCAAACGATCGAGGCCCAGATGGCGGCGATGATCAGGCGGCCTTGAAGGGGTTCGGACTTGAAACTGAAACACAGGGCCGCGGCCATGAAGAAAAAAAGCAGGCCGAAATCCGTGTGTTTCAGGCTGCCGGCATAAGACAAGGCAAACCCGAGCCCCGCGGCAAAGAAGAAAATGGCGGCATACGAGGTGAGCCCAAACCTCAGGAAGAAAGCGATATTCGAAACCGGCATTTCGAACCTCTAGCCGCTGATCACCAGGCGGCATTCTCTGGGTAAATGACGGGCGAGCGTTCGCAGCACGTCGCCGCGGAGAAGGTTGACCAGCGCGCTGCGCCTCGTCGTCCCGATCATGACCGTATTGACTCCAAGTTCGGCCGCGGCTTTGGCGATCATGCGGCCGGGATCATCGCCGATCTGCCAGACCGGGATGCCGGTGACCCCGCGTTCCTCCATGGCCTTCTGAGCCTCTCCCAGGACTTCGAGGGAGTGAGAGGACGGTTCGATTTCATCCGGCAATTCCGCCACGGTGGGAGTTTCCTCGATGTAGCTCAAATAAACCGCGTTTTCCTTGAGGGCCTTCACGCGCAGCGCGGCTTCGTCGAGCACCGCGGGATTAAAGCTGCGGATCGCGACAAGCGACGAGCTTTTGTAAAGCGGCGCTATTTCTCTGGCTTCGGAAACGGTGAGCAGATTGACCGTGGGCGCAAGCGCCGGCACCGGAATCGGCAGGAACGTCTTGGCGGCATAGCGCAGCGACAATCCGACCGCGAGGACCGTGAGCGCGAAAATCAGGGCGTGGTGCTTTTCGAAGGCGATCGTCAATTCAATAAAAAAAAGGATGACCGCGCCGATGCCGAGGAGGATGCGTTCCTTCCGGCTCAGCGGGATCTTGAAGTTGGTCGCGCAGGCGCCGAGATTGATCGTGATGGCACCGATCACGCCGATGGCATAGAGTGCCGCGAGTTTAACCAGATCGTGCTCGAAGATTAAAACGCCCGCGGGGATCGCCGTGGCGATGATCAGCGCAAGGCCCGGCATGCCAAAGCGGTTCAGCTTTGAGAAAGCTTCGGGCAGCTCGCGGTCTTTGGCCATCAAAAACTGGATGCTGACCAGGTCGCCGATGGCGGTGTTGGTCGCCGAAAGCAGCAGGAAGCCGAACGCGAGCGAGATGAAGGCGCCGTACCAAGGCCCGATATAATGCGTGGCCAGGACGCGGAGCATGTCTTCGGTATGGTCTTTGAGGTTCGGGATGGCATTCATGGCAATGCCAAGCAGAAAGGTCAGCACGGAAACTTCCAGGAGCACGGGCCAGATCGCGCGCTTGGATGTTTTTTCGACGGGCTCTTCCATGATGCCCGTCATGTTGGCAATGGCTTCCACGCCGGAAAGCGCGAGCACGATGCCGACGAAAACCGTCCAATTTTTGGGCCAGTCGCTGCCGGGCCAGGTCAGATGCACATGGGAGAGCGAGGGAACGGTTGCCGCGAAAAGAATCAGGGCGCCCGCCGAGGCCACGACGGCGATGTAAGACGCGATCGTGCTGGATTTGCTGGGCCCGAGCCAGTTGATGGCGCCGATGACGAGGATCGTGGCCACGGCCCAGATTTCCGGATGCGGCGCGTTGAAATAATGGAAGGCGTCGAGCGTGCTGAGCGACGCGGTAATCACGTAATCCGCGATCAAAAGAAACGCGCCGATCACCGCGAGCAGGCGGTGGCGATGCTTCACGGAAGAATAAACGCCGCCGCCGTCCGGATACACGCGGCAAATCACCATGTAGCAGACGCCGATGAGGGCCGTAAGCGCGGACATGAGGCCGAGGAAAAACCAGGAAGCGTGGCCGGCAAGAGCGAAGGCGATGCCAAGCACATAGGCCTTGCTGGTTCCCCAATCGCCGTACAGCATGGCGCCCGCCTGATACCACTTCAATTCGCGCGGGCGATCGACTTTTTTGAGCATCAAAGACATAACACCTCTCCGTTGCGCCTTCGGGGTTAGCTGACGGGCTGAGGTTGAGTGGAAACCTCTCCGCGCTCCGGCGGATTCGCCCATGGCTCAAAACTTTGAGAGCCGCTTTATCGGGTCCCCCGATCCCTGTCGGGATTCGGCTTGTCGTTAATCGTGACAAAATACTCGGGGAGAGGGCATTGGACGAGTCAAAAACGAGTCAAAAATGACGTTTGAGGGGATTTTCTTCACCCAAACGCTTTATTTTCCTGCCGAAACGGAAACCGGTCAGAATGAGGGAGGTGCAGGTCAGGGACATCAGAAAACGGCTATACAAAGGCTGGGATTTGAAGGTCAGAGACAAAGGAAGCGAGACAGCGGCAAAAATAAGAAAAAGTTGGATGACCCGCAAGTCCAATTCGCTGGAAACAGCCAGGCGCAATCCCAGTGTGAAAAAGAAAATCGAGGCATAAGAGATGAGAGTGAATTTTAAAAAGAAATCCATCCTTTTCTCGCTTAGAACATTTCGGTCATTTCTTTCCCATCCCACAGAATCCGAATCATCAGAGGCGGCACATGCTGGCGCGGCGGCGTCACGGCGCCCCAGGCAATCGCGATTTCCTCCATCTGAACTTCGGGGGAAAATTTTTCAGATTTTCCGACCACGAGTTCCTGCGCTTTTAACTCGTGCGCGATGCGCGCCATCACGTAGTAAGGATCGTTCGTCGGGACCGACAGCAGGATGACGGTTCGGCCGACTTTCTCTGCCACTTCAATCACGCGGGTAAAGAGCTTTTCTTCCTCCGGCGCGACACGGCTCAAATCGCCTTCCAACTGGTAGCCCTTGCCGACTTTCGAAGTCAGCACCACGACATCGGTGTCTTCCGGATGGATCTGATGGAGCGTTTTTTCGAGATGGCTGAGGCTGTGCGGGCCTCGTACGGCAACAATGACCCTTCGGGGTTTCGTGCAGCCGCAACTTTCGGGGCTGAGATTTTCGATCTCATTCAGATTGACCCGGTCGATGTGGCCCGCGTGAATGTCATGCTGGCCATGAAGGGCATGATGCTTCCGCTTGTTGATCTTTTCCGAAGCCACAAACACGGCAAAAAAGACAAGGGCAAAAAGGGAGCCGGAAATTGTGGCGACCTTTTTCGTCACAAGGTTCGCGCTGGCGGTAAGGAGAAGGATCAGAAAAATAGCGGCGATTCCGACCGGGAATTCCAGGCCTTTGATTTTGATATTCAAGGGCACTTTCCATTCGCGCGGCATCTTGTCTTTATAGCGGAGGATGAGGACGGCCAGGGCCTTGAATACGAAGCTCCAGATGACGCCGAAGGCATAGGCCTCACCGAGCACGTAAATATTCCCCCGGCAGAGTACGATCGTCAGCAGTTGAAGTCCTACTGTCATATTGATGAGCCGCGAAGACGTGCCGAAACGGGCATGAGGCTTTCTGAGGAACTCGGGCAGGATGCCGTCTTCTCCCAGCCGATTGAGGACCCCGTTCGACCCGATAATGGACGTATTCACCGCGCCGGCAAGAATTAAAAATCCGACGAAGACCACGAAGGCTTGATAAAGGAGTCTGAGTTGGAGCGGGCCGACGAAATACATCGCAAGGCCGCTTATCAGATTGTCGGAGTATTGGCTCATGCGCACGGAATCGGGAATGATCATGATCGCGAAAAAACTTCCCAGCGTGGTCAACAGCATGCTGTAGAGAAAGACGATGAAGGCTGCTTTTTCGAGATTCTTGAGCTTGGGCGCTTTGATTTCCCGGTAGACCTGGGCAAGGGATTCTTCGCCGGACATGGCGAGCAGCGAATGGCCGAAGGCGATGGTGAGGCCGAGGACGCCCAGAGGTTTGATCTTGTCTTTCAGAGAATACAGCCAGCCCAGCGAGTCTTCGTTAAAGACGGGAGTGAAAGGGGGCCAGTGGATGCCTCGCACGAGGAGCGTCGTCACGCTCCAAATGATCATGGTGATGCCCATGATCGTCGTGGCGATCATGATTTTGAGGGCTTTGTCGCTCGACTCGGGAATGCCTTTAACGTTTTCCCACCAGAAATAGAGCGTGACGGCGACGGCGAACAAAACGGAAAAAATATCAGCGCGAAAATGCCACGGTAAGCCGAAGTGTGGAAACGTCGTGTTCAAAAGGCCGACCATGTATTGGCCTGCCGAAACCGCGCTGATGGGCCCGGTCAAGACATAGTCAAACATCAGGGCCGAGACGGAAAGTTTGGCGAGCGTTCCTCCCATAGCCTCCTTGACGACGCGGTATACGCCGCCGCGGACAAACATGCCGCAAGACTCGATGTAAATGGCGCGTACCGTGTAGGAAAAGAGCATCACGCCCAAAATAAACCACGGAGCGGCTTTTCCGATGGCATGCTCGGCAATGCCGCCGATGTAATAAACCGTGGAGGCAATATCGCAAAGCACGATCGCGGCGGCCCGCCAGAAACTGATAAAGCTCAGCATGGCGGTCGTCACAATGACGACGTTTCGAGGGACCGACTTATTTTGTGGAATGTTCGGCATGGGTTTTCATTTCTTTGTGTTTTAGTTTTTCCAAAATGGCATCGCTCGACTTCAGCGCGATCATGTCGCCGCAAAGCATTTCGTCTTGAAATAAAGCTGCTGCCGCGGCCAGAAAGCGTAAGTGGTTTTTCAGTTCGGTAAAAGGGCTGACAAAAAGGAGGAGCAGGCGGATCGCCGGTTCGTCTTCGCTGAGCTTGATACCGCTTGGGCAAAGAGCGAGAGCCGAATGCAACCGGTCCGTGCCGTCAATCCGAGCATGGGGAAGCGCGATTCCCGGAGCCACGATCGTCCCGCCGACTTGTTCCCTGCGAAGAACGGCTTCCAAAGCGAACTCCCGGTTTGGTATCGAGAGAGTGCCTATCAAATCCGAGAATACCCTGAGCGCGTTTGTTCCCTCGGGGAAAAAACAAATCTGTTCGGACGTCAGGTAGTCGGAAATTTTTAACGCCGCTTGGCCTAAGCTCTGATTCGCGGCGGCCTGCCCGCGCCTTAATGATGTTTCCTGCCTTTGCTTTCGAAACGACAGCATTTTTGCTCCTCCTAACACGATGAGTGAAACCATGGCGTCCTCCTTGAAAGCCCGTCTGCGCGGAACGCTTCGGCGGTGAAACCAGGGGAAACGGAAAGGATTGAAAAGCGCGGTTCGAAAATGCGGTGCACAGTTCTCTCCGTTTCGCCTACGGGGTTAGCTGTCGGGCTAAGGTCGAGTGGAAACCTTTCACTTTGCAGTGATTCGCCCCGATAGCTAAAAACACCAAGTTTCGAGCTGCTTATCGCCCCGAAGCATCGAGCTCCGGAGCCTTCTCTGGGTCCCCCGATCCGTCATCCGGATTCGGCTTGTTCGATCTATGCAAAAGATAGCCGTGAGGCAAAGGAAGGCCAAGTCAAAAGAGAGTCAAAAGAGGAAATGGGTAAGCGGAAAATCTTTCAAATCAATCTTCGGTATGAAGGCGGTATCCCACGCCCGGCTCGGTGAG
>Ga0310810_10005344_pt1 | contig 14358 bp, 9 predicted proteins | sample NCmetagenome_FD_207641 | JGI IMG/M metagenome (GOLD analysis project Ga0310810, IMG submission 207641) | Soil microbial communities from experimental microcosm in Duke University, North Carolina, United States - NC | ecosystem: Engineered > Artificial ecosystem > Soil microcosm > Unclassified ... | reverse complement strand
TGGGGCGCTCGGGATCGGACTGTGCGGATGCAGGCCGCGGCGCGAACGCGCCAATCACGGCCACTGCACAGACGACGCGGCACACGACACCGGAAAGATTCATGACACCTCCGCGCGCGGAACCCTGACAATTCCAAGCTGACGCGTCTTGCGATACAGGTTCGCGCGCTCGATTCCCAGCGCGCGGGCGGCCTCGCTCATTCGCCACTGATGCCGTTCGAGGACCGCCGCGATGTAATCGCGCTCGAAGCGCCGGCGGGCCTCGCGGAGGCTTGCGGTCAGATCGACGCGTGAGAACTGGCGGTCCATTGGCAGGTGTGCCAGGACGTCTTCCTGTGTCACGCTTGCGCCGGCGGTCGCGAGAATCTTTTCGAGCAGCGCGGCGAGCTCGTCGATGTTGCCCGCCCACGGGAATGCGGACAGGACGGTGATCGCCGCCTGGGTGAACGATCGGGATCCGGTGCCCGACTGCCGCACGAGGTGGTCGACGATCTCGGCCACGTCCGATGCACGGTGCCGAAGTGGTGGAATCGCGACGCGGCACCCGGACAACCGGCGAAGAAGATCCTGCCGGAAGCGCCCATCGCGCACCTCGGCGTCCAGATCGCGCGGCGTCGAGGCGACCAGCCGCAGCGACAACCGCGCCCGTCGTCCGGACATCCGCACTTCGCCATCGCGCAGCACGCGCGCGAAGCGGCGCTGTGCCGACGCCGGGAGCTCCTCGGTGTGTTCGAGGAAGAGGGTGCCACCGCCCGCCTCGGCGAGCGCGGCATCACCACCAATCGTTTCCACCTCCGGCGACACGCCGCGGCGCGCCGGCGTGCCAAACAGGAGCCGCTCGAGCTCGGCGGGTTGCAGGGCGCTGCAGTCGATCGCCACGAATGGCGCACCCGGCCGCGTCCGCATGTGCAGGGCTTCGGCGATCTCTCTCGGTCGAGATCCGGCTTCCGCCACGACCAGGACCGGCGTCGTGCACGCGGCCGCGAGCTCGTAAAGCTCGCGCGCGCCCCTGGCGGCGTCGGACGTGCCGAGCAGCGCCAGCGGCGGAGGCGCCGCGGGAACCATGAACGTAGTCGGCAAGGAAAAAGCCATCGGAGGCAGCTCCGCCCTCTCGGTTACACAGAGCGCGGACAGCCGCGGGCATGCGTAAGCCGCCGAGGGAGAAATGGGCTGCTTTGAAGGGGGGAGTGCGCTCATTCTGACATTACCGTCGAGGTGTGTCAAGAACGACACGCGTGTGCATCGCGCCGGACACACCGGGGGAGTGTCAGCGAAGAGTCAGTAGGCGAGGAGCAACCTGGCCGCCCGCTCGATTTCGTCGTCGCTCGGCAGGAACGCCTGCTCGAGCGGCGGCGAGTACGGGACCGGCGTGTCGAGCGCGCCGACGACGCGCACCGGCGCGTCGAGCCACTCAAACGCTTCTTCCTGGACGATCGCGGCAAGACTCTCGCCGATGCCGCCGGTACGGGAGTCTTCGTGCACGATCAGCACGCGGCCGCAGTGCCTGGCCACCGCGAGGAGCGCCTGCCGATCGAGCGGCGCGAGCGATCGCAGATCGAGGACTGCGGCGGCGATCCCGTCAGCGGCGAGCCGTTCGGCGACTCGAAGCGCCGTATGTACGTACGCGCCGTACGACACGATCGCGACCTTGTCGCCGGCACGGCGCAAAGCTGCGCGGCCGAGGGGAATCGGCGGCGGCGCCTCGTCGGCCAGCACCTGCTTGATGCGTGGATCGCGATAGAGCGCGATGTGCTCGTAATAAAGGACCGGATCGGGGTCCGCGATCGCGCTGGCCATGAGCGCGCGCGCGTCGGCCGGCGTCGACGGGACGACGATTTTCAGCCCCGCGGTCCGATAGAACCACGGCTCCGTGTTCTGGCTGTGGTAGGGTCCCGCGTGCCGTAAGCCTCCCCACGGCATGCGCACGACCATCGGCACGCTGCCGCCCCACCGGTAGCGGATCTTCGCCGCATTGTTCACGAGCTGGTTGAATCCGGTGGCGACGAAATCGTTGAACTGCATTTCCCCGATGGGTCGTTGCCCGGCGAGCGCCGCGCCAACGCACACGCCGAGCACCGCGCCTTCGGCGAGCGGTGAATTGATGATGCGATCGCCGAACTCCTGCAGCAGGGGACGCAGCAGCAGGAACGCGTTGCCGTACGTGCCGCCCACGTCTTCTCCGTACACGAAGACGCGCGGGTCGGCGCGCAGGGCGTCACGCACGCCGAGCATGACCCCTTCGAGCAGTGTCGCGCCCTTCTTGTCGAACGCCGGACCCGTCTCGATCGCGGGCAGCACGGCGTCGGCAGTCGGGCGACTGGCGAGCGGTTCGAATCGAACGCGCGGCGGTTCGTCGGCGAACACTCCCCTCCCGGCGTGTTCAGCCCACGGCCATGGCGCGTCTGTGACCTGCCGCGCCTGCTCCTCGACGAGTGCTTCGGCATCGCGCACGATGCCCTGCAGCGCGCCCGCCTCGAGGACGCCGTCATGTTCGAGGCGGTCCACATACGCCGGAATGGGATCGCGAGCGGACCAGTAGGCATAGAGTTCGGGGTTGGCGTAACCCTGTTCGGTCAGCGCGGGATACTCCCAGCCACCGGGCGCATCCTTTCCCAGATACAGCATGTCGTCGTGGTGGGCGTGTCCGCACATTCGCATGCAGACGAGCTCGATCAGCGCCGGCCCCTTCCCCTGCCGCGCACGCTCCCCCGCCCACGCAAAGGCCGCGGCAATGGCGTCCGGATCGGTGCCGTCGATCGTGATGCCAGGAATGCCATACCCGACCGCCTTATCCGCGAACACACGAACCGCCGATTGGTCGCGGACCGGCGTCGACAACGCGGTCTGGTTGTTCTCGATGCAGAAGATCGCCGGAAGTCTTCGCGTGGCGCACAGGTTGATCGCCTCGTGCCATTCGCCGAGCGACGAGGCGCCCTCGCCGATGAACGAGACGGCAAGACGCCCGCTTCCCTCCCGCGCAAAGGCGAGCGCCATGCCGGCGAGCGTCAGCGTGCCGATGGCGAGCGGCGCCGATGGCGGCAGAATGCCGTGCGCAAAGTCGCCGATGTGCAGATCCTTGCCGTTCATCGGCGGGCCAGCCTTCGCCATCTGCGCGGAGAGCGCCATCCTGACCGTCTCGGGCGTCGGACGCATCGCCAGGGCTGCGCCCAGGTCGCGGATGAGCGGCGCAATCACATCGCCGGTCCAGCCGTCAGCCGATACGTACTGTTCGCCGCGGCGCAGCCGGATCGCGGCGGCGTAAATTGCCTCCTGCCCGAGAGAACGGAACCCCTTTCCCTGGAATGCGGTCTCGCCGTGCCGGACTTCGCCGTTCGTGAAGAAAGCCTTGAGGCGGTTGTCGGTGGCGCGGGTAAGGACCATGCCACGCAGGATCTCGAGCCGCTCGTCGCTGGTGAGCGACGCACGGATTGCCGCGCGGCACAGGAACCCGTCGCAATCGTCGGCGACTCCGTTGATCGCGGTGCTGAATCTGTCCTTCGCGGTGACGCGCGGCGTGGTTTCGCCGGCGTGGTCGGGGAACATCGGCTGCAGTCGGGCACGCAGCTCGCGCGCGAATGGCGCGCGCAGCGCATTGATCGCCGCCTCGTCGCGCGCGGCGTGGCCGCCACAGGCATCGAACGCGACGCTCGATGCCGTCGCGGCGAAGGGATGCCGCTCGAGCACGAACGCCGCGAGCTCGCGTCCGAGCGTCGTGGCAGCAACGGTGTTCGGCCGCGGCATGCCGGGATTATGTCAGAAGCGGCCGGGGACGGCGTCGCGCACGAACGACTCGATCTGCGCTGCGGGCATCGCGCCGCTGGTGCGCGCGACTTCCCGTCCGCCGTCGAAGACCGCCATCGTCGGAATGGATCGGATCCGGAACCGCTCCCCCAACTCCGGCACGTCGTCGGTATTCACTTTCGCGACCACGAGGCGCCCGGCGTTCGACGAGGCGACGCGAACGATTTCGGGCGCGACCATGCGGCACGGACCGCACCACGGCGCCCAGAAGTCGACGACCACCGGGTGCGTCGCCTGCTGGATCAGTGCGTCGAATGACGCTTCGTCGGGAACTTCGATCGGCTCCGACGGCGATGGCAGACCCGCCTTGCACTTGCCGCAGCGCGCCTCGCGCGCGTTGAACGCGATGCGATTCCGCTGTCCACAGTTCGGACACGTCGTGATAAGGCCCGTTTCATCCAGCTGAAGCGTGCTCATAGCGCATCCGGCCTTTTGCCGCCTCCATGATGATGGCCGTGAGCGTCCGCATGTAGGCGTCCGGACTCGCGGCGGTCTCGATGAGCTGACGGGCCCGCGATCCCATGCGGGCCCGGAGCTCCGGCGAATCGATCAATGCATGCATAGCACTCGCCAGCGCCGCCGTATCACCGATCGGGACCAGAAAACCCGTGTCCCGGTCGTGCACGATCTCGGGCACCGCATTTTGTGCCGTGCCAATCGCCGGAAGCCCGGCGGCCGCCGCTTCCTGATACACGAGGCCGAACGCTTCGTTCCGCGTCGGCATCACGAACATGTCCGCGCGTTCCCAACGCTCGCGCCATTGCGGTGAGTGCGGCTCGATGTGACGCCAGACGGTGACGCCGTCGGGCAGCGCCGAAGGCAGTGGCCAGTTCGTCACGAGGTCAAGCGACGCCACCGCGTGAAACTGTCCCATCGTCCACGCCTCGAGCAGGTCGAATCCCCCCTTCCTCGGAAAGTCGCCACCGATGAAGAGCACGCGCGGTTTCAGGCCCTGCCGCACCCGCGCTTGACGCGTTTCAATCCAAGCCGCGTCGAATTGCTCGAGGAGGACTGGATTGGGCAACACGTGCACCGGTGTTGTGCAGTCCGGATAGCGGGCGTGAAGCGAGCGCGCCGCCCAGCTCGACGTCGACACGATCGCAGCCGCCCGGCGGAACACCTCCCCGTCAATGCGGACATTGGGCGCGTACGACATGCGCTCGGCAGCAGACGAGGCGATTTCCAGCACGCAATCCTGGGTGCAATCGATCGACACGATCGACGGAACGCGGCGCATCAAATCGAGGCTGCCGTACGCGGTCGCCTGGCGATGAAAGTGGATGACGCCGAAGCATTCCGGTCCCAGCGCCGCGATGCGGCGTCTGGCGAGGAGCCCGGCGTGAAGCTCGTGGCGGAAACGCGCCAGGTCGAGGTTCGCCAACCCGAACGTGCCGTCTTTCCACAAGCGCTGGCAGACGACGCGGCGCACGGCACGATCGAACAGCGTCAGGTTGTGCGTGAGGACGGCATGGGTGCCGTCAATCTGCGACTGGCGAGGCAGATAGTCGACGAGAAAGCGATGGAACGACGAGAGGCCGAGGATGCCGCCGTTGACGAACAGAACGCGCGCCATCAATCCGAGACGGCCAGCTCTCCCGGAACGATCGGCCGCGTGCGCGGTAATAGTCCGCGCCGCGCCATGTTGCCCACGTAAACCAGGATCGCGACGAAGACCGCCAGCTTGATCGCGTCCGACGTCTGGGTGCGCGGCAGCGCCTTCCACAGCAACCAGAGCACCGGCTGCGCGATGCACACCGCCCAGACCGATCCATAGAAGTACCGCCGCTCGTGCCCTTCGTTCTGCGTCGATTTCCTGACGCGCGGGAGCCGGCCGAACGCTCCGAGCACCCAGATCGTCACGACGATGGGAAAGTACGCCGCGTCGTACAGCTGGCGCATCCGCCACGCGCCGGTCGCGATTGCCAGGAGCAGCCCGGCGATGTTCAGCAGCGCAAAGGCGATCACCTCGCTCCAGGCGAGCGTGTAGCAGACGCGGCGATACAGCGGGTTCGGCCGATCTTCGGTAAACCGGATGATGTAGGGGCGCGGCTCGACTCCGGGCAGGCGCCCGCGAATGCCCGCGATCCCCGTGCCGATCAACACCGCTCCCAGCCACGTCGCCATGCGCGAATCGAATCCGTGTGCGAAGAGATCGAAGGTGAGCGGCCCGGGCGCGATGAAGAACACCCAGATCCAGATCGGCCAGTGCGCAAACCGGTAACTGATCTTGTTGCGTTCGCGAATCGGCCGGTCTGCCGCAAGCTCGATGCGGCGGGCATGACCGAGCGTCCGCTCATACGAGGGTGGAAGAATGCCGCGGCGCGGCTGCTTCTGTCGGGAGGTTGCTGATGACAAGGCTCGAACATTATGACGCGGGTTTGTGAACCAGACGCGTACCGCGACCGTAATACTGGGGGATCGGGGGGTCGATGAATCTGAAATATGCCGTGCGCACGCTGGTGAAGGATCCCTGGTTCACCCTGGTTGCAGCCCTGGCCCTCGGCCTCGGCATCGGTGTGAACAACACGGTCTTCACCTTCGTGAACGCCGTGCTCATTCGCGGGCTGCCCTTCAAGAACCCCGATCAGATCCTCCATGTCAACGGACGTAACACCACGGACGGCGGCACGATGCCGATCTCCCATCCCGACTTCATCGACATCAGGGCGCAGGCGAAGTCCTTCTCCGGCCTGGCCGCTTATCAGGGCATGACGATGAACGTCAGCGATGCCGGCCACACGCCGGAGCGTGCGCAGGGGGTGCGCGTGTCGGCGAACGCGTTCAGCCTGCTCGGCGAGCGCCCGATCCTCGGCCGCGACTTCCGCGACGGCGAAGACCTGAAGGGGGCCGAGCCCGTCGCGATTCTGGGCTATGGCTTGTGGAAGACGCGCTACGGCAGCGATCCGGCGGTCATCGGGCGGGCCATCAAGATTAATGAAGTCTCACACACCGTGGTCGGCGTCATGGCCGACGGCAACAGATTTCCCAACAACGCCGACCTCTGGACGACGCTCATTCCGGCCGCCGATTTCGACCAGCGGCAGATGCGCCGCGTCATGCTGTTCGGCCGGCTCGCACCTGGCGTGACGGTCAAGCAGGCACGGACGGAACTCTCGGGTATCGCGAAGCAGCTCGAGCAGCAGTATCCCGACACCAACAAAGACGTCGACGCCGAAGTCATGACGTTCAACGACCGTTTCAACGGCGGCCCGATCCGAGTCGTCTTTCTGTCCTTGATGGGAGCCGTCGGGTTCGTGCTCCTCATCGCCTGCGCCAATGTCGCCAACCTGCTTCTGGCCCGGTCGGCGCGGCGGTCGCGCGAGGTCGCCTTGCGTATCGCGCTCGGCGCCAGCCGCGGGCGCGTCGTGCGGCAGCTGCTCGTCGAAAGCACGCTGCTCGCCTTTCTCGGCGGCGCCATCGGGCTTGGCCTGTCGCTCATCGGCGTGAAGCTGTTCGACATGGCGGTCGCCGACGTCGGCAAGCCGTACTGGATCAAGTTCACGATGGACGCGACGGTCTTTGCCTTCCTCGTCGCCGTCTGCTTCGCCACCGGCGTCATTTTCGGTCTGGTGCCAGCGCTCCAGGTCTCGAAGACCAACCTCAACGAGATTCTCAAGGAGAGCGGGCGCGGCAACGCGGGCGGAAGGCGCGCCCGTTGGCTGGCGTCGACCATGGTCGTGGCGGAGCTGACGCTGACGATCGTGCTCCTCGCCGGCGCCGGCCTGATGATCCGAAGCTTCCTCAAGCTCTATTCGATGGACATCGGCGTGGACATCGACCGCATGCTCACGATGCGGATGACGCTAGCCGACAAGAAGTATCCGACACCCGAACAACGGCGCGTGTTTTACGAGGCGATGTTGTCGCGGCTGGCGGCCACTCCGGGTGTGGCGGCGGCGTCGATTACGAACGCGCCTCCTGCTCAGGGGACCGGGACGATGCCATTCGAGATTGAAGGGCGCCCCCCCGGCGATCCAAAGAAGATGCCCGAGGCGACGACGATGCAGGTCAGCGAAGGTTACTTCGATGCGCTGGGCGTCGTGATGCGCCAGGGACGGGTCCTGCGCGAAACCGACGGGAGCAAAGGATCGGAAGCGGTAGTCATCAACGCGCGGTTTGCCTCGCAGTATTTGCCCGGTGAGGATCCGCTCGGCAAGCGGATTCGCTTCAAAGTCAACGCCCGCCTCAATGCCGTCAAGACGGAGCAGCCGTGGCTCACGATCGTCGGCGTGGCCCCGAACGTGCGCCAGCGCAGCGTGCAGGACGTGGAGCCCGACACGGTCGCCTACATGTCGTATCGCATGGAGCCGAACCTCGGCACCTCTATCCTGATCCGCAGCCACGGCGATCCGGCCGCACTGATTCCCGCGATCCGCAAGGCGGTGCAGGACACCGATCCGGACCAGCCGGTCTTCGCGGTGCAGACGATGGAGCAAGCGCTGGCGCAGTCGCGCTGGCCGTACCGCGTCTTCGGCAGCCTGTTCACGATCTTCGCGGTCATCGCGCTCGTCCTGTCCGCCGTCGGCATCTACGCGGTGACGGCGTATTCGGTGACGCAGCGCACGCAGGAGATCGGCGTGCGGATGGCGCTCGGTGCGCAGCCGAGCCAGGTATCGTGGCTCATCCTGCGCCAGGGACTCGTGCAACTGCTGATCGGACTGACGCTGGGGACCGCCGGGGCACTCGCCGCGGGACCCGTGCTGCAGGCGTTGCTCGTACAGATCAAACCCAGCGATCCGGCGACGCTGGGCGCCATCGCCGGGGTCTTTACCGTGGTGACCGTCGTCGCCTGCCTGATCCCCGCCCGACGCGCGACGCGGCTCGATCCGCTCGCGGCATTGCGGGTGGAATGATCTCGCGGTTCGCGATTCGTGAACCTGTCCGTTCCGCGCCACGAATAGCTGAGCCCGCTCCGGCATGCGGGATGCAGCGCCAGTTGAGCGAATGGCCCTTGGCTGGCGACATCCGTCCCTGCTCCTTACAATTCTCGCAATCCCATCCCTTCTGATCGCGCAGGAGAGCCGTACCTCAACAATCGAGCAGATGCGCGCGGCGAAGGCCGGGAACCTGCAGACCTATGAGCCCGGACGGCTCGAGAAGCTCCTGCTCTACATCGAGCGCGAAGATCCGCAGCGAAAGATCGCGCCGTGGAATGGTTTCTATCTGGACTATGGATACACGGACAAGCCGCTCGGATCGGGGATCGGCTTCAGCGGCGGGTACCGGCACGACCTCTTCGAGCGCCGCGCGCGTGTCGTCTTCGAGACTGGCGCAACGTGGCGCCGGTACAGCCTCGTGCGGGCAGACTTCTCGTTGCCTTCACTGGCCCGCGATCATCTGGAGCTCGGCGTCGAGGCAACGGACCGCCATAACCCTGAAGAGGACTTCTACGGGCTCGGCAGCACATCGCTCCAAGGTAACCGGGTGAGCTTCCTGTTCGATCGCCGCGAGGTGCAGGGGCGAGCGGTCGTGAAGCTCATCGACGGGCTTCGAATCGGCGGCCGCATGGCGTGGCTGGGAACGGACGTCGGTGGCGGAAGCGACTCGAGGTACCCGTCGATCGAACAGGTGTTCACCGACGCGGACGCTCCCGGTCTCGACGAGCAGCCGAACTATTCGTATGGTGATCTGTTCGCGGAGTTCGATCGACGCGACGAGCCCGGCAACGCGCGGGCCGGCGGCTATTACGGCGTGCTCTGGCGCCGCTACCGTGATCTCGATCTGGGGCGGTACAACTTCGGCACGATCGAGGCAGACCTTCAGCACTTCTTTCCGATCTTCGACAAGAAGCGCGTCTTCGCCGTTCGCGGCCGTGTCTTCAGCACCGATGCGGACGACGGGCAGGTCGTACCGTTCTATTTCAGGCCGACGCTCGGCGGGAACGACACGCTGCGCAGCGTGCGCGACTTCCGCTTCCGCGACACGAACGTGCTTGCCATCAACGCCGAATACCGCTGGGAGGCGTTTTCCGGGCTGGACATGGCGCTGTTCGCCGACCTGGGCAAGGTGGCGCCGCGGTTCGCGGATCTCGATTCGACCGATCTGGAGCGCGCCTACGGCATCGGGCTGCGATTCAATACCTATAAAGCCGTGCTCCTCCGCCTCGACGTATCGCTCGTCGGCGGCGAATCGCCCCGTTACTTCATCAAGTTCGACAAGGCTTTCTAGTGCGAACGAGACGTGTGCTCGCGGCGGTGGCTGTCACGTTTGCGCTCGCAACGGGGGCGCGGACGGCGGGGCCGAAGTTCTTCGGCGACGATCCGATCCCACGCGATCCCGAGACTCAGGATGCGTCGCGCGCCCAGCCGATTGATAGCAGCGAGCAGTTCGATTTCATCGAGAACTCGTTTCTCAAGGCGGGAGACCGGACGGCGCCTCATGCGGTGAACGTGAACACGATAGACGAGGTGCCGGACTCGAGCTGGTTCACGAACCGAGCCGGAACTCCGGACTGGACACTGGCCGATACGGTCAAAGGGCCGGACAGCGAAAACGGTCCCGCCGAAGGCGCGTGGACGGTCGTCGCGGCAAAAACGGAAGGCATCACGCCGGGCATGACGATTCGTGACGCCACGGGCGCGAAGTATTTTCTCAAGTTCGATCCGCCATCGAATCCGGAGATGGCCAGCGGCGCCGAGGTCATCGCCACGAAGTTCTTCCATGCCTTCGGCTATCACGTCCCCGAGAACTATGTCGCAACGCTCCGCCGCGAGTCGCTGGGCATCGCCGCGGGGACCACGATAGCGGACGAAGACCGGCGTCCTCGCCGCATGGAGGCCCGGGACATCGACGCGATTCTCGAGAAGGCCGCGCGGCGCCCCGACGGGACCTACCGGGTGCTGGCCAGCCGCGAGCTGCCAGGAAGGCCCCTGGGGCACTTCCGCTACTACGGCACGCGCCCCGACGACGCGAATGACATTTATCCGCACGAGCATCGCCGCGAGTTGCGCGGCATGCTGGTGTTCGCGGCCTGGCTGAACCACGACGACTCGCGCAGCATCAACACCCTCGATACACTCATCACGCAAGACAACCGCGCGATCCTGCGGCATCACCTCATCGACTTCGGATCGACGCTGGGCAGCGGCAGCACACGCGCCCAGTCGACGCGGGCCGGCAACGAGTTCCTCTGGGAGTCGCGGCCGACGTTGATCACGATGCTGACGCTCGGGTTCTACGTGCGCCCCTGGGTCAAGGTGCGCTATCCCGACTACCCCGCCGTCGGCCGGTTCGAGGCGAATTACTTCATGCCGCAGTCGTGGAAACCGGAGTATCCGAACCCCGCGTTCGTGAACGCGCGACCGGAGGATCTGTTCTGGGCTGCCCGCATCGCGTCGACCTTCACCGACGACGCCGTGCGCGGGATTGTCGCGACGGCGCGGTTCTCGGACCCGCGCGCGGCCGATTACGTCGCCGAGACGCTGATCCACCGCAGACACAAGGTGCTGGAAGCGTGGCTCAACGCGACGAACCCGATCGACAACGCCAGGCTGGACGGCACCGGGCGGTTCACGTTCGAGAACGCCGCCGTGCGCGCCGGAGTTTCATCTCCGGCCGAACGCTACGTGATCGAATGGTCGCGATTCGATAACGCCACGAGCACGCACCATCGCCTCGGCGGCGAGATGACCGTGACCGAACCGCACGCGCAGGCTCCCGCCGCGCTGCTGACGGACGCGGAGTTCGTCTCGGCGCGCGTGCGCGCGTGTCATCCGGATCGTCCGGCGTGGAGTCAGGCGGTTGTGGTCTACTTTCAGCGCACAGGCGCGCAGTGGAGACTCATAGGTCTGGAACGAAATCCGTGATCCCGGATGGCCGGGCTGAAGCGACGGGCTTCAGGCCGGCTGCTTTGACGATTGCGCTGCTCGCCGGGTTCGCCGCGCTCGCCGCGGCCCACGCATTCCCCGAAAAACTCTCGGCCAAGATGCCGGACCTCGCGGTCTACTGGACGGCGGCGGGCCGGGCCCGGGCCGCTGAACCGCTCTATCGCGCCGCGGACGGGCATTACCAGTTCAAATACCTTCCGGCATTCGCGGTGCTGGCCGCACCCGCCGCGCGCGTCCCGCTCGACCGGGCCAAGGCCGCGTGGTTGATCATCTCCGTCATGCTGCTCGTGGCGCTGCTGGCGTTGAGCCTCTCGCTGCTGCCGGATCTGCAGCGCCCCGCGTGGTGGCTGGTCGGGGCCACCTTGATCGTGATGTTGAAGTTCTACGGCCACGAGCTGGTGCTCGGTCAGATGAACGTCCTGTTTGCCGTGATTGTCGCGCGCGCCATCGTGGACATGAGGCGTGGACGCGAATGGCTCGCAGGCGCGCTGCTCGCTCTCGCGATCGTGGTGAAGCCGTACGCGGTCATCTTCGTTCCCTGGATCGTCGCGCGCCGGCGTCTCGGATCCATGGCAGCGCTCGCGATCGGAATCGGCGTGATCCTGGTCCTGCCCGCGGCGATCTACGGCATGAGCGGCGACGTCGCGCTGCACCGGGCCTGGTGGAAGACCGTCACGGAATCGACGGCGCCGAATCTCACCAACGCCGACAACGTGTCGATTGCGGCGATGTGGGCAAAATGGATCGGCAGCGGGCGTGCCGCGGCGTTACTCGCGACGCTGACCGGCGCCGCGCTGCTCGGAGCGGCCGCGTTCACGTTCCTGCGGCGGCGCGCCGTGGGATTCCCGGAAGCTGTCGAAGCCGCGTTGCTGCTGACCTGCATCCCGCTGCTCTCGCCACAAGGGTGGGACTACGTCTTTCTCATCGCCACCCCGGCAATCATGATCGCGCTGAATTACCTCGGCGTGCTCTCGCGACTGCTGCGCGGCACGGTCGCCGCGGCGCTGGTGCTCATCGGCTTCACGCTCTACGACATCATGGGGCGCGCGGCATATTCGACGTTCATGATGGCGTCTGCCCTTACCGTCTGCTTCTGCATCGTCATCGCCGCGCTGGTCGATATCAGAGCGCGCGCCGCCGCCTGATATCATCTCCGCGCGATGGTGTGTGTGCTGCTCGGAATCCTCTGCATGGCGGGCGCTCAGCGCCACGACAGTCGCACTGGCCCGCCCGTGTCAGGCGTCCCGCTGTGGCTCGCCGAAGAGCGCGCGCGGCGTCTCTCGGACCTTCGCTACGACCTCCACGTTTCGGTGCCGCGCGACATCGCGTCGCCCGTCACGGGCGAGGCGACCATCCGGTTCACGCTGGCCGACGCGACGCGGCCGCTCGTGATCGACTTCACGGGGGCCCCACCGGTCCATGCGTCGATCAACGGCCGTCAGGCGCGGCTGACCACGGCGCCGGAACATCTCATCATCGAGGCGGCGGCGCTTCGTCAGGGCTCCAACGAAATCACCATCGCGTTCAGCGCGGGGGACGCCGCGCTCAACCGCAACGCGGAGTTCATGTACACGCTTTTCGTCCCCGCCCGCGCCAGGCTGGCTTTTCCCTGCTTCGATCAGCCCGATCTCAAGGCGCGCTACACCCTGGCGCTCGACATCCCGACCGAGTGGCAGGCGCTGGCCAACGGCGCCGAGATCTCACGCGACGTGCGCGGCGACCGCACCTCGATCCGGTTTGCCGAGACGCAGCCGCTGTCCACCTACCTGTTCGCGTTCGCCGCGGGAAAGTTCCAGGTCGAAACCGCCGAGCGCAATGGCCGGACGTTTCGGATGTTCCATCGCGAAACGGATGCGGCGAAGGTGGCGCGCAACCGCGACGCCGCCTTCGATCTGCACGCGGCGGCCCTCGCGTGGCTCGAGCGCTACACAGGGGTTCCCTATGCGTTCGGGAAGTTCGATTTCCTGCTCGTGCCCTCGTTCCAGTTCGGAGGAATGGAACATGCCGGCGCAATCTTCTACAACGCCTCCGGCATCCTGCTCGACGAGAGCGCGACGCAGAATCAGAAGCTCGGGCGCGCCAGCGTCATCGCGCACGAGACCGCGCACATGTGGTTCGGCGATCTCGTCACGATGCGGTGGTTCAACGACGTCTGGATGAAGGAGGTGTTCGCCAATTTCATGGCGGCCAAAATCGTCAATCCGTCGTTCCCCGGCATCAACCATCAACTGCGGTTCCTGTTCTCGCATTACCCCGCGGCGTACGAGGTGGACCGCACCGCCGGCACGAACGCGATCCGCCAGCCGCTCGGGAATCTGAGCGAAGCGGGAACGCTCTACGGCGCGATCATTTATCAGAAGGCGCCGATTGTCATGCGGCAGCTCGAGATGCTTCTCGGCGAGGAGCCCTTCCGCGACGGGCTTCGCCAGTATCTCGGCGCCCACCGGTTCGGCAATGCGACGTGGGGCGATCTGATCGATGTGCTCGACTCGCGAACGCCGGAGGATCTGGTGGCGTGGAGCCATGCGTGGGTCGACGAGACCGGCCGGCCCGCGATCGCGACCGAGCTGCAGATCCACGACGGCAGGATTGCGCAGTTGACGTTCGTCGGACATGACCCGGCATCGGCGCGCGGCCGCACATGGCCGCAGCGCATCGACGTCGCGCTCGGCTACGACGCAGAAATCAAACATGTTGCCGTGAACTTGAGCGCTGCCCGCATCACCGTCAC
>Ga0310810_10005343_pt1 | contig 14358 bp, 20 predicted proteins | sample NCmetagenome_FD_207641 | JGI IMG/M metagenome (GOLD analysis project Ga0310810, IMG submission 207641) | Soil microbial communities from experimental microcosm in Duke University, North Carolina, United States - NC | ecosystem: Engineered > Artificial ecosystem > Soil microcosm > Unclassified ... | reverse complement strand
ACCCGGTAGAATCAATGAGTTTGCTATAAGGGATTTAGGGAGGGTGCATGTCGGTTGAGCAAAAGGTCAAGCAGATCATCGTCGAGCAGCTCGGCGTGGATGAGGCGCAAGTCGATCCCACCGCGAGCTTCGTCGATGACCTCGGCGCCGATTCGCTGGATATCGTCGAGCTGGTGATGGCGTTCGAGGAGGCATTCGACCTCGATATCCCCGACGAAGATGCCGAAAAGATCGCCACGGTCAAGGACGCGATCACCTACATTGAGTCGAAGAAAAAGTAGGCCGAAGTAGGCCGACAGCGAGGTTCACGGAGCACCATTGCAGCGCAGAGTTGTAGTTACCGGAGTCGGAATGCTGGCTTCGGTTGGAATTGGCACCGAGCCGGTCTGGCAAGCCATCCGCAGCGGACAAAGCGGCATTGGTCCGATCACCGCCTTTGACGCTACGGACTTCAGTTGCCGCATCGCCGGCGAGGTCAGGGGATTCGATCCCGCCAATTACATCGAGAAGAAAGAAATCAAGAAAATGGGCAGGTTTATCCACCTGGCCATCGCGGCTGCGGATTTCGCTCTCAAGGGCTCGGGATTCCAGGTCCCGCAAGGGGAGCAAGCCGAACGCACCGGCGTCTACATCGGCAGCGGCATCGGCGGATTCGAGGTGATCGAGCGGGAGCACAAGAACCTGCTCGAAAAAGGGCCGGGCCGTATTTCCCCTTTCTTCATTCCGGCGACCATCATCAACCTGGCCTCCGGCTGCGTCTCCATCCGGACCGGCGCCAAGGGACCCAATTCCGCCACCGCGACGGCCTGCACCAGCGGTGCTCACGCGATCGGCGATTCTCTCCGGCTGATCCAGCGCGGCGACGCCGATGTGATGATCTGCGGCGGCGCCGAGGCCGCCATCACCCCCATGAGCATCGGCGGATTTGCCGCCATGCGCGCGCTTTCCCATCGCAACGATGAGCCCGAACGGGCTTCGCGCCCCTGGGATCGTGACCGCGACGGGTTCGTGGCGGGAGAAGGTTCCGGCATCCTGATCCTTGAAGAGTACGGGCACGCCCTGCGGCGCGATGCGCCGATACTGGCCGAATTGGTGGGCTACGGCATGAGCGGCGACGCCTACCATATCACCTCGCCTTCAGAAGACGGCGATGGCGGCTTCCGCGTGATGCGGAACGCCCTCAAGGACGCGGGCCTCGAGCCTCATCAGATCCAGTACGTTAACGCCCACGGCACCTCGACGCCGGTGGGCGACCGCATCGAGACCATCGCGCTGAAACGCCTCTTCGGAGAGCGCGCGGGAAAGGTCGCCGTCAGTTCCACCAAGTCCATGACCGGGCACCTGCTGGGCGGCGCCGGGGGCCTGGAAGCCGGCATCACCATCATGGCCATCCGCGACCAGATCGCCCCGCCGACCATTAACTACGAGTGTCCCGACCCGGAATGCGACCTGGACTATGTGCCCAATCATGCCCGGCCCATGCCGATCGAGTATGCGCTCTCCAATTCCTTCGGCTTCGGCGGCACGAACGGCTGCCTGATTTTCAAAAAGCTATAGGATGAGCATAGCGAAGACACTCACGTGAAAATCGCTGTAGCGATTAAGCAAGTCCCCTTGCGCGAATCTCCTCTGCGCGTAAACGCCGCCGGCACCTGGATCGAAGAAGACAACCTGGGCTTCGAGATCAACGAGCCCGACGCCTACGCCCTGGAAGAAGCCTTGCAACTTCGGGAAAAGCATGGCGGCGAGGTGATCGTGATCAGCGCCGGTCCGGCGCGCGTCTCGCAGACCCTTCGCGAAGCGTTGGCCAAAGGGGCCGATCGCGGGATACATGTTGATATCGCAACGCTTGATACCCTGCGCGTCGCTAATGTGTTGGCGGAGGCTCTCAGAGCCGAGTCTCCCGACCTCATCCTCACCGGCCTCCAGTCCGACGATCTCGGCTACGGCCAAACCGGCGTCATCCTGGCGGAGCTCCTGGGTCTGCCTGGCTCAACCATCATCATGCAGGTTGAGATTAAGCCCGGCAAAGTCCGCGTCAAGCGAGAGCTCGAAGACGGCTGGTTCCAGCACATCGAAATGCCTCTGCCCGCCGTCCTGACGATTCAAAGCGGGCTCAACAAGCTGCGTTATGCGACGCTGATGGGCATTAAGAAAGCCAAGACCAAGGAAATCAAGCTCATCACCTTGGACGGAGCGGCTGAAGGTCCACAGGCTTCCGCCGTCATCGAAAAACTTTACGCGCCGGGAAAGAATCAGCAAGGGCAGATCTTCGACGGCGATCCAAAGGCGGCCGCCGCGAAGTTGGTGGAGAAATTGCGATTCGAGGCGCGGGTACTATGAGCGTTCTTGCCATTGTCGAGCAGCGTATGGCGGGCGAGGTCTTCGCCGCGGCACAAGAATTCGGATCGCCAGTGAGCGCCTTTTCGATCGATCACCCCTACACGGCGGACGCCTACACCGCTGCCGCCGAGGAACTGATTCGCAAAGTGAATCCCACACTGGTGGTCTTCGGGCATACGTACCAGACGCGCGACTACGCTCCTAAGCTGGCCGCGCGTTTCGGACGCGTTTTGATCAGCGACGTGATCGCCGGAAAACCGCCCGTCTTTGTCCGCCAGATGTTTCAGGGAAAATTCAACGCGGACGTACGCCTGGCGGGTGACGGGCCGCACTTCGTTTCCATTCAAGCTGGCGCCTGGCGCGCGGGCTCAGTCCCCGTCGAAACGTTCTCTCCAAGTTCGGCGACGTCGCGGCAAGTGCCGGAGGCACCCTTCCGGGAAGCCGCGCGAGCGGTGGATCTAACTGCCGCCGACATCATCGTCTCGGTAGGCCGCGGAATCAAGGAAAAGGAAAACCTCCCAGTGGTCGAGGCGCTGGCCCGGGCGCTCGGCGCGGAACTCGCCGCGTCACGCCCCATCTGCGACGCGGGCTGGCTGCCCATGGACCGGCAGGTCGGCAGCTCGGGCCAGACAGTCGCGCCCAAAGTTTATTTTGCGGTGGGGATTTCCGGTGCCATCCAGCACCTGGTCGGCATGAAGGGCGCAAAGACGGTCGTCGCGATCAACAAAGACCCGAACGCTCCCATTTTCGAAGTGGCTCACTACGGAATCATAGGCGATCTGTTCGAAGTGGTCCCCGCGCTAGTCGAAGAAATCAAGAAAACGAAGTCTATTCCCCCGCCCTAACGGGTAGGGCTATCCTAGTCTTCGGTAAGCCCCGCCGGTAAGGGCGGGGGCAACTAGGCCTACTCCGGGACGCCTGCGACCCGGCGCAGGATGTCCATCTCTTCGGGTGAGAAATCACTCGCGTCGCTGTTCAGGCGATCCCGCCGTTCGGCTGGTCTCGTCTTACGCAGCTGCTGGATCTCCTGGCGCACCGCCTGGCGGCGCACCGGACGCAGGTTCATGAAGGCCGGATACACATCCTGCAGCCCCTGACGCTGCTCCGGAGGAAGCTGCTGCAGCCGGTTGAGGCGTTCCTCCACCTGCTGGCGGCGCTCTGGGGTGAGCCGGGACAAAGCGCGCTCCCGGTCCTCGGGTGACATTTGCAGGAAGCGCTCCACGGCCGGAGCCGGCAGCGGCAGCATCTTCTGCTGCCGGGCTTTCTGCTGTTTGAGCCTTTGCTGCCGGAGCGCCTTCTGCTGCAGGATATTATCTTGGGCGGACACAGGAGCGGCCAGCAGAACCGCCAGTGCAGCCAGAGTGAAAAGAAACCGCATGGTCTACCTGTCGATGGGCGTGAGTAAATCGAGATCGTCCACGGCCTGGGCTACTTGTTCGATCTCCGTCGTGCTCGCCGGCTTGGCCGTAGGGGGAGTATGTATGAACAACACCAGCGCGGCGAGCGCAACGGCTGCGGCCACGGGAGCCACGGGGGGCCATAACCACCGCCTCCACGCCAATACCCGCGCCTCGTTGGCCGCAATCCGCGCATACAGCCGCGCGTCAAATCCCGGCGTCACCTCGGGAGCAGCGAACTCGTCCAGCCGTTCCCACACCGCCGCAAAGCCGCGGCAATCCGCGCACTCCACGCCCGGTTCATGCTTATTCGGACAGATCATACAGTTCCCTCAAAAAAACTTCAGTTACTTCTTTAGGCCATGTGCGCCAGCCGCCCGCGCAGCGATTCGTACGCGCGGAACAGCAGCGACTTGATCGCCGATTCTGAACAGCGTAACACCGCGGCGATCTGCGCGTAATCCAGGCCCTCATACTTGTGCATCAGCACGGCGGCGCGTTGCTTCGCGGGCAGGGCTTCAATCGCCTGCCTCACTTCGCGCCGTTTGACCTCATGGACCATCTCCTGCTCGACCGTCTGTTGGCGATCCGCCACCTGGCGCTCCATCCCGTCGAGCATTTCCTCATCCAGGCTCTCGTGGCCTTTTTCTTTCTTCCGGTCGCGTATCGAATTCAGCGCCACGTGCGTGGCGATGCGAAACAGCCAGGTGGTAAACTTCGCGGACGGCTCGTAGGTTGCCCGGCTCCGGTAGACCCGCAGGAAAACCTCCTGCGCCAGCTCCTCCGATACCGCTTGATTGGGCACCATCCGGTACAGGAAATGCACCACGGGTCCCCGGTAGCGTTCGAGCAACAAAGCGAAGCTGGTGTCGTCCCCTGCGCGGACCCGCAGCATTAACTGGGCGTCTCGTTCCAGGGCGGCAGCAGCCTCCATATCTGATTTAACCCGAGTTTCGGGAGAAAGTTGCACGAATACTACTCGCCTTTGAGGGACCGCTCCATCAGATCCCGCACTGCTTCGCGGGGGGATTTTCCCGCATTCATGACGGCATGCATCTGTTGAATAATCGGCAGATCCACGCCGAATTTCTCCCCCAGCGCGACGGCCGACCCGCAGGTTTCGACGCCCTCAGCCACCATCCGCATCGATCCTAAAATCTCGCCCAGCGGCCTGCCCCTGCCCAACTCCTTGCCGACGTGCCGGTTACGCGACAAATCGCCACTACAGGTGAGCACCAGATCGCCTAAACCCGCCAACCCGGCCAGGGTTTTCGACTGGCCCCCCATGGCGATCGCCAGCCGGGTAATCTCGGCCAGCCCGCGGGTAATCAGGGCGGCCGTGGGATTGTGGCGATCACGTTCTTAAGCGCCGCGCCTGCCTCGACCCCTACGGGGTCCGCATTCGTGTACAGCCGGAACGTGGGTCCGGAGAACGCCTCCTGCACGCAAGCAGCGACCTCGGCGTTCGCGGAAGCCACCACCACAGCCGTGGGACCCCCGGCCGCCACCTCGCGGGCAAAAGTCGGCCCGGAGAGCACGGCAATGCGAGGCGTCTGGACAACCTGCCCGATCACCTGCTCTATCACTTGTGACATGCGAAGCAGGCTTCCCTGCTCCAGACCTTTCGTGGCGCTCACCAGGATCATGGACGGCGTCAGGTGCGGCAGCATCGCGGTGTAGAGTCCCCGCGCATGATGCGACGGCATGACGCCCAGAACGATATCGGCTCCATCCAGCGCAATCGCCAAATCGGTCACTACGTGAACGTTTTCAGGAAGCTTCAAGCCGGGAAGAAAGATGTCGTTCTCGCGTGAGCGGGCCATCCTCGCGGCCAGGTCCGTTTCGAATACCCACAGCTTCAGCGATTCCGACCGCGGCGCCAAGACCATCGCCAGCGCCGTTCCCCAGCTTCCGCCTCCGATGACCGCGAGTTTCATCAGACTCCCCAGCGGAACACGGATTCCTTGCCCCTTCGTATGCGCCGCATGTTCTCCTTGTGTCTATAGACGACGATCCCGGCGGCGATTACAGCAGCCAGCATTACATTGAGCGACGCATGCTCGATCAGCCACACGCCCAGCGGAAACGTCGCAGCCGCCAGGATGGAACCGGCCGAGATGTAGCGAGTGACCACTACAATGATCACAAACACGATGATCCCGGCCAGCGCTGCAACCGGCGTCAGATATAAAAACGCGCCCGTGAACGTGGCCACCGCCTTGCCGCCCTTGAAGCCCAGGAAGATCGGGAAGGCGTGACCCACCATCACCGCCAGCGCGGCATCCGCCATCCAGCCGAAAGAGCCATCCGTGAGCCATCCCGCGATCCACACCGCGGCGTAGCCTTTTGCCATATCTAGCAGGAGTGTGGCCACAGCCGCGCCCCGTCCGGCCGTGCGCAGGACATTGGTCGCGCCGATATTCCCACTGCCTTCGCCGCGGACGTCTTTTCCGGTGGTTAAGCGGGTCAGCAGGTAGCCGAAGGGAATCGCGCCCAGCAGGTAGGCGATGAGGATGGCAAGCAGTCCAGTCATGTGAGAGGGAATTCCTGAAGCTTAGTGTACTTTCCCGCAGCGGATAAATACACAGCAAACGAGGAAGCCTGGTAGGATCCGATGTCGGAAAGCTCGATCTCGGACAGCGCCGCTCGCAGTGCGTCCAAAGGGACTCGCTTACGAGTCCTGGCCAGCGTCACGTGGGGGCGATACGGTCGCTCTTCCGCCGGAACACCGGCATTCGCGGCAGCTCGCTCGGTTGCGGCGGCCAGTTCGACCAAAGTTTCGCTCGATTCCACTCCGGCATAGAGTATCCGGGCGCTGCGCGGATTGGGGAGCCAACCCACTCTCCGGATCGCAACTTCGATTGGCGCGGGACTCGTCACCGCGGCGAGAGCCCGCTTCAGTTCGTCGAGGCACTCTTCCGGCCACTCGCCGATGAATTTCGTCGTGATGTGCAGCTTTTCGACCGGAATCCAGTGCAGCTTCGCCAAGGGCCGCAGCCGGACGAGCAGCGTCTCCAGCCGGGTCTTGACGTCGTGCGGAATGTCGATGGCCGCGAAAAGTCGCAAGACTCTCTAGTTTACGGTAACCGTGAGGAGGCTAGATTTACAGCGCCAGCTGTCCGTGATATAGCATGTCACCGGTGTTGAACTTCGCCTTGAATGCCAGCCGTCCCGCGCGGGCGGAGAATTCCAGATGCTGGTCGCCCGGCATGAATGTCTTGAGAAAAGCAATCAGGAATCCCTGCTGGAGATTCGGGTCGACCTGGACGATTGCGGCGTCGACTGCGCGTTGGCTCACCAAAACCGCGGACCGTTTCAGGTCTTCAACCGGACGCGGCCCCAGATCTCGCGTGACGCGCAACCGGAAGGAAATGCCGAGAACGTGATGACCGCCGAAGGCCGCCGGCAGGGCACGTTTTTGCGCTTGTCGAATGGGCTCCGCGCTTTCCCACCGGATAATCGCTTGATAGGGCACTTTGGCGGAGCCCTTCGGCACTCGGCCAGGGATTCCGCCGATCGGCGGGTTCTCGCTCCAGGGGCGGTTGTCCGTCTGCGGCGGCTGCGATGTGTATGTCGGTGTGATTTCCTTGGCCCACGGCGAATTCCCGAGCAGCCGGGCGATTTCCTCGGCCGTCCAGTTGGCCGGCGGCTTGCTGTTCCAGAAATCCGAATCGGACGCGCGCATCGGCGTGACCCGCGCGGCCAGCGCCAGCGCCAGAATCTCTCTCCGGTTTAAGAGCGCCATGCGTCCGTTCGACGTCACATTATTGTCAAAAGTTCCTTCTAGAATCGGACCCCTACCGTGATCGGGATGAGGCTGCCGCCCGATCCGGGCGTGAAGATATGGTGGTAGCGTGCCTCCAGAAAAATCTTGAGGCGCGTATCATTCAGATTGAAAGCGAATCCCGCACCCCCGTTGACGCCGCCCCGATACAGGTTCTCGGTGCGGGTCAGATCAAACTGGCTCGCCGGACCGGCAGGTGCACGCAATTTCGTAAGCTGGCCGTAGATGCCCGCGCCCCCCGTGAGATAAAAATCCGCCGGTCCCCGTTCGTTGATATGAACGATCGGGTCCAGTGTGAGTGCCCAATACTTTTGCGTGCCATGCTGGGCGCCTTGACGTAGCAGAGCCGCATGATTGATCCCCATTCCGGCTCCCAAAAAATCGACCATGACCCCTACGGATCCATTCTGGATTCCAGCGCCGCCCGCGAGGGCCCACCCGCTATCGAGACGTGCGGCCAGCGGGTTTACTGGTGTGGCTACTCCCACGCCAAGACTCGCCGTGGGTCTCATTTCCGATCTGCCGAAATGGCGCCACTGTGCGGAGACAGGCAAGACGGCCGCCAGCAGCACCAGACAAATGCGTTGCATGTAGGTTTCTCCAGTTCTTGTTCCCTTGTGCGCAAGGGTGTCGATCAGGACGCGCGCCTCCGGATGGAGCAAACCAAGGTCCATTCGACCCGCCTCTGAAAAATCGAGTGGTTACGCGCGCCGATGCGCCGGCTCCCTGGCTCATAACCACCACTGCTATTCGGAATGAACCAGACCCCCGAGCATTACTCGCTTCGCCGAAGCGCCACGTTTTTCGGCAGCAGGACGTAAAATGAGAGCTTGCAGTTCCGCCTCTACGCTCTGCGGCTGACGTTCCTGGCCCGTGAGACTCTGTCCTTTCCCGAGGGCGCCGCGGCCAACCGGCTGCGCGGGGCGTTTGGAGCGATGCTTCATAAGCTCGATCGCGCGCCGATGTTCGCGCCCTCCTCGGCTTTCGGGCCCAGTGGACTCCAGGATCGCCCTCGTCCCTTCGTGTTCCGTGCCGCGCACCTGAATGGAGCCACGCTCGCCCCCGGCGAAACCTTCCATTTCGATTTTCACTGGTTCGACCTGCGCCGCTCTTCGCTCGACATCGTGCTCGACGCCTTCGCCCAGCTCGACCCGAAAGCCGACCTAAGAGACATCCGGGGCGCGGAAACTCCGCTCGAGCTTTGCCTCGATCCACCCAGCGACCCCGTCGATCATGTGCACATCCGCTTCGAGACGCCGACGGAACTGAAGGCGAGCGGCGCACCCGTGGACCGGCCCGAATTCGGCGTTCTCGCGGCGCGCATTCGCGACCGCATCAGCACGCTGCGGGCGTTGTACGACGAGGGCCCACTGACCATCGACTTTCGCGAGTTCGGAGAGCGCGCAGCGCGAATCCAGATGACCCGTTGCGATATTCAGCACGTGGAAACGTCCCGCCGTAGTGGCCGGACCGGCCAGGTTCACCCGCTCAGCGGCTTCGTGGGCGAAGCGGAATACCAAGGCGACCTGACCGAATTCCTTCCCTATTTTCACGCCGCCAAATGGACCGGCGTCGGGCGCCAAACGGCCTGGGGACATGGCTCCATTGCCGTTGTATACTGAAAGGCCGAGGTTTTCTCATGCTCAAAAAACTTCCTATACTCCTCCTCCTGTGCGCACTCTGCATGTGGGCCGCTGACTTCTGGACCACCAAGCCATTTACCGAATGGAACGAGAAAGAAGTCGCCAAGATCCTGAGCGGTTCTCCGTGGGTGGCAAAAGTAACCATTAGCGCCCCCGGCGGCGGCGGGTTTCCCGGCGGTGGCGGTGGCGGTGGCGGCGGCGGACGCGGTGGTGGCCGTGGCGCGGGTGGCGGCGACGCATCCACCGGCGACGCCAGTAGCGGCCCCGGAGGTGACTCGCGCGGCGGTGGCGGTGGCGGTGCGGGCCCTGGCGGGGGCGGCGGCGGTGGCGAGAGCATCGGCGTGGGCGGAGGCGGGATCCCCGTATCGCTCATTTGGCAAACGGCATTGCCCATCAAGCAGGCTCTGATGAAGCGGCAGTACGGAGCCGAAGCAGGTACCTCGCCGGAAGCCAAGGCCAAGCTGGAGCGGGTGGAGCAGTACTATGTTCTCACCATGGTCGGGATGCCCGGCTCTCTGCTGGGGGCCGCGCAGGGTGATAAGAAAGCGGCATTGCTCGAACTCACTACGCTCACGGCCAACGGCAAGCCGCCGATCAAGGCGATTGATGTCCAGACCGCCGGCGGGCGAGGCACGTCCACGGTGAGTTTCGCATTTCCTAGATCCACGCCCTTCACGGTCGAGGACAAGGAAGTGGAGTTCTCCAGCAAATTCGACAAGACCGGAATTAAGAAGAAGTTCAAGCTCAAGGACCTGGTGTTTAACGGCAAGGTTGAGATGTAATTTGCCCAGGCCGCTTCCGCGGACGTTCTATAACCGGCCGGCGATCGAAGTCGCGCGGGCGCTGCTGGGTACCGTTCTGGTGCACGGAACCACCTCCGCCTGTATCGTTGAAACGGAAGCCTATTTGGGTCTGGAAGATCGCGCTGCACACTCCTGGCGCGGCCCGACTCCCCGCACTCGCGTGATGTTCGGCGAACCCGGCCACGCCTATGTGTACCTGATCTACGGCATGTACTACTGCCTGAATGTGGTCGCCGAGCCCCCAGGCAGCCCTGGATGCGTACTCATCCGCGCCGTGGAACCTATGGAGGGAATCGCACGGATGCGCAGGCGTCGCCCGGCGACCCGCACCATCGAGGACCTGGCCAGCGGTCCCGGAAAGCTGACCCTTGCTCTGGGCATCGGCCGTCGCCACAACGGCGCCGATTTCACCCGTGGTCCGCTGACGATTCATCCTCCTGCGCGGCCGGAAGAAATACGCATTGGCGTCTCGCCGCGAATCGGCATCCGGCATTGCGCCGATTGGCCGCTGCGATTCTTCATCCAAGGGAACCGGTTCGTAAGCCGATAATTGAAGAGCATGTTGAAGCCAACCATCTTTCGCGAATACGACATCCGTGGCGTCGCGGATTCCGAGCTGCTGAGCCCGGACGTAGTGGACCTGGGCCGAGGCCTGGGAACTCTGCTCCAGCGCAAGAGCGGCCGCTCCATTACTTTGGGCCGCGACTGCCGCCTGAGCTCGCCCCGGCTGTGCGATGCGCTGCTCGAAGGCCTGCTCGATTCCGGCTGCAACGTCACTGATATCGGCGTGGTGCCTACGCCTCTTCTTTATTTCTCGGCCGTGCATCTCGAGGCCGACGGCGCAGTCATGATCACCGGCAGCCACAATCCCGGCGAGTTCAACGGATTCAAAACGGTGTGTGGTCCCACCACGCTGCACGGGGAAACCATTCAGGAGGCGCGCCGCATCATCGAAGCCCGGGATTTCCTGCGCGGCCGCGGCAGCCATGCGGAAATGGATGTCATTCCGGCCTATCTGGACGAAGTGGCGCCGCAGTTCAACTTCAACCGGCGCGTGAAAGTGGTTCTCGACGCGGGCAACGGGACCGCCGGGCCGGTGGCGCATCGCCTGTTTCAGCGGCTGAACTGCGAGGTTACCGAGCTGTTCTTCGACATGGATGGACACTTCCCCAACCACCATCCAGATCCGACCGTCCCGGCCAACCTGAAGCATTTGCGGGATGCCGTCCAGGCCCAGCACGCCGAACTGGGCATCGCCTTCGACGGCGATTCGGATCGCATCGGCGCGGTGGACGAAAATGGCGACGTGGTCTACGGCGACATGCTTCTGCTGATCTTCGGCCGCGAGATCCTCACCCGCAAGCCGGGCGCGACCATTATCGGCGAGGTCAAATGCTCGCAGCTTTTGTATGACGAGCTCAACAAACTCGGCGGGAATGCCATCATGTACAAAACCGGCCATTCGCTTATTAAAGCGAAAATGAAACAGGAGCACGCCGAGTTGGCGGGTGAAATGTCCGGTCACATGTTCTTCGCCGACCGGTATTTAGGCTACGATGACGCGCTGTACGCCGCGTGCCGGCTGATCGAGATCGTGGCCCGCAGCGGCAGGCCCCTTTCCGCCCAGCTCGATGGACTTCCCAAGCTAGTCTCGACGCCGGAAATCCGGGTGGATTGTCCCGACGAGGTGAAGTTTCAAGTGGTGGAGCGCGTGGCCGCACGCTTCAAAGCGACCCATAAGGTGATCGATGTGGATGGGGTGCGCGTGCTCTTCGACCACGGCTGGGGGCTGTTACGCGCTTCCAATACCCAGCCGGTTCTAGTGATGCGTTTTGAAGCGGAGAGCCAGGAATGGCTTCAAACGTATCAGCGGGAATTGGAAGGAGTGCTGGAAGAGACGAAAGCGGCGATTGCGTAAAGCGCGTCCGGAGGCTGACCCCCGAAAAGGCAGCCCCCACCCACGCGCTGGCGCTAAAATCGCCGTATTTTGAGAATGCCAGAAATCGCGGGATAAATCCAGGGTAAAAGCCACTTATTCTTAGGATTCGTACTAGAGATTTCCCTAGTTAGACCCTAAGGGGATCACCTGAGATGCCGGAATACCAAGACTGCATTGAGCCCGCCGAAGGCGAACGAATTCGAAATGGCGTATTCGATCTGGGCCGTGCGGGGCGTGTTCGCGACCACATCAAGGTCGCAGGCTGGATCGGGAACAGTGAAGTTCGCGGTGGGAGGAATCAGGCTTGCCTGGAGCGCGCCGAGCGTAGCGGCCGCCTCCAGCGCTCCGGCCGCCCCCAACGCGTGTCCGTGCATGGACTTCGTGGAACTGACCAAAAGCTTCCCGGTGTACTCGCCAAAAACGGAACGGATCGCCTCGGTCTCGGTCGCATCATTGGCGAGCGTACCGGTCCCGTGGGCGTTCACATAGCCGACCGCTTCCGGAGCCACTTGGGCATCGGACAACGCCGACCGCATGGCTCGCGCGGCTCCCAGCGCCGAGGGCTGGGTGATATGATGCGCATCGGAAGACATGCCAAACCCGGCGACCTCGCCTAAAATCGCAGCGCCGCGAGCGCGGGCCCGCTCCACCGGCTCGAGGACCAGCACGGCCGCGCCTTCTCCCAGAATCAGCCCCCGCCGGTCGCGCGAAAAAGGGCGGCAGGTATCCGGCGAAACCACGCGCATGGCCTCCCAGGCCTTCAAAAATCCAAGTGACAAGGGCGCTTCGCTGCCGCCCGCGATCGCCACTTCCACCTCGCCGGAGCGGACCATGCGGAACGCCTGCCCCAGGGCATGATTCGCGGACGAGCACGCGGTCGAAACCGTGAATACCGGACCGGTGATTCGGAATTCGAGCGAAACTCGGCTGGCGCCTGCGTTGCTCATCGCGCGCGCGATGGTCAGCGGCGAAACGCGCGGTTCCTTCAGTCCATAGAGATGATGAAACCCGTCGTCCTCGGTGGACTTCCCACCGCCCGAGCAGCCCAGCACGATCGCCGTTCGCTCCGCGAGATCCGGTGAAAACTCGATTCCCGACGCCCGCACGGCTTCGCGGGCGGCCACCGCTGCGAACTGCGCGAACCGGTCGAGCAGCAGCGTTTCTTTCTCCTCGAAATAGCGCGCGGGATCGTAATCCGGCACCTCGGCCGCGTTAGGAAATCTCAGGGCTCCAGGTGCGACCAAAGTCAGCGGCCGGATGGCGGACTTGCCGGCGGCCAAGCCCGCCCACAATTCAGGGAAGGTATGGCCGAAGGCCGAAATCGCGCCGATGCCGGTGACCGCGACGCGCTTGTTCATGCCCCGGACTTTGCGGCAAGGAGCTTTTCGATTCCCTCCGCCATTTCGCGCACCGTGCGGATGCCGCGCGCCGCGTCGTCGGGAATGTCCAAATCGAACTCGCCTTCGAGCGCGAAGAGAATGTTGATTCCATCCAGCGAATCGATCTTCAGATCCTCGAAGGTCTTGTCGATGGTGACCGTTTCCGGCGGAATCTTCTGGGACTTGGCGATGACGCCTGTGACGCGCGAAATTAGTTCGTCGGACATAGGATCTGGGTAAGAGTGAGGAATTGAAATCCGCGTTCCTGGAGCCGTGGAACAGTGTACTCCACCGCTTCGATGGTCGCTCCGATATCCGGGGCAGGCCGCACGCCGCGGCCATCGTGCAGACAGATGATTCCCCCATTCGCAGCCTTGTTGAGCAGCAGGTCAGACACGCGTTCGGCAGGCCAGCGCCAGTCGCGGCCGATAACCGTCCACATCACCCCGCGCAGCCCCAGGAGCTTCTGGGCTTGCGCAACGCCGAACCAGCGCACGCCGTAGGGAGCTCGAAACCAGCGCGGCTGCGCGCCGGTGATTTCCTGAATGGTCTCTTGTGCTCTCGCTATATCGGTATAAATAAACCGCGGCGACTTGAAATCCAGGCGAGGGTGAGAATCGGTATGGTTGCCGATCTCGTGCCCGCGCGTGGCGACTTCGCGGGCGACGTCCGGGCAGCGGCGGACATTTGCCCCGCACATGAAAAACGTGGCCTTCACATGAAACTTGTCGAGAGCATCGAGCAGCTTGGGCGTGGTCTCGCTGGGGCCGTCGTCGAAGGTCAGGGCCAGCGCAGCCTGCCGGCGATCCCCGTGATAGAACGATTCGCCGAACACGCTCGACGATCGTCCACGCACGGCGTAAGCCATGAAAGCCGCGCCCGCCGCCGCACCCGAGGCTACGCCCAGCAACCCACTGTCCATGTTTCCTCATGATAGTTGGTCGGATGTGAAAGCCGCTTACTGACGTTGGCGTACGGTACCATATCTTAATAGGGGACGCCTATTTTGGGTGAGCGTCCGGAGAATGGACGATGAGCGAACGCGAGCACGCCCACAAGTTGATTGATCG
>Ga0310810_10005340_pt1 | contig 14361 bp, 14 predicted proteins | sample NCmetagenome_FD_207641 | JGI IMG/M metagenome (GOLD analysis project Ga0310810, IMG submission 207641) | Soil microbial communities from experimental microcosm in Duke University, North Carolina, United States - NC | ecosystem: Engineered > Artificial ecosystem > Soil microcosm > Unclassified ... | reverse complement strand
CAGCGCACCGCCACCGGCGAGATGAACATCGTCAGCCAGCGCTCCCTCAATCCGAGCTCGCTCCGTCAGGCGACCAACATCAAGCCCTGCGGGATCCAGATCTGGCAGGACGGCGTGCTGCTCTCCGACCCGAACATGTCGGTGGAGACGATCCGCGAGGTCGCCGGCGGCGGCGGCGCGCGGACACAGTATCCCACGACGCGCAGCGGGGCCGACGCCTCGTACGACATCTCCAATCTGATCACCAACGACTACATGGCGGTCGAGTACTACTCGGATCTCGCCTCCACGCCACCGGGATTCCGCACCGGGACGCCGAGCTGCGGCACGCTGGTGCTCTGGACTCGCGTGCCGATGGTCGACGAGCAATCGCAGCTCCGGCAGCAGGAGAGCGCGAAGCCGCAATGAGCCGATCGCCACTCTTCTTTCTGGCGAGCGCCGCGCTCACCCTGCTCGCGCCCGTCGCGGACGTGGGTGCGCAGAGCGCCACGCCGTCCGTCGCGCTCGTGTCGTCGTCATCCGTGCTGCTCTCGCCGGCGGCCGCGCCGCGCGACTACACGATCACCATGGAACCCATCGCGGCGCCGAGCCCGCCCGCGCCCGCTGCCCGCGCGGCCGAGGGCTCGAGCGGCGCCGGCCGCGGCATCCGCGCGGCGATCGGGGTCGCCGTCGGCGCGGCCGTCGGTGGATGGATCGGCTACTTCGGCGCTCAGGTCGCGAACAGCGACTGGGCGCGCATCTCGGCGAGCGACAAGACCAGCCTCCGGCAGGGCTACACCGCGGCGGGAGTCGGATTGGGCGCGATCGCCGGCTACTTCCTCCGCCCCAAGGGACGCCGGGAGGATCGCTTCCCGACGCCGTTCAACGTACCGGCGCGCTCGGGTCGGCTCCTCCTCGGCAGCGCCGAGCTGCGGCGCTCGATCGCGACGAACGTGCTCGAGGCGGTGGAGCTCGCGCGCCCGGAGTGGACGAAGCAGCAGCGCGAGGACGAGGCGAAGCACGGCGAAGCGCCCAGCACCGAGCCGGTCGAGAAGGCGTCGGTCGTCGTCTACGTCGGCGACGAGAAGGTCGGTGCGCTCGAGACGCTGCGCGACGTCGCGATCCCCGAGGTGGCCGAACTTCGCTTCTACGACGCGCGAGATGCACGCCGGCGGTGGGGGACCGATCACAAGTACGGCGCGATCGAGGTCGTCCCCGCCGATGCGGCGAGCACCTCCGCCGCGGCGCCCGCCGCTCCGGGCGCGACGCAGTAGCGGCGCTCAGCCTTCCAGCTCGTCGATCGTCTTCGGCCAATCCTCGTGCAGCAGGCGTGAGAGGGCGCGGTCGGCGAGCAGGCGGCCCTCGGTCTGGCATCGGGGACAGTAATTCGTCTCGTTGTCGCGATAGCGGATGCGCTGCACCGCCGTGCCGCAGTCGGGGCAGGGCTCGCGATATCGGCCGTGCACGGCCATCCCTTCCCGGAACGCCGTCACCGTCTCGGGGAAGCCGTCCCCCGTGTCGGCGCGCAGGCGATCGGTCCACTCCGCGAGCGTCGCGCGCGTGGCTTCGTGCAGCCGCGTCACCTCCTCCTCGCTCAGCCGGCTCGTGAGCCGCAGCGGCGAGAGCCGCGCGCGATGCAGGATCTCGTCGGAGTACGCGTTGCCGATCCCGCTGAACAGCCGCGGGTCGGTGAGCGATCGCTTGAGCGTGTGATTCTCTCGCGCGAGCCGTTCGGCGAACTCCGCGCGCGTCGCGCCGAGCGGCTCGAGCCCGCCGCGGTCGAACGCCGCGAGTGCGTCGCCGCCTCGCACGACGTGAATCGACGCGCGCCGCGTCGTGCCCGCCTCGGTGAGCACGAGCGTGCCGCCGGGAAAGCTCAACTCGGCGAGCGCGATGCGTGCCGGCACGCGCGTGCGCGCGCCGGCGGAGATCCACCGGAAGCGGCCGGCGATCATCAGGTGCACGACGAGATGCAGCTCGTCGCCGAAGTCGAGCACGATCCGCTTGCCGAGCCGCCGCACGGCGCGCACCTCGCGGCCGACGAGCAGGTCGAGCGGCGGGTCGACGCTGCGGAGCGCGAACACGCTGCGCACGGCGTAGCCGGCGAGCGGCTGGCCGACGACCCGCCGCGCGATCGCTTCCACGTAGATGGTGACGTCCGGCAGCTCGGGCATGATGCGCGGCGGGGTGGCGGTCCAAGCTGCGAACCGTCACCCCGCCGCACCAGTGCGCGCCGCCGTGTCAGGCGTCGTCGCCCAACGTCACGGTGCAGCGCCCGCTGGCGGTGTCGAGCCGGAGGGCCGTGTCGCGGCCGGTCGCGTCGGTGCTGACCATCACGGCCCGCACGTTGGAGACGCGATGGCTCACCTGGGACCCCGACGACTCCGCGTCCCCGAGCACGATCTCCGCACGCGTGGCGGCGCGGTCGAAGCTCGCGTCGAGCAGCCGGTAGCCCTGTTCCACACTGCCCACCCCCTGCGGGCTCGCCGTGCGGAAGCGGAGCTGGGTCGGCCGGCCGCCGTTGCGACGACCGAAGCGCTCGATCAGGCCCGGCCACGCGCTCGCGTCCCAGCTCTCCACCACGCCGCCCATCGCGGGACGCACGTCGTCCGCCTCGTCCTGCGGCCGCGAGGGGACCACCAGCAGGGGCCACTCGGTGCGCCGGATGAGCTCCGTGGAAACGGAGCCGAGGAGCACGCGCTCGAGGAAGGAGTGGCGCCGGCCGCCGCACGCGACGAGCCCCACGTAGTGCTCGCGCGCGTGCGCGACGAGCGTCGCGGCGACGTCGCCGTGCAGCATGCGCGTGGTGACGCGGATGCCCCGCGGCAGCTGGAGCAGCGCGACGAAGCGATGGAACAGGTCCGCCGTGCGGCGCTCGTACGCCTCCTCCCACCAGCCGGCGGACTCCTCGCTCAGGCTCACCGCGCTCTTCACGTGCACGAGCGCGAGCTCGCCCTCGTCGGCCACGAAGTCCAGCGCGAGCTGCGCGGCGCGCCGGCTGGCCGGGCTGAAATCGACCGCGACCATCACGTGCGCGTACCGGCCGGCGTGTGCGTTCGGCGGCACGACGAGAATCGGCCGGTCGGTGAGGCGGCTGATCTGTACCGCGTGCTCGCCGTACACGAGCCGGCCGAGCCGCCCGTGCGAGCCGGTGCCGACGACGATCGCCGAGGCCGAGCGCTCCTCCGCGACGTCGGCGACGGAGCGCGCGGCGGGCCCTTCGATCACGTCGACGCGGTGGTCGCGCGCGGTGTGCGGCGCGGGGCGTCCGAGGCGCTCCTCGAGCAGATCGGCGACCGCCGCCCGTTCTTCGGCGTGATAGTGATCGGGGAGCACGGGGACGCCCGCGGCGATCGCGATCGCGTCGTTCGTCTCGAGCACGGTGAGCGCGTGCAGCGGGCGCCCCTGCTCGGCGGCGAGCCACTGCGCCATCTCGAGCGTGGCGTCGCACTTGTCGTACGGCTTCACCGCGACGAGCAGCGGCGCGCGCGGCGCACCGGTCTCTCGCGGCGGCGACGTCTGGTCCGGGGCGGTCCGGAGTGCGGTAGCGGTCGTCATGGCCTGATCTCCTGTCTCGTCCTTCATTCGCTCTCCGACCGCGCCGAGCGGCCGTGGAGCTCGTCGATATGGATCGCGAACGGGATCACGCGCTCCGGCGCGGGATCGTCGTCGGTGAACGCGGCCGGCACGAGCCGCTGCAGCCGCTCGATCGCGCGGTCGTAGAGGTCGACCGATCCGACTTTTGGATCGAGCATCGTGAAGCTGCCGTGGACCACCACGCTGTCCCAGTGGAACGGCCCGTGGACCTCGTCCACCTCGAAGGCGCACCACGGGTGGTGGGCGAGCTTCATCAGCTTCGAGCCCACGGACGTCCGGCCGAGCAGCCAGCGCTCGTCGTAGATGTAGTGGATCGGCTGGATGTCGACGCGGTCGCGGAAGGTGAACGCGAGGCGGCCGACGTGATTCCGCGCGAGCAGCGCGCGCGCGTCCTGCTCGTTCAGCGCGGAGAAGCGGGGTATCGGGGTCGTGGCGTGCATGGGCCGCTCCGGTACGGGACGCTGCGGGAATCCACGGAGCGCAATCTCGCGAGAAGGGGTGCCGCGACCGATCGGGCATTCCCACCAACGTCTCGGGGCGCTTCCCCCATCGTCGCGGGGGGATCTCCCGACTCAGCGCGGAGGCGGCGGCGCGCCTTCGAGGCGGCGCTGGCGCTCGAGTGCCTCGAGGCGCCTGCGCCAGATCGGGCCGAGGTCGTCGAGCCAGGCGTCGATCTCGGCGATGCCGTCGAGATCGAGCTCGTAGATCCGCTGCTGGCCGGCGACGCGAGCCCGGACGAGCCGGGCGGTGCGGAGCACCTTGAGGTGCTGGGAGACGGCCGAGGGCGAGACGGTGAACCGGCGGGCGATCGCGCCGGCGGGGAGCGGTCCTCGGGCGAGCATCTCGACGATGGCGCGCCTGGTGGGATCGGCGAGGGCGGCAAAGCTCTGCACGGCGCGAAGATATCACACCGGCTCAATTGAGCAAGTGCTAAATTATCGGCGTGAGCACCCGGTGTCCAAGTGCAGAAAAAGCGCGAGATGCTGTCCAAAACGGCGAAATGCACTCAAAAAAATGCAAATCCGGCGCTTGACGGCGCGCACTTTGATACATATGCTGGGCGGAGCTCGCGCTCAGACCGCCTCGGCCGCCCTCTCGATCGAACCCTCAACCCCGGAGCCTCACCGTGGTCTCGTCCGTCCTCAGCTCCGCCGCCCTGCTCGCGGCAGCCGTCCAGGAGGCGGCGCCCGTCGCGGCCGCGGCACCGCCAGCGCCCGTGGTGGTGCCCGCCGACACGGCGTGGATGCTCGTCTCCACCGCCCTCGTGCTGCTCATGACGCCGGGCGTCGCGTTCTTCTACGGCGGTCTGGTACGGGCCAAGAACGCGCTCAACACCATGATGATGTGCATGGCCGCCTTCGGCGTGTGCGGCGTCGTGTGGGCGCTCCTCGGGTACACGCTCGCCTTTGCGCCCGGCGGCTCCTGGCTCGGAGGCCTCGACTTCGCCCTGCTCAACGGCGTCGGCGTGGAGGCGCACGGGACGATCCCCCACGCGCTGTTCATGGCGTACCAGGCGTCGTTCGCCGTCGTCACGGCGACGCTGATCGCCGGCGCGATCGTCGACCGGATGCGCTTCGGGCCGTACCTCGTCTTCATCGCGCTGTGGACGATCTTCGTGTACGCGCCGGTCGCGCACTGGGTCTGGGGCGGCGGCTGGCTCGCGAAGCTCGGCGTCCTCGACTTCGCCGGCGGCACGGTGGTGCACATCAACGCCGGCATCGCGGCGACGGTGGCCGCGATCGTCGTCGGCAAGCGAAAGGACTTCGGGCGCCAGGCGATGCTGCCCCACAACGTGCCCTTCGCGCTGCTCGGCGCCGCGCTCCTCTACTTCGGCTGGTTCGGCTTCAACGCGGGCAGCGCGCTCGCCGCGAACGGCAGCGCCGCCGCGGCCTTCGCCACGACGATGCTCGCTCCGATGGCGACGCTGTGCGTCTGGATGGGGCTCGACGCGGTGCGCACCAAGCGCGCGACGGCGGTGGGCGCAGCCACGGCGATCGTGATCGGGTTGGTCGTGATCACGCCCGCGGCGGGCTTCGTCTCCCCCAGGTCGGCGATCCTCATGGGTGCGCTCGGCGCGCTGCCGAGCTACTACGCCATCGTGTGGCGCTCGCGGACGCGGCTCGACGACTCGCTCGACGTGCTCGCCGGCCACGGCGTGGGCGGCATCACGGGCGCGCTGCTCACCGGCGTGTTCGCCGAAGCGGCGTGGGGCGGCACGAACGGCCTGCTCCACGGTAACCCGAAGCAGTTCGTCCTCCAGCTCACCGGCGTCGTGGCGACGATCGTCTACAGCGCGGTGATGAGCTTCGTCCTGCTCAAGGTGATCGGCGCGGCGACCGCGCTCTCGGCCGACGAGCGCGCGCAGGGTCGCGGCATGGACATCACGCAGCACGGCGAGGAAGCGTACACGCACGGTGAGGGCGCGGTGCTCGTCCTCGCCGACGTCGCCGCTGCGCCGCTCACCCGTCCCGCCACGGTGGCCGCTCCGGCCGGAGGTGTCGCATGAAGCTCATCGTGGCGATCGTCCGCCCGGACAAGCTGAACGACGTGCTCGAGCGGCTGTATCGCGCCGAGGTCTGCGGACTCACGGTGTCGCGCGTCCTCGGGCACGGCGGCGAGACCGACGCGGTGGAGACCTACCGCGGCACGACGGTCAAGATGGAGCTCCAGGAGAAGGTGCGCCTCGAGATCGGCGTCTCCGAATCGTTCGTCGACGTCACGGTGAACGCGATCCTCGAGAGCGCGAGCACCGGCGAGGTCGGCGACGGAAAGATCTTCGTCGTCCCGGTGGAGAGCGTCTGGCGAATCCGCACTCGTGAGCGCGACGAGGCGGCGGTGACGCCGGCGCTGGTGTGAGTCCGAACGGCAACGGCGAGTAGGGAGTAGTGCGTACCTGGTAGCGGGACCGGCATGCTCGGCCACTGGGAGACGGGGGCGAAAGCGAACGTCTCCCAGTGGCTGGCCTGCCAGTCCCGCTACGAAGTACCCGCTACCGACTACTCGAAGTTGCAGTTCAGGACACGACCATCCCCCTGACGACACCGAGCAGGGCCTCCGGGAGCTGCTGCGGGCTCGCGAGGATCCGGTAGCCCGTCTCGCCGAACAGTCGCGGCAGGTAGTCCTGCTCGTCCTGCTCCACCGTGAGGCAGAAGGTGTAGGTGCCGTCGGCGCGCGCGTCGAGGAGCGCGCGGCGCGAGTCTTCGACCGCGAAGGTGCCCTGGTACAGATCCACGTCGTTCGGCTTGCCGTCCGACAGCAGGAGCAGGATGCGCCGCTCCGCCGGCTGCGCGCGCAGCACGGCGGCCGCGTGACGCACCGCGGCGCCCAGTCGCGTATTGTCGCGCGGCGCGAGCGCGGAGATCCGCCGCCGCACGATGTCGGCGTCGTGCTCGCCGAACCCCTTCAGCGTGCGCACCTGCACGCCGTGCCGTCCGGCGCCGGAGAATGCGAGCATGGCGTACGGATCGCCCATCGTCGCGAGCGCCTCACCCGCGAGCAGGAGCGTCATCCGCTCGACGTCGAGCACCGTGCGGCCGTCGTCGAGACGAGTGCCCGTCGAGCCGCTCGTGTCGGCGAGCAGCAGGATGGCGAGCGTGTGGCGCGCCGGACGGACGATCCGGTACAGCCGGTCGCTCGGCACGATTCCCACGCGGCGATCGGCGAGCGCGGCGACGCACGCCTCGAGATCGAGCTCGTCACCGGCACGCTGACGACGCAGCCGCAACCGACGCGAGCGCAGCGGCGCGAAGCGCTCGCGGACCTGACGCACGAGCGGCGCGTGCTCGCGGAGCACCTCGTCCGCCCACGCGCCGTCGCCGACGGTCGCCGCGCGAGAGCTCACGGTCGCGCCACCCGGCCGGAACCGCTGCGCGTACGTGTCCCACTCGGGATAGCCGATCCCGTCCGGCGGAGGGCGGTCGTCGTCCACGCGGCGCGCATCGCGCGGGAAAGGATCAGCCCGAGCGGCGTCGTCGCTCGCGGCGTTCGACGCGTCGCCGGTGGCCGTGCCGCCGGCGGCGACCGCGTCACCCTCGTCCGACGGGCCGGCCGACGAGCGGCCGCCGTCGCCACTGTCCGAAATCGCGCCCTCGCCCGAGGCATCCGGGTTCCCCTGGCGCGTGCCGCGCTCGCCCGTCGCGCGCGACTGCGCCGACGAATCCGCGCTCGTGCCCGCGCCGCCACCGCCCAACTGCACCTCGGGCGGCGCGAGCCGGCGCGACCAGGCAAGCCCCCACAAGCCGAGCGGGTTGCGCGGCTGGTACGGCGCGAGACCTCCCGGCTCGCCGCGAATCCGCTGCGCCGTGCGCTCGGCCCACGCTCGCGAGTCCGCGGCCGAATCGCACGCGGGCACCTCCTCCGGCGGCTGCGTCACCGGCGACGCGAGCAGCGTGCGCAGCAGCGTCTCGACGCGCCGCTCGGGAGGCGTCAGCCGGAACGGCGCCGGCCGCCCTGCCAGCTCGGCGAAATGGAGGGCACCCAGCACGGCACCGAGCGTGTGCGTGCGCGCGAGCACGTCGCGCTCCGCTGCCGCGGTCTCGGCGAGCAGGAAGAGATCGCGTGCGAGCGGATCGTCGACCGGCGCGAGCGCATCTCCGCCGCGCGCTCGGCGCGAGGCCTGGAGCATCGCGAGCAGGCGATAGCGCGCCACCGCGTCGTCGCGGCCGGCACGTGCGTCGAGCGAGGCGGGGAGCGCGACGTCGGCGTCGGTCGCCGTCGTGATCGGCGCGATGCGAACCGGCGTGCCGTACATCGCGACGAGCGTCAGCTCGATCCGGCGCGCGACGTCGTGCAGCGCGAGCGTGCTCGCGCTCGAGCGCGCGCGCCAGCGGCGCACCGGCGTGGCGACGCGGCGGGAGAGCCGCAGCGCGCGATTGCGGAGATACCGCTGCAGCCGCACGACGTGTCCCTAGATCGTCTGCACCACGAGGTCGTCGATCGCGGCGAGCAGGTCGGGGTCGTCGGTGAGCGGAGCGGCGAGGGCGGTGCGGCACGCATCGCGGGGCGCGATGCCGCTCGCGATCAGTCGTCCGACGGAGACGAGGAGGCGCGTGCCTGGTCCTTCGGCGAGCCCCTGGTCGCGCAGCCGGCGGATCTGCACCGCGAGCTCGGCGAGGGCGCGTGCCGTGGCGCGCGGCACGCCGCTCTCGTGCGCGACGATCTCCGCCTCGCGCGCCGGCGCCGGAAAGTCGAACTCGATCGCGACGAAGCGCTGGCGCGTGCTCGGCTTGAGGTCCTTGAGCGCGTGCTGGTACCCGGGGTTGTACGACACGACGAGCTGGAATCCCGGTTCGGCGGTGAGGAGCTCGCCCGTCTTCTCGATCGGCAGCAGCCGACGGTCGTCGGTGACCGGATGGATCACCACGAGCGTGTCCTGGCGCGACTCGACGACCTCGTCGAGGTAGCAGATCGCGCCGGTGCGGACGGCGGTGGTGAGCGGCCCGTCGGCCCAGACGGTGTCGTTGCCCTGAATGAGGTACCGGCCGGTGAGATCGCTCGCCGAGAGGTCGTCGTGGCAGGCGACGGTGACGAGGGGGCGGCCGAGCAGAAAGGCCATGTGCTCGACGAACCGCGTCTTGCCGCAGCCGGTGGGCCCCTTGAGCATCACGGGAAGCCGTCGCTCGTGGCAGGCGCGGAAGACGTCGATCTCGTTGCCGAACGGGACGTAGTAGGGCGCGTCGGCGCGCTCGGCGAGTCGGAGGGAGCTCATACTGTATACAATGCGGTCGGCCGCCCTCCGGCAAGCCGGCGCAGCTCCTGCGCGCCGCGGCCGCAGGTCAGCAGGCGAGCTGTCCGATCCCCCTCAGCGCCGCTCCCCCTCAGCGCCGCTCCCCCCGAGCGGGATCCTGGGCCGCCAGCACGTCCGCGGCCCACGGCGCGTGCTTCCACCCTGGCACCGGCGTGCGCGCTCCCACGCGCGGCACGAACGCGGATCGCTCGACGAGCCGATATCGATGGATGTAGCGCGGGCAGTTGGGATAGATGCGCGACGCCTCCACGCGCACGATGAACTGCGCTTCGGGATAGCGCTCCATGAGCGGATCCCCGGTCGAGATTCGCGCCCTGCCGTCGACCCGCATCCGGTTCGCTCGCTCGAAGTCGATGAAGAGCAGCCCGACCGCATGGGTCTCGGCGAGGTTTCCCATCGAGAGGTACATCCCGTTGCCGTCGTAGTTCGGGAAGGCGAGCGTCCGATCGTCCACCACGGTGACGAAGCCCGGGTCGCCGCCCTTGTACGAGCAGGTCGGCTGCCCCGCTGCGTCCACGGTGGCGAGGAAGAACATGTCGAGCTGCTCGATGAACTCGCGATCGTCCGCGGTGAACCGGTCGTGCACCGTCACTTCCACGAGGCGATCCGCGAGACGCCGCGTATCGAAGCTGTCCTGCAGCGTTCGGCTCGCCGACGAGTAGACCAGGGACATCGCACACCTCCCGTGCAGGGTCACGCGACGTGGATGGAAGGCCGGCGCCACCGGACTTCGCCTCGCGCGACCTTAACAGATCTCGCACACGACCGCCATTGTCTCCGCACCGCCGGGGTGGCGTCCTGGAGCGCGATCTCCCATCCGTCTCACCGAGATGTCCCTCCGCCTCCCTCTGCTCCGCTGGACGACGCTGCTCCTCGTGGCGAGCAAGGCGATCATGCGAAAGAAAGGGGATCGGCTCCGTGAGGATGCGCGGGCGCCGAGGAGCGGGCTACCGCAGCGGATAGTCCAGGTACTTCATCGCCGTCTCGGCGTCGCCGGCCCAGTTCCACTGGCCGCCCGCCGGCGGCGGGTAGGCGTACGTGCGGATCTCGTTCGCGACGACGGGGATTGCGGCGCGACCCTCGCGCATCGTGCGCTCGACGAACGGCGTGCGGAAGGCGGGTCCGCGTGACGCGACTCGTGCGCCGTAGTACGCGCCGGCGACCGCGGCGTGCAGGCGCGCCGTGAGGAGCGTGCGCTCGAACAGCGCATGCAGCTCGCTGTAGTCGGCGGGACGGAGCGTCGGGCGGCCGGCCTCGATGGCGTCGAGCGACTCGCGCGCCTTCGCCACCCCCCAGCGCTTCTCCGTCATCACCGTCGCGAGGGTCGCCGAGTCCATGCGCTCGCCCGGCTGCACCCAGCCGCTGTCCTTCACCCAGGGGACCTCGTTCCACTGCGCCCCCTTCGGCTCCTTGGCGCGCGCGGGAGCGATGTGGTCGATCACGTCGCGCCAGTAGTGCAGGTCGCGATTCACGCCGTGCGCGACGTGCGCGACCGGCGGGTCGATCCACTTGCCGCTCACGTGGCGCGCGTAGCTCGAGGCGTAGCGGTCGTAATCGAGCCGCGAATGATTGGCCACGTTGGTGCCGAGCGTGTAGAGGCTGCTCTCGACGACGTCGAGCGCGTTGCGGAACGCGCGGCGCACGTACGGGAGCGCCGCCGCGCCGTACGTCGCCGTGATGAACTCGTCCGTCACGCGCGCCGGCGTGACGGACGGGTCCTCGGCGACGCGCTTCAGCGCGTAGAGATCGATCTCGGCCGGATGTCCGACGATGCGCGTCGCGCCGTAGCGATCCGTGCGCGCCGTGTAGCCGATGACGTGCGGGCGGCGCAGCAGATCCTTCGCCCGGCCGAGGACGTACTCCGGCCACGTGCTCGCGATCTGGCCCTGGCCGTTGAACTCTCCCGTCGCGTCGAACTCGATCACCGTCGGCCGCGCGATCGTGCCGGCGAAGAGATCGTTCGGATGGGTGAGGAAGAAATCGTGCGGTGTCTCCTTCATGAGGAGCCGCACCTCGGGCCGGAACCGGTCGACCGCGCCGATGATGTTGCGGTACTCCTCGTGCGTGTACGCGAAGGTGCGCGCGTAGAGGTTGAGATGCCGCTCGCCGATCACGACGTCGGCCACCGCGTTCACCACGGCGGCCAGCTTCTCCTGCGGCGACGCGAGCGTGCGCGAATGCTGCCGCTCGGCGCGTGCGCCGGTCTCGATGAAGGTGAGCACGATCCCGTCGACGTCGGGCACGAGATCGAGCATCTCGCGATAGTCCTGCTTCAGCCAGGTCCAGAACGCGGGATCGTCGAGGTCGATCGTGCCCCCGGGCCCCGTCCGGAAGCGCGCGGGATAGTGGTCGAGATCGTAGAGCGCGTGGTCCCACACGACCACCTCGCGGATCCCCGCCGCATGGGCCGAGTCGGCGAGCCGGTTCACGAGCCCGCGCGTGCGCTCGTCGCGTACGTCGGCGAGATCCATCACGATCTCGTGCGACAGCTCGAGATGGTCGATGTCGTACGCGCGTGCGGCGCGGATCACCGCGAGCGCCTCGGGCTCGCTGTCGGTGAGGATCGTCCAGCCGCGCACCGGCTCGGCGTCGGCGAGCGGCGCGTGGGCGGACGCGCGTTGAGCAGCAGCCGCGCGACCGCCGAGCAGCGCGAGCGCGAAGAACGCGAACAGGCGGATGATCCGCCGCATTCGTGACGAAGAATTCAGCGGCGGTGAGGTAGAGTGACCGGCCGTGCCTTCCGGGGGGCAGTATGCCAGGCCGGGTACCGGGTACTCACGACCCGGTACCCGGGTAGGCAGTTCATTGCTTCCACAGCGCCGCGAACTGCGTCTTGAGCGCCTCCACCTTCGGCCGGTCGTTGATCACGATGTACGGCTGGTTCGGGTGCAGGGTGTAGTAGTTCTGGTGGTACGCTTCGGCCTCGTGAAAGGCGCGGAGGGGCGCGACCTCGGTGACGATCGGCTTCGGGAAGGCCTTCGCCGCGGTGAGCTGCGCGATGTACGCCTGCACGATCTTCTTCTGCGCGTCGGTAGAGTAGAACACGGCCGACCGGTACTGCGGGCCGACGTCGGGCCCCTGCCGATTCAGCTCCGTCGGATCGTGCACGACGGAGAAGAACACCTTGAGCAACTGGCCGAGCGACACCTGCGACGTGTCGTAGACGACGCGCACCGACTCGGCGTGGCCGGTCGTGCCGGTGCTCACCTGCTCGTACGACGGATCGTCGACCGAGCCGCCAGCGTAGCCGGACGTCGCGCTCACGACGCCCTTCACGTGCTGGAAGACGGCCTGCACTCCCCAGAAGCATCCGCCGGCGAAGACGATCGACTGCTGGCCGGCAGCGGTCGCGGCCGGCTGATCGATGGCCGGATCGGGGAGGACGACCGGCGTCGACGGCCCGGCGGCGAGCGACCGTGCGGCGAACAGAATCGCGGCGGCGACCCCGACCCCCAGGGCGGCGACGCCGCGTGCGGCGGTGCGGGTCATTGGAAGGCTCTCATCGGGTGATGGTGATTATACGCCGGGATGGGGGAAATGGATGTGGAGGGCGGTGTGTTGGTGTGTTGGTGTGTCGGTGTGTCGGTGTGTTGGTGTGTTGGTGCGCGCGGCGCGTGTGCTTGGCGGCCTCTCTGGCCGAGCCCGCTCACGGAGGCGTGGCCCGGACTCTGCCTTGGTACGGGGTCGAGGCCGCTCGGGTCGTCGAGCGCCGTACCACGATCACCACGGAGACTTCGCATGTCGGACATCGATTCGCGCCTCAACGCTGGCCCCCGTCCCGTTCGCTCCGATCGCCGACGCCGCAATCGGTTGCGGGACCTTTGCGACGAGGTGCTGGCGTCGTTCCGTGTCGCGAACGATCGCGACCCGATCAGCGAGCAGGACCGGGCGATCGCGAGCGAGATGCTGAAAGGCCTCGCCGCCGGTCGCTGAGCTCACGAACGGACCCGAGTCGATGAGGCATATGTCCAGGACGCTTCCGACGTTCCGAGCTGGCGCGCTGACGGCCGCTCTCTTCGCGATCTCCGCCGCGGTGTCGGCGTGCAGCATCGGCGGCGACGAGCGGGGCCACGGCGGTCAGGCCCAGCAGTCGGAGGGCGACGTCGGCGCCTGGTCGCCCGCGTCGCTCAGCGTGGTCGATGGCGTGCCCGTGGCGACCCTGCGCTCGGCAATCCAGCAGCGGCTCGACGGCAAGCGGCCGCAGGAGATCGAGGACGAGGCGTGGGAGCACACGAAGCGACTCTACAAGCGCTTCCAGGGGACGCCACTCTGGTTCGACAAGAGCGGCGTCGACAACGACCGCGCCGAAGCGCTCACGAACGCCGTGCTCAACGCGAGCGACGACGGGCTCCGGATGGACGTCTATCCGGTCGCCGAGCTGGCGCAGACGCTGTCGGTGATCCGGCAGGCGAAGCGTCCGACGGCGGAGCAGATCGCCGACGCGGACGTGCTGCTCACCGCGGCGTACGCGTCGATCGGCGAGGATTTCCTCACCGGCCAGGTGGACCCGCGCAAGGTGAGCCAGAGCTGGCACATCGAGGCGAACGACGAGAACGTCGACAGCGCGCTCGTGCGCACCCTGACGAAGGAGCCGCTCGACAAGGCGATCGCGGCGATGCGTCCGACCGGGGAGGACTACGCCGGACTGCAGAAGCAGCTCGAGCGCTACCGCGGCATCGTTTCGAAGGGCGGCTGGAAGCCGGTGCCGGAGGGCAAGGCGCTGAAGCGCGGCGATGCCGATACTCCCGCGCGGCTCGCGGCGCTGCGCGCTCGGCTCGCGGCGGAAGGGATCGAGGTGCCGGCCGCGTCGTCGGCCGATGCCGCGAATCCGGCGCCCGCCGGAGGTACGAGCGCGACACCCGCGCGGCGCACGCAGTCTGCCGGCGCGACGTTCGATGCCGGCCTCGCGGCGGCGCTCGCGCACTTCCAGGCGCTGCACGCGATCGCCGTGGACAGTCAGCTCGGGAAGGAGACGCTCGACGCGCTCAACGTGCCGGCCGAATACCGGCTTGGCCAGATCGCCGCGAACCTCGAGCGCA
>Ga0310810_10005338_pt1 | contig 14365 bp, 14 predicted proteins | sample NCmetagenome_FD_207641 | JGI IMG/M metagenome (GOLD analysis project Ga0310810, IMG submission 207641) | Soil microbial communities from experimental microcosm in Duke University, North Carolina, United States - NC | ecosystem: Engineered > Artificial ecosystem > Soil microcosm > Unclassified ... | reverse complement strand
CACATCGACACAGCAAAGTAGTCCCTAGGTCCCGGAGTCCCTGGGTCCCGGAGTCCCTGGTCCCGGGTCGCTGGTCCCGGGTCCCGGGTCCCTGGTCCGGGTCCGTGGTCCAGGTCCCTGGTCCCTGGTCCTCAGTCCCGGGGCCTGCGTTCCAGGCGCGCGCGCGATTTGTGACGGCCTCGATCTTTCCAGCCGCAGGCGTCGAGATATCGAATAAACGCTCCGAGGCTGCGTGACAGCCGTTCTGCCGCCATGACACGTTCCGCGAGTTCCGGCTCGGTCAGGTAACCCTTCAGGTGGGCTTGTCGCATCCGCGTGACGACCTCGGCGAGGGAGCCTTTTGAGAAGCAGAGATAGTTGACGAACAACGAATCGCTACCCTGCTCGAAGCCCTCAGGAATGTTGGACGCAATCGAGTCGTTCGCGTCACGTGTCTGCCGATGGAGATCGCGATCTTTGCGATAGGCCGGACGTTCGAGGATCGCCTTTATTGATCGCCAGAAGTCCATCGCCAGTTGATACACACGTAATTCCTCGAGTTTCTGAGCCATGTCAACCGGCACCAGCAGAACCGATGCCGGGGGCAGGACCCGGGACCCAGGACCCGAGACCCAGGACCAGCGACAAAGGGACCATGGACTACTCGGCGGCGAGTCGCTCGAGCTCGTGACGATCGAGGACGACGAATCCGTCCTTGTCGGTTCGGACGATGCCGTCCTTGTTCCAGCGGCTCATGATCCGGATGCACGTTTCGATCGTCGTGCCGGTCATGTCCGCCAGCTCCTGCCGGGACAGCGCGAGCGGGATGAAGACTGCGCCGCGCGTGTCGACAGCAGGCCGTCCCATCTCCGTCGACAACTTCAGGAAGAGGCGCGCGAAACGTGGCTCGATACGGCCGCCGGTGAGCTCCGCGAGCCGGTTGGTCAGCTCCACGAGACGGGTCGTCAGACCCAGCAGCAGGCCGCGCACGAGCGACGGGTTTGTCTCGAGCAGCCGGAAGAAAGCCGGACGCGGGATGATGACGCAGGTCGTGTCCTCCAGGGCGGACGCGCTGGCCGGGAATGGCCGTTCCATGTAGGCCGCTACGGCCCCAAGGGGATCGCCGGGGCCGAACACCTCCAGAATCACGTCCTTGCCGCTCGGCATCATTTTGAAGATCTTCACCCGGCCCGACACGATGGCGTAGAAGTCGGACGGCGTGTCCTGCTCGAAGATCGTCTGCCCCTTTTCGAACTGCCGCACTCGAGAGACTTCCGCGATCGTCTTCCGATCGGCCGGGCTCAGCCGGCTGAAGATGGGCGTCGTCCGGAGCAGCTCGTCCGCGGTCGGCATGACAACGATCATAGGGGGTCATCGAGGTGAACGGTAGCCTGTCCATGGAGGCTTGCTTTACATGACTGCCACCCGCGATATGACCGTTCGAGAGCTCGTCGCAATCGACTATCGCACCGCCGAAGTATTCGAGCGATTCGAGATCGATTTCTGCTGCCATGGGTGCCAGACCGTTGGGGAAGGGTGCGAACAGGCGGGCGTCGAGGCGCCCGTGGTGATCGCGGCCCTCGACGCCGTGCTCGAATCGCCCGATCCGGGTACGCCGCGCTTCAACAGCTGGGACGTGTCGAGGCTGGTCGACCACATTGTCGGCACGCACCACGGGTACGTGCGCGACGCCCTGCCGCGCCTGGTGGCCCACAGCCGCAAGATCGCGGACGTCCACGGTTCCCGGCATCCGGAGCTGACGCGCGTGGCGACGCTGGTCCAAGGCGTCTCCGACGAGATGACGTCGCACATGATGAAGGAAGAGCACATCCTCTTCCCGTACCTGACGAGCATGGCCAGAGCGGCCGAGCAGGGCGCCCGGGCGCCGATGGCTCCTTTCGGGACGGTCCGCAATCCGATCCGCATGATGGAAGCGGAGCACGAGTCCGCGGGAGCCGCGATGGCCGAGATCCGATCGCTGACGAACGGCTTCCGGCCTCCGGCGGATGCGTGCGGCACCTATGTTGTCTGCCTCCAGCAGCTCGAAGCATTCGAGCGCGATCTGCACGCGCACGTGCATCTGGAGAACAACATCCTGTTTCCCAAGGCCGCCCGCATCGAAGCGGCGCTCGCCTGACGGAGCCCGGCGTGAAAAAACCCTTCACTCGTCGGCGCGGTGGCCGATCGCAGCGGATCCGCCTCGGCGTCCAGTTGTTCTTCGGCGCGACGGCCCTCTGGGTGGGCGTGCAGTTCGTCCTCTGGGTCCGGTATTTCGAGAGCGGCGGCACGACGATCAGGGTCGAGCGCCCCGACGGCGTCGAAGCTTGGCTCCCGATCGCCTCGCTGATGAATCTGAAGGCCTTCGTGCTGACCCGAACGGCGCCCGAGATGCACGCGGCGGGCATGTTCATGCTCATCGCCTTCGTCTCGATTTCATTCCTGTATCGGAAGGCGTTCTGCGGCTGGATTTGCCCCGTCGGCACGATCTCGGAGTGGTTGTGGCAGACGGGACGACTCGTCTTGAAGGGGCCGTTCGTCCCGCCACGGTGGCTGGACCTCGGTCTCCGCAGCCTGAAATACATTCTCCTCGCGCTGTTTCTCTACGTCGTCATCGTCATGCCGGTACCGGAGATTCGCGCGTTCCTCGGCAGTCCCTACGGGATGGTCGCCGACGTCAAGATGCTGGATTTCTTCCGCCACATGGGCGAGGCGACCGCGATCGTTCTCGCCGCGCTGGCCGTGCTCTCTCTTGTCGTCAAGAACACCTGGTGCCGCTATCTCTGCCCCTACGGCGCGCTCATGGGGCTGATCGCGCTTGCGAGCCCGACGCGAATCACGCGGAGCGCCGACGCGTGCATCGACTGCGCGAAGTGCGCGAAAGCGTGTCCTGCGGGGCTGCCGGTCGACGTGCTGCTGACGGTGCGATCGGCCGAATGCACGGCGTGTCTGTCGTGCGTCGCCGTCTGTCCGGCGGCCGGCGCGCTCGATCTGAAGATCGGGCTTGCGCGTCGGCGCGCGCCGGTTCCGGCGTGGGCGCTCGCAGCGGGCGTCCTGGTGTTGTTCCTTGGCATTGTCGGCTATGCGCGGGCCGCTGGCTACTGGCACACGTCGCTCTCCGACGAGGTGTACTTCGATCTGATTCCGCGCGCATCTGCATTCGCGCACCCGCGCTGATCTTCCGGCGGCCGGACGGAATTCGGGCAGCCCGTCACGCCACCAATCGTCAAAACCTGCGTCTTTGCCGACACGACGGTGGGACTGCTTCTTGCTCACCCACAGGCCGTACGCCTTTCTTTATGCGGATATGACCACCGTCATAGGGCGGCTTTCCGTCGCGCGCGAACCATCCGACCCAGTCGTCGCCGAACAGCTCGCACGGGTGCAGCGTGCGAATCGTGCCGTTGCCGCAGGCGAGGTCGTCGGCCGGACAGTACGTGTCGCAGCCCCAGCACGTTCGCTCGGGATGCGCTGGCCGGATCGGAAGGCGGGCCGGCTTCATGTCGTTCCCGGGCCCGTAAAGCGAAACGCCGCTTCGTAGATGACGGGGGGACCGCCGGCGCGAAGCGAACCGGGGCGGGGCAGGTTGTGTTCCGTGAGCGGCACGGCGGGATCGGGCGCGAACCCGGCGTCCGCGAGTTCCTCGAGTAACTCCGCTTCCGTCAGGAAGCACTGCGGCTGCCCCGAGAACTGCGTGAAGACGAATGTCTCTCCGGGCACCGGCCGCGCATCTTCCGACAGCGTATGGCGTGAGAAGGTGAAGACGAACAACCCGGCGGCGCGTCTCGCGACGCGCGCCGCCTCCCTCACCGCACCTCGGAACTGCTCGCCCGATCGCGCCAGGTTCCAGATGCCGTGGGCGACGATGAGATCCACGCTGCTGTCTGCGACTGGCAGCGCGTCCATCGGCGCACATGCCAGTTGGAGCCGCTCCGCAACGCCGTCCTCCGCTGCGCGCGCGGCGGCGGCCTCGAGCATGGGTTGGGAAAGATCGGTCGCGACGACGATCCAGCCCAGTCGGGCGAGTGGAACGGCGTTTCTCGCGGCGCCGCATCCGATGTCGAGCGCACGCACGCCGCCCTGTCGGATTTCGTCGGCGGCGAAGCTCAACAGCGTCTGGTTCGCCGGCGCTGCTGCAAAGCCAGCCACAGTCGAGGCCGAGCTCCAAGGGGAGCCGCCCAGGGGATCCATGTGTTCATTATCACGATCGGGGGGCTGTCGAACCTATGACGCCCGTCATGCCGGGGTCTATGTCGCGGTGTTCGCAGGCCTGCACGCACGCCTGGCAGGCGATGCGGACATCCGCGTCCATCCGCGGTCACGCGCGGATGGACGCTCGTCCGGTATGCCGGCTACTTCTTCTTCAGCGTCTGCAGGTACGCCACGAGCGCGTCGACGTCGTCTTTCGGCAGCGCCGCGTACTTCGCCGCCATGGTCGACATCGCTGGCGTCCGCGTGGCCTTGCTCTTGGCGGTCATCCCCTTCGCGTCGGTGATCCACTGACGGATTTCATCCGCCGTGAGCTTGCTGCCGACCTCATCGAGCGGGCCTTTCGCGTTGCCATGGCCGCCGATCGAGTGGCACATCGAACATTTCTGGTCGGTGTAGACCTTCAGTCCTTTCTGCTGTTTCGCATCCTGCGCGTACAGGGGACCCACTGTTAGCGCGAACGCAGCCGCAATCATCCCGAGCGCTCGTTTCATGTGACATAGCCTCCAGACTGCCTACGATACTGCAAGCCCCGGCCGGTGGCCCCCGCGGCAGGTGCCGGGTTTCCGGCGTTTCACCCCCAAACCCCAGATTTCACGCCAATTTGGCAGCCTTTCCGGCGCGGCTCGCCGGTTGCAACCTGACATTCCGTCAGACACCCGGAGTGAACCGAATGAAGCGTTTCAAGGACGCGGAGCATCTGCTCCGTCTCGCGGGGTTGTTCGTGCTTGGCCTGCTCGTCTTCGGCGTCGCACGCGCCGAGCTGGTGCCGGCCACGTTCGGGACGCTCGGGCACTACCGCGCGCAGGCCATAGACGACGTCCGTGCGAAGCCGATCGGGTATGCGGGGCAGGCCGCATGCGCGGAGTGTCACGCGGACGTCGTCGATCTTCGCGCGCAGGCGCGGCACAAGAGCATCGCGTGCGAGTCGTGCCACGGGCCCCTGGCGAAGCACGCGCAGGCGCCCGAGCAGCTCACGCCGAAGCTGCCGGTCGCGCGTCCGCTCTGCGTCCACTGCCACGCGGCCAACACCGGCAAGTCGAAGCGCTATCCGACCGTCGACATCAAGGACCATGCGGGCGACGAGAGCTGCGTCACCTGCCACAAGCCGCACAACCCGAAGATTTCCTGAGGCGCGTGAAGCATGGACAGCACCCGACGCGACTTCCTGATCCTCGGCACGAAGATGTTCGTGATGACGAGCGTTGCGGCCGCGGCGTTCGAGAACGTGCTGGCGGGCACGCCGGAGGCGGCCGCGACGTATAGCACCGCCGATCACTGGTGGGCGATGGTCATCGACATCGAGAAGTGCGTCGGCAGTGGCCATTGCGTTCGCGCGTGCAAACTCGAGAACAACGTCGTCGACGAGCCGATGTACTTCCGGACCTGGGTCGAACGCTACCACGTGAATCCGCTCGACATGGACCACCCGATCGTGGACTCGCCCAACGGCGGGATCGACGGATTTCCCGAGACGTATCCCGACGCGACCACGACCGGCAAGACGTTCTTCGTGCCGAAGATGTGCAACCACTGCGCGGACTCGCCGTGCACGCAGGTCTGTCCGGTCGGCGCCACGTTCCGCACCAACGACGGCGTTGTCCTGATCGACAAGGACTACTGCCTGGGCTGCCGCTACTGCGTCCAGGCGTGTCCGTACGGATGCCGCTACATCGATCCGCGGACGAACACCGCCGACAAGTGCACGCTGTGCTACCACCGGATTACGAAGGGGCTGCAGCCGGCGTGCTGCGAAGTCTGCCCGACCGGCGCGCGGCAAATCGCGGATCTCAAGAACCCGAAGGATCCGGTCCACGAGTTCCTTCGCACGCACCAGATTCAGATCTTGAAGCCGCAGATGGCAACGGGCGCGAAGGTCTATTACAACGGCCTCGATGGGTCTGTGAGGTAAGTCCATGCCGGGCGTGCAGGGGTTCATGTATCCGAACGAGGTGGAGCTCCAGTGGAGCATCCTCATCGTGCTCTATCCGTTCATCACCGGGCTGGTCGCCGGCGCATTCATCCTGGCGTCGCTGGAGCGCGTCTTCAACGTGCAGGCCGTGCGGCCGACCTACCGCCTGGCGCTGCTCACCGCTCTCGCCTTTCTCCTCGTCGCCCCGCTCCCGCTGCAGTTGCATCTGGGTCACCCCGAACGATCGTTCGAGATGTATCTCACGCCGCACACGACGTCGGCAATGGCGATGTTCGGGTTCGTCTATCTCTGGTACCTGATGGTGGTCCTCGTCGTCGAGATCTGGCTCGACTATCGCCGGGACCTCGTGCTGGTCTGGCGCGAGAGCCGAGGACTCAAGCGGGCGTTGTACGGCGTGCTGACGCTCGGGTCCGACAACATCAGTCCCGCGGCGCTGCGCATCGACGACAAGGTCGGCCGCTTCGTGACGATCCTCGGGATTCCCTCGGCCTTCCTGCTGCACGGCTACGTCGGGTTCATCTTCGGATCGGTCAAGGCCAACCCGTGGTGGTCTACGCCGATGATGCCTATCGTCTTCCTGTTCTCGGCCATCGTCTCGGGCATCGCGATGGTGCTGCTGCTCTACATCGTGCTCAGCTGGTGGCGCCGGGCGGCGATCGACCTGCGGTGCGTCGACACGGTCGCGAAGTATCTGTTCTTCGCGTTCCTCGTCGATTTCGCGCTCGAGATGCTCGACCTGATTCACCGCATTTACGAAGCGGACGAGTCGTTCAGGGCGCTCGACTTCATGGTCCACACGAAGCTGTTCCTCTCGCAGATCGTGCTCCAGATCCTGCTGGGAACGCTCCTGCCGATTGCGATGCTCGCCGTAGTCCAGGTCGCCAGACTGGCGCCGCGCGCTCGCATCAATCTCTACGCGGCCGCCGCGGTGCTGACGCTCGTCGGCATCTTCGCCATGCGGTGGAACGTCGTCATCGGCGGGCAGTTGTTCTCGAAGAGTTTTCTGGGATACACGACGTACAAACTGGGCTTCGCCACACGCGAAGGGCTCCTCCCGGCCATCCTGCTGATGATCCTGCCGTTCGGGATCCTCGCCGCTCTCCTTCGTGTCCTTCCGCCATGGGAGGACGCGGCCGTCCATGGCCGAGAAATCCAGGTCGAGACGGCGCCCCTGTAGGTCACCATGAGCATGCGGCTCGGCAGCACGACCGTCGGCCTTGCCGTAGGCATCACGTTCGCCGTCGGAGCCGCGTGCGCCGCCGGCGCCTACCTGTACTCGGTCCGCCATTACGAGACGCTGCTGGATGGCGCGCGGAGCGGCGCGCTGGCTCAGGCCGAGCTCGTGCGCGGCGCGCTCGAGCACGAGATGCTGACGCGCGATCGCACGCTCATCGGGAGCATGATCCGCACGTTCGGAAGCGAACCGCGCGTTGCGGGCGTGATGCTGCTCGATCGCAAAGGCGTCGTCCGTTATTCGAGCGGTCCGATCGCGTCCGGGAACGAGCTGGATCTCAAAGGCCCTACATGCCAGGCCTGCCACCAGTTCCCGCCGGGGCAGAGAACGTCGAGCCGCATGATCGAGACGCAGGGCAGCTCGATTCTCCGCACGGTGGTGCCGATCCGTAACCGGACGGAATGTCACGCCTGCCACGATCCGGCGCAGCGGATCAACGGCATCGTCATTTTCGACATGGACGCGTCGGGGATTCATGCTGCGGCCAATCGCGATCTTCGATGGATGGTCGGCACGACGGCCGTCGTCGCGCTCCTGCTGGTCGCCGCCATCGCGGTCGTGGTCCGGCTCGTGGTGCTGCGGCGGCTGCAGCGCTTCGAGACGACCGCGCGGCTGATCTCGGAAGGCGATCTCGATCGCCGGGTACCGACGTCCGGCAGCGACACGATCTCGTGGCTCGCCCGCGAGTTCAACGTGATGGCCGATTCGGTCACCGGTCTGCTGGGGCAGGTCCGGAGTCAGCGCGAGCGCCTCGAGACCGTCATCAACAGCATTGACGACGGCATCGTGGTCCTCGATGCGAGCCGCACCGTCATCGCCGCGAACGATGCGTTCATCGCGCGCACGGGACGCAATCGCGCCGATATGGTGGGTTGCTCGTGCGCAAATGCGCCGTCCGGGATGTGCGGCGTCACCGATTGTCCAACGGTAGCGTGTTTGGAGCTCGGCGAACGGCAGGTTCGCATCTGCGAGCGAACGCGCGCGGACGGATCGATCGCCTGGGAGGAGGTGCACGCCTGCCGGATCCCGGGCGATTCCGAGAGGGGCATCCAGATCGTCGAGGTCTGGCGCGACATCTCCGAGCGCCGCGCGGCGGAGGCGAGACTGGCGGAGTCTCATCGTCTGGCTTCGCTCGGCATGCTCGCCTCGGGCTTCTCGCACGAGATGAACACGCCGCTGGGGACGGTTCTGACGTGCATCGAAGGCATCGCGCGAGAGCTGCGGCGCGTGAACGGCGAGCTCGACGTGACGCACCTCTCCGAGCACGCGTCCATCGCCCGGGAGCAGCTGCTCCGGTGCCGAGGGATCACGCAGCACTTCCTCCGCATGTCGCGCGGTCAGACGTCGCGGGCCGATCTCGTCGACGTCGGTGCGGCGCTGGCGGCCGTTGTCCGGCTCGTCGAGCCGACGGCGCGGGCTCATGGCGTCAGGCTCGACGTCGGATCGGTCGATACCTTCCGGCTTCAGGTCCGGGCGGACGAATCCGACCTGCAGCAGGCGCTCATCAATCTGCTGCTGAACGCCGTCCAGGCCTCGACCGCCGGCGGCACGGTCACACTTCGCGTGGACGACGGGGACGCGGTCACCATCCGAATCGCGGACCACGGCTGCGGCATCGCGCCCGATCAGCAGACGCGGATCTTCGAGCCTTTCTTCAGTCTTCGCCACGGAGGAACGGGGCTCGGGCTGTTCGTGTCGCTGAACTCGGTGCGCAGGTGGGGAGGCGACATCCGCGTCCGAAGCGCGCTTGGCCAGGGCGCAACGTTCGAGGTCGTCCTCCCGCCCGCGGCGGGCGAGCAAGCGCGGGCGGCTGTATGACGGCGAGACCGACCATTCTGGTCGTGGACGACGATGCGGCGTTTCGGGGCGTGCTACAGTCTGAGCTGCAGCGGATGGAATTTGAAGTGTCGTCGGCCGCGAGCGGCGAGGCGGCGATCGATCGCGTCGCCAACCGCGCGCCGGATGTCGTCCTCCTCGATCTGCGGCTGCCGGGCGCGAACGGGCTCGACGTGCTGAAAGCTATCCGCGCACGCGCGCCGGCAACCGAAGTCATCATGCTCACCGGGCACGGTTCGATCGACACCGCGATCGAGTCGGTCCGGATGGGGGCATTCGATTACGTCCCGAAGCCGTGCCCGCTCGACGACCTGGAGGTTCGGATCCGGCGGGCGCTGGAGCGGCAGTCGCTTCGCACGCGCGCGAACCTCCTCGAGCGCGGCCTGACGCCGCCGGATCTCGGCAGCGAGTTCGTCGGCGAGAGTCCGGCCTTCAAAGACCTGCTCGCGCTGGTGGATCGCGCGGGGCCGTCCGACGCGACCGTCTTGATTCTGGGCGAGACGGGGTCGGGCAAGGAGATGGTCGCGAAGCTCCTGCACGCGCGAAGTGGCCGGCGCAAGCGGCCCTTCGTCACGGTCGAATGTGCGGCGCTGCAGGAGAGCCTGCTGCAGAGCGAGCTGTTCGGCCACGAGCGCGGCGCCTTTACGGGAGCCGATCGCGCAAAGCCCGGGTTGTTCGAAGTCGCGCACGGCGGCACGTTGTTCCTCGACGAGATCGGGGAAGTCAGTCCGGCCACGCAGGTCAAGCTGCTGCGTGTACTCGACGCGGGAACGTTCCGGCGCGTCGGCGGCACGACGGAGATCCGCGTGGACGTCCGCATCATTGCAGCGACCAATCGCGCCCTGCCCGCCATGGTCTCGCAGGGTCTGTTCCGTGAAGATCTGTTCTATCGATTGAGCACGCTGCGGATGCAGGTGCCGCCCCTGCGGGAACGCGGCGACGATGTCGACGTGCTCGCGGCGCATTTCGTCGCGCTGTACAGCGAGCGTTTCGGCGTCCGCCGCCGCATCGGCGCCGAGGCGCTCGCGGCGCTGCGCAATCACGACTGGCCCGGCAACGTCCGCGAGCTGCTCCATGCGATCGAGGCTGCGATGATCGTCTGCGACGGTTCGGAGATCCTGGCCCGACATCTCCCGCCGGCGCTGAGGGGCGAGAAAGACGTCGAGCCCGTGCCGGAAGGACTCTCGACGCTGCGTCAGATGGAGCGGACCCACATCGCCAGGGCGCTCAGCATCAGCGACGGACACCGGGCGCATGCCGCACGCATTCTGGGGATCAGCGAACGCAATCTCTACCGAAAGCTCCGCGTGTACGGGATCGATGCCTGATTGGCGAAGTGTTTGCACCGCGAGGCGGCTCAAATGAGACATGTCGCGGCTCTGTTCTGCCTCCTGCTGGCCACAGCGGGGGCTGGTTCTCGCGCATCAGGGCGTCAAACGGCCTCGCAGCCGTCAGCCGCGCCGCAGCCAGGCAACTATGTCGGCGAAGCCACGTGTGTCGGGTGCCACGACACCGAAGGCAAAAGCTTCCATCAGACCCTGCACGGCAAGGCCCAGAATCCGCGGACCCCGGAGGCGGCCCACGGGTGTGAGAGCTGTCACGGTCCGGGCAAAGCGCACGTCGACGACCCGTCGAAGCCCGGCTCGATCAAGCGTTTCCCGCTCATGGCGCCGCGTGAAGTCTCGGACACGTGCCTCGCCTGCCATAGCCGGGGCGTCCATACCCAGTGGAAGGGAAGCATGCACGACGCGCGCAACCTGTCGTGTATTACCTGCCATTCGATCCACAGTCCGAAGTCCGAGAAGGCGCAACTCAAGACCGCGACAGTGGCCGAAACGTGCGTCACGTGTCATAAGACCGAGGTTGCAAAGCTCCAGCGCTCCGGCCACATGCCGGTCCGCGAAGGCAAGATGGACTGCGCGTCGTGCCACAACCCGCACGGCTCGACGAACGTCCGGATGCTCCGCGTCGGCAACTGGATCAACGAGACGTGCGTCAGCTGCCACGCGGAGAAGCGCGGGCCATTTCTCTGGGATCACGCGCCGGTCCGCGAAGCCTGCAATACCTGCCACGATCCGCACGGCTCGAACAACGACCGCATGCTGGTCGCGAAGCTGCCGATGCTCTGCCAGCGTTGCCACATCGGCACGCGCCACCCGTCCACGATCTACGACGCGAATCAGCTCGGCGCGCGCAGCAACCGCCTGATCGGCCGCGGCTGCGTCAACTGCCACGCCCAGATCCATGGATCGAACAGTCCGGCGGGCAACGCCTTCCTTCGCTGACGAGGACCACATGCGTCTCGAACGATCATCCATTCTCGTGACGATGCTGTGGCTGGCCGCGCGGCCGGCGGCGGCGCAGGAAGCCTCGCCTTCGCCGTCGTTTGTTCGGGTCGACTTCGGGATTCGCGGGACCGTCTATGGCGACAACGCGGACCGCGCGCGCTACCAGCGCTACCGGGATCTGCGAAACGGTCCGTTCGCGGACGCGCTGCGCGCCGGCAGCACGAACGAGCACTGGTCGTTCGACGTGCGGGCGGATCGCGTCGGCTACCGCGACCAGCGGTACACCGCGGCCTACAACGACTTCGGCAAGCTCAAGGCCTCGTTCGAATGGAACCAGATCCCGCTCTTCTTCAGCCAGGACACCGCCACGTTGTACTCGTCACCGTCGCCGGGCCTCTTCCTGCTGCCGGACCCGCTCCAGGCCGGGCTCCAGAACAAGACGGCCACGCTCGCGTCGGCGGCCGGGCAGGCGTCCGTGTTCGACCTGCGCCTGAAGCGCGCCGTCGCGGACGCGAGGCTGACCTACAGCGCCACGCCTCATCTCGACTTCAACGTCTCGTTCAGGAATACGCAGAAGAAGGGTGCGCAGCCGTGGGCCGGCACCTTCGGGTTCAGCGATGCCGTGGAGCTCGCCGCGCCGGTCGACACTCGGACGACGGATGTCGGCGCCGCGGCGGAGTGGACGAACGATCGCGGCGAAGTCCGCGTCGGATACGACAGCTCGTTCTTCCGGAACGATGTGACGACCCTCGTCTGGGACAATCCGCTGCGCATCACCGATTCGCCGACGGCCGGTCCCGTGCAAGGGCGCATGGCCATCTGGCCGAACAGCGATCTGAACTCGGGCTCGGTGAGCGGGCTCGTCAAGCTGCCTGCATCCAGTCAGGCCACGGCGTACGTGTCGCTCGGGAACTGGTCGCAGAACGACCCGCTGATTCCCTTCACCATCAACACGGCCCTGCCGGCAATTGCCCTGGATCGACCTACCACCGATGCAAAGGCACGCGTCACGTCGACGGCCTTCACCTTCAACACGCGAGCCATCGATCGCGTATGGATCAACGCGCGCTTCCGTTCGTACGACTTCGACAACCGGACGCCCGTCTTCCACATCGCCAACACCGTGTCCTACGACACGAGCGCGGTGGCGTTCGCCGAAGGAGGCACGAGCCCCTACAGCTTCACGCACAAGACCTTCGATCTGGATGTGTCGTGGACGCCGATCGCGCATGGAGCGTTCCGCGCCGGGTACACGCGCGAGGTGGTCGATCAGACGTTTCGCAGCGTCGACACGACGACCGAGAACACCCTCCGGCTGTCGGCCGATGCGACCGGCGTCGGCTGGGCGACCGTCCGCGCCGTGTACGAACATGCGAAGCGGGTCGGCAGCGGTCTCGACGAGCAGACGCTCGACGACATCGGCGAGCAGGTCTCGCTCCGCCAGTTCGACATCTCCGATCGCACGTCCAACCGCTTCTCGGGGCTCGTCATTCTCACGCCGCTCTCCTCGCTGTCGCTGAACGCGACCGCCTTCGTCGGCCGGGAGGATCGACCCGGAGCCGTTTTCGGCCTGCGCAGCAACGACAACACTGGCGCGTCTGTGGGGTTCGACCTGGTGCCGGGCAGCCGTGTCTCGGCCGGGGCGTCCTACGAGTACGAGAAATACTCGGCCCTCCAGGCGTCGCGTCAGGCCAATCCCGGCGCCCAGTTCGACGATCCGACGCGGGACTGGACGACCGACAGCGCCGATCACGCTCACACCTTCACAGCCTCGGCCGATCTCCTCAAACTGTGGCCGAAGACGGACGTTCGATTCGCGTACGACATGAGCCGCGCGGAGTCCGTGTATATCTACGGGCTCGTGCCGAACACCACGCTGCCGGCGGTGTCGCAGTTGCCGCCGGTCAGAAACACGCGCAACCGACTGTCCGCGGACGCGCGGTATTCGCTGACGCGGCGCGTCGGCGCCGGCCTGACGTATTGGTACGAGAAGTACTCGGTCCAGGACTACGCATTCAATCCGTCGACGCTCGACTCGATCGCGCAGCCCTCGTTCCTGATGCTCGGCTATCTGTACCGGCCCTACACGGCGAACACCTTCTGGGGCCGGCTGACCCTCAACTGGTAATCTGACCGTCCGTCAGGCGGCGGCCTGACAGCCTGTCAGGCCGCCGCCGTCCATCCGACGATTCTCACCGTTTTCCTCAATGATTCCAGGGATCTCCCCTGGCATTCCGCCTGCTCTTACGCAGGGCAACCAGCCGACGAGGAGGACGCATGGAGATGTTTCTGACGGTACTGTCGTTGAGCGTCGTGGGCGTTCTGGTGAGCGGCGTGCTCTTCGCGGTCGCCACACGCGACGCACGACACGCCGAGGCGGCGGCTCTCGATCCGATCGCCGTCCCCGACGAGGAGCGGTTCTTCATCCTCCGGCCGGCCCAACGCGTGCGCCACGCGAACGCACGCATACCGGCCGACGTTCTGGTGCTCCAGATCGAGCGCCACGTGCGCCTCGAGCACGCGGCCGCCGAGTCGTTCCTTCAGTTCCCCTCCGTCGAGGCGCTGCACATGCGGACGCTTTCGCCGCTGGCGCGGTAACGTCATGACCGAACAACAGCCGGATCTCGTGAAGGGTCTCTCCGCCGAGGATGCGGCCGGCGTCCTGTCGCTGGGACAGCGCGCAAGCCTCGCCGCCGGAGCGGTGCTGTTCCGGCTCGGCGACCCGGCGGAGTGCGTGTATCTGATTCGCCGCGGCCGAATCGTGCTGACGCTGCCGATGCACATCGGCGGCCGCGACGAAGATGTCGTGATCGAGGAACACGTTCCGGGACAGACGCTCGGATGGTCGGCCCTCGTTCCGCCGCATCGCTTCACGCTGACGGCGTCGGC
>Ga0310810_10005337_pt1 | contig 14367 bp, 13 predicted proteins | sample NCmetagenome_FD_207641 | JGI IMG/M metagenome (GOLD analysis project Ga0310810, IMG submission 207641) | Soil microbial communities from experimental microcosm in Duke University, North Carolina, United States - NC | ecosystem: Engineered > Artificial ecosystem > Soil microcosm > Unclassified ... | reverse complement strand
GAGCGACCAACATCGCCGTAGCAAGCGCGACGAAGCAGACCAGCGAGGTCCACGAGAACCACGCTCTGCGCCTCTGGGCCTCGGTGTGTCGTAGGCACCTGAAGTCCACTGCAGTCACTCCGCGATGAGCACGCCGCGCATGAACTCGTGTCCTGCGCCGCAGATGCGTGAACATTCGAATGTGTAGCGGCCCGCTTGTGGCTGGAAGTTCACGGTCGCCACACCGCGTCCGCGTTTCGGCAGTTCGATATCGACGTCTGTGCCGACGATATGAAAGCCGTGTGCGGTGTCGTCGCTTTGCAGCCGAATCTCCAGCGGCGTGCCAGCTTTGACGCGGATCTCAGAGGGCGTGAAAGCGAATCTCTCAGCGGCGATGTCTATCACGCGGGCATCCTGCGCACGTCCCGCTCCTTCAGCCACGACAACACCGATCACGATCGCGAGCGTCAGTAGCCTGATTGAATGTCGCATCAGAACCACCATCCCAACCCGACGTTGAACGAATTCGGCGACCTGATCACCGAGCTTTGATTGCCGACGATCGAGTAGTCCACCTTCACCGCAACATCGGGATCGGGCCAGTAATTGGCACCGACGACCCAGGCATCGCGATCGAACTCCTGCAGCGGCACATATCCAGCCGGCATTCGGTACTGGGTATCGAAGTTCTCGTAGCGGGCGAACCCGCCCACTTCTCCGAGTCGCGAGCCTGAAAAGAATCGACGGCTGCCTTCGAGCGAGAAGCCGCGAAGCGCGCTGCCGATATTCGGGTTGACGCCGACGCGGAGCGCCAGCGTGTCATTCAGCTGGCCGGCGTTGTCGATCCAGACCTGCGCGAACTGCCCGCGGAATTCGAATCCACGGCGGGAATAGCGCCCATCGGCTTCGGCCAGAGAGACCGGCACGTCGAAACGTGGACGGAACTCAAACCCCGATCGGCCGGACCATCCACTTGCACCGAGTGTCAGCCCTCGGAAGCCGACGTACTCGATACGTCCCGTGACTGCTGGCCGGCTCACGTTGGACTCGGAGCCCTTCTGACGACCGTCGCGAATCCCGATGTCGGCACTGAACTCCGCGGCATTGAGTGGGGCAACGATGTAGGCGCGATAGCGCCAGCCGCGGCCAACCTCGCCGTGCACGCCGGCGCCTACCTCGAACCACGTGGTGGGAATGATCACCGTATCGATGAACGGTCGCTCGACGCCGTAATACACCGGCGGCTCGTGACGCTCGTTGATGATGCCGATCGGCATGAGCATCATCCCGGCGCGGACGTTGAACGATCGATCGAGGAGAAAATCGACGTACGCCTGCTCCAGTTCGAGTTCGCCGCCTTCTTCGAGACCCTCGACGAACGCGTGTTCGAGCTCGAGCTCGCCGACGAACCGGATGCGCGGCGAGAACGAATGCGTGACGAGCAGGACGAAGCGGTGGAAATCCAGACGAGCGTCCGTGAACTCCTCGTTGTTGAAATGGAAGTCCATGTAGCCGGACACGTTCGTGCGTGGAGCTTCTCGACGTGGCTGTGTCGTCTGCGCGTCCTGCGCGAACGCGGGCAGCGCCAGGATGCAGAGCAGCAGCACCTGTACGACCTGGACCAGGAGCTTCGACGCCGCACGCGTGCCGATCGTGATGCGCTGATCGTTCTTGCCACGCACGCGCACACTGTCGGCTGCCGCGTCCCGCGCTTCCACCGCGATGGCCTCGCCGGGTTTGAGATGGTGGTGCTCGATGAAACGCAGGAACTCTTTGTCCTGATCGATCACGCGCGTCACGGTGACGGTCGTCTCGAGCGGACACGAGAGCAGCGTCTGCGCGTCCTGTGCCTTCACGAGTCCTTCGGCATTGGGAATCGGGTCGCCGTGCGGATCCGTTTCGGGCCGTCCGAGCATCTCGTCGATGCGTTCGATCAGCCGATCGGTGACGACGTGCTCGAGGAGTTCGGCTTCGTCGTGCACCTCGTCCCACGAGTAGCCCATGACCCGGACGAGAAAAAGCTCGATCAGGCGATGGCGCCGAAGGACGAGCGCGGCCAGCTTGTGTCCTGCCGCAGTGAGCGCAACGCCCGCATACGGCTCGTACTCCACCAGCCCCGACTCCGCCAGGGTCTTCACCATCGTCGTCGCGGTGCCGGGCGTGACGCCGACGGCGGCCGCGAGTTGCCCCATTGGCAGAAGCCGCTGACCGTTGCCGAGGCTGGCGGCGCCTGCATAGATGGCCTTCAGGTAGTTTTCGACAGTGCTTGACGCGAGCATACTCACCCGGACGCGATTAGTTTGAGCCGTAAAAGTCTGGGTATGTTATCATCCACACTGTAATTTTGAAAGCTCAAAATCGACTGAATCTAAATGGCTTCAGACCATCAAACTGATGCATCCCTGACCGGGACCGGCTTGCCGAGAGCTGAATCGAGTGGCGGTTGGAAGAGTGCGCCTTCAGCGCCGAGCTTGCGTGAAGTGCATGGCTCGATCGCGGTGCCGTCCGATGCGGGTTTCTGGCGGAAGCTGTTGGCGTTTGCAGGTCCGGGGTATCTGGTTGCCGTCGGTTACATGGACCCGGGCAACTGGGCAACCGACCTGGCCGGTGGTGCGCGTTACGGCTACACGCTGCTCAGCGTGATCCTCATCTCCAACCTGATGGCCATCCTGCTGCAGGCCCTCGCCGTCAGGCTCGGCATCGGCAGCGGACGCGATCTCGCACAAGCGTGCCGGGACAGCTATTCCAAGCCGGTGACGATTGCGCTCTGGATCGTCTGCGAGATCGCGATCGCCGCCTGCGATCTCGCAGAGGTCATCGGCGCAGCGATTGCGCTCAATCTGCTCTTCGGCCTGCCGCTGATCTGGGGTGTGTGCATTACGGTGCTCGATGTGTTGATCGTGCTGTTCCTGCAGCACAAGGGATTCCGCTACGTCGAGGCGCTGGTCGTCGCCTTGATCGTCGCGATTGCAGCGTCGTTCGCGATCGAGATCTGGTGGGCGTCGCCTAATCCAGCCGACGTCGTCTCCGGTTTCATTCCTCGCACGGAAATCCTGACCAACCCGGCAATGCTCTACATCGCGATCGGCATCCTGGGCGCGACGGTGATGCCGCACAACCTCTATCTGCACTCGTCGATCGTGCAGACTCGCCGTTATATGGATACGCTCGCCAGCAAGAAGGAGGCGATCCGTTTCGCATCGATCGACTCCTCCGTGGCGCTTATGTCGGCGCTGTTCATCAACGCCGCCATCCTGATTGTGGCGGCGGCCGTGTTCCACGGCACGGAGTACGAAGCGGTGGCCGACATCGGCGACGCCTATAAGCTGTTGTCGCCGCTGCTCGGCACGACGGCGGCCGGTGTGCTGTTCGCGGTCGCGCTGTTGTGTTCAGGCCAGAATGCGACGCTCACTGGCACGCTGGCTGGTCAGATCGTGATGGAGGGTTTCGTCAACATCCGGCTGCGCCCGTGGCTGCGGCGGCTCATCACGCGGCTCGTGGCGATCGTCCCCGCGGTGATCGTCGTCGTGCTGTATGGGGAGCGAGGAACGGGCGCTTTGCTGGTGTTGAGTCAGGTGGTTCTCAGTCTGCAACTGCCGTTTGCCGTATTTCCGCTGGTCAGCTTCACGTGCGATCGCCGAAAGATGGGTGACCTGGTTGCGCCGCGATGGATGCGGCTCCTCGCGCTGAACGCATACTTGCTGTATCAGACGTTCACCGGATAACGATGTATCGATCGATTCTCGTTGCCGTCGAGAACTCGCCGGCGGACCGCACAATCCTGACGCACGTGCGCGAGCTGGCGTCGCTGACCGGCGCTGAGCTGCTGCTTGTCCACGTCGCCGACGGCTGGGCGGCGCGCAACTTCGATCAGCTCAAGCTGCGCGAGTCCGAAGAGATGAGAGCGGATCGGGCGTATCTCGAGCAGCTCGCCGCCGAGCTCACTGGAGCATCCCTCAAAGTCAGCACCGAGCTCGCGATGGGCGATCCAGCCACCGAGCTCATTCGGTTGTGCGGGGAGCGCAAGGTCGATCTCATTGCGATGTCCACGCACGGGCACCGCTTTCTCCAGGATCTGCTGCGCGGGACGACCGTGGACAAGGTGCGCCACCTCGTCAAGATTCCCGTCCTGCTGCTGCGCGCGCAGTGACACCCGCCCGCGAGCCATCCTGAGCACGTCGACGGATGACACTGCGTTCGGATATCGCCACGCCCGACGGCAAACGCCGCTACGTACGGCGTCTCTTTGCCACCATCGCCGATCGCTACGACTTCATCACCGGCTTTCTCTCCTACGGCCAGGATCGCCGGTGGAAGCGGCGGTTGATTCAGCTCGCGGAGCTGCGCGCGAGCGACCGCGTGCTCGATCTGGCCTGCGGTACCGGCGACATTCTGTTTGCTGCCGTGCCACCAGCGCGATCGGGCGTCGGTCTCGACGTCACGCATCGCATGCTGCAGCTCGCGCAACAGCGGCGGAACGATCCGCGCACGCCACTTGTCACGGCCGACATGTTGGCGCTCCCATTTGTTGACGGCCGCTTCACTGTGGTCACAACGGGATATGGACTGCGCAACGTGCCTGATCTGGACCTGGCGCTGCGTGAAATCCATCGCGTGCTCGCGCCCGGCGGTCGTCTGCTGTCGCTCGACTTCAACCGCCCGGCGAATCCGATCGTTCGTGGCGCGTATCACGCGTATCTCAGCGTCGTCGGCTCGCTGCTCGGTCTCGCGTTGCATGGCGATCCGGACACGTATCGCTACATCCCCGAGTCGATCCGGAACTATCCCGGCGCGAAAGCCGTGGCGGGATTAATGACGCGTCACGGTTTCAGCGACGCGCGCGTGTTACCGGTGCTTGGCGGTCTCATGGCCATTCACATCGCACGCAAACCGCAGTAACCGCCTTCCGCTTCTGATCCAGTCGCAACCCGCCGATACACTATCGACGGAGCGACATACGTGCGCGTGCTCATTGCAACCGTAACCGCAGGCGGTGGACACCTTCAGGCCGCTGCCGCCCTCGATGAGGCCTGGACGACCGCCTATCCTTCCGATGAGGTCAAACGAGTCGATCTGCTGGACCTCGTGCCGAAGCTTCAGCGGAAGTTCTACGCCGAAGGCTACGTCAAGCTGATCGCGCACGCGCCGGAGTTGTACGAGCTGTTCTTCAACAAGACCGACAACCCCAAACGTCTGCGCGAGCTTTCCACACTGAGAAGGCGATTTGCGGAGCATACCAACCGCAAGTTCGTTCGTCTCGTGGACCAGTTCAAACCAGACGTCGTGTTGTGTACGCACTTCCTGCCGCTCGAAGTGCTCGGTTCGCTCAAGAGCCGCAAGCCCGCCGGGCGCGCCGCAGACGGCGGGGGCGCCGCGGAGGGCGCGCGCCACCATCCTTACGTCGTGTGCGTCGTCACCGACTTCGAGGCGCATGCGCTGTGGATGGAGCCGGGAGTCGATTTGTATTGCGTCGCCGCCGAGGAGACCAAGGCTCGTTTGGTCGCGCGCAAAGTCGATGGCGAGGGCGTGGTCGTCACGGGCATTCCGATCGGCGGACGCTTCTCGCAGCCGATCGACGCCGCACTCGTCCGGCGACGCCGGGGGCTTCGCGATGATCTACCGACGGTCCTCGTCCTCGGTGGTGGTTTCGGGATGGGACCGGTGGCCGAGATCCTCGAGTCGTTGGACGGCATCGAGCGCGAGTTTCAGGTCGTCGTTGTCGCAGGCCGCAACGTGGAGCTACGGCGCGAACTGGCAGCGCACGATCGTCGTCACCCGACACACGTGCTTGGCTTCGTCACCAACATGCACGAGATGATGGCGGTGGCCGATCTCATCGTCAGCAAGCCGGGTGGTCTCACGACCGCCGAGGCGCTTGCACTTGGCAGACCACTGTTCATCATCAATCCGATTCCCGGACAGGAAGCGGCGAACAGTGATTTTCTGCTCGAGCGTGGCGCCGCGGCCAAGGTCAATCGAGTTGAGGATCTCCCGTTCCGGATCGATCGTCTTCTTGGTTCGCCAAAGTTGAAGGACATGGCTGCCTCCGCCCGCGCCCTTGGGCGGCCCGACGCGGCGCCTGCGGTCTGTAAGGCCGTCAGAGCCGCCTGCCGTTCGTGAAGTCAGATCGCCACGTCTTTTTCTTCCCGACGCTCGCGCTCCCCGTCGACGAGGGCTGGCAGATCGAGGTGCACGCGTGGTGCTGCCGCCTGCGATCGCATCGCGTCGTGATTCCGGTGGTACGAGAGGCGTTCGGTTTCACACGCGCGCGTCTCAATGCCATCGAGAAACAGACGTTTGCCGAGCGCGCACGGTGGATGTTCGCCGACAACACACGCGGCCATGCCATTACAGTCACTGCGGGCGGCGAGACGTTTGTTCTTGGAAAAACCAGACCGAACGGAAGGCTGCGCACCACCATCACGGTGAAGGCGCCGCCCGAGGACTTCGACATTCATTGCCTGGCGCCAGAAGGTCTCTCGGTGTTTTCTGATATCGACGACACGATCCGGGTCAGTCACGTCCAGGATCGCGCGGCGCTTCTGCGCGGGACCTTTGTGGAGCCATTCCGATCTGTGCCCGGGATGGCTGCGCTGTATCGCTCATGGAGTGACGGCGGCGCGCAGTTTCATTACCTCTCGGCCACGCCGTGGCAGCTCTACGTTCCGATTGCGGCGTTTCTGGACAGCGACGGCTTCCCCAAAGGTACGTTCCACCTGAGGGACTTCCGCTGGCATGACCGTTCGTTCTTCAACGTGCTCGCGTCCGCGGATCGGTACAAGCGACGCAATATCGAGCCGCTCTTGCAGCGGCTGCCGCGTCGTCGCTTTGTGCTTGTCGGCGATTCAGGTCAACGCGATCCGGAGGTCTTCGGCGATTTGGCGCGGCGCTTTCCGCGCCAAGTACGACGAATCTTCATCCGTGACGTCGGCCGCTCGTCCGTCGCGCGTTACGACGCGGCGTTCGCTGGACTTGATCGACGTTCGTGGCGCGTTTTCACCGACCCGGGCGCGCTGCCGAGGAATCTGAACGAGTGATCGTCCTGCCGGCTATCGCTCGAGCCAGGGCTGCAACGCGTTCTCGAAGAAATCCAGAAGGTCCTGCTCGCTGACGTGATCCGGGAGTGCGTCTCGTTTGACGGGCCGCTCTTCTTCAATGGTGCGAGAGCCACGCGTGCGCCGGATTCGGCCGATCACGGTCGGCGTATCACTGTCGGTGTCGAGCGCGAGCTCGATGAAATCATCGCGGCCGCGGTCGAGCGCCAGGCGCAATCCGCGCCCGGGCGTCGAGACGGTGAACGAGTAACCTTCGGCCTGAAGTGCGTTGGCGATCTGGCGCGCGAGCGGTACGGCGACCTGCGAGAGAAAGCGGTCGTACGTGCCTTCAGCATCCGCGGTCTGTTGCCGTCGCTGCTGTGCGCGCTCGCGTGCTGCGGCTATCGCGGCCTGCAGGCGTCTTCTGACGTGAGAAACTTCCACTGACGCGTTCTCCTTCAACGTATAGAGCCCGTTAGATTGCGCTCGCACGCCGCAAGTCGTCTATCTCCCCGATCGTCATGCCAATCTCGGCGAGGACTTGCGCAGTGTGCTGCCCCAGTGTGGGCGGTGCGGTTCGAACACTGCCTGGCGTCTCCGACAACTTGATCGGGACGCCCAGCACCTTGAGCGTCCCAGCGGCGGCGTGCTCGACGGCCTCGATCATCTGGCGCGCCATGAGCTGCGGATCCGAGAGCGCATCGGGCACATCACGCACCGAGCCGCACGGAACGCCGGCGCGCGTGAATTGCTCGTTCCAGTACGCGCGCGACTGTTGCCGCATGATCGGCGCAAGCCGCTCACGCAGCTCTCGGTGATGAACCACGCGCGAGGGGTTCGTCGCGAAGCGCTCATCAGTGAGGAGCGTCTGCTGCCCGGTCGCTTCGCAGAACCGTCGGAACTGATCGTCATTGCCGACGGCCAGGAACAGCTCGCCATCGGCGGCGGTGAACGTGTCATACGGCGCGATCGTCGCGTGACGATTGCCGACGCGCTGCGACCTCGTCGAGGTGGTCAGATGCATTGACGCGTGATAGGTGAGCAGCGAGACGACACCGTCCAGCATGCCCACATCGACCTGCTGACCGCGTCCGGTCCGATCTCTCGAGTACAGCGCGAGCACGATGCCCTGCGCCGCGAGCAGGCCGGCGACGAGATCAGCGATGGCGACGCCGACGCGGTACGCCGGGCCATCGGCCGCACCCGTGACGCTCATCAGTCCGCCTTCTGCCTGCATCACAGCGTCGTAGCCCGCCTGGTTCCTGCGCGGTCCCGTCTGGCCGAACCCCGAAATCGAGCAGTAGACAAGACGCGGGTGGATCGCCGTGACCGCGGCGTAGCCAAGTCCAAGGCGATCGAGTGTGCCGGGCCGGAAGTTTTCGACCAGCACATCGGCGCGCTCCAGGAGCCGATCGAGTGCCTGGCGTCCGCCCGGTTGCTTGAAATCAAGCGTGACGCTCTCTTTGTTGCGGTTGATGCTGAGGAAGTAGGCGCTCTCGCCGGCGACAAACGGCGGTCCCCAGGCCCGCGTCTCGTCACCGCGACCGGGCTGCTCGATCTTGATGACACGCGCGCCCATGTCGGCCAGCAGCATCGTGCAATACGGGCCGGACAGCACGCGGGTCAGGTCCAGCACCGTCAGGCCAGCCAGTGGTCCGCCAGTCATCCGCCCATTTTAGTGGTCCGCGTCGAGAGAAGGCGTACTACACAGATTCCCTGATGACCAACTCCAATCGCCCGTCCGTCGTCACAATTAAGTAGACGGGCCTGAACGCGCCGTCCTAACCTTTGACTTTTGCTTTTTGCCCTTTGACCTTTGCCTTTTGACCTTTGACCTTGTTAGATGACGGCGCTTGATTACGCGAAGGCGCGGCGGGTATTGGCGCGCCGCGACCCGGTGATCCGGGATTTGATGCGCCGTTACGGCGAGTGTGGGCTTGCAAAGGCGCAGCGCACCGACCCGTTTCGGGCGTTGCTCCACGCGATCATCGCGCAGCAACTCTCGACGAAGGCGGCGGCGACGATCGAGGCCCGGTTCGCGGCGTTATTCGATGGCCGCCCCACACCCGCAGCGATCGCGGCGATGCCAGACCAGCGGCTTCGCGCCGTCGGGATCAGTCCTCAGAAGCTTGGATACATCCGGGATTTGTGCGCGCGTACTCTGGACAACTCGCTGGCGCTCGACGCCCTCGACACGTTGCCGGATGAAGACGTTATTGTTGCGCTGACCAGTGTGAAGGGCATTGGCCGCTGGACGGCTGAGATGTTCCTGATGTTTCGCTTGCATCGGCCGGATGTGCTTCCGGTCGGGGACCTTGGCATCCTGAAGGCCGTCCAACGAGCATATAAACTTCGTCTCGCGCCGACGCCTGTTCGGCTGACTCGCCTGGGCGAGAACTGGCGACCGTATCGCTCCGTCGCCTGCTGGTATCTGTGGGCGAGTCTCGACAACAAAGCTACGTAGAAGAGTCACAGTCATGTATACACGAGCGTTTATCTCCCTCCTCGCTGCGCTCCTGCTGGCGATTGCCACGCTGACGACATCATTTGCACAGAATCGCGGCCCGGTGGCGTCGGCCGACGTTCCGCGTTTGCAGTTCGAGAAGTACACCCTGCCGAATGGGCTCGAGGTGATTCTCAGTCAGAAGCGCGGGCTGCCGATGGTGGCCGTGAATCTCTGGTATCACGTCGGCCCATCCAACGAGGACAAAGGGCGCACCGGGTTCGCGCACCTCTTCGAGCACATGATGTTCCAGAGCTCGAAGCACGTGCCGCCCGATTCGCACATCCGTCTGCTCGAAGCCGCAGGTGCGAGCGACTTGAACGGCACGACCGATTACGACCGCACGAACTATTTCGAGACGGTGCCATCGAATCAGGTGGAGCTTGCGCTGTGGCTCGAGTCTGATCGTATGGGCTACCTGCTCGACAAAGTCGACCAGGCGGCGCTGTCGAATCAGCAGGACGTCGTTCGCAACGAACGGCGGCAAAGCATCGAGAACGAACCGTACGGGCTGGCTGAAGAGACGCTCGTTCAGACGTTGTTTCCTGCCGGGCATCCCTATTACGGCAACGTCATCGGATCGCACGAAGACATTCAGGCCGCGAAGCTCGAGGACGTGAAGAAATTCTTCCGGCAATACTACGCGCCCAACAACGCCAGCCTGGCCATCGTTGGCGACTTCGAGCCGGCGCAGATGAAGGCGCTGGTGCAGAAGTACTTCGGCACGCTGAAGCAAGGTCCCGCTGTTCCGCCGATCAAAGCGCAGACACCGCCGCCGATCACGTCTGAGCGCCGCAAGGTCGTGACCGCTCGCGTGGAGTTGCCTCGCGTGTACATGGCATGGCTGACATCGCCCATCCTCAAGCCTGGCGACGCCGACGCCGACATCGCTGCAACGATCCTTGGTGGCGGACGCTCGAGCCGTTTGTACAAGAAGCTGGTCTACGAAAAGCAAATCGCCCAGGACGTAACGGCGCAGCAGTACTCGCTGATGCTCGGCTCCATCTTCCAGATTCAGGCCACGGCACGACCTGGACACACGGTGGAGGAACTGGAGAAGGCGCTCGAAGAGGAATTGGCGACCTTCCGCACGAAGCCGGCCGAGCGGAACGAGATCGAGCGCGCGCGCAACATGATCGAGACCAACATGATCGGCGGTCTCGAGCGGCTGGGCGGCTTCGGTGGCATCGCCGATCGTCTCAACAGCTATAACCACTATCTCGGGAATCCCGATTATCTGCAGCAGGACGTCCAACGCTATCGCGGGGTGACGGCCTCCACGCTGCAGACGTTTGCGCGCGATCAACTCGCGCCGACGGCGCGTGTCGTCATGCACGTCGTGCCCGGACAGCCGGCCGCACAGCCGCAGGTGGCCACGCCTCCCGCGTCCAAGGCCGCGGAGGGCGAAGGCAGTGAATCGATCAACGCCGACGAGCCATGGCGCAATGAGATGCCGAAGCCGGCGACTGCGCGTCCGCTGCAGTTGGCCACGCCGATGACGGAGACGCTGCCCAATGGACTGACGTTGATCCTGAACGAGCGGCGTGGACTGCCGATCGTCGCCGCCAACCTCGTGCTTCGCACCGGCAGTGATGCGAACCCGCTCGACAAACCGGGACTCGCCAACTTCACCGCAGCCATGCTGGACGAAGGGACCGCGACGCGGAATGCGCTGCAGATCGCAGACGAGGTCGCTCAGCTTGGCGCATCGCTCGGCATCAGCAGCTCTATGGACGCGACGACACTCGCCATCCGGTCGCTGTCGAAGAACTTTGCTTCGACCGTCGATGTGCTCGCGGATGTCACTCTGCATCCATCGTTCCCGGCGCAGGAGATCGAGCGGCAGCGTGCCAGCCGTCTGGCCGCGCTGGTGCAGCAGCGAGACAACCCGAATCAGGTGGCCGCGCAGGTCACAGCGTCGGCGCTCTACGGGCCGAAGCACCCGTACGGCTATGCGGAGATCGGCACAGAGGCGGCGCTCAAGAGCGTGTCGCGCGCCGATATGGAAGCATTCTGGAAGCAGAATTTCGTGCCGAATAACGCGGCGCTTGTTGTGGCCGGTGACATCTCGATGGCCGAGCTGAAGGCATTGGCGGAGAAATCGTTCGGTGGATGGCAGAAAGGCTCACCGGCGCAGCCAGCGCTCGGCGCGCCGGCGACGACGCCAGCTCGCGTGGTGATCGTGGACAAGCCAGGCAGCCCGCAGACGCAGTTGCGCGTCGCCAGCATTGGCGCGCCGCGGTCGTCGCCTGACTTCAGGCCGATGCAGGTGATGAATCTCGCGCTCGGCGGGCTCTTCTCGAGCCGCATCAACATGAACCTTCGCGAGGAGCATGGCTACACCTACGGCGCCAATTCGAATTTCTCATTCAGACGAGCGGCCGGGCCGTTTCAGATCGCCTCTGGCGTCCGCACCGATGTGACCGCAGCCGCAGTGAATGAGATCTTCAAAGAGGTCCGGGGCATGATCGACAAGCCGGTGTCGGCCGAGGAACTCCAGAAGGCGAAGGACTCACTCGCCAACTCGCTGCCGGGGGCGTTCGAGAGCAGTGCGAATGCAGTGAACAATTTCTCGAACGTGTTCATCTACAACCTCGGCCTCGATTACTACACGCGCTACGCCGAGCAGGTGAACGCGGTCACTCCGGATCAGGCGCTCGCCGTCTCGAAGAAATATCTGGTGCCCGCCAACATGGTGGTGATTGCAGTGGGCGATCGCGCCAAGATCGAACCTGAGTTGAGGAAGTTGAATCTCGGCGCCGTAGAAATTCGTGACGCCGAGGGTAAGCCGATCTCATAGACAGATGTAGTGTCCGGCTTTAGCCGGACTGGTCCGCCCAAAAGGCGGACACTACATCAGCGGTCGGAATCGCGTGGCGGTCCCGACCGCATGTCCTCATCAGCCCGCCGGAGCTGCGCAAGCGCAGTGCGCTGCTCCGGCGTCAGCCGTCTGTAGATCGCAAATTTCATCAGCGTACGGCGGACGTTGTGTTGCGCGCGCAGCGCCTCGACCTGTTCGCTGAGACGCTTGACCGCGACATCCTCGGCGTTGGCCCGCAACAGGATCCGGCGCAGCAGCCGATCCATCTCCGCGATCTTGCGCCGCAGCGCGATGCGCTCAGGCCGATCTTTCTCGAACACGGTATCCAGACGTTCCACCTGACTCTTCGTCAAATTCAACGTCCGTTGCACGTCCGGCTTCCGCCACCATCGAATTCCACCCGGCACCGGACGTCACCTTACCGTGCAGGCGGCGCAGGACGTATCCGCGCGAGCCGGTATTTCTGCCTCGGGGAAACCCTGTAGATCAGGGCGCTTGTGACAGATCAACGGCGATGGACCCCGTGGCGAGTGACAGGTTCTTCGCGAATGCGCCGCGGTACTGCTCGTAGAGTGCCTGACGTTCATCCGGGAACGCTTCATAGAGCGTCTGCATGATCGTGTAGTCCATGTCCTTCACGACTGGATGCACGATGTGTACGTAAGCAATCGTCCCGTCGCTGAGCGGCTGCGTCAAGCGCATCACTTTCCAGCCGGCGGCCTGTTGGCGACGAACCGGATCCGACGATTTCTGCAAGGCTGTCCGCATTTTCTGCATGATCTGCTCGAAGTCCGCCGTCTTATCGGGCTTCACCGCAACTGTCCACAACGCGGTGTCGCCATCGAACGTCAGCTTCTGATGTTCGGACCCACCGTTCTGCGCAGCCGCCACAGAGAATCCAGCGCCGACGACGAGACTCATGAGCGCGCCGATCACGATCTTCGCAAGTCGCTGAGACACGATCGTTCCTCCTCTTGGCACGATAAGTCCGCGAAGACGCGCCTACATATCCCGGCGACCCTGTATTTACACTGCAAAAAACCAGTGACGCGGCATGGTCACTCTGAATCAGCGTTACGATGCGTGTATGAGCCGCGTCGTCGAACGGTTGACCATACGCACCGTGCTGCTCACCGGGTTCGGCCTGATGCTGGTTGCCGGCTATCAAGTGACGCAACGGGTGCGCCTGGCGCAACGCAACAGCGAGGGCATCGGCACGCGGTACCAGCAGTCGCAGGAGTTGCTCGCGTCAGTGCGAACCCAGGTCCTCGAAGCCTCGGTGCTGCTCAGGGACGCACTGCTCGATCCCGATGTCACCGCTCAGGCCGAGCATCGTCAGAGCATCGAGACGGCGTACGCCGCGATCGACGCGCTGCTGAAGCAGTATGTGCCGTTTGTTGACTCGGCAGCGGAACGCGAACGCGTCGATGGACTCCGCGCAGAGATTCGCGATTTCCGCCTTGCGTCCGATGAAGTGCTGGCCACCGACAGCCGTCGCTGGCCGGCGGATGCGCGTACGCTGTTGCGGCGGTTCATGCCGAAGCGCGAGGCGGTCATTCGCATTTCCGATGAGGTGCAGGCGCTGAATCGCGCCGCGTTCATCGATCAGCAGCGGGACATCACGCAAACCCAGGCCGAGATGCAGCGTCAGGTCTGGACCGTGTTTGGTGTGGCTCTTGTCATCAGTCTGGTGATCGGCTGGTTCGTGTCACGGCATGCGGCCTCGTTGACGTCGCGGCTCACGGAGCAGCACGAGCGTGAAGAGCGCATCGCCAGCGATCTGCAACGGCTCTCGGCGCGTCTCATTCACGCGCGCGAAGAAGAGCAGCGACGAATCGCGCGCGAGTTGCATGACGATGTCGGGCAGGCGCTGAGTGCCGTGAAAGTACAGTTGGCGGTCGCGGAACGACGAATCGAGCGGATGGGTGCGGCGCCCGCACTGCTTGCCGACGCCCAGACGAGCGCCGATACCGCGTTGCACAGCGTCCGTGATCTCTCACGTCTTCTGCATCCCTCGGCGCTCGACGACC
>Ga0310810_10005335_pt1 | contig 14368 bp, 12 predicted proteins | sample NCmetagenome_FD_207641 | JGI IMG/M metagenome (GOLD analysis project Ga0310810, IMG submission 207641) | Soil microbial communities from experimental microcosm in Duke University, North Carolina, United States - NC | ecosystem: Engineered > Artificial ecosystem > Soil microcosm > Unclassified ... | reverse complement strand
GTTCATCGGCGAATTGCGGATCGTCGAGGATGCGACGCATGCCGTCGCCAATCGAATCGATGTCGTAGGGATCGACCAGGACCGCCGCATCACCGGTGACCTCCGGCAGCGAGGACACGTTCGAGGTCACAACAGGCGTGCCACTCGCCATCGCCTCGAGCGGCGGCAGGCCGAATCCTTCGTAGAGGGACGGGAACACAAAGACTGACGCCAGTCGATACAGGACGGTCAGCGTGTCGTCTTTCAGGTACCCGAGGAAGCGCACGAACTTGTGCAGCTTGTTGCGATGAACGGCACGCCGGAGCGCCGGCAGCCTGGAGATCTCGTCACCGATGATCAGCAGCTTGAGATCGTCGTGCGTGCGCCGCAGCTGACTGAACGCCTCGATCAGGCGCACGAGGTTCTTGTGCGGCTTGATGTTGCCGACGTACAGCACGAACTTGTGATCGAGCTGGTAGCGCTCTTTGATCCGCGCCACCTGTTCATCGGACGGGGTCGCGCTGAAGTGCTCGTCGATCGCGTTGTAGACGACGACGATCTTCTCCGGCTTCACGTTGAAGAAGTGGAGGATGTCGCGCTTGGACGCCTCGGAGACCGTCAGGATGCGATCCGACTGTCGTGCGGCGGCCCACATCGAGGCACGCGCATAGGCATACGCCGCCCGATTGGGGAGGTACTGCGGAAACATCAGGTGGATGCAGTCGTGAATCGTCACGACGGATCGGCAGCGGACCGCGGGCGGCAGCACGTAGTGCGGCGCGTGGTAGACGTCAGGACGCTCGCGCCGGAGCACCCACGGCACGTGGATCTGCTCGCGCAGCGAGTAGTTGGGCGAGGGCTCGACGACGCCGCGAAAGTTGGGGCCCAGCTGCGCCGCGATGCCGAGGTCGGGCTCACGGCAGAGCAGGATGTACTCAGTGTTCTGATCGATTCTCGCCAGCTGTCGCAGGAGGTTGCGGATATAGGTCCCGATGCCGAAATCGTGGATCTTCCGCGTGTCGATCGCGACGCGCATGCCGAGCCATTATATCGGTGCGAACCGAATCCTGTCGGTGCGATCCTGATTCTCGCTGGTGCGACCTTGAACCCGTCGGTGCGCACCGACCCACGGTCGAAGGGAGCTTGCACCGACGAACGTCAGAGCGATTGCACCGATGAGCGTGAGAGGAATCGCACCGACGATCGACGCAAGGTCGCACTGACGAGCGTCAGGTCGTTATCTGTCCCAGCCTGACCAGTCGAGGCGATTGCGGCGGCGGATGTCTCTCATCACTCCGGGATACACGCCGCTGCGGCGAGCAATTTCGCCCGCCTGGTCGATCGTGTTCCTGATCTGTGTGGCGTTGCTCCGGAGGTTGTCGAGCCAACCCGCGCAGTCGAGGTTCGACGTCACATTCAGACTCACGCCATTTGGCTCGAATACGGCGAACCAGGGCCGGTCACCGTTCTGCAGGGAGGACTTCACGCAATTCGACGAGTACTTGTTCCAGTAGTCATCGAGCTGCGGGCTGTTCTGCGCGGCCCACGTGAGCGCCTGCGTGTAGGCCTGTTCCCCCCGCGCGCGCAGATCCTCACCTTCACTGGCTCCGCCCATCGCTTTGTTCAGTGCCGTCAGCGGCGTTTGCGCCGAGGCATTGGCGCCCTGACCGCTGAGGAGCGGCGTCGCGTGATCGATCGCAACGGCGAAGCCGATGCCCTGACCTTCGCGCGGAGCGACGGCGAGTGAATTGACGCCGATGACGACTCCGCTCCTGTCGACGAGCGGGCCACCGCTGTTGCCAGGATTGATCGCGGCGTCGGTCTGAATCAGCCTCACCGAGCCGACGTCTCGGATCGCGCTGACGATGCCGCGCGTGACGGTATTCGAGAGCACGCCGAGCGCAGAACCGACGGCGATGACTTCCTGCCCGACACGCGCCGTTGACCCGGAGCCAAGCCGCAGGATCGGCTGTTTCGGATCGGGGTTGTAGACCTGAAGGATCGCGAGGTCGCTTCCTTGGGCGACGGTCACGACCCGCGCGGTATAGGCGGTTTCGCCGACCTGGAGCCGCACGGATGTCTGGCCATCGATCACGTGTGCGTTCGTGAGCACCTGGTCGTAGCGGACGAAGAATCCCGTGCCGCGTGCCTGCCCGGCCGTGATCGACGCAACGGCTGGGAGCACGCGGCCGACAACGTCTTCGAGCGAGGTGAGCGGTGCCGTCGCTGCCGCGGTTTCAACGGGAGGCGCGATGGTCAACAGCGAGGCGCCGGCGGTCGTGGCAACTCCCGGCGCGCTATCCGCTCCGGCTCCTGGATCAGAGGGGCCCTCGACCTGACTGGCGTTTGCCGGTGCAGCAATGGTGATCGCGGACGTATCGACAGCGGGTTTTTCGGGCCGCATCAGCATCAGGACGAGGCCCCCACCAATGATCAAGCCGCCGGCCAGAAGCAGGATGGCGTTGGTGTTCGTCGCCGACGATGCGGCGGGTTCAGGTGGCGCGAAGCCGTCCATCGGCGGCAGGCTTGCCTGATTGAACCCGCAGCGGCACGCCTCGACGTGGCGCGGCACTCGTCGTCCACAGGACGGGCAGTTCCATGCGGAGGATGAGGGGGTGTCCACCTAATGAGGTGTATCGGGCAATCGTCCCCGGATCTTGAGGTAAGCCTTCAGAAACGGCAGCCAGCCGGGGTGGTGCTTCGCATAGAACGCGATTTGGCTGTTGCGATAGGCCCTACGGACCCGTTCGGGCGCCGCCGCGGCCGACCGTCCGCGCAGGTGCACAACCTGCGGCTCGGCCGAGAAGAGCACCGACCGGCCATGTGACCGCACCGCCGCGCAGAGATCCACATCCTCGGCGTACATGAAGAACCGCGGATCGAAGCCTCCAGCCTGATCCAGGTCGGGACGCCGAATCAGCAGGCACGCACCACTGACCCAGTCCACGCGATGTGTTCGACGCGTCATGCGATCGACGATACCCGTGATGAGCGGAATTCCGCGGTCGTTTCCACGCACGAGGATCTTCTGCCGGAGCTCCGCCCACGGCGAGATCATCGCGCCGAAGGACAACTCGGCACGTCCGGTTCCATCGACGATGCGGGGGCCGACGATCGCGACGTCGGGTCGTGACTCGATCACCGACACCAGGCGATCGACGTCCGATCCGGTCACGATCGTGTCCGGGTTGACGAGCAGGACGAGCTCGCTCGCCGTGTTGCGAATGCCGACGTTGTTGGCCTGCGCGAACCCGAGATTGCTCTCCGACGCGATGAGCCGGACGCGCGGCCATCGATCACGAACGTAGTCGGCAGTTGAATCGGTCGACGCGTTGTCGACGACCACGATCTCGTGCGGAGTCGCCGCCTCAGGTCCAGTCAGCGACTGGAGCGCGGTCTCGAGGTCCTTCCGCGAGTTGTAGCTGACGATGATGATCGCGAGTCGAGTCATCGGGCGGACAGCAGGACCTGAAGGGTCCGATGAGCGCACTCGCTCCACGAGTAGCGCTCGACCTGTTGCGTGCCTGCCGCGATCAGTCGGGCTCGTTCGGCGTCCGACGTGAGGACGCGTTCGAGCGCCGACGCGATGAGCCCGGGATCGGGCCGCTGGACGTACTCCGCGGCCGCCCCATAGATCTCGCGAGAGATCTCGGTGTCGAGCACCACGATCGGGATTCCCGCGGCCATTGCTTCGATCGGCGTCAAACCGAAACCTTCGTAGTCAGACAGGAACACGAACGCGGATGCGGTCGCGTAGAGCGTCGCGAGGTCGGTGTCGGAAATGTACGAGCGCCAGTGCACCCGATCGGAAGCGGCGCTGGCGGCGATCAACTGGTCCATGTCGATGCGGGGCGTTGTCCGATTGTCGCCGACGATCTCGAGTCGTGCCCCGGGCACGCGCGCGGCGAGACGGCCGAATCCCTCGATGAGCTCGGGAATGTGCCGTCGAGTGAAGATCGATCCGACGTAAAGGACGATCGGCAGCCGCCCCGCTGATGGCGTGTTCGTCTGCTTCAGCATCGACGCGCCCAGGTAAATGACGTCGATATCGGACGGCGCGATGCCGAGCAGGCGAGTGATCTCCCGCTTCGAGAAGTCTGATTCGGTGATCACGCGGGCGGCGCGACGCGCGCCGAAGCGCGTGAGCGTTCGCCGTCGAACCCCTTCTCGCCAGGAGAACCATTCGGGGTGGGCAGCAAACGACACATCGTGGATCACGAGCACGATCGGAGCGCGGCACCAGAGCGGACACGTGTAAGCAGGCGAGAACAGGACGTCAGCGCCAACGGTTGCGACCAGCTTCGGCAGCACGCGTTGTTCCCAGAGCGTGCCGGATCCCGGCGAGACCTGGCGGGAGACGCGCAGGCCTCCGAACGAGCTGTCGCTCACACGCTCGGGCGAGCAGAGCACGAACTCGTGCGCCGCTGCCGCCGGCATCTCGCCCCACGCAGTGAGGAGCTCTAAGAGGTAACGCCCGACACCGGTCGGGCGTCCAATGAGCTCGCGGCAGTCGATCGCGATCCGCACGTCAGCGTTCCCTTCGTCTGCGGACAGCGTCCTGATACGCCCGGCGCAGTTCGATCGCCGATTGCTCCCACGTGAATGCGCGTGCGCGCTCGAGGCCCGCATTCGCAAGCTCGGTGGCCCAATTCGAATCGCTTGCGACCCTCTCGAGCGCCGCAGCCCAGCCGGACACGTCACCAGCATCGAGCAAGACTCCTGCGGTCCCGACGACTTCAGGCAGCGAGCCTCGATTCGATGTCACCACGGGGACACCCGCCGACATCGCTTCAAGGACGGGCAAGCCGAAACCCTCGTCGAACGACGGCAGCACCAGCGCGCGTGCCCCGGCGAACAGCGACTCGCGCTCCTCGTGATCGATGTATCCCTTGTAGACGATGTGATCCTTCAATGGCTCACGCGCGATGCGATGCAGCCACGGCTGCGCGTCAGGCGACGCGCCGCCTGCGATGACGAGCTTCGGAACGCGCCGCGATGCTCGCAGCAGGGCGGCGTAGGCGTCGAGCAGCACGTCGAGGTTCTTGCGCGGCTCGAGTGTTCCAAGAAAAAGAATGTAGCCATTGGCCGGAGTATTGGGTCCACGTCCAAGTGTGCGCCAGCCGGGAGCGCCCGGTGGACAGACATAGATGCGATCGGCCTCGACGCCGAGGTGCTCGGTCACGAGCCGCTTGGTATGCGCAGACGACGTGATCACTGCGTCGGCCCTGCGAGCATGGCTCGGTGAGAGCTCCGCATAGTCTCTGCGGATCTCGGCGCGGGTCCGTTGCGGCTGCATCAAGTAATAGAGATCGTGAATCGTGACGACCTGCGCGGCACGTTTGGCCGGAATGAGCAGCGGATGCGCCGCATGCACGACGTCAACATCGCCTGCAAGCATCTCGACATTCGGCCACTCGGCCCGGTGCCACAGGTAGTTCAGGACCGAAACAGGTACACGCCGGTCGACAAATCTGGCGCGAAGTTCGTGTGCAACCGCCGGTGAGAGGCGATCCTTCCACGAACTCGAGAACAGCGCGACGGTGTCCTCGCTGCTTGCCGTGTACGCGCCAATGAGTGTGTGAATGTACTCGCCGACACCCGTACGCGCGCGTAGAGCGGGGCGATAGTCGACAAGAATCCGCATCTCTCAGCCGGTATGATAGTAAGTAAAGGAGTCTTCAAGCAGATCGATGCGAATCGCCGTCGTCGGAACAGGGTATGTGGGCCTGGTTGCGGGTGCCTGCTTTGCTGAATCTGGAAACGATGTCGTCTGCGTCGACAACAACCAGGCCAAGGTCCGGTTGCTGCGTCGAGGCAAGGTTCCCATCTACGAACCCGGCCTCGAGGAGTTGGTCCGCCGGAACCGTGCAGAGAAGCGCCTGACGTTTACGACGACACTCGCGAAGGCGGTTCGCGATTCTGCGGTGATCTTTATCGCCGTTGGCACGCCACAGGGCGAGGACGGATCGGCAGACCTCAAGTACGTGCTCGAGGTCGCTCGCCAGATCGCACGCGCGATGAACGGCTACAAGGTCATCGTGGATAAGAGCACGGTGCCGGTGGGGACGTCCGAGAAGGTCCGCGAAGTGGTCCGGCGGGAGACCACGCATCCGTTCAGCGTTGTGAGCAATCCCGAGTTCCTGAAGCAGGGCGCGGCAATCGATGACTTCCTCAAGCCGGATCGCGTCGTGATTGGCGCCGAGGATCCGCGGGCGCAGGAGCTGATGCTCGAGCTCTACGAGCCGTTCACCCGTACTGGCGCGCCGATCATGATGATGGATTGCGCCAGCGCCGAGCTCGCGAAGTATGCGGCGAACGCGATGCTGGCCACGCGAATTTCGTTCATGAACGAAGTCGCAAACGTCTGCGAGCTTGTCGGAGCGGACGTCGATCATGTCCGTCGCGCCATTGGCTCGGACAAGCGCATCGGCGCGTCATTCCTCTTTCCAGGTATTGGGTACGGCGGGAGCTGCTTCCCGAAAGACGTGCAGGCGATGAAGCGCTTCGCCGCCGACAAGGACTACGCGTTCAAGATCCTCGACGCCGTCGAAGAGGTGAACAAGTTTCAGAAGACGAAGCTTGCGACGCAGATGAAGAAGCACTTCGGGAGCCTGAAAGGCAAGACCATCGGGCTATGGGGTCTGGCTTTCAAGCCTCGCACTGACGACATGCGTGAGGCGCCGTCGATCCCGCTGGTCGAGGCGCTGCTGTCTGCCGGTGCGTCGGTACAGGCATTCGATCCGGAAGCGATGCGCATCGCCAAAGGCATCTTCGGTTCCAAAATCACGTACATGACCAATGCCTACGACGCCGTCAAGGGCGCCGATGCGCTGGCCATCGTCACCGAATGGAATGAATTCCGCCGACCCGATTTCGCCCGGATCCGATCGCTCATGCGATCGCCGATTGTGTTCGACGGCCGCAACCTGTTCGCACCCGCGCAGATGAAACAGAACGGGTTCACCTACTACTCCATTGGGCGTAGCTGAGTCGACGACCGTCCTGGTGACCGGTGGCGCTGGCTATATCGGGAGCCACGCCGCCAAGGCCCTGCGCAAATCGGGCCATCGCGTGGTGATCTACGACAACCTGTCGGCCGGACATCGCGAAGCGACGCTGGGTGCGCCCCTGATTGAGGGTGATACGGCGGACGTGGACACGATGCGGCGCGCGATCCGTGAAAGCGGGGCGACGGCTGTGATGCACTTCGCCGCATGGTTGTCCGTGCCCGATTCCGTTCGCGATCCCGCAGGCTACTACCGCAACAACGTGACGGGGACGCTCGGCACGCTTGAGGCGATGGCGGCAGAAGGATGCCGGCAGTTCGTGTTCTCATCCACGTGCGCCGTCTACGGCGAACCGGTCGAGACCCCGATCAGCGAGACACATCCCACGGCTCCGGTGAACGCATACGGACAGACCAAGCTCGCGATCGAGCACGCGTTGCCGCATTTCGAGCGGGCGTACGGGATTCGCTCGATCCGGTTGCGCTACTTCAATGCGGCCGGCGCCGATCCGGACGGCGAGCTCGGGGAAGATCACGCGCCCGAAATTCATGTGATTCCGCGTGCGATTGAGGCGGCGCGCGGCGGACCGCCCATCGATATCTTCGGCGAGGACTATCCGACCCCCGATGGCACCTGCCTGCGCGATTACATCCACGTCGCGGATCTGGCGGACGCGCACCTGCGCGCGCTGGGATGGCTGCAGGCCGGCGGCGCATCGGGCAGCTACAACGCAGGCACGGAACGTCCATCGTCGGTCAAGGACGTGATCGCAGCCGTCGAGCGGGCTACGGGGTTGTCCGTGTCGCGTCGTTCGGCGCCAAGACGCGCCGGGGATCCGGCGACCCTCTATGCCTCCGCCGCGCGAATTCGCCGGGACCTTGGGTGGATTCCGCAGCGTCCCGAGTTGGATACCATCGTCGCCGATGCCTGGCGCTGGCACGAGAGACGTCCCCACGGGTTCGGAAGGGCCGACCGCTGAGGAGGGAATCGCTTAGGATGGCGGCGTGACGTCGCTTTACCGCCTGTTGCGCTACTCGCGCCGCTATCGCGGGCGGCTTGTCGGCGCTGTATTGGCGATGGCGATGTACGGCGCCGGTACCGCGGGAGTCGCCACTCTCATCCGGCCGATCTTCGACGAGGTCCTGCCCACCCAGCGCAACCTGCTGCCCATCACGATCGCAATCCTGGCGGTCTATTTCATCAAGGGCCTTGGCGCGTATATCTCGTCGTATCTGATGGCTGACGTCGGACAGCGCGTCGTCCACGATCTGCGCAACGAATTGTTCAGGCACATGCTCGGTCAGTCCGCGGCGTTCTTCTCGCTGCAGACGACGGGACGGCTGATGTCGAGGATCACCAACGACGTTGGTCAACTGCAACGCGCGGTGTCTGAGACGATCGGCGATCTGGCGCGTGAAACGCTGTCGATGGTCTTCTTCACGGCTGTTCTCGTCTACTACGACGCGCGGCTCGCGCTCGTGTGCTTCACGGGCGCACCGCTCGTCCTCTATCCCCTCGCCAAGTTTGGCCGCCGCGTGCGGCGCACGAGTACCCGGAGCCAGGAAGCGCTCGAGCACATGTCGCACGTCAGCGCCGAGGCGTTCACCGGCCACCGGATCGTGAAGGCCTTTGGCGCTGAGGAGCGGGAAGCGGTCAAGTTTCACGACGCGTCCTATCGCTTCTACCGCACGAGCATGCGCGTCACCAGCGTGCTCTCGGTGCTGCCGCCGCTCATGGAGCTGGTTGGTGGTGTGGCCTTCGTGCTCGCGCTCTGGTACGGCAGTCAGGAGATCGCGTCCGGCCGATTGACGACTGGCGAGTTCGTCACGTTCATCACCGTGCTCTTCATGATGTACGGTCCGGCGCGGAAACTCAGTCGCGTCAACGCCGATCTGCAACAGGCCGCTGCGGCCGCCGACCGCGTCTTCGAGATCCTCGACACACACAGCGAGGTTCGCGATCTGCCCGACGCGACGACGATGGCCCCATTCGCGCGGGAAATCGAGTTCCGCGACGTGCGTTTTTCGTACGACGGCGTTGATCTGCCGACGTTGAACGGCGTCTCCTTCACGATCCGCGCTGGCCAGACGCTGGCGATCGTCGGACGAAGCGGCGCGGGCAAGACGACGCTGGTAAACCTGGTGCCGCGGTTTTACGACCCGACCGGCGGGGCCATCCTGATCGATGGCGTGGACACCCGGCAGGTCACGCTGGCCTCGCTCCGGGCGCAGATCGGCATCGTCACGCAGGAGACCGTCCTCTTCGACGATACCGTCGCCAACAACATCGCCTACGGACGCCCGCAGGCGGCGCGGGCAGATATCGAAGCGGCAGCCAGGGCCGCGCACGCCCACGAGTTCATCGTCGGTCTCGACAACGGCTACGAGACGATGATCGGTGAGCGCGGACAGCGCCTGTCGGGTGGACAACGCCAGCGACTGGCCATCGCACGCGCGATATTGCGCGATTCGCCGATGCTCATCCTGGACGAAGCGACGTCGGCGCTCGACGCCGAGTCGGAGGCGCTCGTCCAGGATGCGCTATCGACGCTGATGTTGAATCGGACGTCGTTCGTCATCGCGCACCGGCTATCGACTGTGCGGCGGGCGGACGGAATTGTCGTGCTCGAGAAGGGCCGCATCGTGGAGGCCGGGACGCACGATGAATTGCTCGCGCGCGGTGGCGCCTATGCGAAACTCTACGAGTTGCAACTGCAGGAAGAGCCCGTAGAGCAGTAGGCGGTAGGCAGTAGGCAGCCATACCGAGGACTGAGGACCGAGGACTGAAGACCGAATGATCAAGTCCATGACCGGTTTCGCATCGCTGACGCACGAGGACGAGCGTGCGACGATTGCCGTGACCGTGCGAGCGGTCAACCACCGGTTCCTCGATCTCCAGCTCCGGGTGCCGCAGGCGTATGGCGACGTCGAGCCGCGCGTGCGAACGCTCCTGCAGAAGCGCCTCGCACGCGGCCGTGTTGAAGTCGGCATCTCCGTCCAGGTGCGTGACCAGGGTGTCCCGACCGTCGAATTGAACATGGACGTGGCACACGCCCTGTCGGCTGCGATCGAACAGGCGCGGGCGAAGGGGCTTGTGTCGGGCACGCTCAGCCCGGGCGATCTGCTGCGTCTGCCGCAGGCGATTGCCGTTCGCGAGCGGTCCGTCGAAGCTGACCCCGCGCTCGAAGCTCGCATCGCCAACAGCATCGAAGCCGCCGTCGAGCAGGCGCTTGCCGACCTCGACGCGATGCGCGTCCGCGAAGGCACGCATCTCGCGACCGACCTCGATGCGCGGCGCATGATGCTCGTCGATCTCATCGAGCATCTTCGCCTGGCTGCCGACCAGGGGCGAGGCGCGCTCGAGACGCGGCTGCGCGAGCGGATCGAGGAGCTGAGGATGGAGTTGCCGGTCGATCACGCGATGATCGCGCAGGAGATCGTGCGCGCGGCCGCGCGATCCGATATCGCGGAAGAGGTCACGCGGTTCCGGGCGCACCTTGCGCATTGGCGTTCGCTGACCGACGCGGATGAGCCCTGCGGACGGAAGCTCGACTTCCTGCTGCAGGAGATGAACCGCGAGATCAACACGATCGGCTCGAAAGCCGACGGCCTTCACGTGTCGGAGCTGATCATCAACGCCAAGGCGGAACTGGAGCGCATGCGGGAGCAGGTCCAGAATGTCGAATAGCCCGGTGGCCGAGCACCGCGCCACTCGGGGACAGCTTTTTATCGTGTCCGCCCCGTCGGGGACCGGCAAGACCACTCTGGTCGAACGGCTCGTCCAGGGCCTGCCGGGCCTGCGGATGTCACGGTCTTACACGTCCCGGCCCGCCCGGGTGGGGGAGCAGGACGGGGTCGACTATAATTTCATTACACGCGAGCGCTTCGAAGGGATGGTTCGAGAGGGCCAGTTTCTCGAATGGGCGGACGTGTTCGGGAACTACTACGGCACCTCTGCCTCGGATACCGAAGAGATGCTGGCCCGTGGCGAGGACGTCATGCTCGTCATCGACGTGCAGGGTGCCCGTCAGGTCCGCTCGCGCGGGATCGAGACCATCGGCATTTTCGTATTGCCCCCCTCGGCCGCAGTGCTCGAGCAGCGGCTGCGCGGCCGCAGCAAGGACAGCGAGGAGCAGATACGGCGACGGCTTCAGGTCGCGAGCGACGAGGTCGCCGAGTATTCGCAGTATGAGTACGTCGTGATTAACGACGAGATTGAGGCGGCGGTTGGTCGCCTGCAATCGATCGTGGGAGCCGAGCGGGCGCGTGTGAAGCGCGTGCGTGAGGATGCTGAAGCCATCATAGGCACGTTTCATTCATGAAGCCGAGACGGGAAGAAAGTTAATGAAGACAACACCGAAAGAGAATCGCTTCGAGTTCGTCGTCGTTGCCAGCCAGCGTGCGCGCCAATTGCTCAAGGGTGCTGAGCCGCGCGAGACCGGTGAGAAGAAGGTGACGATCGCGCAGCGCGAAGTGCTGCGGCGGAAGGTCGTCAAGCTGGAAGAGAGCGTTTCGTAGTCAACTCCCAAACGGCCAACGTCCAACTCCCAAGGCAGGCTGTTGGGAGTTAGAGAGTTTGGGAGTTGGTTCTTGGGAGTTGGGAGTTGAGTCAATGTCCCTGATCGCGCTCGGAGTCACCGGCGGCATCGGCGCCTACAAGGCCGTCGAAGTGTGCCGCGGACTCCAGAAGCGCGGCCACGATGTCGTCGCCGTCATGACGCGTTCGGCGGCCCGCTTCGTGGGCGCCGTCACATTCGAGGCGATCACCCGGCGACCTGTGATCACTTCGCAGTGGCGCCCGGGCATGAATGCGGACGTCGAGCACATCGCGATCGCCGACGGCATCAACCTGCTGCTCGTCGCGCCGTGTACGGCCAACGTCATCGGCAAGTTCGCCAACGGAATCGCCGATGACTTCCTGAGCTCCCTGTATCTCGCGACCAAGGCGCCTGTGATGCTCGCGCCGGCGATGAACGTCAACATGCTCGCGCACGAGGCGGTGCAGCGAAATCTGCAGACGCTGGCGGCCCGCGGTGTGCGATTCGTGGAGCCTGGTGAGGGGTATCTGGCGTGCGGGTGGATCGGCAAGGGCCGGCTCGCCGAGCCGGAGGAGATCGTTGACGCCGCCTGTGCGCTGCTGTCGCCGCCGGATTCCGTCCTGCGTGGTCGGCACGTCCTTGTGTCCGCGGGCCCGACCTACGAAGACATCGATCCGGTGCGCTATCTCGGCAATCGTTCGAGCGGCAGGATGGGGTTCGCGCTGGCATCCGAGGCCCGTCAGCGTGGCGCTCGGGTGACGGTTGTTGCCGGACCGACTCGTGTGGAGCCGCCAACGGTTGACGAAGTCGTCCGCGTCCGCAGCGCGGCCGAGATGCACGAAGCGATCATGGCCGCTGCCTCGTCGGCCGATGTCGTGATCATGGCGGCCGCCGTCGCCGATTTCACGCCCGCGTCGCCCGCGCCCGGGAAGGTCGCCAAGTCTGACGGTCCTCTCACGTTGACGCTCAGTCGCACGAGAGACATCCTCGCGGATCTCGGTGCACGCCGCGCTGCCGCCGGTGGAGCCGGCCCGGTGCTCGTCGGCTTCGCAGCAGAGACCGACGATCTCCTGCGAAAGGCGCGCGAGAAGCGTACGCGCAAGGGCGTTGATCTGATCGTGGCCAACGACGTCTCGCAACCCGATCGCGGCTTCGACGTCGATACCAACGCCGTGACGCTCGTCAGCCAGGACGGCGAAGAATCGATCTCGTTGCAGAGCAAAGATCGCGTGGCTGCGGCCATCCTGGACCGAGTCGAACGCCTGCTGCGGGCTCGCACCTCTGCGACGGCGCTCCGCTGAGCACCGTGAACGACGATCTCCGGGCCCATCTCGAATTCTTTGGCGAGCTCGGCGTCGACGGAGTCAGGCTCGAGCCCGAGTGGCACTCGCGTCCGGAACGGCAACCTACGATCTCTATACCCATCGAAGCCGACGAGCCGAAAGAAGTCGCCGCGGTTGCCGCGCCACCTACAGAATCCGTTGAAGCCGCCAAGGAGCCCGTTCGAGTGTTCGCGTCTGAAGCAGAAGCACTGGGCGCGTTACGCGTCGAGATCGGTCCGGATTGTCGCCTGTGCAAGCTCCACACGCTCGGACGCAAGCAGGTGGTCTTCGGCGTCGGGAATCCGAATGCGGATCTGATGTTCGTGGGTGAAGCACCCGGCGCCGACGAAGACATTCAGGGCGAGCCGTTCGTCGGGCGTGCCGGTCAGCTGCTCACCAAGATCATCGAAGCCATTGGCATGTCGCGCAGTGATGTCTACATCGCCAACGTGATCAAGTGCCGTCCGCCCGGGAATCGCAACCCCGAACCTGACGAAGTCGAGCGCTGCGAGCCGTTTCTGTTCCGGCAGATCGACATCGTCAAGCCGAAGGTGATCGTCGCGTTGGGCAAATTCGCGGCGCAGTCGTTGCTCAAGACGACCGATCCCATCACCCGGCTGCGCGGCCGCGAGTACAAGTTCCGGTCGGCGATCCTGATGCCGACGTTTCACCCGGCGTATCTGCTGCGCAACCCCTCCTCGAAGCGCGAGGTGTGGGAGGATATGAAGCGCGTGCGCGCCATTCTCACGGAGCGCACGGATCCATAACACCGTGCACCTGGTTTCCGTCGCAGTCCCAGTTCCGTTCCTCGATCTCCTCACGTATCGCGTTCCTGACGGCATCCCGATTCCGTCTGTCGGCGCGCGTGTGCGAGTGCCGGTCGGCACTCGCGTTCTCACCGGGTGCGTCGTCGAGTATCCGACCGAGGGACATGCAGGCGATCTGAGAGACGTGATCGAGGTGCTCGACCAGGACCCGCTGCTGCCGGCGGATGTGGTCGCGCTGTGTCGGTGGGTCGCCGACTACTACCTGGCAGGAGTCGGCGATGCGATCGGGGCGGCAATGCCTCCGGGCGCGAGGCGAAAAGCGACGTCATTCAAGACGATGCGAGTCGCGACACTGACCGCGCTGGGAAGGGATACGGTCGGTGGAGCCACGGTGGAGGGACTGACGGCCAGGCAGCGCGAGGCGTTGGAAGTTCTGGCTGGTAGTTCCACCGGATTACCACTCTCGGAGCTTCGCGATCGCGGGATCTCGACAGACATCGTTGGACGTCTTGCGGCTCGCGGGCTTGTTCTTCTCCGGGCGGAGGCGTCCGAGCGCGATCCGTTCGAGCGCTCCGCGATGGCCGACGTCCAGCCTTCCGGGACGCGGGTGCTCACCGCGGAGCAGACGGCAGCGTTCGACCAGCTCGCCGCGCTTGCCGATGCACGCGATTTCCGCGTGGCGCTTCTCCACGGAGTCACCGGCAGCGGCAAGACCGAGATCTATCTTCGGCTTGCCGAGCGCGTGCAGCAGGCCGG
>Ga0310810_10005334_pt1 | contig 14369 bp, 14 predicted proteins | sample NCmetagenome_FD_207641 | JGI IMG/M metagenome (GOLD analysis project Ga0310810, IMG submission 207641) | Soil microbial communities from experimental microcosm in Duke University, North Carolina, United States - NC | ecosystem: Engineered > Artificial ecosystem > Soil microcosm > Unclassified ... | reverse complement strand
GCGCGTCGCTGCGCTCCGTCACCGTGGCCGACCAGCGCTTCCGCGCCGGCTTCGACCGTCGAGGCTGGCGTGCCACGACGCGCTCACCGACGCCGGCGCCGTGCCGCGCTCCTGGCCTGCCGCGAGAGCGCGGACCGTGAGGCCGAGCGGCGTGGCTCGCGCTTCAGCGCCCGCGTGACGGCACGACCTCGCCGGCGCGACGGGGACCTCGGCTTCCGCTTCTTCTGTCCAACCTCGTACGCCCGCTTGGCCGAGCGCCGGGTCCTGCTCGACGTCCGCCCCTTCTTCGGCGGCTTGAGCGGGACCCCCGCGCGGCGCGCCTTGGACAACCCGATGGCGATGGCCTGCTTGGCGGAGCGGGCACCGTGCTTGCCCTCCCGGACGTGCTCGATCTCCTCGTGAACGAACTCGCCCGCCGCCGTGGTGGGCGACTTGCCCTCGCGGAGGTCCTCCTTCGCCTTCTCGACAACTGCCTTCTCTGGCATCGACGTACACCTCCAGTGCCGATGAAGGTGGGTGCGGCCTCCCCGTTCGCGCAAGCACGCCCGCGGGGGTTCGGAACGAGCGGCGGAGGGCGTCGACGTCAGCCATTCAACGCCGCGGAGAGAAAACCCCGGTGCGGTCCGCGCCGGGTCCGTCGGCCGGGGCTCTTCTTGTCGTGGGCATGGTTCGTCGACGGGTGGTGGTCACGGGTCTGGGTCTGGTCACGCCGCTGGCCACGGGCGTCGAGGCGACGTGGCTCGCGCTGCTCGCCGGCAGGAGCGGCGTCGGCCCGATCACTCGCTTCGATCCCGGGAGCCTGAGGACCCGCATCGCCGCCGAGGTGAAGGACTTCGACCCCCTCGCCTGGATGGATCGGCGGGAGGCGCGGCGGAACGATCGCTACGTCCACTTCGCCCTCGCGGGGGCGGAGATGGCCGTCCGGCAGAGCGGTCTGCGCATCGGGCCCGAGGACGGTCAGTACTCCCCGGACCGCGTCGGGGTCATCATCGGCTCCGGGATCGGCGGGCTGGCGTCGGCGGAGGCCGCGCACGAGAAGGCCCTCCGGACCGGATTCGACCGGCTCTCGCCGTTGTTCGTTCTCGAGATCCTCTCCAACACCGCGGCCGGCCTGGTGAGCATCCGGTTCGGTGCCCGAGGTCCCAACTACGCTCCCGTCGCCGCCTGCTCGAGTGGAGCGCACGCCATCGGCGAGGCCCTCTGGTCCATCCGCAGCGGCCGCACCGATGCCGTCATCGCCGGCGCCGCCGAGGCGGCGGTCACTCCGCTGGGGATCGGCGGCTTCGAGGCGATGAACGCGCTCTCCGCCCGGAACGATGCACCTGACCGGGCGAGCCGGCCGTTCGACCGGCAGCGCGATGGATTCGTCCTGGGAGAGGGCGCGGGCATCCTGGTGCTCGAGGAGCGGGAGCATGCCCTGCGCCGCGGCGCTCGCATCCTCGCCGAGGTCGTCGGCTACGCGGCCAACGCCAATGCCAGCCACCTCACCCAGCCGACCGAGGACGCCGCGGAGGCCGCCCTCTGCATCACCGGAGCTCTCCGCGACGCGGAGCTCGGACCCCACCAGATCTCGTACGTGAACGCCCACGGGACCTCGACCCCCCTGAACGACGTGCACGAGACCCGGGCACTGAAGGCCGCCCTCGGCGCGCACGCTCGCTCCGTCCCCGTCAGCTCGACCAAGTCGATGACCGGACATCTCCTCGGGGCTGCCGGAAGCACCGAGGCGGTTTACTGCGTGCTCACCCTGCTGCGCGGGGTGATGCCTCCGACGATGAACCAGGAGGTCCCCGATCCGGAGTGCGACCTGGACTACATCCCCAACCAGGCCCGGGAAGCACAGGTGGCGACGGCGATGAGCCTGTCCTTCGGCTTCGGCGGGACGAACACGGTCCTGATCTTCGCCAGGGCCTAGACTCTCCTCCGTGCCTGCCTCTCCCCGCGAAGAGCTCCTGTCGGCGATGGCCGAGAACCGACGCGCGTTCCTCTCCTTCCTGGAGCGTCGGGTGGGACATCGCGAGACCGCCGAGGACCTCCTCCAGGAGTCGTTCGCCCGCAGCCTGGACAAGGTGCCGCTCGAGCCCGAGGAGAGCGTCACCGCGTGGTTCTACCGGGTGCTCCGCAACGGCCTCGTCGACCACTACCGGAGGAAGGGCGCGTCGGAGCGGGCGCTCGCGTCGCTCGAGAAGGAGCTGGCGGACGCGCCGGGTGAAGCGTTGCCGGACGAGCGCGACGAGGTCTGTCGCTGCGTCACCCGCCTGTCGGAGACGCTGAAGCCGGAGTACGCGCACGCGCTGCGCCGGGTGGAGGTGGAGGGCGTGCCGGTGCGCGACTACGCCTCGGAGGCAGGGATCACCCCGAACAACGCCGCGGTCCGTCTCTTCCGCGCCCGCGAGACGCTGCGGAAGCGGGTGGTGCGCTGGTGCGGCGAGTGCGCCGAGCGCGGGTGCGTGGACTGCTCGTGCGGCGAGCCGGGCAGCACCGGATCCGCCCACCAGGCGTGAGGCGCGGGAGACCACCTCGGGCATCTCCCGCGCCTGTCGAGCGCTCCGCCTACCGCGCCTGTCCGCAGGCGCAACCCTCGGGGCACTCGCACCCCTTCACGCAGCTGCAGGACGGACCACAGCGGCAGGGCTCGGCAACGGCACACCCACAGGACTTCTTCTCGCAACGGCAGTCGTTCCTGGACGGCATCTGGATTCTCCTCGGCATGTGCAGCGGGCACCCTTGCCCGCCGTCTGCACCTGCCGACGCATCGACGTCTCGGGCATTACACCCCGTCCGCAGCGGCAGGCTGGCCCGGCCATCGAGCCGCTCCGGGCCCAGGCGAGGCGCGGGGCCGCCTCGAGCAGCTCGGGGTCGGGCGAGAACCGCGGCCGGACCTGGCCGGCGAGGGAGAGGACCGTGACGAGGAGGGAAGGACCGAGGGGGGGCATCGGTCGCCGCAGACGCACCGGCGCGCGAGCGCTTACGGGCCCGCGGAGGACCGGCGTCCGGCGCCGTGGCGGGGAGCCGCCCGGGGGCCGGTCCGCTGGCCAGCGACTGGTTCTCAGGCCTCCGGCGGCCACCGACCGCTCCGAGCTCGTCCGGCTCGCGCGGGCGAGCCGAGCGCTGCACCGACCGTGGATCGATCCACCCACCGATCCATCGGCCTTCCGGAGCTTTCTGCGGAGAAGTCGTCTTCCGTCGGTGCGGACCTTCCTCGCCGTGCGGAAGGAGGACCGGGCCATCGTGGGGGTCTTCACCCTCTCGCAGATCTTCCACGGGGGCTTCCGGAGCGCCTACCTCGGATACTGGGTGGGCGCGCCGCACGCAGGTCGCGGCTACATGACCGAGGCGATGGAGCTGCTGCTGCGCCGCGCGTTCGGCCCCCTGAAGCTGCACCGGGTGGAGGCAAATCTTCAATCGGGGAACGTCGCCTCGCGGGCGCTGGTCCGCCGCGCCGGGTTCCGGAAGGAGGGGTTCTCGCCCCGCTACCTCAAGGTGCGCGGGAGGTGGCGCGACCACGAACGCTGGGCGATCACCGTCGAGGACTTCAGCGGAGCAGGGCGGGCCAGGACTCCACCAGGCACTGCTCGGGGGAGCGCTGGCTCACGCCGTTCAGGTACAGCGTCCCGTCCGTCGCCACGCTCGCGAAGGAGAGGTCGCACGCTCCGGGTGTCGGGTCCCCGCAGGTGGCTTGGACCCACCCGCAGGAGTCCCCGTTCGAGGTGACGATCTCCAGCCCGTGGCGGGGCTCGTTGCCGGCGAACGTCGAGCCGTGGAGGACGGCGTAGCCCCTTCCGCCCCGGATCGGGAAGACGCGCGTCTCACGCCGCTGATCGAGCCAGCAGGGCGGGACGTCGAGCACCGGATCGAGGTCGTGAATCACGACCCACCCTCCGCTCGAGTGCGCCGGTGAGATGGAGAAGGCGAGCGAGTGGTCCGGAAGCTCGAGGCTCGGGCCGGCCGCGGCCCTGCTGGTGAAGGCGCCCTGGGACTCGGCGCTGCTCACGATCTGGCCCTGCGCGTCGAGCCACACGATGCGGACGTGGTCGGGGTCGAGCGCCACCACCGCGAGCACGTGGTCGATCCCGTTGGGGTAGACCTGCGCGTCGGTGGGGTCCGGCGCGAGCGAGGCCGGGATCGGCGTGGACCACAGCGTCGTGCCGGTGTGGTCCCGGCGGGTGATCCGCAGCGGGGCGGTCAGCGTGCGTCCGTCCATCGTGCGGACGGTCCCGCCCTCGGCCACCACGGTGCCTCCGCCGGGCATCGCCGCCGCCGACCGCGCCATCCCCACCGCCAGCTCGGAGGTCGCGCCCGTCGCGTCGATCCGCACGAGCGTTCCCTGATCATCCCCGTCGGTCCGGATGACCCCCGCCCCCTGCGTGAGCGGGACGACGAAGGCGAAGGGGCTGGTGTCCTGTGCCGGACCGCGAAGCAGCGTGCCGTCGGGCGAGAGCAGGTCGAGCTCGAATCTGCTCACCCTCCGGTTCTGATCCTCCGCGAGCGTCCGCATCACGCCGAGGAGGCCGTCACGGTCCCCGCTGAACGCACCCGGGAGACAGATCGGGTCGTCCGCCGACGAGAGGGTGGGGCCGAGGAACCGGCGCGGTGGGTCCAGGGGCTGCGCGGGCATCAGCTCCTCGCACGAGGCCAGCGGTGGCCCGGGGGTGGGACGGCAGCCGAGGACACCGCCGTCGGGTTCGCTGCCGCCATCCGGAGCGCCAGCATCGACCGCGCCCCCATCGGGAGCGCCGCCATCGGGCACCGGGCTTCCGGCGTCGCTCGATCCTGCGTCGGACGGCGTCGTCTCCGGGCCGGAATCGACGGGCCCGGCGTCGGTCGTTCCCGCATCCGTCGTTCCCGCGTCGGTCATGCCCGCGTCGTTCGGCGCCGAGGTCCCGGCCTCGCCGGGAACGCCAGCGGTCGACCCGGCCACCCGGCCGCCTCCGGCACCTCCGCACGCCCCGATGAAGAGAGCCACCGCTCCCAGCCACGCCCCTCGCCCCAACGCCGCCTCCGCCTCGCGGGAGACGCGCACGGCCCGCCGCCCCCGCGGCGCACAGGTGCACCCAGCGTCCACTGTAAGCAATTGTCCCGTGGGTGGATTCCCTCACCCTCGGCCCGTGCGCAGGGAGCACCGGCGAACGCAGCCTAGGCGCGGCTCGTCGGCGCGGGCGGAGGGGCGCCTGCGTCCCGTGACCGGAGCCAGGTCAGCGATGCATACGCTCCGAGCCAGGACCCCGCGGCGGCGAAGGCCACGTAGATCCACGACCGGGTGTAGCTGATCACCGCGAACGCGGAGAGCAGGTACCAGCAGCTGCTCCACGTCGCCGCGGCGAACCGTCGTCGGGCCGCCACCGCCGAGGTGAAGAGCACGTAGACCGCGTCGGTCAGCGCGGTGGAGAGCAGCACTCCCAGGGCGAGCAGCGGACGGATCTCCACGGAATCGAGCACGGGCGTCCTCCACGGGTCGGCGCTCATGCCTGGCGCGCGTTCCCGGACGCTCGATGTAGCCGATCCGGCGCTCGGCCCGCGCCTGTCCTGGATCCGGAGTGGAGCGCCCTAGCGCCGGGCTCGGCGCCGGTGGCCGGTGCCGTTGCGCGGCCGCCGCCGGTCCACCCCCGGCTCGGGCAGGAGCGCGGTCAGCGCCCGGGCCCGCTCCCACAGCCGCCGGGAGCCGGAGAGCATCGCCCGGCGCTCGGCGGGACGAAGGGTCCCGGCGAGATCCGCCAGCCGCCTCGCCATCAGCGGAAGCAGCGACTCGACCTTGCGGCGCCCGGCTGCGGTGAGGAGAACCCACTGCGACCGTCGGTCGTCCGACATCGCCCGTCGACGCACGAGCCCCTTGCGCTCGAGCGAGCGGAGAACGCCGGTCATGCTCGACGGGGTGGTGCCGGCACGCTCGGCGAGCTGCGCGGGCGTGAGCCCGTGCTCGGCCTCGAGCAGTTGTGCAAGCACGTGGCCTCTCGCGCTCGAGAGGCGGTGTGCAGCGTAGAACGCCTCGAAGGAGGCGGACATCTCCTCGGAGAAACGCCACAGACCGAGGCAGGTATCGATGGCCTCGGGATCGGCGCCCGGCACACGGGCCATCAGGCGTCGGGCCGCCGCATAGCGCTCGAGCGATGGTGGACGACGGGGGAGGGCCAAAGTGACGAATCCCTTCGAGCAGTCAGCTTCCTGCGAGCCGTGAGCAGTAGATAGTTAAGTTACGTAGGACCGGCTTGCCACACCGCGTGCAGGCGATTATCGAGCGCACGCGCAGTCGAGGTTCGAGGGAGACACGCACATGGCCGAGGCCGCGGCGGAACGGGCGCCGGAGAACGCCCAGGCGCGGGACGCCCAGAAGAACAATGGAGCGACGGGGGCCGACGCGGCTGCGAGGAAGCGCCGTGCGCTCACGATCATCGGCGGGGTCGCCGCGGTGGTGGTCCTCGGTGTGCTCCTCTACGTCCTCTTCACTGCCGGCAAGGAGACCACCGACGACGCGCAGATCGATGCCGACGTCGTGCCGCTCGCTCCACACGTCGCCGGCCAGGTGGTGGCGGTCCCGGTGGTCGAGAACCAGACGGTCAAGAAGGGGGAGGTCATCCTCCAGATCGACGACCGCGACTATCAGGCCCGCCTCTCGCAGGCGCAGGCGGAGCTGGAGAGCGTCAAGGCGCAGGCCCAGGCGGCCGACGCCCAGGTCTCGGTGGCCGAGGCTGCGGCCCGAGGCTCGCTCACCCAGGCCGAGGCGAACCTCATCGGCAGCAACCGGTCCGTCTCCGGCGCGCGAGCCCAGCTGGAGCAGGCGCGCGCCACGCTGGCCAGCCGCCAGGCGGACCTCAAGCTCGCTCAGTCCAACATCGATCGTGCTCGCGAGCTGCAGAAGGCCAGCGCCATTCCGCAGCAGCAGTTCGATCAGTGGCAGGCCCAGTTCGCTTCCGCCCAGGCCGGGGTGAACGCCGCCCAGGCGGCGGTGAGCGCGGCATCGGATCAGCTCCGGCGCACCGAGTCGCAGGTCAACGAGGCCGAGGGCCGGGTGGTGGTGAGCCGCCCGGTCGACGCGAGCATCGCCGTGGCGTCGGCGAACGCTACCTACCAGCACGCGCGGGTGAAGAGCTCCGAGGCTGCGCTCGCGCTGGCGACGCTGAACGTGGAGTGGACGCACATCGTCGCTCCGGACGAGGGAACGGTGAGCCGGATCACTGCCCACCCCGGCGCGCTGCTCGGCCAGGGTCAGACGGTGGCTCAGTTCGTCCCGGTGCGGAAGTACGTCACTGCCAACTTCAAGGAGACGCAGATCGGGAAGATGCACCCCGGTCAGCCGGCGGACGTCGACGTCGACACCTACGGCAAGTCGCTGCACGGAAAGGTGGAGAGCCTCTCCGGGGGCACCGGCGCGCGCTTCTCGCTGTTCCCGCCCGACAACGCCACGGGCAACTTCGTGAAGGTCTCCCAGCGGGTCCCGGTGCGCATCGCACTGGACGCCGTCCCGCAAGGCATGGTCCTCCGCGCCGGCCAGTCGGTGGTGGTGACCGTGCACGTGAACCAGTGACCGACAGGTCCGGAGGTATGCCCTTGACTCGACCGCTCATCGCAGCCGCGCTCCTCGCTTCCGCGACGGCGCTGGCCGAGGGTCCGCAGACACTCACCATCGACGACGCCGTGAACGAGGCCATGCAGGTCAACGACCAGCTGAGGGCGGTGCGCTTTCGCGCCGAGGGCGCCGAGGACACCGCTCGCAGTGCCCGTGGCCGGCTGCTCCCGGCGCTCAGCGCCAGCGACACCTGGCAGCACTGGGACGGGCCCTTCATCATCTCGCTGGCGCCTCCGGGCACGCCCAGCAGCGGAGTGGTGGCCCGCAACGTGAACAGCAACGTGTTCACCGTCGCCGCCCAGCAGCCCATCCTGGGGCTCCTCCACCGCGAGCGGGACCTCAAGGCGGCGAGCGCCTCCGCCGGTGCGAGCCGGGCGGACGAGTCGGACGCGCGGTCGCAGATCGCCGAGCAGGTCCGGACCACATACCTGCGTTTGTTCGGCGCGCGGGCTGGCGTGGCGATCGCCCAGGCCAGCATCGACCAGCTGCAGAAGCAGGTGCAGGACGCGCAGGCCCGCTACAACGCCGGCACCATCACCAAGGCCGACCTGCTGCGCTTCCAGACCGCGGTGGCCAATGCGCAGCAGCAGCTGATCCAGCAGCAGACGCTGGCGCAGACGTCACGGCAGCTGCTGCTCACCTTCCTTGCCCGGAATCCCGAGGACCCGACCATCGAGTTCGTCGAGCCGCTGGATCTCGAGAAGCAGGCCGCGGTCCACCCGCCGGAGTCCACCGACGAGCTGATCAACCGAGCGCTGAAGAACCGCCCCGAGGTCGCCCGGGCCCAGAAGGAGGCCGAGGCGGCGCGGGCCAGCGGGCAGGCTCGAATGTGGGAGCTGCTCCCCGAGGTCGACGTCCAGGCGGCGTACAGCAACGTGCGCGGACAGATCTTCCAGCCCGAGAACAGCTCGTTCATCGGCGTCGTCAGCAGCTGGCCCTTCTTCACCTGGGGAACCCGGTGGTACGCGGCGCAGAGCGCGCAGCGCCAGGCGGACGCGTCCGCCTCGTTGCTGGAGAACACCCGCAAGCAGGTGGCCTACGACGTGTCCAGCAAGAGCTCGCAGCTGGATGCGCAGTTCGTCGCCGTCCAGGTCGCCGAGACGGCGATCGCCAGCGCCGAGGAGGCGTACCGGGTGACCAGCGCCCAGGTCTCCGCCGGCACGGCGACCACCACCGATCTGCTCGACGCGCAGTCCGCGCTGACCACCGCGAGGGCGAACCTCGCCCGCGCGCAGTACGACCGGGCCATCGCCCGGGTCGCGCTCGATCGGGCGACGACGGCTCGGTGACCCATGCCAGCCGAGGTTCACCCGGACGCGCACTGGCGACCCAGCCATAGCCCGTGGCTGGTCGGGCTGACGGTCACCCTCGCCACTTTCATGGAGGTGCTGGACACCAGCATCGCGAACGTGGCCCTGCCCCACATCGCCGGCGGTCTCTCGGCGAGCCTCGACGAGTCCACCTGGGTGCTCACCTCGTACCTGGTCTCCAACGCGGTGGTGCTGCCGATCAGCGCGTGGATCTCCAGCCGCGTGGGACGCAAGCGCTTCTACATGGCCTGCGTGGTGCTCTTCACCATCAGCAGCTTCCTCTGCGGCTTCGCGCCGAACCTCCACTCGCTCGTCTTCTTCCGGGTGCTCCAGGGAATCGGCGGGGGAGGGCTGGCGCCGAGCGAGCAGGGGATCCTCGCCGACACCTTCGAGCCGCGGCAGCGCGGCATGGGCTTCGCGATGTACGGGCTGGCGGTGGTGTTCGCCCCGGCGATCGGACCGACGCTCGGCGGATACATCGTGGACCACGCCAGCTGGCGATGGATCTTCTACATCAACGTGCCGGTGGGCATCGTCTCCCTCTTCCTCAGCTCGATCATGGTCGAGGACCCGCCCTGGCTCGAGCAGGAGAAGGCGGCGTCTCGCGGGACGAAGGTGGACTGGCTCGGGCTCGCGCTGATTGGCCTGGGGTTCGGCTGCCTTCAGGTCATGCTCGACAAGGGCCAGCAGGAAGACTGGTTCAGTTCGCCGCTGATCGTGGGCTTCACGATGGTGACGGTGGTCTGCCTGGTGGGGGCGGTCGTCTGGGAATGGGCGCACCCCAACCCGATCGTCAACGTGCGGCTCTTCAAGAACCAGAACTTTGCCACCAGCTTCGGGCTGATGTTCACCCTGGGTGGGGTGCTCTACGGGAGCACGGTGCTGATCCCCCAGTTCGTGCAGACGCTGCTCGGCTACAGCGCCGAGCGCGCCGGGATGGTGCTCTCACCGGGCGGCTTCACCACCATGGCGATGATGCCGCTGGTGGGGTTCCTCGTCTCCCGGGTGCCGGCGAAGTACCTCATCACCGCGGGGTTCGCGGGGCTCTCGCTGGCCCTGTGGCACATGACCAGCATCAACCTCGGGATCGACCCTGCGACGGCGACCCTCTACCGGGTGTTCCAGGCGTCCTCGCTGGCCTTCCTCTTCGTTCCGATCAACACGGTCTCGTACATCGGCGTGCCACGCGAGCAGAACAACCAGGTCTCCGGCCTGATGAACCTGGCGCGGAACATCGGCGGAAGCGTGGGCATCTCCTTCTTCGTGACCACGCTCGCCCGCCGGTCGCAGGTGTACCAGAACCAGCTCGTGGATCGGCTGACCCCCTCGAACCCGCTCCTCCAGGACCGCCTCGATCATCTTCAGCAGCTGTTCATGTCCGCGGGTCCGGTCGACGCGCTGCGCAGGGCCTACGGGGCGATCTACATGACCGTCCAGCAGCAGGCCGTCGTGCTCGCCTACGTGCGGATCATCGAGGACCTGGCGGTGATCACCGCCATCTTCGTCCCCCTGATCCTCCTCTTCCTCAAGAAGAACCGGCCCGGAGAGGGCCCTGCCGGCGCACACTGAGACGGAGCGTTGCCGGAAGGACGGCGCGCCGCGTTCGACGTATGCTGTTCGACGGGAGGTGCACGGATGATCGCTCGGGTGGTGACTCTGTTGCTGGGTATCGCCATCGCCGCAACGTCGGTGTGGGAGCCGCGCGACGTGGCGCTGCATGACGTCGTGGTCGGCCTGGCGATCGCGGCGGCGTCCCTGGTGGCCATGGCAGTGCGGGGAGTGAACTGGGTCATCACCGCGCTCGCGCTGTGGATGTTCTTCTCCGGGATGGTCTACCCGGTGGTGCCCCACATCTACATCGGCCTCATCGGTGGAACGCTGGTGTTCGTCTTCTCGCCCGTCTCCTCGTCGGACCGGACGTTCTGGCCCTTCGGGCGTACCGCGCCCGCAAAGACCTGATCCGGCCCGGCGCCGCCCCCCCGGGCTTCATCGCCGCTCATCGCTCCGTTCACGCCGGCGCCTGGCCGGCGGCGGATCCGTCTCCGGGGCGACGCCGGCCGGTGGAGGAGGGGGGCCGGTCCTGCTGGAGACGAGTAGGACGACGCGCGAGGCGACGTGGAAGGAGGTCCCGGCGGGGCCTACCGTTCGTGACGTCCCGACGCGGAGGTTCCGATGCGTGCATCAGCGAAGCTGTGTTCCCTTCTCCGGATCGAGCATCCGCTGATCTGCGCGCCGATGGCTGGAGGACCGAGCACGCCTGCGCTGGCCTCGGAGGTGTCGCGGGCCGGGGGGCTGGGCTTCCTCGGCTGCGCCTACTCGCCGCCGGAACAGATCCTCGAGTGGAGCAAGGAGATCCGGGCGCGGACCGACCGGCCCTTTGGAATCAACCTCTTCGCCGACGTCCCGGGAGGAGCTCCGGTCGACCCCGGGCCGATGGTGGAGCTGCTGCGGCCCATTCACGCCGAGCTTGGCTTGCCCCCGCCAGAGGCTCCGACGCCCGGCCCGCGAATCCTGGACGCGCAGCTCGCCGCGGTCGTGGAGAGCGGCGCGACCGCGTTCAGCATCACCTTCGGCCTCCTCTCCGGCCCGCAGCTCGAGCGGCTGAAGCGCGCCGGCCTGGTGACGATGGCGACCGCGAGCACGGTCGAGGAGGCGCGGCGCATCGAGGCCGCCGGATATGACGCGGTCCTCGCCCAGGGGAGCGAGGCCGGAGGGCACCGGGCGACGTTCGTCGGCAGCTTCGAGCGAGGGCTGGTCGGCACCATGGCGCTCGTGCCCCAGACGGTGGACGCGGTGCGCATCCCGGTGGTGGCAGCAGGCGGGATCATGGACGGGCGAGGGTGGGTGGCGGCCGAGGCGCTCGGCGCGGCCGGCGTGCAGCTGGGCACGGCGTTCCTCGCCGCCGACGAGTGCGGGACCATCCCGGCCTACAAGGACGCGGTCCTCGCAGCGACCGACGACGGAACGACGGTGACCCGCGCCTACTCCGGGAGGGCGGCCCGCGGGCTGGTGACCCGCTTCCTCACCGCGGTGGAGGAGAGGCCGGGCGTCATCCTGCCCTATCCGCTCCAGAACGCGCTCACCCGTCCGATGCGGGCAGCGGCGACTCGCGCTGGAAGGGCGGAGCTACTCTCGCTGTGGGCAGGACAGGGGGCCCGCCTCGCCCGCCGGGCTCCGGCCGGGGAGATCGTCCGGTGGCTGGTGGCCGACGCGGCACGGGTCCGGGCAGCGCTTCAGGCCTGAGCTCGCCTCGCGCGGCCGTCCTTCCGGCCGAAGAGGAGCGCGTCCAGCGACGCCCTTCCGGCGCCGGCGACGAACAGCCAGAGGAACCCCGCGAGGTAGGTGAACTCCTCGAAGGCCAGCAGCGATCGGATGCCGTCGATCTCCGGTCGCTTCGCGGTGAGGATCGCGACGGTCATGACCCCCATCAGGGGGAGGGCGGCAAACCGGGTGAAGAGGCCGACGAGGACCAGCGACCCTCCGACGAGCTCGATGCCCGAGACCATCGCCGCCTGCGCCGCCGGGAAGGGGATGCCCAGGTCGGTGAAGAAGCTCGTCACCCGGGGCAGGTCGTGCACCTTTCCCCAGCCCGTGCCGAGGAACACCGCTCCGAGCGAGAGCCGGAGCGCGAGGGGCCCGACCCACGAGACCTTCTCCAGCAGGGCGAGGGCGCGGGTGCGGAGGGCGTCGATCGTCATGGGCGGGGTACGGCGGGGGTGGCAACGCGGTTACCGGCCGGCGAGCGGCAACTCGCAACTTCCCCCAGGCGGAGGATGCGTGAAGGTGCAATGAGAGGGGGATGCGCCTCGACCGATTCTCTGTCTCCGCCACGCTGCTCTGCCTCGGGTTGACCCTCACCGCAGCCGCCGCCGAGCCGGTCACCGTCCTCCGCGCCGCGCGCCTCTACGACGGCAAGGCGGACGCCGTGGTGTCCCCCGGTGTCGTGGTCGTCTCCGACGGCAAGATCGTCGCCGCGGGCTCGAGCGCCCAGGTCCCCGCCGGGGCGCGGGTCGTCGACCTCGGCGATGCGACCCTGCTTCCCGGCCTGATGGATGCCCATACCCACCTGAGCTTCGAGTCCAGCCTGGACTGGAAGCAAGATCAGCTGGACTCGCTGAAGAAGCCCATCGCCGAGCAGGCGATCATCGCCACCGAGTATGCGCGGCGCACGCTGCTGGCCGGCTTCACCACCGTGCGCGATGTCGGCTCGAGCGACCTCATCGACGTGGGCCTCCGGAACGCGATCAACGCCGGCAAGGTGCCCGGTCCGCGGATGCTGGTCGCGGTCAACGCGATCGGCTCGCGCGGCGGGCACTGCGATCCGACCGGTGGGTTCCGGCCCGAGCTGCTCAAGGAGCCCGGGACGGACCAGGGCGTCGCCAACGGCCCGGACGAGGTCCGCGCCGCGGTCCGCTTCGATGCCAAGCATGGCGCCGACGTGATCAAGACCTGCGCCACCGGCGGCGTCCTGTCGGAGGCGGACAAGGTCGACTCGCCGCAGCTCACCCAGGCGGAGCTCGACGCCCTCGTGGACGAGGCGCACGCCCTGGGCCGGAAGACCGCGGCACACGCCCACGGGGCCGAGGGCGCGAAGAGGGCAATCCGCGCGGGCATCGACTCCATCGAGCACGGGTCCTTCCTCGACGACGAGGCGTTCGACCTGATGCGGAAGAAGGGGACGTACTTCGTGCCCACGCCGCTGCCCTGCATCATGCAGCGGCTGCGGGACGCGCGGGCGCCGGCGAACATCATCGAGAAGGCGGCCGCCGCCGACGCGAAGGCGGGCGAGACGCTCAAGCGCGCCATCGCGAAGAATGCGCGGATCGCATTCGGGAGCGACGCGGCGGTGTGTCCACACGGCACGCAGGTGAACCAGTTCGGGATCTTCGTGAAGGCGGGGATGAAGCCGCTGGCGGCGATCCGCACCGCGACCTCGGTCGATGCGGCACTGCTCGGGGTGACCGACCGCGGAACGCTCGAGGCAGGGAAGCTGGCGGACCTGGTCGCCGTGCCCGGAGACCCGTCGCGGGACATCGCGGTGATGGAGAAGGTCTTCTTCGTGATGAAGGGCGGCGCAGTCGTCCGGAACGATCGCGCCGGCGCGGCCACCTCGGGAACCGGGGCGAGCGGAACCGGGAACTGAGCGGCACCCAAGGCTGACGGCCGGTCGACACTCGGCCCGGCTCCGGCTGGTCATCGCGACGCAGGGGGAAGATGCGAGGGGACCATGGACGAGGACCTCGAGTCGATGACCCACGAGCAGCTGACCGCCGAGGTGAGGAGGCTGCGCGCTGGAATCCGTGCGCACCGGGACTCGACCGCGCAGGAGCTCTGCTGGCACCATCCCCAGCTGTGGGGACTCCTGCCGGAGCGGACGGACCCGCTGCCGGTCGTCCCCGGGTGGCCGCAGTTCCTCCGCGGCTGCGTCCGGTACCGCGAGTCACTGGACCGCGAGCTTCCGGACGCCCCGCGCACCGGGGAGGAATTCGACCCTG
>Ga0310810_10005333_pt1 | contig 14369 bp, 15 predicted proteins | sample NCmetagenome_FD_207641 | JGI IMG/M metagenome (GOLD analysis project Ga0310810, IMG submission 207641) | Soil microbial communities from experimental microcosm in Duke University, North Carolina, United States - NC | ecosystem: Engineered > Artificial ecosystem > Soil microcosm > Unclassified ... | reverse complement strand
GCGCGATTGCCATGTAAATCCGCGGCATCAGCGGAAAGTGATAGGCCATGTGGCATTCGTCGCCATTGCCGAAGTATTGCTGCACATCCTCCGGCCACTGATTGGCTTCGGCCAAAAGCACTTTGCCCGGCGCGTAGGCGTCGAGTTGTGCCCGAAGGACTTTCAGCACTGAGTGCGTCTCAGGCAGATTTTCGTTGTTGGTGCCTTCGCGCTCGCAGAGATAAGGCACTGCGTCGAGGCGGAACCCGTCGACGCCGGCGTCCAGCCATCGCTTCATCACCTGGAGCACGGCGCGAACGACGCGTGGATTGTCGTAGTTCAGATCGGGCTGATGCGAAAAGAACCGGTGCCAATAGAATGCTCCCGCTTCCGCATCCCAGGCCCAGTTCGACTTCTCGGTGTCGGTGAAGATAATACGCGTGCCCTGATATTTCTGGTCAGTGTCGCTCCACACATACCAATTGCGAGCGCTTGAGCCGCGCGGGCTCCGCTTTGCGCGCTTGAACCAGTCATGCTGATCTGACGTATGGTTGATGACGAGCTCGGTGATCACGCGCAATCCGCGGCGTTTTGCTTCCTGCATGAAGCGCCGGAAGTCGCGCATGGTCCCGAACGCGGGATTTATGTCGCCATAATCGGAAATGTCATAGCCGTCGTCGCGGCCTGGACTCGGGTAAAACGGCAGAAGCCACAGCGTTGTGATGCCAAGATCGTGCAGGTAATCCAGGCGCTCGGACAGGCCGGCAAAGTCGCCGATGCCATCACCATTGCTATCGCGGAAGGCCTTCACGTGCAGCTGATAGAAGATCGCGTCCTTAAACCACAGCCCGTCGTCCGCGGTGCGGGCTTCGGAGTCGATGGTTGGTCTCACGTTCATGGACCGCACTCACGCCATGCAGCGAAAGAAGAGCGCGGGATCGTCGTTGGGATCGATGCGCAGACGTACGCCACCCCACTCGAGCAGGCGCTGCTCGCCAGTTATCAGATTTTCGATGGCCCGAACGGCGTTACCGCCAATTGTCTGGTCTCCGAAATGGAGCCAAAAATCCTGCGGGTCTGCGCCTAACGCGATCGCGCAGGCTACAGCATTGCCACCATCCACCGATCGTTTCAGGAACCCGATGACATTAGCATTGTCCACCTGAAGGAATTGCAAATTGGCGGTCTGCTGCAGAGCACTGTTGTGCCGCCGAAGCCTGTTCAGGCGCGTCACATAGTCCTTGATGTTGCCCGGCCTGTTCCAGTCGCGAATCTTGATCTCGTATTTCTCGGAGTTGATGTACTCCTCACGACCTGGGATAGGGTCGTGCTCGAGCAGTTCAAACCCATTATAAATTCCGTAGTTCGACGATAATGTTGCGGCGAGTGCCAGCCGTGACTTGAACATCCATGGCTCACCGCCCTGCAGCTCGACCGGCAGGATATCCGGAGTGGTCACAAAAAAATTGGGACGAAAGTAATCGCGTTCCGGATACCCGGTGATCTCGCTGAGATAGGCCTGCAACTCGTCCTTGCGGGTGCGCCACGTGAAATAAGTATACGACTGAGAGAAGCCCAGCTTGGCCAGCGCCTTCATAACCTTGGGGCGGGTGAACGCCTCGGACAGGAAGATCACGTCGGGATAATGGGCACGGAGTTCCCGCAGCAGCCACTCCCAAAACGGAAAGGGCTTCGTATGCGGGTTGTCGACGCGGAAGATGCGCACGCCCTGTTCGACCCAGAACAGCATGACCTTGCGCAAGGCCTCCCATAACGCGATACGATGATCGCCATTGAAATCAGGAGTTACGATGTCTTCGTATTTTTTCGGTGGGTTCTCGGCGAAACGTATCGTTCCGTCCGGCCGGAAACGAAACCACTCGGGGTTTTCCTTCAGCCATGGATGATCGAGTGAGCACTGCACCGCGAAGTCGAGCGCAATTTCCATCTTGTACGCGCGGCAAACGGCAACGAGGCGGCGAAAATCCTGGAGCGTGCCGAGCTGCGGCTCGACGGCATCGTGACCACCATTTTCGTTGCCGATCGCGTAGAAACTTCCAGGATCGTCACGCCCCGCCTTCAGCGAATTGTTTTTTCCTTTGCGATTGGTGCGACCGACAGGATGGATCGGCGTGAGATAAAGAACGTCGAAACCAAGTTCGGCGATCTCAGGGACGCGCGCGATGCAGTCGTCGAACGTCCCGTGACGTCCCGCTGTCGTACTCTGGCTACGCGGCACCATCTCGTACCAGGCCCCCGCGCGGGCACGCTCGCGTTCGACCAGTACGGGAAAGATGTGGCTTCGTGTCAGGTCCGGCCGTAACTCAGTTTTTTCCATGGCGGCTGCGAGTGCGTCATCGAGCAGAAGTCCAAAATCGGCTTTTGCCGCGAACTTGCGGATGTAGCCATCAACGATTGCTCGCGCTTTTCGATCCGGTGGCTTGAATTGCGCCAGGAGGTCGACCCCTTCGCGCGCCGCCAGCGAAAGGTCCTGACCGGCGTCTCTTCTGATTGCGAATTCCTTGCGCCAGGTCGCGAACTGCTCGGTCCATGCCTCGATTGCGAAAAGATAGGCGCCGGGATCTGGCGGCGTGAAGCGGCCATGCCAACGATCGTTGCTGTGCAGCTCCATCGGTTCGCGCTGCCAGTCCGCATCGCGGTCCAGGCGCCACAACAGGCTCGCCCCGATCACGTCATGTCCTTCGCGAAAAATATCCGCCCAGACATCGACGCTTTCGCCGGCTATTCGTTTTACCGGGTAACGGCCGCCATCGACCGAAGGAAAAATGTCTTCAATGAGAAAGCGCGGCCCAGTCGGATCTGCCGGGGATCTCTCCGACAGGTCTACGAGGAAATTGGAGTGTTCGCGCACAACAGCACGCTCTGGACCGGGCTGCTTCATTGATATGGTCTCGGCTTACCCGGAACGGAAACCACAGGATTTCCCGAAAGTTCCTTGCAACGATGCATGATTTGACTGCAGAAGCGCGAAATTGGGGCGTTGAACCCGGCTATCACGACGTTTTTGGACGCTGGCACGCCGCAAGCGAGGAAACCCAGCGACGGCTGATTTCTGCCCTGTCACGCGGTAAAGAACGGCCCGCCGAACTGGCCCCTGCGTCGCAAACGCTTCGTGCCTTTCAGGGCGACGGCCGCCGGTACTGGCTGCTGGCGCTTCAGCTTTACATGGTTCGCTCAGAGCAAAATTGGGGACATGGTGATTTCGGCGATCTCGCCCGGCTCATTCCGCTCGCGGCCTCGCGCGGCGCAGCCGGATTAGGTTTGAACCCGCTGCATGCGCTTTTCATCGAGCGCGCCCACGAGGCGAGTCCCTATGCACCAAACAGCCGCATCTTTCTCAATCCCCTCTATGTTGATGTCGAAGCTGTTCCCGATTTTCCCGGGCCCGCTCCGGCCGGCATAGATATCGACAGGCTACGAGCAGGCGATATCATTGATCATGCGCAGGTTGCGCGTGCCAAGCTCGACGGCCTTCGCCTTGCCTTTGAGCACTTCCTGACATCGGGGTCGGGAGACCGGCGCGCCCAATTCGAAGCCTACCGCCGGGAACAAGGAGAGAGGCTTCTCCAATTCGCGTGTTTTGAAGTTTTGCGGGCGCGGTTTGCTCCGGCCCGCTGGCAGGAGTGGCCCGATCAGTGGCGGAAACCAAGTCCGCAGGATCTGATTCACCTGCGGAAAGAAGAGCGCACTCAGTGTGAATTCCACGAATACATGCAGTGGGTCGCCGACGACCAACTGAAGCGGTGTAAGGAAATCGCTCACCAATGCGGGATGCCTGTCGGGCTCTATCTCGACATCGCAGTCGGGATTCATCCGGATGGTGCCGATGCCTGGAGCGCACAAGAGCGCGTCCTGTCCGATGTCAGCGTCGGCGCACCACCCGACGAGTTCAATCCAAACGGTCAGAACTGGGGTCTCGCGCCTTTCAATCCTGCGACGCTGCCGGAAGATGATTTTTCCGGGCTTCGCGAGTTGATGAAATCAGCAATGCGGCATGCCGGTGCTATCCGGCTCGACCACGTTCTGGGCTTGAAGCGAATTTTCATGATTCCCCACGGCTGTCCTGCTGCCGAAGGGACCTACGTCCATTTCCCGTTCGAGCAGTCTCTCCAAGTGATAGCCGAAGAGAGTCGAAAGGCGCGCTGCACGGTTATCGGCGAAGACCTTGGTACCGTGCCGGAAGGCTTTCGCGAAACCGTCACGCGTTGGGGTCTTTGGACATATCGCGTGATGTTGTTCGAACGCGAAAGCGACGGCCGTTTCCGTCCGCCGGAAAGCTACCCCGTTGAGGCGCTTGCCACCTTCAATACACACGACCTTCCGACGCTTCGTGGATGGCTGGAAGGACATGACCTGCATACCAAGCGGGCACTTGGGCTCGATTCCGGAGAAAGCGACGAGATGCGCAACAGGGCTCGGCAATGCCTGGAGACCGTCCTTGGTGGCGGCGATCGGCTTGCAGCAATTGCCCGGTTTCTGTCGCGAACCCCGTCGCGCCTCGTTGCGATCGCGCTCGATGACATTCTAGGAGCACTGGAACAGATCAACATCCCCGGCACCTTCGATGAGCATCCGAACTGGCGCCGGCGGCTGCCAGTGCCTCTTGAAGATCTAGATCGAAATGAGAGCCTTAACGCCGTTGCCGATGCCTTTGACCAATCGGGCCGCAGCTTTAGGTAACTCAGTCGGCGGGCACGTGCCAGATTTCCTGGGCGTATTCACGGATCGCGCGATCAGAGGAAAACCACGCCATCCGCGCTGTATTGAGAATCGCTGCGCGCCACCACGCCGAGGGCGATCGCCACAATTGATCGACATTGCGCTGAGCGTCCCAATAAGCATCGAAATCGGCAGCCACCATGAAGGGGTCGTAAGCGAGGAGGGCCTGCGCAAGCTCCTTGTAGCGAGAAGGATCGTCGGGAGAAAAGCGGCCGCCGGCGAGCGCCTCGATCACAGCAGCTAGTCGCGGCGAACGAGCAACTGCCTCTGCGCCTTTAAATTCCGAGCGCTTTTTGTCAGAAACCTCTTTCGCCGTCATCCCAAAAATAACGACGTTTTCGCTGCCGACGTGTTCGCGTATTTCGATGTTGGCGCCATCAAGCGTTCCAATAGTGATTGCGCCATTGAGCGCAAGCTTCATGTTGCCGGTCCCGGACGCTTCCATGCCGGCGGTCGAAATTTGCTCGGAGAGGTCAGCGGCGGGGATGATTTTTTCTGCAAGACTGACGTTATAGTTGGGTGCAAATATCAGCTTAAGCCGGTCGCCGACGATCGGATCGTTGTTGACGACACGCGCGACGTCACTCGCCAATTTCACAATAAGCTTGGCGCGGTCGTAAGACGCAGCCGCTTTTCCTGCGACGATTTTCACCCGCGATACATGCGCCTCGTGCGGGTGGGCGCGGATGTGATCATAGAGCGCAATTGTCGAGAGAATGTTGAGAAGCTGACGTTTGTATTCGTGTATGCGCTTTATCTGCACGTCGAAGAGGGCGTGCGGATCGACGTGGATGCCGACGGAGCGATGCAGCGCAACAGCGAGGCTACATTTGTTCATAAGGCGCGCATGCTTGTAACATTCGATAAATTTTCGGTCTTCAGCTTCGAGCTCGAGTTCGCGCAGGCAGGCCGGCTCGTCGAGCATCCGGTTCCCAAGAATCGAAACCAACAGCTCCGTTAGGGGCCTGTTGGCCTCATACAGCCAGCGCCGAAAAGTAATGCCGTTCGTCTTATTCGTTATGCGTGTCGAGGTTGTGCGTGCGAGATCGTGAAATACCGTGGTGCGCAGCAAGTCCGTATGAAGTTGTGAGACGCCATTGACAGCATGGCTTCCGAGAAAAGCCAGGTGGGCCATGCGCACCCGCTTCTCGCCGCTCTCTTCAACAAGCGAAACGCGGGAGAGAAACTCGTGTTCGTGCAGGCCGCGCCGCTCCGCCTCCTGCAGATGGTGCCAATTAATCAAATAAATGATCTGCAGATGCCGCGGCAGCAGCCTGCCGAAAAGCTCAGTGGGCCAACACTCCAGCGCTTCAGGCAGCAAAGTGTGATTGGTGTAACTGAGCGTTGCACGCGTAACCGACCAGGCGTTTTCCCAATTGAATTCGTGCTCATCGACCAGAATACGCATGAGCTCAGCGACAGCGATTGCTGGATGCGTATCGTTGAGCTGGATTGCGGCCTGTTCGGCAAGGTTTTCCAATGTTGGAAAATCGTCGAGGTGACGACGGATGAGATCCTGCAATGACGCCGACGTGAAAAAATATTCCTGACGCAGGCGAAGCTCCTGGCCTTCGCGAGTCGCGTCATTTGGATAAAGGAACCGCGAGATCGCCTCGGCGCGCACACGCGCAGCACTTGCTTCGGCATAATCACCGCGGTTGAACGCGGATAGCTGGATAGGCGTCGTCGAACGTGCCGACCACAATCGCAGCATGTTGACCCGCCGTCCCTGCCAACCCGTGATCGGAATATCGTGCGGGACCGCAAGGATCCGTTCTCCCGGATACCAGAGGGCCCGCGCCGTGCTATCATTGCCACCGAGATATTCGACTGTTCCTCCGAATCCGACGGAGTAGGGCTCGGCACGTTCGCTGAACCCCCACGGATTGCCATGGGCAAGCCAATGTTCGGGGCTTTCCTGCTGCCAACCGTCGCGGAGGCGCTGCTCGAACAGCCCGTGCTCGTAAAAAATGCCATACCCATAGGCGGGGATGCCTACGGCGGACATGCTGTCCATGAAGCAAGCGGCCAGCCTGCCCAGACCACCATTGCCGAGCGCAGGGTCAGCCTCAATCTCGCGCAAACCTTCGAGATCAACACCGAATTCCGCCAGCGCCGCGCGGACGGTTTCAGTCAGTTGCAGATTGGTCAGATTGTCAAAGAGCAAACGGCCGAGCAAAAACTCGATCGATAGATAATAGACGCGCTTTTTGCGTTCGCGTTTTGCGCTGCCTTTCGCCTGCACCCAGATGTCGATGATGCGGTCACGTATTGCCAGCGCGGTGGCTTGGTACCAATCGCGGTCCGTTGCGGAGGCTTTTGTTTTTCCCAGACTATAAATGAGCTTGGCCTCAATGGCCGCGCGAAGTTCCCCAGCTAGCGGAACCTCATGGGAGACCTTCTCTGTGCGTCTGACGTGTTTCGCTCTAGCCATTTGCGGCTCGAAGACACCGGCGTTAGTTCCATGCGGCGTGCTGCCGCGCTTTCACACGCACGAGCAAAATATACAAGCCCAAAATTGGATGATCCACGAAGGAAGGTGCGCAATTTAAGCCTGCTATGTGGATTTCGTATGGATTGGAACCTTTGTTCCAGATTGCGCATTCTATTAGACTTTGTTGAGGAAGAAGTTTGTGTACCGAGTAACTTGTGCCGGCGTGAGGCTTATCGCGTTCGCGGCTGTCAGCCTGCTTATCGCCGGTTCCGCGGGAGCCGGAGGGCAGGAGCGAAGTAATACGGCGCCGTCTTGTGACAATGACGGTCACTGTACGACGTCTAGCGCGACTCCCTCGTCGTCAATGAAAACACCAACCCTACGTGGGCACAGAAAATCAGAAAGCCAGCCGGACCGCGTGCGCGATGCCAATGGCAATAGTGCGGTGGTGAGCGTGGAGACGGCCTACGGGTTCAAGATCACCGTGCATCCGGCATACGCCGGCAAATTTCTAAAATTGTTCTCGCTGCTGAAGGACCACGGCTATAACGTGCCTGGCAACATTACAAAATGTTGGTCGCCGCGCGGCACGCGTGTGGCCGGCTCCAACCACTACATTGGCGCGGCGTGCGATATTCAGACCGGTTGGAATCGTGGTCCCGCTTTCGTCTATCACATAAGCAACATCATCAAACAAGCAGGTTTGTATGACGGCTGCTCCTTTCGCGACTGTGGCCACATTGAAGCGGTGCGCGGCACCCACAACAAGGCGCCTCCTCTGTACGCTGCGATTGAGAAATTCAAAACGGAGCAATCGACAGCAAACTATCAGCCATGATGGGTGAGCGTTCTAACAATCTCGTAAAGGTAGAGAAGTCAGGCGCCATGAAACTCGCGTAATTTCCAGGTTTGGAGAAACTCTTCGGCTTCACTGGCCTTGCTCCGATACTGCGTGGGGGACGTCAAGCGTGCGCGTTAAACCAAAGCGGTCGCCGGATTTTTCGACTTTATGGCTACGCCGATTCCTTGATAAGGCCGTCCGTCGTGGGCGATCTTATCGTCTTTGCACTCCCGCATCGTCGATCATTATGCCGTCGCCTGCGCGTTCGATCTTTTACTCAACGGTAATGATCTACGCCCCGCCTGCTGGTCGAACGCAAAGCGGCGCTAGCGCAATTGCTCATCGATCGGGCGGCCGCTTTGAGGGTAACGTGTCAAAGCGCCGGCCGTCGACGACCGGATCCAAATCCAAAATCCGAAGGCGCCAGCGGCTACGCGAATTCTCGAAGAGGCTTCGAGGACGCGTTGATTTACCTACGCCGCTGGAACCCACGCGGGCGTAGGTGGCGGCATTATCTATTGCGAACTTGGCCCAGTATCGCAGGTATTCCTCGCGTATGCGGTTATGCTTGCGGTTTCGATCTTGGCTCTCCTCTAGAGTAATCAGATCGTCTATAGCAACCAGCTCGGCCGCCATGTCCCAATGAATTTTATCTCGGCCCTCTGGGCGACCTACGTGCAGCCAGATCTGGTAGGCTCGCTCACGGATACGCTGTTCGCGATTTGCCAGCTCTTTGATCATGGTAAACTAGCTTGACAACGGGATGCTAATTTTTTCCTAAGACCAACGGGCTTCGGTTTTCATTGGTTTCGGCAAGGTGCGCCGTGGGGCGATCGGGTGATGCGGAAGCGTTGCCCCAACATTCGGATGAATGTCGTTGTCCTCTTCGCTTGGCGTTTTCTGCTCGGCTAAGAAGTCATATCGGTTTTGTCACGTTCTTTCGCTGCGTCTTTGCCTTTGCTTTGGTTCTGAGTTTGCGCAGACGGGCTTGTAGTCCGACATTTACCCCCGCTTTCGCGGCCCAAAACCGAAGATAGTCCTCGTGTCTCTTGATGCGCTTGTGGTGCAGTGCCTTTTTGGCCTGCTCATCTGCTGAGGCAGGCTTCGTTGACTTACTGGTCAGGCCAAAGTTCCGATCCTGACTGTTCTCTGCGGCTACTAGCTCGGCCGCCATCTCCCAATGAATATTCTCCCGGCCATCCGGACAGCCCTCGTCCAGCCAAATCTGGTAGGCGCGTTGACGGATGCGCTGTTCGAGGTCACGCATAACTTTCGACTCGATACTTCGTGGACCATAAATGGCCTCTGGACCGTCGCAGTTGGTTTCAGCGGTACCACCGCGACGGACCCAGAGAGGGATTACGCGGTCTTTGCGCGATCCCATTTTATTCAATCATTGACTTGATCACTTGCTCCGTGCGGTACCCAACACTGCTGGCAAATTTTTTCTGCGAAGGCCTTCAAGGCATACTGATCAAGCGCGGGTCGCTAGGTTCTTCCCCAATCGAGGCTGGCCCCGTCCCCCGAACGCAGTCCCGCCTGACGACCGGCACCATTACGACGTCGCTTAGGAACCGTGGCGGTCTCTTGACCGAAAGTGATTTGCTCGGGGAACTTCTGGAAGCGGCCCTAGGTCCCAGTTGGCGACGGAAGCTCACCGAAGTCGGGCCTAGCCGACCAAAACGGCGGCGATTAGGACAAAGACCATCGTAGCAATCCCCAGGAGAAGCTGCGGGGGGAGCAGTTCGAAAAATTCAGTGGGCTCGAATGCGGAGGGACGCTCTCTCATGAAATGTCTCCTCCACTACAAATGAAGTTCCTCGGAACGCGTTTGATGGCGACGGGAACACGGCATTCAAACTTGTTGACATTTTGTTGCGCGAACAGAGCCAACTGCAAAAATATCACCAGGCGATCATCAAATGACAATTGAAAACACGAACCCGCATGCCACCTATCGCTTCATCAGTAACAGGGAGAACGAGAATGGCACAGGACTTCAACGCAAATACCGAGCGCACTCTGCAAGAGGCTCGCGCATTTGCGGAAGAAAGTTTCAATCAGGGCAAGCGTACATTCGACGGATTAATGCGTGTGACGCGGAAGATGGCGGAGGATTGGGAAAGTCAGGCTCATACAATTCGGGACCAGGCGACCTCGCTGACGGAAAAATCCGTTTCAAACGCTTTGGAGTTTGGGCAAAGGCTCGCGAAAGCGAAAGAGCCGCAGGAATTTGCACAATGCCAGAGCGAATACTGGGTAAGGCAGGCCCAGACGATCGCGGATGGAACCAAAGAGTTCACAGAGCGGATGCGAGAGGCTTCGCAGAGATTTGCGCAGAACACATCGAGCGCCATGGCCGAAACAAGCCGGCACGCACAGCAGGCGGTGTCCAATATAGGCTCGCGGACGGAACAGGCTTCACGCCGTCAGCAGCGCGCTGAAGCATAAGCAGCCGTAAGAAACTCAAAAGAGGATCGAACTCAACCGCGCCAAAACACGTTCTATATGCAGCAGACCGCGGGCTTCGGCCGTGTGGTCGGCGAACCCCGGACAGGTTCTCTCCTAGGGCCCCTCCGGGGTTCTGCTTATGAGTGGCGTTCTGGACAGGCCCTGCGTGAGGACGGAATGAATCGGACCGATCTTAAGCGCGAAATCGAAAAAGACATTGAGCGGTATTCATCCATTTTGGAAATGTACAAAACCGGAAAGTTAAAAACCGGAAATATTGAAGGCCAGGACCAATTGATTGACCAGAGTGGTGAAGTCGCTCGTCATTTGGAGAACATTATCCGAGAACTCCAGGCGCTATTGCGAGACGGCTAGTAGCCGCCTAAACATCTGCGATCTCACCCCCCGTATTCATCGGCTTTGATGTCGAGATACCTGCAGACCTCTTCGACCGTACCGAACGGCAGCAACATCCCGTCGTCGTTGCGTACATGGTAGTTCATCCAACCACCGCTCGAGGCATCGAACCACCAACCACGCCGCTCCAATTCTTCGGCTAGACGATGACGCCCGCGTAATAACAGTTTGATAGCCATTGGAAGTTACTCACGACTACTAAGACACCCGCTTTGGCGCGCCGTACCTGAACCATTTATCGCCGCTCCGTACCAGGACCTCACGTTTTGAGACCCGCGCATCGTCAACGCCGCGCTGCCGCCGCAGTGCGATTGCTATTGGGTGCTGTTCCGGATTGGACTCGTCGCCTTCTTCGATGTCCTCCGCCTTGACGGCCACGGTGATCTCTTCGCTCTCGTCCGTGTCGATGACGGGTAGGCCGTCCAATTCGGTCTTGGGCATCGCGCACTCACAAGCTGAAAAAGGGCCGTCGCGGAACCTGGCGAGTGCCGCGACGGCCCGGGTGGTCTCGATGAAGCTGGCCTGAGGCTTCTGAGGGTAAGGGGGCGGAGCCGCAGGCCGCTGGATCAACCGGAATTAGAACCCAAAGTTCCGGGTTAACTCCTTTTAGTTCAACTTGAGCTTTAAGAACCCTCGCAACAGCATGGCCCCTGGCTATACTAGCTTTGCCGGATACGAGCTGCCGTGTGGTGCCGGGGGGCACCATGTATGAAAATGGTTGCGGAGTATCTTTTTGAAGCCGTGAAGTTTGAGCGGATGGCGTCCGATACGGACAATTCCGAACTGAAGGCTGCTTTCAGGAAACAAGCGAGCGACTATCGGCGACTTGCTGTGAAGCGAGCCAAAGAACTTGGCATACCTCCGCCCGACTTACCTGATGCCACGTAGCACTGGGCTGGTTTTGGTTATTTCATTGCGGCGTTCGATCTTTTGACGCTCAACGTGCATCCCACGGCCCGAAGACGCAGCTCGTGTTAAACTTGCAGCTCTAATCGCTGTGCGATGTCGGCGAGCTGGCGCCATCGTTGAGCCGCCGACTTGAGCATTTGCTTTGCTTGCTCATCTACTGCCGCCTCGGCAGCGCGATCGGCGGTGTCGGCCCTTCGGCGATATGTATCGGGTGTTTCCATCTGGTGACCGTCTAGGCAACCGTTCTCACGCTCCGGCGTTCCAATTTTTAGGCGTTGAATTGGATATTCGCAATGACTGTCAGCCTTGTTCCGCGTACTGACGACATTGACGTTTGCCTTGTGCTCGATGAGCTAAAAACTCATGGCCAAGTCTGGCGTGAGATCGATGGGGGCCTTGCAAATGAAGCAACCGTCATTGAATGGATAATCGAAGGACAGTTCAACAAACCCGTCCAGATCGTGGCGTTCAACACAGCAGAGGGGTGGTCTCGCGATGTAACCGAAGACATCGCCGGCAAACTTCTCGACCTAAATCGTCAGGGAACTGCACTCGGTGAGGCAGCGAGAGATTTTGTCGAGCGCGTAACCGGTGAAAGGCCGATAGTAGCCGTCTGATGTGCGGCCGCTTCACCAACCGACTGACTTGGCGCGAAATCGTCGCGCTCTATCGGCTTCGGGTGCCATTAAGCCCCGAGCGTAATCTGCCTGCGCGTTACAACATCTGCCCGAGCGATCCGATCGACGTGGTGATCGAACGGGATGGCAAGCGCGACTTGGTATCCATGCGTTGGGGATTGGTACCTTATTGGTGGAAGAAGACCGTCAAGGATATGCCAGCAACCTTTAATGCGCGTGCAGAGACAGTGGGCGACAAACCGATGTTTCGTGATTCATTCAAAGGCCGACGCTGCCTGATCCCGGCTTCTGGATATTATGAATGGTTGAGTACGCCGACAGGTAAACAGCCGTATTACTACACAACGCTCGACGGTGAGCCGCTGACCATTGCTGGTCTCTGGGACGAATGGACAGATCCCCAAACGCGAGCAACCATACAGTCCTGCACCATGATCATTACCAATGCCAACGCGCTTGCTTCGAAAATTCACGACCGCATGCCGGTGCTGTTAAGGCGCGAACAGTTTGATCGCTGGCTAAATGGCACGGCTAGCACTGAGTTGCTCAAGCCAGCGCCTGACGACTATCTGCAAGCATGGCCGGTGTCGCGTCAGGTCAATAGCTCACGCGCACCGAGCGATGATCCAAGCTTGATTGAGCCTCTTGCCGCATAGCGGAGTCATTTTTGGCAGGTCTCTAGTCCGGAATCATGACCTGAGTGCTTCCGCACGCAGCAAACTGCGTGGTTTTTCCGCAATTTCTGCATTCGAAAGTGCGTATCTCGGACAATCCGTTTTTGACTTGCGCGCGGTCGGTAAGATCAGCAGCTGAGCCGCAGGCAGGGCAAATCATAGACCCAACAGTCATCGGCGAACGGTAATTTCTTTGGAGCATGTAGGCATTCCCCGCTGTATCAAACGCCGACTTCGCTCCATCGTTCCTGTGTTGGCTAACAAACAAACCCTTTCTCGTTAGCGGTCGAATTGAGAGGACTATTAAAAAAACCGCGCCACGAGGGCGCGGTTTAGGAAGGAAGATACGCTTCGCCGCCAAAACAGCGAAGCATCACACCCTGTAATCATCGAGGATCGCGTATAAAAACGGTATTATTTTTTGCTCTTCTGGACATGGCGGTTAGCTAAGAAACTTAGTCGCAAACGCTACGCCTAAACTCGCATCGGCAAAACACCACCGTATAACCGCGCCATCGGCATGATGCTTGCCGTGGCCGCGCTGGGGTTTGATGAATGTTTCAATCGCCAAGGCCCCCGGCTAGGGGAAACTCAGCCGAGGGCCTCAGCGGGCCAGGGAGTAGCCCGCGCGGATTTAATTGGAGCGTGGCAGGTGAGTTCCTGCGGATAATTCGCCGTCACCGAAAAACAGCTGCCAACAGCGACCGCACTACAGGCAAGGTCCCGATTTCGATCACGACGATCACCGCCAGCAACAGAACCCAGAACTATTGTAGCGACGTCCGCGTGAGGGTCAGGTGCTTCGGGTGTAGAGTTCTCAACGTCTGTCATGGCAATCGCCCCCGAATGGCGACGAATACCACTCGCCCAATAAGTAGCTGTGAATTACCTCACAGTTGGCCAAACTTTCTCGTAAACGCTTCCGCTAAATCCGCATCAGCAAAACACGAGCGAATTACTGAGCCGTCGGCAGTGTGCGTGCCGTGGCCGCGCTGTGGCTTGATGCCGTGCTGAATGTGAAACTCATACATCGCGTCGAGCCGCGTACCCAGGCCACCAGACGGGACGATGATGTCGACGTGATGCGGATACAGCCGCTCCGTATGTGCTGCTTTCAGCTGGCCTTTGTAGCGGGACATTAGAGGTCGATGAGCTAAGTAGTCATCCCGGAAGGGCCGTCAATTCCACCACCAAGCGCGACCTCGGCAGACGGTCTGGCAAGTATTGCGCAGCGCAGTGTTGTAAAAGGTAGCGTTGGCGCAATCACCATACCAACTGCCCGAAAT
>Ga0310810_10005332_pt1 | contig 14370 bp, 16 predicted proteins | sample NCmetagenome_FD_207641 | JGI IMG/M metagenome (GOLD analysis project Ga0310810, IMG submission 207641) | Soil microbial communities from experimental microcosm in Duke University, North Carolina, United States - NC | ecosystem: Engineered > Artificial ecosystem > Soil microcosm > Unclassified ... | reverse complement strand
CGGCGCTGCTGTTGCGCTCGGCGCCGCTGGAGTTCGACGTCGCCGAGGCGCGGCGCATGTTCAACGCGCTGGCGGGTAGCCCGCCGGCGCAAACGATGGCGAAGTCATGAGCGAAGCGTTCGACAATTCCATCGAGGCCGACCGCGGCACCGCCGAACCGGCGATGATCGTCGACGTCGAAGGCTTCGAAGGTCCGCTCGATCTGCTTCTGATGCTGGCGCGCCAGCAGAAGGTCGACCTCGCCAAGATCTCCATCCTCGCGCTCGCCGACCAGTATCTCGGCTTCATCGAGGAGGCGCGCAAGCTTCGCCTCGAACTCGCCGCCGACTATCTCGTCATGGCGGCGTGGCTCGCTTATCTCAAATCGCGCCTGCTGCTGCCCGAGGCCGCGCCCGCCGACGGTCCGTCGGCCGAGGACATGGCGCTTGCGCTCGCCAACCGGCTGCGCCGGCTCGAGGCGATCCGCGAGGCGGCGGCGAAGCTCATGGAGCGGCCGCAGTTCGGGCGCGACATCTTCGGCCGCGGCGATCCGGAGCCGATCGCCGAAATCAAGCGCCCGGAATGGACCGCAACGCTCTACGACCTGCTCACCGCCTATGCGCAGCAGCGCCAGCGCACGGCGCTCTCGCGCGTGCGCTTCAAGAAGCGCACCGTCTGGTCGCTGGCCGAGGCGCGCGCGACCCTCGAGCGGCTCATCGGGACGTCGACCGACTGGTCCCGCGTCGATGTGTTCCTCATTCAATACGTGGTCGAGCCGTCGCAGGTGACGACCGTGTTCGCATCCTCGTTTGCGTCCGCGCTGGAGCTCGTGCGCGAGGGCGTGGCCGAAATCCACCAGAAGGAATCGTTCGCGCCTCTCTACATGCGCAAGCGTGTGAGCGCGGATGGGACTGCCGCCCCGCATGACGCCCAGCAAGGCGCATAAAAAACGTACAAGGAGACCCATCGATGGCGAGCGTGGCCCCCAAACTCGAGATCGTCAGCAATGACGAGCCTGCGCCAATGACTAGCGAGCACACCGAGGAGCCGGCGGCGCGTCCCGACGAGTTGCGGCTTCTCGAGGCAATGCTGTTTGCGGCCTCCGAGCCGGTCGACGAGGCGACGCTCGGGCGGCAATTGCCGGACGGCGTCGATCTCAAGCAGGCGCTGGCGCTGCTGCGCGCCGAATATGCGCCGCGCGGCGTCAATCTCGTGCGCATCGGCAAGAAGTGGACGTTCCGCACCGCGCCCGATCTCGCCTGGCTCCTGACCAAGGAGACGACCGAGACGCGCAAGCTCTCGCGCGCCGCGATCGAGACGCTCGCCATCATCGCTTATCACCAGCCAGTGACGCGCGCCGAGATCGAGGAGATCCGCGGTGTTCAGACCGCGGCCGGCACGCTCGACGTTCTGCTCCGGACCGAGTGGATTCGGCCGCGCGGCCGCCGCAAGGCGCCGGGCCGGCCGATCACCTACGGGACAACGGAAGGCTTCCTTTCGAATTTCGGCCTGGAAGAGGTCGGCGACTTGCCGGGCCTCGAGGAGCTCAAGGGAGCGGGGCTGATCGAGGGCAGCATGCCGACCGGCTTCGGCGTGCCGGTGCCGTCCGACGACACGACGTTGCGCGACGACGAGGACCCGCTGGAGCCGGGCGATCTCGACCTCGCACTGGCGCCGAGCGCGGAACCGGAGGCGAATCCGCCGGGCGAGGCCGAGGCCCCGTCCGAGCGTGCCGAAGGCGACAAGGACGCCGGCTAAGCACTTCAACACAAACGTTAACTTCCGGCGTGAAAGAGCGCGGACGTGCCGCTCTGCCGCGCCCGAAAAGCTTGTTTTTGCCGCTTTGTAAGCCTAGCTTGCGGCTGAAACACAGGCGGGGTGGCGTTGCGTATCACCCGTCGCTGCGGAGGATTTGCCGATGGGTTCGCTGAGCATTTGGCACTGGTTGATCGTCATCGTCGTGGTGATGCTGCTGTTCGGGCGGGGCAAGATCTCCGACCTGATGGGCGACGTCGCCGGCGGCATCAAGGCCTTCAAGAAGGGCATGGCCGAAGACGACACGGCGGCCGCCAAGACCGAGGCCCCGAAGTCCCTCGAAGCGACGGCCGCGCCGAAGGCGGAGCCCGAGCGCCGCGCCGAGAGCGTTCGCTCCTGATAATTTAGCGCGGCGGGGGGGCGGCAGCCGACGGCGCGTCACGCGGCCGGCGCCGAGGAGTTGGTTCACCCATGTTCGACATTGGCGGGGGCGAGCTCGTCGTCATCGGCATCGTCGCGCTGGTCGCGATCGGGCCCAAGGAGTTGCCGACCGTGCTGCGAACGGTCGGCCGCTACATGGGCAAGATCAGGCGCATGTCGTCCGAATTTCAGGGCCAGTTTCAGGAGGCGATGCGCGAGGCCGAGATGGCGGACCTCAAGAAGCACGCCGACGACCTCAAAAGCAGTTTTACGAATTTCGATCCGCTGACGGAAACCAAGCCGGCGGAAACGCCGGAAGCCGGCTCGACCGCCGAGGTCGTCGCCGCAGCCGCCGCGGCCGACATGGCCGCCGCCAACACGGCCGCAGCAGGCGAAATGACCGCCGCTGCCCCGCCGGCCGATCTTCCGGCGCCCTCGATCGACGTTCCCTTGCCTGAGGAATTGCCGCCCGTCACGAATGCGGACTTTGCGCCGGCCGCGCCGGCCTCGACCGACCCGTCGCCCGCCGAGGCGCCGAAGCGGGCCGGGGACGCCGCATGACGCACGAGGACATCGAGGCCACCAAGGCCCCGTTGATGGAGCACCTGGTCGAGCTGAGGTCGCGCCTGATCAAGGCGCTGCTCGCCTTCGGCGTCATGTTCGCGCTGTGCTTTGTGTTCGCCAAGGACATCTACAACGTCCTGGTCTGGCCCTTCGTCTGGGTGGCGGGACCCGAGAATTCCAAATTCATCTACACCGCGCTGCTCGAATACTTCATCACCCAGCTCAAGCTCGCCATGTTCGGCGCGGCGTTCCTCTCGTTCCCGATCGTTGCGGCGCAGATCTACATGTTCGTCGCGCCGGGCCTTTACCGCAACGAGCGCAAGGCCTTCGTGCCGTATCTGATCGCGACGCCGATCTTCTTCGCGCTCGGCGCGATGGTCGTCTATTTCCTCGTTCTGCCGATGCTGATCCGCTTCTCGCTGCACATGCAGCAGCCGGGCACGGCGACGGAAGCCTCGATCGCGCTGCTGCCGAAGGTCGGCGAGTACCTGTCACTCATGATGACCTTGGTGCTCGCCTTCGGCGCGGCGTTCCAGCTGCCGGTGATCCTGACGCTGCTCGGCCGCATCGGGCTCATCACCTCCGATCAGCTCAAGGCGAAGCGGCGCTATTTCGTGGTCGGCGCCTTCATCCTCGCCGCGGTGCTGACGCCGCCCGACGTGATCAGCCAGATGTCGCTCGCCGTGCCGCTGCTGATCCTGTTCGAGGGCTCGATCTGGTCGGTCCGCATCGTCGAGAAGCGCGTCGCGCGCGAGGCCGCCGCCAAGGAGGCCGAGAAGGCGGCGGCGGAGGCTGCGGAAAAAGCGGCGGCCGAGGCTGCTGCGGCGGGTGAGCCCAAGGCGGACGCCGAAGAGAGCAAGCCGGCGGAATAGGCCCCACAGCCCTTGTCGTTCCCGGGCTTGTCCCGGGGGCCCCGCTTAGGTAGGCAACGCCGTGCACCTCTTATCGAGATGGCCGCGACAAGCCCGGCCATGACAGGCAGCGCCATGTACGACATCAAAGCCATCCGCGAGAACCCGGCCGCCTTCGACGCCGGCATGGCGCGGCGGCCGAACCTCAAGGCCGACGAGAAGGAGCGGTTCTCCTCGCGCTCGCTCTTGGCGCTCGACGAGAAGCGCCGCGCCGCGATCACCGCCTCCGAACAGGCGCAGGCGCGCCGCAACGCGGCCTCGAAAGAGGTCGGCGAGGCGAAGAAGGCCAAGGACGAGGCGCGCGCGTCGGCGCTGATGGCCGAGGTCAACGAGCTCAAGACCATGATGCCGGCGCTGGAGGAGGAGCAGAAGAAGCTCGCCGCCGAGCTCGATGCCGTACTGGCGCAAATTCCGAACACGCCTCTCGCAGAGGTGCCCGACGGCACCGACGAGCACGGCAATGTCGAATATCGCCAGAGCGGCAAGAAGCGCGACTACGCGTTCAAGCCGAAGCAGCATTTCGAACTGGGTGAGGCTCTCGGCCAGATGGACTTCGAGCTCGCCGCGAAACTGTCGGGCGCGCGCTTCGTCGTGCTTCAGCGCGGGCTGGCGCGGCTCGAGCGCGCGCTCGGGCAATTGTTTCTCGACACGCACACGCAGGAGCACGGCTACATCGAGGTCTCACCACCGCTGATGGTGCGCGACGATGTCATGTTCGGCACGGCGCAGTTGCCGAAGTTTGAAGACGACCAGTTTTGGGCGATCGGCGGTGAAGCGTTCAAATTGAATGCGTCCGCCGATGAGATGAAGTCCGGGCGCCTCGGTCTCATCCCCACCGCCGAAGTGCCGCTGACCAATCTCGTGCGTGAATCGATCGTCGCCGAAGACGAGCTGCCGCTGCGGCTGACCGCCTGCACGCCGTGCTTCCGCGCGGAAGCTGGCGCCGCCGGCCGCGACACACGCGGCATGATCCGCCAGCATCAGTTCATCAAGGTCGAGCTCGTCTCGATCACCACGCCGGACAAGTCGCGCGACGAGCACGAGCGCATGCTCGCCTGCGCGGAGGCGGTGCTCAAGAAGCTCGACCTGCATTACCGCGTCGTCACGCTCTGCACCGGCGACATGGGATTCGCCTCGCAGAAGACCTACGACATCGAGGTCTGGCTCCCGGGCCAGAACATGTACCGCGAGATCTCGTCGTGCTCGGTGTGCGGCGACTTCCAGGCGCGGCGCATGAACGCGCGATTCCGCGGGAAAGACGGAAAGCCGGCCTTCGTCCACACGCTCAACGGCTCCGGCGTCGCGGTCGGCCGCGCGCTGATCGCAGTAATGGAAAACTACCAGCAGGAAGACGGCTCGATCCTCGTGCCGGATGCACTGAAGCCCTACATGGGCGGGCTGACGAAGATCGAGAAAGTGAAGTGATGCGCATATTGGTGACGAATGACGACGGCATCCATGCGCCGGGGCTGGATGCTTGCAAGGAGATCGCGGCCAAGCTCGGCGCCGAGGTCTGGGTGGTTGCGCCCGAGACCGACCAGTCCGGCGTGTCGCATTCGCTCTCGCTCAACGATCCGCTGCGGCTGCGCGAAGCAGGCGAACGGCATTTTGCAGTGAAGGGAACGCCGACCGACTGCGTCATCATGGGCGTACGCCACATCATGCCCAAGGCACCGGACCTCATCCTGTCGGGCGTCAATCGCGGCCGCAACGCCGCCGAGGACGTCATCTATTCGGGCACCGTCGCGGCGGCGATGGAAGGCACCGTGCTCGGCATCCCGTCGCTCGCGCTGTCGCAGGCCTATTCGTTCTCGACCAAGCGCATGCCGCCGTGGGAATGCGCGATCGCGCACGCGCCCGGCGTCATCCGCCGCGTGCTCGACACCGGCATTCCGAAGGACGTGCTGGTGAACATCAATTTCCCGGATTGCCCGCCCGATCAGGTGGCGGGCATCGCCGTCGCGGTGCAGGGCAAGCGCGACCAGGAACTGCTGCGGATCGACGCGCGCCATGACGGGCGCGGCAATCCGTATTTCTGGATCGCCTTCGGCCGCGGCGGCATTGCGGGGGCGGCGCCCGGCAGCGATCTTGCCGCGCTCGCGGATAACCGCATTGCGGTGACGCCGCTCAGGCTCGACCTCACCGACGAGCCGTTTATGACGAAGCTGGCGGACGTGTTCGGCTAGTCTCAGGTCGGCAGCAGCCCGTCGAGCATCGCCTTGAGGCGGTCGGCCTGGAACGGCTTCTGCAGCGCCGGGCGGCTGCGATAGGTGTCGGGGAGGGAGCCCTCGCCGTAGCCGGTGACGAAGACGAAGGGCAGTCCCCGCTTGGCTAGAATGTCGGCGACAGGGAAAATCTGCTCGCCATCGACGTTGACGTCGAGGATGGCCGCCTGGAAATCGCCGCTCGCGGCCGCTTCGCGGGCCTCGGCCAGCGTCCCGACCGCCGTCGCGACCTTATAGCCAAGGTCGTCGAGCATATCCTCGAGCAGCATGCGGATCAGGTACTCGTCCTCGACCACGAGCAGCCGTGGCGGCGTCGGCGAGGATTGCATCTTACCCTTCTCCTGAAGTTCCACTCACAAGTCAGGTGCCCGTCACCGGGTTCCACAGTTTACATGAAAGCCCGGGAGAGACGAGATCGGTCTGGCGCAAAAGCGTGCTAAAAATGCGGCGCAAGGGGGCTCATGTGAGGGCGGCGGGGGTGTCGGATTTTGCGGCGGCGGAGGACCGCATGGAATTCCTCCTGATGCTGCGCCGCCGCGGCATCATGGACCCGAACGTCCTGCGCGCGATGGAGGAAGTGCCGCGCGCCGTGTTCGTCGGCGAGGGCTTCGCCGCGAACGCCTATGCCGACCGGGCGCTGCCGATCGACTGCGGGCAGACCATCAGCCAGCCCTTCGTGGTCGCCTATATGAGCGAGCATCTCGACGTCGCACGCGAGCATCGGGTGCTCGAGGTCGGCACCGGCTCGGGGTACCAGGCGGCGATCCTGTCGCGGCTGGCCAAAGAGGTTGTGAGCATCGAGCGGTTCCGTACGCTGGCGGAGGCCGCAAAAGCCCGGCTCGCCAGGCTCGGCTACGGCAACGTCGATGTCGTCGTGGGCGACGGGCTTTCGGGTGTGCCCGAGAAGGCGCCGTTCGACCGCATCGTCGTCACCGCCGCGGCCGAGCGCATCCCGGACGCGCTCGTCGCACAACTCGCCGAGGGTGGGGTGATGGTGCTACCGCTCGGACCCCATGACGGCACGCAACACATCGTCAAGCTTACCAAAACCTCAACGGGCCTTGCGCGCGAAGACCTGATCCCGGTGCGCTTCGTGCCGCTTCTCGCCGGACAGGCGCTGGAGTTGTAGCGACCTGGCACAACCCAGGCCGGATAACGATCCGGTAGGCTTAAAGGCTTTTTTACCGGCGGCGTGTTTATTCAATCTCTACGTTCATTGCGTGTGAGTGAGTAAGCCTATGCCGCGTCTCACCGAGCCGTCCCGATCGCGTATCGTGGCCCGTCACTGGCCGCGCACCTGGCCCCGCTTCGCAGTTCTTGCCGTGGTCGGCGTGACCGCCGCCGGTTGTGCGGATTCCGGCCGCTTCGACTCCAACCCATACGCCTCCAATCGCCGCGCTCCCGCGCAGGACGTGACAGGCTCGATCTCGTCGCGCCCGGTGCATCGCGTCGAGACGCAGGCTCTGCCGGCGCCGACCCCGACGCGGCCCTACAGCGTGCCGGCCGGCGTGGCCAACGGCGCGCGGGGCCTCGGCGCCTACCGGCCAGGCGGACAGACGCCGGAATATACCGGCTCCGTGACGCAGCAGGCGCCGGCGAAACCCGCCGGCCACTGGACCTGGAACGGTGGCACGCCGATCGTGGTCGGCCGCGGCGACACGCTCGAGAGCATCGCGCGCAAACACGGCGTTCCGGCTCAGGCAATCCTCGAGACCAACGGCGTGCACGGCGCGATCCGTCCCGGCGAGCGTCTCGTCATTCCGCGTTATGTGGTCGGCGAGGCGCAAGCGCCCGCGCCGCATGTCGAGGCGCCGCGTGCCGAACCGGCGCGTCAGGCGGCCGTGCCGTCGCATCAGCAGGCAGTCGCCGCCAGCGACGTCCACGTCGTGCAGCCGGGCGAAAGCCTGATCGGTATCGGCCGCCGCTACGGCATGTCGCTCAGCGAGATCGCGCGTCTCAACGGCATGCAGCCCTACACCAAGGTGAGCGTCGGCGACCGCATCAAGGTGCCGGGCCGCGGCGGCAATGAACGTGTCGCGGCGCACCAGCCGCAACAGGTCCAGCAGCCCGTGCCGCAGCGCGTCGAACGGCCGCGCGTCGCGCAGGCCGCGCCGCCGATTGAGAATGTGGGCACCGTGCCGACCGAAAACGCGCGCGTGGCGACTCCCGAACCGGCGGCTCAACCGCAAAGCCCGGTGAAGAAGGCGGAAGCGGTTGCCGAGAACAAGATGCCGCAGTTCCGCTGGCCGGTGACCGGCCACGTCATCGAGGCCTTCGGCGCGCGTCCGAACGGCACGACCAATGACGGCATCAATCTCGCAGTGCCGGCCGGCACGCCGATCAAGGCGGCCGAGGACGGCGTCGTCGCTTACTCGGGCAACGAGCTCAAGGGCTACGGCAATCTCGTGCTCATCCGCCATGCCGACAATTACGTCTCGGCCTATGCCAATGCCAGCGAGCTGCTGGTCAAGCGCGGCGACAGCGTCAAGCGCGGGCAGGTGATCGCGCGCGCCGGCCAGACCGGCAACGTCACCTCGCCGCAATTGCATTTCGAGATCCGCAAGGGTTCGACGCCGGTCGATCCGCGCAAATATCTCGCGAGCAACTAAGCGACCGACAAGTAGACGACGTGATGCCCGGCCTTGCGTCCGGGCATTTTCGTTTCAGCGAACGCTCTTCCGGCCGGCGAAGGCGGATGGAAGCGCGACAACGATCAACGCCGTTGCGATTGCGAAAGTGACGCGCATGCCGCTCGCCACCGCCTCCGGTGAGGCCGTGGCGACGTCGGCCGATGCGGACGCGAAGGCGAATATGGCGCCCATGGCGGACGCGCCGGTGATGAGCCCGAGGCTGCGCGACAGGTTGAGCAGGCCAGAGACGACGCCGCGCCTGTCGGCGCTGACGCCCGTCATCACCGCCGTGTTGTTGGCGGCCTGGAACAGGGCGTAGCCGGCGGTGAGCACGACGATCGCGCCGACATAGCCAGGGACGCCATAACTGGACGGCATCGCGGCGAGCAGAAGCGCGCCGGCCGCCATCGCGAAAAGGCCGGCGGCCGTCATGCCCTGTGCGCCGAAACGGTCGACGACGCGCCCCGCCGGCACGCCGCTGAGCGCCGCGATCGCCGGGCCCGCCGACAGGGTGATGCCGACGAGAGCCGCATCGAGGCCGAGCGCGCGGGCGAGATAGAACGGGCCGACGACCAGCGTCGTCATCATCACCGTCGCGACTAGCGCGCTCATGGCGAACCCGGCGGTCAGAGTGCGGTCGCGGAACATGGCGGGCCGCAGCAGCGGAGAGGCCACGCGCGTCTCGACGACAACGAACACGACGCCGCCGATCAGGGCGGCTGCCAGCAACGCGGCGTTGAGCGCGCCGAAATGACCGCGACCCAGTGTCATGGCGAGCGCATAGGCGCCGAGCGTGAGCGCCAGCAGCAGCGTGCCGATGACGTCGAAGCGCACGGTTCTGGCCATGGCGTCGCGGCGTTCGGTCGGCACATAGCGGGCGACGAGCAACATCGCGACCAGTCCGAGCGGTACGTTGACGAGGAAGATCGCGCGCCAGTCGAAGGCCGCGATGAGGACGCCGCCGAGCGAGGGGCCGAGCGCTGTGCCGACCGCCGACATGGTACCGAGCAGGCCCATCGCGCTCCCGGTCTTTTCCTTAGAGACAGTCTCGCCGACCAGCGCCATCGATAGCGCCAGCATGACCGCGGCGCCGAGCCCTTGCACGGCGCGCGCAACGATCATCGTGGGCAGGTTCGGCGCAACGCCGCAGGCGAGCGAAGCGGCGGTGAACAGCGCGACTCCGCCGAGCAGAAGCCGGCGGCGGCCGAGCAAGTCGCCGAGTTTACCGACGCTGACGATCAGCGTGGTGATGGCGAGCAGGTAGGCGAGCACGATCCACTGGATTGCCTGGAAAGGCGCGGCGAAGGCTTCGGCCAGGGTCGGAAGCGCGACATTGGCGATGCTGGTGCCCAGCGAGGACAGCAGCATGGAGAGTGACAGGGCGGTGAGTGCGAGGCTCGCCGCCCTTCGGTCCGAGCCTGCGGCCATTGCCGGCTGGGTCTCTGAAGTCGTCATGGCGTCAGGCCCGCACCATGCTGCCGACGATGCGGCGCGCTACCGGCGCGACGATAAGCACGATCGGGAAGGCGATCAGCCAGGACGGCAGCCAGGCGCCGAGCCAGAGATTGCCGAAGCCTTCGATCATGCCGGCGGTGCGCGCGGTGGAGATGCCTGAGACCACGAGGGACATCAGAGCCGACAAAACGAAGCCGAAAGCAACATGGGCGAAGCGGGGGGATAGCATCGATCAGTTTCCTTTTGGTTGGTGCCCTCAGACCTACCCTCCGTGTGCCGATTGCGGAACGCGCATGGTTTGCACTTCATTCGTGCATTTGACGCCATGTCACGACCCGCTATGGTCGCGGCCCATGGCCCGGCCCGATCTCAACCTGCTGGTCACTCTCGACGTCCTGCTCGCGGAAGGCAGTGTCGCGCGCGCTGCCAAGCGGCTGCGGCTGAGCCCGTCGGCCATGAGCCGGGCGCTGGCGCGCCTGCGCTCAGCGACGGGCGACCCGCTGCTGGTCCGCGCCGGCCGCGGCCTGGTGCCGACGCCGCGTGCGCTCGAATTGCGCGGGCGCGTCGGCAAGGTCGTCGAGGATGGCGAGGCGGTGCTGCGGCCGGCCGAAAAGCTCGACGTGAAGGGGCTCGCGCGGACATTCACGTTCCGGGCGAGCGAAGGCTTCGCCGAGACGTTCGGGCCGGACCTGATCGCGCGCGTTGGCCGCGAAGCGCCCGGCGTGCGCCTCCGCTTCATCCAGAAGGCCGACAAGGACAGCGGCCCCTTGCGGGATGGCGCGGTCGACTTCGAGATTGGCGTCATCGGCACGGCAGCGGGGCCCGAGGTGCGCACGCAGGCGCTGTTTCACGACCGCTTCATCGGCGTCGTGCGCGCGCGGCATCGGCTGGCAAAGGGCAAGATCACGTCGGCGCGCTATGCGGCCGAGAAGCACATCTTGGTGTCGCGCCGCGGGCTCGACCGCGGCCCGATCGACGACGCGCTGGATGCGCTCGGCCTAACGCGCGAGATCGTCACGGTCGTCGCCGGCTTCGCCACGGCGCTGGCGCTTTCGCGCCGGACTGACCTCGTCGCCAGCGTGCCCGAACGCGGCACGGCGAGTCTGCGCGCAGGGCTACACTCCTTCGCTTTGCCGTTCGATACGTCGGACGTGACGGTGTCGATGCTCTGGCACCCGCGGCTCGACGCCGATCCCGCGCATCGCTGGCTGCGCGGCATCATGCGCGATATCTGCGCGGCGAAGCGTTAGCCGAGCGCGACGCCCAGCCGCCCTGCAAGGTCCTGGATGAACTGCCAGGCGACGCGACCCGAGCGCGAGCCGCGCGTCGTCGACCATTCCAGCGCGTCGCGGTGCAATTGTTCGGTTTCAGCCTTGATGCCGTAATGGCTGATGTAGCCGTCGATCATCGCCAGGTATTCGTCCTGGCTGCAACGGTGGAAGCCGAGCCACAGGCCGAAGCGATCCGACAGCGACACCTTCTCCTCGACCGCCTCGCCGGGATTGATGCCGGTCGAGCGTTCATTCTCGATCATGTCGCGCGACAAGAGATGCCGGCGGTTCGAGGTCGCGTAGAAGATGACGTTTTCCGGCCGGCCTTCGATGCCGCCTTCGAGTACCGCCTTGAGCGACTTGTAGCTCGTGTCGTCGGCGTCGAACGAGAGGTCGTCGCAGAACAGGATGAAGCGGTAGTGCGAAGCCCGCGTCACCGCCATCAGCTCGGGCAGGCTCTCAATGTCCTCGCGGTGGATCTCGACGAGCTTCAACGGCCCGCGCTCGCTCTTGCGCGCGAATTCGGCGTTGACCGCCGCGTGCGAGGCCTTCACCAGCGACGACTTGCCCATGCCGCGCGCGCCCCACAGCAGGGCATTGTTGGCCGGCAGGCCGCGGGCGAAGCGCTCGGTGTTCTCGACGAGCGTATCGCGAACCCGGTCGACGCCCTTGAGCAGCGACATCTCGACGCGGTTGACGCGCGGCACCGGCACGAGCCGCCCGTCCGGATGCCAAATGAAGGCGTCGGCGGCATCGAGATCGGCCGCGGCCTTGCCTGTCGGCGCGAGGCGCTCCAGCGCCGTGGCGATGCGCTCGAGCATGTCCGGCGCAAGCACGCCGGCGCTCGTTTTTGCGGCGGGTTTGGCGGGGCTCTTTCGGGATGTCTTGGTGGGCTTCTTGGTCTTGGCCATGGGACTATCGTCTGTGGTCGCCTCGTGGGGCTGCTCTTAGCGGGGCAGGGGTGGCCGGGCAAGCCGCCCGCCGCCAAGAGCCTCGAAATGGCCGGTTTTCTGCGGTCCGCGTGACGTTGCAATTGGGCGGGCGGCGGTTATAGTCCGCGCGAATTTACCGCGCCGGCGAGAGGCTTTACGCCGTCTCAGCCTGAGGCTGCGGTCGAGACGAACGAGGATTTTCACGATGCAAGGGCTGTTTGGCGGGGCGGGCGGCGAGGGTGGCATGCTGGTGCAGCTGCTGCCGTTCGCGCTGATCTTCGTCATCATGTATTTCCTGATCCTGCGTCCGCAGCAGAAGCGGGTGAAGTCGCATCAGGAGCTGGTGAAGGCCGTGCGGCGCGGCGATACCGTCATCACCAATGGCGGCCTCATCGGCAAGGTCACCAAGGTGGTCGACGACGAGCAGATCGAGATCGAGATCGCCGATGGCGTTCGCATTCGGCAGGTGCGGTCGATGATCACCGACGTCCGCGCCAAGGGCGAGCCGGTCAAGGACGACGCTTCGGCCGGCTGATCCGCCGGAAGCGATTCGCATCAGCTTCTGAAGTCAGGACGTCATGCTGTATTTTACGCGGTGGAAGGCGGCGGCGATCATCCTCACGGCGCTCGTCGTTTGCCTGTGCGCGGTTCCGAACTTCCTGCCCGCCTCGATGGTGGACGCCTGGCCGAAATGGGCGCAGCGCCACGTCGTGCTCGGCCTCGACCTGCAGGGCGGATCGCACATCCTGCTCGAGGTCGACACCAAGACCGTGCGCAAGGACATGCTCGAGGCGCTGCGCGACGATGTCCGCCGCGTGCTGCGCGACGCGCGCATCGGCTATACCGGCCTCGTCGTCCGCGGCAACAGCGTCGAGGTGCGCGTCCGCGAAGGCGGCAATGCAGGCCAGGCGCGCGAAAAGTTGTTCACGCTGTCGCAGCCGCTCGGCGGCATCATGAGCGCCACCGGCCAGCGCAATGTCGACATCACCAATGACGGCAATCTCTATCGGCTGACGCTCTCCGAGCCGGCGATCGTCGAACGCGTGCGCCAGTCGGTCGACCAGTCGATCCAGATCATCGAGCGCCGCGTCAACGAACTCGGCACCGTCGAGCCGTTGATCCAGCGCGAAGGCACCGACCGCATCCTGGTGCAGGTGCCGGGCTTGCAGGATCCGACCCGCCTCAAGCAACTCCTCGGCAAGACCGCCAAGCTCGACTTCCGCATGGTCGACACCAATGTGCCGCCAGAGCAGGCGCAACAAGGCTCGCTGCCGCCCGACGACGAACTCCTGTCCGGTACGGGCAAGGATGCCGGCCAGAAATACGTCATCGAGAAGCGCGTACTGGTCTCGGGCGGCGACCTGACCGATGCGCAGCCGGGCTTCGATCCGCGCACCTCCGAGCCGGTCGTCTCGTTCCGGTTCAACACGTCGGGCGCCCGCAAGTTTGCCGAAGCGACGCAGGTCAATGTCGGCAAGCCCTTCGCCATCGTGCTCGATAATGAGGTTATCTCGGCCCCGGTGATCCGCGAACCGATCATCGGCGGCTCCGGCCAGATTTCGGGCAACTTCACCGTCCAGAGCGCGAACGACCTCGCCATCCTGCTGCGCGCCGGCGCGCTGCCGGCGCCGCTCACCATCATCGAGGAGCGCACCGTCGGCCCCGGCCTCGGCGCCGACTCGATCGCCCGCGGCAAGCTCTCGTCCTATGTGGGCGCGGCGATGGTCATCCTGTTCATGCTGGTGACCTATGGCCTGTTCGGCCTGTTCGCGAACATCGCCGTGGCGATCAACGTCGCGATGATCTTCGGCGTGCTGTCGCTGCTCAACGCCACGCTGACACTGCCGGGCATTGCCGGCATCGTGCTCACCGTCGGCATTGCGGTCGACAGCAACGTGCTGATCTATGAGCGCATCCGCGAGGAGGTGAGGGGCGGCCGGTCGCCGATAAACGCCATCGACGCCGGCTTTGCGCGCGCGCTGGCGACCATCCTCGACTCCAACATCACCACCTTCATCGCCGCTGCGGTGCTGTTTTACATCGGCACTGGCCCGGTGCGCGGCTTCGCCGTGACGCTCGGCGTCGGCATTCTCACCACGGTGTTCACCGCCTTCACCATGACGCGGCTGATCGTCGCGACTTGGGTGAGGTGGCGTCGCCCCCAACGCGTTCCGATCTAAGGGCGCGCGCGCATGACCCCGAAAAGTGGCTACCGGTTTTCGGATAAG